>UEXL01000042.1_pt1 | contig 80369 bp, 107 predicted proteins | sample 1796671 | NCBI WGS metagenome assembly UEXL01 (sample SAMEA4772471, study PRJEB27181) | metagenome | reverse complement strand
CTCAACCTGGTCTGCGAGCATGTCACGCTCACCGTCCTCGGTGACGACGCACGCCGTCTCCGGCTGCAGGTCCAGCAACCGCTTGACCGATTGCGAGCTGCGGGTCTTGACGATCAGCGACAGCCATTCGGAGAACAGATGATAGGTCAGTACCATGACGGAGACGGCGAAAAACGCCGCCGTGGGATAACCTTCGGGCGATGCGATCAGGCCGATGGCGCCCCCGGTCAACCCGGCGAAGGCGCCGATTTCCACCAGTACGTGCTGGTTGAGGATGCCACGGCGTAACGCCTGAAAGGCCATGTTCAGCATTTGCCGCGCCACGCCGAATACCATCCCCACCGCCAGGGCGCCAACCACCAGTGGCTCATAGCCGCCCAGAACCCCGCCGGTGCGTAGGGCAAGAAACCCCAATCCGCCTGCTGCCAACAAGGCTGTACCCGTGAGCGCGGCTTTCATGCCCTGGCCGCGTAACACCGCGAAGCCGAACAGAACCAGGCTGACGTACACCAGCGCGGAAAGCCCGAAGGTCCAGGCCGAGGTAAAATCCACGATCAGTCCGACCGCTGCCAGGCTCATGGCCAGGGCGACGACAAACCGATTGCGCTCAATCGCCAGCGCCTGCTCCTGGCGTTCGAACGGTTCCACCTTGCGCGGGTCGCTCAGGGTGTAGCCGATCTGCTGCAAGGTACCCATCAGAGCCTCGGCAGTGTTCTCCCGAGAGTCGAACTCCACCAGCGCCTGCTCGTGAGTCAGACTCACCGCAACCCGACGCACGCCGGATTTCTTGCCCAGCGCGCTTTCAATCGTGCCCGTGCACAGCGAGCAGTGCAGTCCACCGATATGAGCCTTGACCCGTTGAATGTCGGGGTCCGCCGTTGATTCCAGACTCCAGGGCCGGGTATCGTCGTCAGCGGTTGTCACTGCCGTATTCATGATGCATCCCCTTGATGAAATGAGGTCATGTTTCAAGGGTAGGCCCCGTACCAAGATACGGAGTCAAGTGATTGAGGAATATCAAACAGGTTAAACAGGGAAAGCTGTCAAAACAGGGAGGATGTACTTGGTCTTAAGGCCTAAGCCAGCGCCAGCCAAAAGGTCCAGAGGCCCAGCACGACCATTATGGCACCGGTCCATCGTGGCATGCGTCCCGCGAGCCGCGTGAGGTGTTCAAGCCAGCGACGGCCGCGGGCGGTAAAAACAATGAATAGCAGTGGGGCGGAAAACGCCAGTCCAAACACCATCAGGGTCGAAGCGCCGAAGATAACAGCGCCATCCGTTGCACCCGGGGCAGCGGCGTCGCCGAGCAACACCGCAAGCAAGGGGGCCGCGCAGGCCGGCACGTTCAAGCCAAACACCACGCCTAACGCGGGACCGCCAGGGATGCGGGTGATGCGTGGCAAAAAACGGTTCACCAGCGCAATAAACCAGGATGTACCACCGCCCAGGTACAGCAGCCCAACCACCACATAAAGACTCCCGAGCACAGCCCACAGGCCTTGCTGCAGCCCGGTGAAGGCGGTTCCAACGAAGACGGCAATCACGCCAAGCACGGCCATCAAAGAGGCCCGCGTCAGGGCAAAAAGCAGTGTGTGAGCAATCTTCATCCGCTGTGATAACCCCTTGAGGTAACGGATGAACAATAAGTGACTGCCCACGGAACAGGGCTCAATAAAGGCCAGTAGCCCGAGGCCGACGGCCAGAGGCAAAGCAACTGAAAATTCCCAAGGAACTACTCTGTCGTCCGTGAATTAAGCCGCAGATTAACACCCGTACCCCGATACAGGGTCAAGGGTTCTCAACTGAGTGGCACAGAATGAACCCTGACCCATAGCGGTGAGTCATCCGGCATGCGTGAGGACTATTTTCGGGTGACCGATTCAATGTACTTCGCCACGGCACTGATCTGCTGCTCTGACAGTGAGTCACCGAAGGCCGGCATGATGCCAACGCCACTCTTCACCGCGTTGCTGACCTGCTCCGCCGAGGGCTTGAGCTGGTCAAGATTGGGGCCGATCTCACCAGCGGAACCGGCATCGTTCAGCGTATGGCAAACCGTGCAGGATGGTTGTGCCTGCTCCAGGAACACTTTCTTACCCAGTTCGAGCTGCTCATCCGCCAATACAGGGCCAGTGGCGAGGGCAAAGATCGTCAACAACAGTGTGCGTAATGACATAGAAAATCCTGATTCAATCAAGGGAACAGGCGGCCCGACCAACGGACCACCACAGGGTTAATACACTCAGGAAACGGTGACGGTCACGCCATGGTCTTTCCAACTGGCGTTGCCGTAACCGCGCTCATTCTCGGTGCGGGTGGGCGGCTGGGTGTTGCCCTCGGTGTCCGTCGCGCGGCTGACGATCCGATGGTCGCCGGCGCTCAGATCCATCGCCACCACAAACGGCCGCCAGGCGTAGCGCCCCATGTCCGGACCCAGGAAACGGGCACTCTTCCAGGTCTCGCCACCGTCGGCCGACACCTCCACCTGGTTAACGGCATTGATGCCGCCGAATGCGACGCCGTAAATCAGATTCCTGCCCTTGCTGGCCGTTGTCAGCGGGGCGGTGACCCAGGATTTGACCGGCATCTCCCACATCGACGGCTGACCGGGCGCGCCTTTTTCGCCAATGGGACGAATGCGATAGCCTGAGGCCTGGATCTTGGCGTCCGACTGCCCCTCGGTAAACGCGACTCGGTCCACGTATTTCACGTTATTGACCCCAAAATAACCCGGAATGACCATGCGCAGTGGGCCGCCATGAGCCAGCGGCACGGGCTCATCATTCATTTGCCAGGCCAGCAGCGCCTGATCCAGTGCCCTCACCGGAACGGAGCGCTCCACCATAATGGTTTTCGGGTCCAACCCTGCAGGCAAGGTTTCGCCGCCGGTGCTGGTGATGTAGTTCATGTCCGGCTTTACTCCGCCGAGCCGGGCCACAACGTCACGCAGCGGTACGCCGGTCCACACCAGGCAGCCTGCCGCGCCGGTGCCCCATTGGGTTCCGCCCGGGCCGTGCTCAAAGTAGGCTCGCCCGTTGCCCGAGCATTGCAGAACGGTGGTTACCGTCTCAACACCCATTTTTTTCAGCTCACCCAGGGTCAGGGTCTGGGGCGAATTGACGCCTTCCAACGTGATTTTCCAAGCGTTCCGGTCCGCCACAATATCAGCATTGGGGGCTGGCAGGTTGTTACGGACATACAGTTTGTCACTGTTCGTCACCACACCACTGCCAATGGCGCCGCGCTCGGTTTCGATGGTGTTGGCGCTGTGCACGATCACGTCATTGGCGTTTTTCCAGCGCACGTAATCGGGCAGCGTTTTGGGTTCCTCCGACCTGGCAAGGGGGCTCAGCCCCAGTAGGCTGACGGAGGCCATGGCGCCGGCAGAGCCCAGCAGCAGGCGCCGGCGACTTATCGGTAAAGAACTTTCGGGTGTACGTTGGGACGTTGAAGACGCATCGAAAACAGACATGGTTTTCCCTCGTTGATGTTTGCTCAGAACACTTGCAGACGGTGGTCATCGGTGCCATGAATTCGTGACAAACCTGATTTTGATTCAGTGTAGTAGATCATGGTCAAACAATCACCATTGACAGCGTGTCAGGAGGCCCCCGTCGTGGATTCGCTCACCGCCGGCATATTCCCGGCTGGCGCAACCACCAGCAGTCCCGAGTCCTCCATGGGTAACCCGAGCACCTCCAACTGATCGGCCCGGGTACGAAAGTCGCCGGCTCGGGCCACCGCCTGTCGCACATCCGGATTCCGGAAGAACACGCGCTCCGAGATACGATACTGGATGACTAGGCTGTTGTCCTGGCGTATGGCGTACGCCTGGGCAGGCTCGCCCCCCACTCGGGTCATCCAGGTTGCCAGCACCCGGCTGTTTGCCCACGGCAATGGCGGAGATACTTCCGAGCTGCCGGCCTGGATAGGCAGTTCCTCAAGGGCGACACGCTGATAATCGTTCAGCACGTCACTAACCATAGGAATCCTGTTGATATTATCCGGCGTCACGCTGGGCATCAGCAGTACCGCTGCCAGTACCAGGGCAACGGCCCAACCGCCACTGCCAATTACAACCGACGGGCGAAGGCTGCTCAGCCAGCGTTTCAGATTCGTCATGCGGCGACGACCGGATGGGCGCTTGCCACCAGCGGGGGCGTTTGCAAGGGCGATATCGAGCCGCCCGTCAAAATCGGCGGACAGTCCCGGAGTGGGTATCATCTGCAGTCGTTCGGAAAGAATCCGCTGACGTTCGACATCGTGTTGGCAGGTCTTGCATCCAGCAAGATGGGCCTCGACCAGGGCGGTGTGATGCTCATCCAACTCACCATCCGCATAGCCCGCCAGCCAATCCTGGATTTCGGCGTGCAGGTCGGACCATTCGTGGGTGTTTGTGTTTTTGAGATCACTCATGAGGATTCACCGATGTGTATTTTGTGTGGCTGGTAGCCAGGGCGCTCGGGTTTGCCTTGATCAGTCGCTTAGCGAGCAGGCGCCGCGCGCGTGACAGGCGACTCATGACCGTCCCCGGTGCCAGATCCAAAATTTGTGCGATGTCCTGATAGCTCAGCTCCTCAAAGTCCCGCAACAGAATGACCTGCCGAAAGCTGTCCGGCAGGGCGTGAACCGCAGCCATGACCTGCGCATCGCTCTGGTTTTTCAGGACCTGATCGAAGGGGCCCGGGGCACTGCAGGGATACCCATTCAACACCGCGTCACCGGTGGTCAGCACCGGAGCCAGTTGCTGCCGGCGCCCATCCCGCCGATAGTCATCGGCGACCACCCGGTTGAGAATCCTTAGCAGCCAGGCGTAGGCCGCCACGTGATCGTCCAGTTGGTCAAAGTCCCGCCAGGCCCGGAGCAAGGTCTCCTGGGTCCAGTCCTCCGCCATTTCCTGTGAGGGGGCCTGGCGTTGCGCAACACCGTACAGGCGGTAGCGCCAGGGCCGTACCAGGGTGTCGAATTGCTGCCTGCTTCCAGTGCTGCGCATGGGGCTGCCCGCTACCTATTTATGGTTACTTTACTGGAGGGCGTCACCGGATCGCCTTTTATTCCCGACTTTTTTATGGATTGCCCGGTACTGCGAGCCAGAAGGGGAACTGGCCTCCAACTGGCTCCCGGCGGACCACCTCGAGGGACTGGGTATCAATAACGGCAATGTGGTTATCCGCCGTGACCGACGCGTAAATGAACTGGCCATCGCGGCTTGCCCGAACGCCGTGGGGGCCAACGCCCACGTCGACATTTTTGACAATTTTAAGGCTCTCGGAGTCGATTATAGTGACCACGGACGCAGAAATCGCACCGGTTGCGACGTATTGCTCGCCAGGCACCACGTCGATGCCGCCATGGCCACTACCCACTTTAAAAGTTTTCAGCATGGTTTCGCTAGCCAGGTCCAGTACCCCCACGTTGCCGGTAAAGTCGCGCAGCCATAGCCGTTGACCGTTGGCGCTGATGTCAATGTTGTGAGGCGTCTTGAGACCCGGAGTGGGGATCTGACGCTGTTTTTCCAGGGCCCGCATATCCACTACCGCCAGCGCGCCTTCGCCCTGCAGCGTGACGTAGGCGAGTGTGCCGTCGGCGCTGTAAACGAGGTTGTGGGGTACCTTGCCCACTGGAATTTTCCTGACCAGTTCAAGGGTATTCATATCGATCACCGCAACGTCGCCTTGGGTCGGCGCCACGGCGAGGCCGTAACGGCCATCCGGTGAGATTTTTACGCCCTGGGCCACCTCACCGATCGGTACGCTGGCCATCACCTCACCGCTGGCGGTATTCAAAACGTAGACATTGCCGGTTTTGAAGCCGGACACCATCAGCCGGGAACCATCAGGACTCAGGGCATTGTAGTGAGCGCCCGCGACGCCGGGCCAGGCCTGCTTTGAGGGTAGGACTTTCACGATGCCGCTGTTCTGGACCGCCACATACAGAGGGTCGCGAATGGACTTTTCCAGGCTTAGTTCGGGCGCCGACCGCACGGGAGTGGCTTTGGTCCGCGACTGCTCAGGCGATTGGCCCAGCAGGGTCTGCCGCAGCTGGTAAACATCCTTGCCGGACAGGTCCTTACCCGCAATCGCTTCGATTTCTTCAGGGGTGTAGGGCTGAAACTCACCAGCAACCCGCTTTTCATTGCCGAACGCCGTCAGCACGTAATTCAGCACATCCGCCATTTGCTGGTTAGTGAGCGCACCGCCCCAGGCCGGCATGTTGCCGTTGTAGCTTGTGCCGTCGACTTTGATGGGGCCGGTCAGGCCGTACTGCAGCACATGCCCCAGATAGCGGCGGCCACCGATACCGTCAGTGGCATTGTACATTTGAGCGGTGGGGTTTTTTTGCGGGGGAAACGACCCCGGTATGCCTTGACCCTGAGCCTGATGGCAGGCAGCGCACTGCTGGTTGTACACCTCGCTGCCGCGCTCAAAGCGGGTGTTTTCCGCCGCGCTCACGGGCACACTGACACTGAGCAGGGTTGCGGCGACGAATGATGTGATGGCATGGGGGATCGGTGGACGCATATTACAAACTCCAAAGGCTAAAAGAAGTTCGGCCGGACTCATGTGCTGGCAAGACCTCTTGCCAGCAAAGCACCGGTCGAAAACGATCTGTGAAGCCAAAGGCGTCACCGGGCCGGGATTTATTCCCGAAACTTTCGGCCCGGCCCCCTACCCGCGGACCAAGGCTCAACGAAGGCCAGTAACCCGAGGCTCGCGGCCAAGGGCAAGGCCGCCGAGAATTCCAAGGGGTTATTCTGTCGTGTTCATGATGTTTGCGGAGTACCCCGCACCACGCACAGCCTCCGCAAGTTGTTCGTCCGAAATCCTTGATTCGTCAACTGCCACCCGGGCTTCACCGCTTTCATGGGAGACGGAACACCCCTTGACGCCGGTTTGCTGTTCGAGAACATGACGAACAATTTCCTCGCACCCACCGCAGTGCATGCCGCCGATTGAAAGCCTGATTGTCTGCATGTCTGTCTCCTCACTTATGATCGGCTCGCCTGTAGGCCCCGCATTCTGCTCCAGGGCGTCAAATATGGAACAACACTGCAACGGCCCCTGTCCGGGACAACAGTCCACAAGTGCCGCCAGCCCCTGGCGGATTCGCCGTAACTGTTCAATTTTCTGGTCTACGTCGTGCAGCTTTGCCATCGCCCGCTGGCGTACATCACTTGCGTCTGCCTGGTTGCTTTCGGCATCACGCAACGCGAGCAGCTCAGCGATCTCACGCAGTGAGAAGCCCAGCTCTTGCGCTCGACGAATAAAATGCAGTCGCCTTACCGTGGCGTCCGAGTAAATCCGATAGCCACCTTCCCTGGGACGTGGCGGCTGTTCAATGAGCTTGCGGCGTTCGTAAAAACGAATCGTCTCGACACCAACACCCACCACGTCAGCCACTTTGCCAATGGTCATGTCTGTCATGGCAGAACTCCCACCCAGTAGATCCGAATAATAAGATTAGTGCCCGTACCACGGTACGGGGTCAAGAGTGCTGAACATTTTATAGGAGTGTGGGGCTTGACTCCGTAGCCGACTACGGAAGTATTTTGAAGATAGCCAGCAAAGTCATGAAAGGAACCGTCGCAATGTCAGAGTTGAAATCAGAGTCCAAATCCGGTCGCGGGTCATTAATTGCAGGCGGGGTCGCAGCATTGCTCGCATCGGCCTGCTGTCTTGGCCCCCTGGTCCTGATCGCCCTTGGTGTTTCCGGTGCCTGGATCGGCAATCTTGCCGCTCTGGAGCCTTACCGGCCGTGGTTTATTGGTGCTGCTCTGGTGGCGATGGTCTTTGCCTGGCGTCGGATATACCGGCCTGCACAGGATTGCGAGCCGGGCGAGGTCTGCGCAGTACCGCAAGTGCGCACCGCTTACAAGATCACTTTCTGGATCGTCGCGTTGCTCGTACTGATCGCGTTGGCATTCCCTTTCGTCTTACCGTTATTTTACTGAGAGGCCATACACCATGAGAAAGTCCCTGATCACTGCCGTACTGTTTACGCTGTTCAGCATGCCTGCCTTGGCGGAGCAAAAGACGGTGACCCTGTCTGTTCCCGGAATGACCTGTTCGGCTTGCCGTGCCCGATTACCGTCAAAGCCGCTCTCAAGAGAGTTGATGGGGTGAGTTCTGTCCAGGTCCGCTATGAGGAACGTGATGCGACGGTTACTTTCTACGATGACAAAACCTCTGTCGACGCAATAACTCAAGCCACGACCAACGCGGGCTACCCGTCCACACTGATACAGTCCGGGGCGAAACAGGAGTAGTGTTTATGAGTGATAACGATCTGCACATTGCCGTGATTGGCAGTGGTGGCAGTGCCATGGCCGCCGCTTTGAAGTCGGCGGAACGCGGAGCCCGAGTGACGCTGATCGAGCGTGGTACTATCGGTGGCACTTGCGTCAATGTCGGCTGCGTGCCCTCGAAGATCATGATCCGCGCCGCTCACGTGGCCCATCTGCGCCGCCGCAGTCCGTTCGACGAGGGCATTGCGGCAGTCGAGCCGACCATTGACCGGCCCCGGTTGCTGGCCCAGCAACAGGCCCGGGTCGATGAGCTTCGTCGCGACAAGTATGAGGGCATTCTCGACGACAATTCGGCGATTACTGTCCTGCGGGGTGAGGCCCGTTTTATCGATGCCAATACAGTGCAGGTTACTACACCTGATGGTACGGAACGCGAGGTACGCTTTGACAGAGCGTTCATTGGTACCGGTGCGCGGCCTACCATCCCCACGGTTCCGGGCCTGTCCGATACGCCGTACTGGACGTCCGCCACGGCACTGGCCAGTGACACCATTCCGGATCGACTAATTGTCATTGGGGCATCCGTCGTGGCAGTGGAGCTGGCACAGGCGTTTGCCCGACTGGACAGCGAGGTGACCATCCTGGCGCGCAGTCGACTGTTATCCCGGCAGGACCCGGCTGTTGACGAGGCCATTCAAACCGCGTTCAAAGCCGAGGGTGTCAAGGTTCTGAATGACACCCAGGCGAGCCAGATCAGTTATACCAACGAGGAATTCGTGCTCGACACGAACGCCGGGGAACTGCGGGCCGATCAGCTGCTGGTGGCCGTGGGACGCACACCGAACACAGACAGGCTGAACCTGGAGTCTATCGGCGTCGAGACTGATCGCGGGTCCGTTATCGTCAATGAGCAACTCGAGACCCGGGTGCCGGGCATTTACGCTTCCGGCGACTGTACCAATCAGCCCCAGTTTGTTTATGTGGCGGCAGCGGGTGGTAGCCGGGCCGCGATCAATATGACCGGCGGCGATGCCCGCCTGGATCTCAGCGCCATGCCGGAGGTGGTCTTTACCGAGCCACAGATTGCAACCGTCGGTTTATCCGAGGCCGACGCCGAGGCAAGTGGCTACGTCACCGACAGCCGTACCCTGACCCTCGACAATGTGCCACGGGCCCTGGTCAACTTTGATACCGGAGGCTTCATTAAAATGGTCGCGGAACGTGAAAGCGGGCGGTTACTGGGTGTGCAATCCGTGGCGGGTGAGGCCGGCGAACTGATCCAGACCGCGGTGATGGCGCTACGCGCCCGCATGACCGTCAACGAGATTGCCGATGAGCTGTTCCCGTACCTGACGATGGTAGAAGGTTTGAAGCTGTGCGCTCAAACGTTTACCAAGGATGTCAAACAACTATCCTGCTGCGCGGGATAAGGCAAGGCCCCGTGAATGATATGCGAGAAATCGTGAATCGGCTGGGCCTGACCGGAGAAGCGGAGGCCACGCTTCATGTGGCGCTATTGCGTGAGCTGGTCCAGGGTCGTCCTGTCACTCTTAAGCGGCTTGCAGCGTCGCTCAACTGGACGACGGACCAGGTGGTGCAGGTGCGGGAACAGCTGCCTTGCGGAACCGTCGAGTATGACGGTCAGGGGTTGGTCGGTTCGTAGCTAATCTGGGCCCAACCGGGCGCCCTTTCTCACCCAATGTGGTCCCACTGCTCAGGATAATTGCGGGCCCAACAGATTAGCTTTGTGAGCCACTACAGATACCTGTTCATCGTATTCTGAGTGCTTCCGGGCAGCGTAGCCAGCCGCGACCACACTCACCATTAGTCGGTGTCCCGGATCAACCTGGCGACTTTGGTCAGTAAGGTGTTTGCGGCGTTGTCCGTAAATTGCTGTCCTTCCTCGATGTAGCCCCGCACCGTCCCGTCATGCTTCCAGCCACCCTGGCGCTTGATCTGCGCAAAGTCGACCTTTTCCCGCGCGGCGGCGGTGGATAGACCGCGCCGGAAGCTGTGACTGCTCAGGGTCGGCACGAAGTCCAGGCCGCAGGTTTCCCCAAGCGCTTTCAGGATTCGGTTCACCGACCCGCCTGAAAGGGCCTGGGATTGCAACCGATCCCAGCGGTTGACGGCGCGGAAGACGGGGCCTTCGTGAATGCCGGCATGCTCTAGCCAGGTTTCGAGGGCGCTGACCGGGCAGACCAGCTCGTTGCCCCGAGGCAGGGCCCGCTTCAGGCCTTCACCGTGAGGGTCTGTTTTAGAGCGCGGCAGGGTCACCACCAGCCCTTCCGGCTCCCACGACAAGTGCTTCACCTCAATCGCTACCAATTCACTGCGGCGAAACGCCCCAAAAAAACCGACCTGCAGCAGGGCCCAGTCACGATGCTTCTTGAGCGAGTCAGGCTGTTGCTGGAGTGTTTCCAGGAAGGCCGCAATGTGTTCGAGGCGCAGCGCCCGGGCTTGCCGTTTCGGCCGACCATGGGCGCGACGAATCCCTTCCAACGTTTTGCGCACGCCGGGGTCTCGAGCGGGATCACGCAATCCCTGAGTCTGGTGCCAGCGCCCCAGGGCCGTCAGGTAAACATCCAGCGTGCGAGGATTAAGCGCGTCTGCCTGATCGGACAGATAGGCCGCAAGGGTCGCCGGCTGTGTCGGGAGACGTCCACCCCAGCGCTCAAAGCTGCGAATGGCCGCACGGTAGGTCCGCCGCGTGTTGTCGGTGGTGGCCATGTGGATGTACCGATTAGCCGTATCGGCTAATACGGTCTTTTCCGCGTTACGTAATGTGGACTTGACGGTGGGTTTTGGATCCATGACCGCTCCAATTCGAGGCGTGCTTTCAAGAGCCGCTGATGTACCGGCGTTACAGGAGCAGGATAGAACAGACCACACACTAACGCACGTTAACGCGCTTTAACGTGCGTTAGGCATCTTAAATAAATTTTGTTAATTATCGAATAAATAATGTAATATTACATATCACGTTATATGATAAAATGAGGCATGTCATGGCCCGCGCCGGAATTACTTACCAGGATGTCGCCAACGCTGCGCAACGCGTCCGCCAACGCGGTGACGAGCCCACTGTCGACCGGGTGCGATCGGAACTCGGTACCGGCAGTCGCAGCACTCTCGGGCCAATGCTGAAACGTTGGAAATCAGGCAGCGAAGCCGCAGCGGATCTGAACGGACTCCCGGCTGACTTGGTGGCCGCCGTGAAAGCCCTGCATGAGCGAGCTCAATACGCGGCCGATGAACGTATTACGCAGGAGCGCGAAGCGCACCAGACGCTGGAACAGCAATGGCGCACCGAGCTGGAAGAGGTGCGGCAGCGGTGCGAGTCACTGGAAGAGCAACGCTGCGGGCTGGAGAAGGCCAATGAAGCGCTTCGCAACGAAAGCGATGCCCAGGCCCACGCTCTTCAACAGGAACAGCTCCGGGCGGCCTCACTCACGTCCAAACTGGAGGCAAGTCAGGAGAAACTCAGTGAGACCACTGCAACCGTCCAAGAGATGAAGCAGGAAAACCGCGATATCCGCAGCCATTTCGAGCACTACCAGCAGGAGATTGCCGAGGATCGCCGTCATGAACGGGACCAGTTCCACAGGACCCAGTCAGGGCTGGAGGGTCAGGTGGATCAGCTGACGCAGCAGCTCCGTTCCAGCGAACAGGACCGCGACACGCTGAGACAACATCGCGACCAAATAAACCAGCGCTATGAGGCCAGTCAGGATCACGCTGAAAACTTGAAAGAAAAATTGCACGCGAGCCAGGCCGTCATAACACAATGGGCAACGCGAACAGAAACGCTGGAAGCGACAGTCGACCGCCTCCAGCTGGAGCGAGATAGCGACGCCGAACACAGGGAGAAGCTTGGTGCGGCCCTAACGGATTCTGAAAAACATCTCGCGGCCTGCCAGCAGCGGATCTCCGACCTCAGAGAGCGCGTGGCAGCGGCTGACGACCGAAACCAGTTCCTCAACGATCAGAATCGCGAATTACTGCAGGAAAAAGCTGTCCTCCAGGGTCAGTTGAAACAACTACAAACAAGCCTGGCTAAATAGCCCGCTATTGTCTCGGCCTGATCATCCCTGAGAGTTGCGAGTGATGCCAATCGCGCAAGGAGTAGTTAGATGTCTACCGTGATCTTTGGCAGGCTGCGAGCTGCGGCAAAACGCATTCAGCATGATGCGCTGACGGTTATTTTGTGGCGCGAGACCCGAATACCCCCCATAGTCGTTCGGCTGCTCGCAATCGCAGCGTACGCCATGAGTCCAATTGATCTCATTCCGGACTTCATGCCGATCCTGGGCTATCTTGACGACATTATCTTGGTCCCGCTGGGCATCGTCCTTGTCATCAAGCTGACGCCATCGAATGTGATAGAAGCAAGTCGCTCGAAAGCAGCTAAAGTGGCAATCAAGCCGATCAGCCACGTTGCGGCCGCAGTCGTTATTGGCACATGGCTTTTATGTGCCACGGCTTTTGGCTACTGGGTGTGGGAATACAGCAGGTAACGCATCGTCTGCACGTGATGAAATAGTTAATTTAAGGCTTGTAAAACAGATGGTTAATGCGCTTTTTGGAGGATTTCGTCAGAATCGTTGCCGACCCTCATGTTGCCTCCATTTGTGTCCGGGAAGCCCTGCCGACCCGCTGCACTCCAGTAAGCAGCCGACAACGCATCAGTTGCGCAATAATAATATCACTTGCATTGCATCATGGTGCCCGCGACTCAAATAAAGTCGATATATTTATATGAAAAACAGCATGTTACGTCGTTTTTGGCGGATTTTTCACGTTTGTCTGCCAACCCTCTATCTGGCCGAACAAACCGGTGCACAGATTGCCAATGGCAATTTTAAAACCTTCGATCATGGCGATATGCGGTTAAATGATGGGGACAGCATTAATGTTGGTAGCCTCACAATAAAGGCATTACACACTCCCCCGGCCATACCCCCGAAAGCATGAGCTATGTGGTCTATCCCACGGATAGCGAGGCCTGGTGCGTGCTTTCAGGCGACGCGTTATTTTATGGAACCACCGGGCGCACAGATCTGCCTGACGCAGACAAAGCCGTCGAGAATGCCGGCATTTTATACGACGTGGTCAATGAGAAGCTTGCCGGCCTGCCAGACACGACCGTTGTTTTGCCCGCTCACGGCCCAGGTTCAGTGTGCGGCAGTGGCATGGCTGAAAAAGCCTTTTTCCACCATCGGTGAAGAAAAGCAGTACAACGAGGTCTTTACCTTAACCCGGGAGCAGTTTGCCAAGAAGAAGGGCGGTGAACGTAATCCACGGCCGCCCTTTTTCCGAATGATGGAGCGGGTGAACAAGAAGGGCGGATTGGCTCCGTTACCGCGGACTGAAACCGTCCCGTTGCTAACCTCTAGAGAATTTGAAGAGCACACCCGGAACCAGCTGATTATCGATACCCGGGAACCCGAGGGCTATGCCGGTGGACACGTGGCTAAAAGCCACAGCATTTGGCTTGGTGGCTTGCCGGTGTTTGGTGGCTGGGTTAGCGATGAAAAGACCCCGATTTTTCTTATTACAGACCGAAATGAAGATGTGGCTCTCGCAGCGAAGCAACTGGCTCGCATCGGCATTGATAACGTAGATGGTGCGTTAGCGGGAGGTTTTGGGTCTTGGCGTAGTTCAGGCAAGCCAATAACCGCCGCGGGAACCATAACGCCTGAATCGCTCCACAAAAACGCTTACGACTATCAAGTGCTGGATGTCCGTGAAGTTGATGAATTTGCCGGCGGGCACATCCCGGGCGCGGCTCATATATGTATGTGGGATTCCTCGAGGAGCGACTAAAAGAGTTATCCCTAGATAAGGACCGTCCCGTGGTGGTTACCTGTGGTGTCGGGCACCGAGCCGGACTGGGTGTGAGTATTTTGCTTCGGGCAGGCTTCACAGACGTACGCAATTTACTCGGTGGCATGAAAGCCTGGCATGCGCTTGAGCTGCCAGTAGAGTCTTGATGTGAACGCGGTTTGCTTAGGCTGGCCTCACACAAGCGCCTCAATAAGCGCCGCAGAGGTGAGGCCGGCTGAAGCAACCGGCAGGGATCAACAGTGGCCTTAGCCAAATCTGGAGTGTAGCTCTAACAATTATCCTATTTAACATAATATACATTATGCGTAGTTATTTATGGCCTTGCTCTATCTAAGCCAGCCATGGCGGATGACTGCCAATACGCTCAATCAGGAAATCGATAAACACCCTGACCTTGGCCGTTAGCACGTTGGATTTGGGATAGACCAGCCATAACGCAGGCTCTGCATCCATTCGATATTCTGGCAGCACCTGAACCAGGCAACCTTCGGCCAGCTCCTTATGAACGCTCCACAGTGAATGTATGGCAATGCCGGCACCGCAGCGCGTGGCAATCTTATAGCTTAGGCCGTCGTCTATGGTGAGCCGGTGTCCAGCCACGCGAGTATTAAACTCGCCACTCTTTCCGTCGGGGCCAGTCAGCTTGATGCTGGATGCAGATTTGAACGCGATCAGTTGGTGATTTAGCAGGTCATCCGGGCTTTCAGGTGTGCCGTGGGTGTCGAGATATTCCGGTGAAGCGCAAAGTATCCGTTTATCCTCCGCAAGCTTGCGCGCATGGAGATTGCTTTCTGGCAAAACAGCATTGCGTAATGCCAGGTCAAAGCTCCCCTGTATCAGGTCCAGCTCCATGTCAGACAACCGCAAATCCAGGCTAATTCCCGGGTGTAATGCCAGAAATTCGGGAATTAACGAAACAATGAATTGCTGTGCGAAGGTGCTGGATGCGGTGAATCGCAGGTTGCCGGAAACCGTTTCATTGCCGTAGCCCAGTGCCGCCAGTGCGGCGTTTTCCTGTGCCAGGATTTCGCGGGCATAAGGCAAGAACTCTGCACCTTCCACAGACAGCGCCACCTTGCGCGTGGTCCGCTTCAACAAGTCTGCGCCAACGCCCTTTTCGAGCTTAGCCAGCTTCGCACTGGCGACCGCCGGTGGCATGCCCAGCTCGCGGCCTGCAGCACTGATATTGAGCTTCTCAGCGGCAAGGATAAACAGCTTTATCCCTTCTGTGTCCATATCCCTTCTGTGCCCATATTTATATCCAAAATGCGAATACTGAAACCCAATACTGCCCATTTATTCGTGCAAAGCGAAGCAATATGGTTGCTCCAACGAAATAATTTCCGTCCCACACAGCTGGAGCAAGTCATGAAAGCGATGGTTCTCAATCAATATGGTCCCGATGCCAAGTTTGAGCAGGCAGAAATCAACACCCCGCAAGCGCAAGCGGGACAGGTGATTGTCCGTGTGGCAGCAGTCAGCGTTAATACCGTGGATACAATGATTCGACAGATGGGCGCGGATCTCCTCCCCCTTTCCCCTGAGCTACCTGCTGTTCTGGGCATGGACTTTGCCGGGACTATTGAGTCGGTGGGAGATGGCGTAACCAATTTTTCCCCGGGTGATGATGTCTACGGTTGTGCCGGTGGTCTGGCAGATTTGCAGGGTGCCTTGGCCGAATACATACCGGCTGATGCCCGCTTGATTGCTCAGAAGCCCAAAAGCCTGTCCATGCGTGAAGCCGCCGCCCTCCCCCTTGTAGGCATTACTGCCTACGAAGGTCTGCAACGTGCAGGCGCCGGTGTCGGGCAGAATGTCCTGGTTCACGGTGGCACCGGCGGTGTTGGGCATGTGGCCGTGCAACTGGCCGGGCATCTGGGTGCCAGGGTATTCACAACGGTATCCGGCGACCAGCCATTTGAGATTGTCCGTGGCTACGGCGCGACCCCTATTGATTACAAGAAAGGCAGCGTGGCTGACTATGTCACCGCACACACTGACGGAGCCGGTTTTGATGTGGTTTTCGATTCCGTGGGTGGCGCCAATATGACGAACAGTTTTGAAGCGGCCGCATTGAATGGTCAGGTTGTCACCACCGTCGCCATGCTGGAGCTGGATCTGAATCCGGCCCATTTCAAGGGCCTCTCGATTCATGTGGTGTTCATGCTTATCCCGATGCTGCACAACCATCAACGTGAGGACCATGGCCGGATTCTGGCTAATCTGGCGACGATCGTTGACGAAGGTGCGCTCTCTCCTCTTCTTGATGAGCAACGATTCAGCTTCGACGAGGTGAGACTTGCCTACGAACGCCTCACCAGTGGCCAAGCCACCGGAAAGGTGGTGGTGGAGCGCTGAGCCACCGCTCTGTCAGTTCACCATTATTTAGGCGGGCTCGGCCCCGCCACAGATAATAAAGGAGCAACCTCATGGTCCAGGAGATGACGTTTCCATCAATTAACCGCGGTTATAACCGCGTTTTCCAGCCTGGTCGCTTGAGTATTGGGCTGGTTGCGCCTTTGGAGAATTACCCTTCTGGACCTGTCCCCTCGATGGAGCGCCATCTGGAAAGAGCGCAGTTAGCCGAGCGGGCGGGCTTCTCGGCATTGTGGTTAAGGGATGTGCCGTTCAACGTGCCGTCCTTTGGTGATGCCGGACAAGTGTACGATCCCTTTGTTTATCTTGGTTTCCTTGCGGCGCACACCAACAGCATTGCTCTTGGTGTGGCCAGCCTGGTTTTGCCACTGCGACATCCCGCCCATGTTGCCAAGGCGGCGGCCAGTGTTGATCATTTGTCTAATGGAAGGCTGATTCTTGGTATCGCTTCTGGTGATCGTCCGGATGAATATCCTGCGTTCAGACAGAACCATGCCAACCGCGGTCAGCGGTTTCGCGAAAGTGTCGGTTACATTCGCAGTATGGCGGAATCATCGCCCTTTACTAACAGCACTTTCGGGCACACCAATGGTGATATGGACCTGTTGCCAAAACCGCTGTCAGGGAAGATTCCCCTGTTAATTACCGGCAGCAGCCAGCAGCATCCCCAGTGGGCGGCCAATAATGGCGATGGCTGGATCACCTACCCCCGGGACGTTGATGCACAACAGACAGCCGTAACACAGTGGCGTGCATCGATAGCTTCTGAGGACACACTCTCCAGGCCAGTCATGCAATCTTTGTATGTTGATCTTGAAGATGACCCTAATGTTGGGCCGGTACCCATTCATTTGGGTTTCCGGTCTGGCATTAACGCCCTGAAGAAATACCTGCAGTCACTGGAAAACATTGGCGTCAATCATGTGGCACTCAACCTGCGCTTCAACCGGGCAGGTACGGAATCGACCATCAAACAATTGGCGGATGAGCTCCTTTCGTATTTCCCGTCATCAGAGCGGCCGCCCTGTTCATTTTCAGCTGCATCCACAAGCACGAGGTAAGCCCATGACAAAGCGTGTTCTCATTACCGGCGCCACAGACGGCATCGGCCTTGAAACGGCAAAGCGTCTAGTCGGTGAAGGTCATCAGGTGATAATTCATGGTCGCAATCCGGAAAAAATTGCCGCTGCTAAACAACAGCTCCTTGCGACACAAAGCGATGGCTGGGTTGAAACCTGCCAGGCGGACTTGTCCCGGCTAAACGAAGTGGAAGCACTAGCGAAACAGCTGCGTGCCAGGCATTCCCCCCTGGACGTTCTCATTAACAACGCCGGCATCCTGCGCTCCCCCACTCCAGTTACTCCTGAAGGGCTGGATATTCGGTTTGTCGTTAACACACTGGCCCCCTGCCTTCTCACCAAGCAACTCACCACTGCCCTTGCCCCACAGGCACGCATTATTAACCTGTCGTCCGCGGCACAGGCAACCGTGGAATTCGCCGCCCTGAAAGGTGAAAAGCCGCTGGATGACATGCAGGCCTATGCCCAGAGCAAGCTGGCGCTAACCATGTGGACCCGCGCCCTTTCCCAGTGGAAAGAAAACCGGGGCGTTGTAATTGTCGCGGTCAATCCCGGCTCATTGCTTGCGTCGAAAATGGTCAAGGAGGGTTTCGGGGTGGCCGGAAAGAGCCTGGCAATCGGTGCTGACATCCTGGTAAAAGCGGCCTTGTCTGGCGAGTTCACTGACGCGTCAGGCCGCTATTTTGATAATGATGAGGGGCGTTTTGCCTCCCCTCATCAAGATGCCCTGGACGACGACAAATGCGCGGAGCTGGTCGCCATGTTGGAAGCCTTGTTAAAGGGTGTTGGTTAACGATGAGTTTTATCGTTTCCCTTCACGATATACGGACCATCCGTACGCACATACAAGGTAACTGGATCATCCGTTTGATTGTGAACCTCATGCTCAATGGTGCCACGGGATTCGATATAGCTACCGGCCTTCAATGAAGACGATGAGGAAACGGCTTCCACTGCCCCTGTCGAGCGGTAATCAATTTCACCTGCTATCAACACGGCTCGAAACTCATTGGCCTGTGTCTTGATGAAACCGGAGAACCCAGGAGGCAAACGGATCATGGCACCATTCACGCCTGTGTCACTCTGCCAAAGCTGGACCGCTTCCACGTCGTCAGCTTGCAGGGAATACAGCTCGCCACCGGTCTGCCAGACCAGGTTGTCTGCATGAACATTCAGTGGATGTTCACCATTATCATAGGCCTTGCTTGAAGGCTGAACCCGATAAGGGCCCGCATCAATTTCCAGGTATATCAGGTTGTCTGCTGCAGCGGCTGCAGTAATGTGGTCGGCTCCGGCAGGCTGAGTCCAGAATGAAGTCGCCGGCATCCACATGGGTTGTGCATCGGGGTCGTCGTTATGCATCTGTCCTGTAATTACTATGCCGCGGTAGGTGATGTTGTGGATATGGGGTGGAGACTGGAAGCCCTTATCGAAACGCACCAGCATCCCCGTTGCTGTATCGACCGCTCGGTCCCCCCAAAGGTTCGCGGCACCCGGGCTTAACTCGCCCCTCGCAGGGTTAAGGTAGCCCCAGACCACATTCTCGGCAGGTACTACCGTGAGACGAGCTTGGGCTTGCGGGCTTTCAGCGTAAACCGTGCTTGCAGCAGCGAACAGCAGCAGTGTCGTTGCTTTATGGAAGGGGGTCATTGCAATGCGCTCTTTCAGATTAAGAGGCTGTAACGCTAACTCGCTTTGTCATCCATAAAAACGGGCCATTCAGGAATTCAGTTATCGTCAAATAGGAGCAATAGCCACAACCCAGGCGTAAAGCGGCTGTCACCTATCATCCGTATCATTCAGTGCCGTGCTGACGCATTCCCCACAGGTGAAATAAGGGCACATGGCGCAAACGATTCGGATTTGCATCTTGGCCGCGGGAAACGTTAAATCCTCCTGATCGGGTCATTCATTCTGCCTGCGCTGCTCATTGTCCTTTTGGGGTCACACCGTCCTATGTCTGCTTTACGCTTTTGTCTGCTCCCTATTCTTGCTCTCCCCTTGCTGGCTCAAGCAGCCAGCCCGGTCAGCGTCGCTACCGTTGAAATGAAACAGCCCGTCCGTGAGCTGCTGATTAACGGGACGCTTGCCGCCGATCAGGCTGCGCGTTTATCGGCGTCAGTATCAGGCCTGGTGAATCGTGTCGGCGTGGATATTGGTGATTCGGTTAAGGCTGGTGATGTGCTGCTGGAACTGGATGCAGAGCTCAATCGGTTGGCGCTCAAGCAGGCTCAGGCCAGTTATCGACAACAGGCCGCCACCCTGAATGACGCGAAACGACGGCTCACGGAAGCCAACTCGTTAAGCAGCAGTATTGCGGCCAGTGAAATACGCAGTCTGGAAGCGGAAGTGGAAACCAGCAAAGCCTCCCTTGCTGCCAACCAGGCGGAGGTTTTACGGCAAAAGGCGCTTCTCAAACGCCACACCCTGTCTGCGCCTTTTGCCGGCGTCATCAGCGCCAAGCTCACCGAAGTCGGTGAGTGGGTCACACCGGGAACGCCGGTGCTTGAGCTGGTTGGCAGCAATACCCTGCATGCGGACTTTGCCGTTCCACAGCGCTACTTTTCGCAAATCAGCCGGGAGACGCCGCTGACCATTCGCCTGGAGAGCGCGTCAACCAGACAGACAGCGCGCCACAAACTGAAATCCCAGCCGAAATTACCGCCATCGTCCCGGTTAATGACCCCTCGGCACGCACCTTTGTGCTGCGTGCCAGCCTGCCTTCCAAGGGGCTGACACCCGGTATGGCCGTGTTCGGCAACCTGTCCATCCAGTCTTCCAACGCTGAGCCGGTCGTGCCCCGAGATGCACTGCTCCGTGATGTCCAGGGCAATGTGTCGGTCTGGCTGGCTGTAATTAATGCTGATAGAAATGCGGATGGGAATGCGGATGAATTAGTGGCACGTCGGCGCGCCATCAAGGTGCGCCCCGGGCAATCGGATCCAGTGATTGTTCTGGAGGGGCTACGCAAGGGGGACAAGGTGGTGGTCCGTGGCAATGAGGGCTTGCGCGATGGCGACCGGATCCAGGTGACCCGCTAATGTTTGAACGAATTGTTCGTAACGGCACCTTGATGACGGTGATCGTCCTGATCATCACCCTGCTCGGTGTGCTTGCCGCGCTGCGCATTCCTGTGCAGATGATCCCGGATCTGGAAGTGCGCACCATCAGCGTGCTAACACGCTGGTCTGGCGCCACGCCCCAGGATGTGGAGAAGGAAATCCTGATTGAGCAGGAAGAGTACCTGCGCAATCTGCCCAATCTGCGTCGCCTCACGGCAACCGCCTACAGCGGCGAAGCGGAAATCGAGCTGGAATTCCCCTTTGGCGTGGATATTACTGATGCGTTGATCCGGGTGAATAACGCGCTCAGCCAGGTTCCCGCCTATCCGGATACGGTGGACCAGCCACAGATTCTCTCCTCTTCGTTCTCCAGCAATTCCTTCATGTATTTCAGTGTCTACCCGCAGGCCGGCAATCCCCGCGGCCTGGACATGGACATGATGCGAGATTTTATCGACGACGAGGTCCGGCCACGCATGGAGAGCGTGCAAGGCGTCTCCATGGTGGAGATGCGTGGCGGCGCTGAACGGCAAATTCAGGTGCTGCTCGATGCCCAGGCCTTGGCTCAGTTCGGGCTGACGGTGGTGGGCGTGCGCGATGCGCTGCGCGAACGCAATCAGGATGTGTCCGGCGGTGAAGTGGATAGTGGCAAACGGCGCTACCTGCTTCGCACCGTGGGCCGTTTCGAAAATCTGGATGATCTCAACGATTTGATTTTGCAGCGCCAGGGCGACTCACTGGTGCGCTTGCGGGATGTGGCCACCGTGGTCATGGATCATTTCCCGGTTCGGCAGATCTCCCGCTTTAACGGCAATCCGGTGATCATGCTGGCAGTCCGCCGGGAAACTGGCTCCAACGTAATCGACATCAAGCAGGGGATGCTGGAACAGGTCGACCTGCTTAAAAAGGAGGTGCTGGAACCGGCCGGCATGGACATGTCGCTAATGTCCGATGACGTGCGTTACGTGGAAGCCTCGGTAGCGAACGTGTGGATCAACCTGGGCATCGGTGCAGTATTCGCCACCCTGGTGATGTTTCTTTTCTTGCGCTCAGTACGCATTACCGCTGTGGGCGTCATTGGTATTCCCATCTGTACCATTGCCGCCTTCCTGGGGCTGCTGCTGGCCGGGCGGACCATCAATGTCATCTCCATGGCTGGCATTGCTTTCGCTATCGGTATGACCCTGGATAACTCCATTGTGGTGCTGGAAAGCATCGAGATGGAACGGCGCAAAGGGCTTGATCGAATTCGCTCAGCGGTGAGCGGGATCCAGAAAGTCTGGCCGGCGGTGTTTGCCTCCACCATGACCACGGTGCTGGTATTTCTTCCGGTGGTGTTTATTCAGGAAGAAGCCGGGCAACTGTACTCCGATATTGCCATTGCCGTTTCCGCTTCGATTCTGGTCTCCATGCTAGTGGCCATGACGGTCATCCCCACCCTCTCCGCCCGGCTGGATTTTTCCGCAGTGATGGATCATGACGGTGAACACAGCCGCTGGATGAAAGCGATCAATCGCTGGGCCACACAGTTATCGGCCACCCGCCCACGCCAACTTGCCACCCTGGGCATTACGCTGGCGATTGCCACCGCCATTGTGGTGTTCCTGACGCCCCAGCGGAATATCTGCCCGAGGGGGAAGAGCCCAAGACCTTTGCCAGCATGAACGCCCCGCCCGGCTACAATCTGGAGACCATGGCCGCGATTGCTGACGAAGTGGAAGCAGAACTGTTGCCGTTGGTAGGCCAGGACCCGCAGGCCTATGATCGCGGCGAACTGTTCATGCCACCACTCAAATACATGAACCTGGGCGTAAGCGCCGAGAACCTGCGCATCATCGCTGAACCCATGGACCCGGCCCATATGGAACCGATGATGGACGGGATTACCCAGGTTTACCGGCAATACCCTGGTATGCGTGCCTTCGCGGCACGCGGCTCGATCATTTCCAGCAACGATGGCGGCACCCGCAGCGTGACGCTGGATGTGGCCGGCAAGATCTGGCTGAGATTTATGATGTGGCCAGAACGCTGTATCGGGAAGCGGAAACCGTCTTCGACAATCCGCGCATCCAGTCCCAACCCGCCAGCCTGTCGCTGGCCCAGCCACTGATTGAAGTCCGCCCCATCTGGAGCCGGGCAGCCGAGGTGCGCTTCTCCACACGAGATCTGGGGTATACCGTGGCAGCACTCACCGATGGCGCCTTTCTGGACGAGTTTTTCTCGGTGACGACAAGATCGACATCTATGCCTACAGCGACCGCACCGGCAGCTCGCCGTCGCTGACCACCCTGCCCGGCCTGCCGGTGCATACCCCTATTGGCGCCACTGTGCCGCTATCCTCTCTGGCTGACCTTCAGGAAACCGTAGATACCAGTGTGGTCCGCCGGGTTAATGGCCGCCGCACGGTGACGCTGAATATCATTCCGCCCCGGTCCGTGCCACTGGAAAGCGGCGTGGCCCAGGTACGGGACATGGTGCAACAGTTGCGCGACGACGGAGTGGTTCCGGACTCCATCAGTATCAGTCTGTCCGGGGCCAGCGATCAGCTTCAGGCGACGCAGCAATCACTCAGTGGTAACTATGTGGTCGCCCTGTTGCTGGTTTACCTACTGCTGGTGGCCATTTTCAAACACTGGGGCTACCCGTTGCTGATCATGACTACCATTCCGTTGGGGATTGCCAGTGGCCTGCTTGGGCTGGCGCTGATGAATGCTGCCGGCATCAGCCAGCCCTTTGACATGATTACCATGCTGGGTTTTCTGATCCTGATGGGCACAGTGGTAAATAACCCGATCCTGATTGTTCACGAAGCCACCCTGAACATGCGTGCCGGCAGCATTGCTGCGCAGGCGGTCAGCGACGCGGTGGCATCGAGGCTGAGGCCCATTGCCATGACCACCATCACCACGGTGTGCGGGCTCGCCCCGCTGGTGCTGATCCCCGGCGAAGGCACCGAACTTTACCGTGGCGTGGGCGCCATCGTGTTGTTCGGCCTGCTCGGCACCGCCATCGTTACCGTCACCTTTCTGGCTTGCCTGACGGCGCTGATTTTTGGGCTGTCCCGTCATTCTTCTGCGTAGCTTCAAAAATATCCCCGCTTTGCATTGACCTCACCCCCTAAATTGCCCACAAAGAGAGTGTGCATTTAGACACAAAAGGGGTGGGGCAAAATGTCCTGCCTGGAAGTGTTATGTCGCTATCGCCATTTCGCTTAGTCCGAAATAGTATAGAGATATTCCCGTACAATATTTGCGGAGATTGCCCGCAGAGGGTGCGGGCGGCCAGGCTTGCTGGTTAAGTCGTGAGCAACAGTCAGCGCGACTTGATCTGCATCAAAAAGGACCGCGTTTGTGCCTGTTACAGTCATCTCGCACAAAAATCGGAAGGAAACGCACATGGAAAATGCTGTCGCTTCGCCGGACTATAACTACAAAGTTATTCGGCAATTCACAGTGATGTCTGTGGTTTGGGGGATCGTTGGCATGGCGGTGGGTGTCTTCATTGCTGCCCAGCTAGCCTGGCCCGCCCTGAACTTCAATATCCCCTGGTTGAGCTTTGGCCGTTTGCGGCCACTGCATACCAATGCCGTCATTTTTGCCTTCGGTGGCTCTGCCCTCATGGGCACTTCCTACTATGTGGTTCAGCGCACCTGTAGTGCGGTCCTAGCGTTTCCCAAACTGGCGGCATTCAGTTTCTGGGGCTGGCAGGTGGTGATTGTGGCCGCCGCGATTACGCTCCCCATGGGCTTCACCTCAACGAAAGAGTATGCCGAACTCGAGTGGCCCATCGATATCCTCATTACCTTGGTTTGGCTGGCTTACGCCGTAGTATTTTTTACTACTATCGCTAAACGGCGCACCTCCCATATCTATGTGGCCAACTGGTTCTACGGTGCCTTTATCATCGCCATCGCATTGCTGCATGTGGTGAACAACCTGGCGGTACCGGTTTCCCTGATGAAGTCCTACTCCGCCTATAGCGGCGCCATCGATGCCATGGTGCAGTGGTGGTACGGCCATAACGCGGTGGGCTTTTTCCTGACGGCCGGCTTCCTCGGCATGATGTACTACTACATCCCGGTTCAGGCCCAGCGACCGGTGTATTCCTACCGCCTTTCCATTGTGCATTTCTGGGCACTGATCGCGGTGTATGTGGGCCGGGCCACCACCTGCACTACACTTCGCTGCCTGACTGGGCTCAGTCACTGGGTATGGTGTTCTCCATCGTGCTGCTGGCCCCCAGCTGGGTGGCATGATCAACGGCATGATGACCCTTTCCGGGGCCTGGCATAAGCTGCGCACGGACCCGATCATCCGCTTTATGATTGTGGCGCTATCCTTCTACGGCATGAGCACCTTTGAAGGCCCGATGATGGCCATCAAGACGGTGAATGCGCTCAGCCACAACACCGACTGGACCATCGGCCACGTACACGCCGGTGCCCTGGGCTGGGTGGCCATGATCACTATCGGGGCCACCTATGTGATGGTACCGCGCCTGTTCGAGCGCAAGCAGATGTATTCCATCTCCTGGATCAACACCCACTTCTGGCTCAGCACCATCGGTACGGTTCTCTACATCGCTTCCATGTGGGTGTCCGGCATCATGCAGGGGCTCATGTGGCGTGCGGTCAACACCGACGGCACCCTTACCTACAACTTCGTGCAGGAGCTGGTCGAGCGGCACCCGTTCTACATCATTCGTCTGCTGGGCGGGATCATTTTCCTGAGCGGCATGATCCTGATGGCCGTCAATGTCTATAAAACAATCCGTGCCGAGCGTGACTGCCACGGTGAAGACAACGTGCAGCAGGCTGACTGAGGAGAACGACATGTCTAACGCTCATGAAGTAGTAGAAAAGAATGTCGGCCTCATGATTGTGCTGACACTGATCGCCGTCAGTTTCGGTGGGCTCGCGGAAATCGTGCCGCTGTTCTGGCAGAAAGCGACCACCGAGCCACTGGAGACACTGGAGCCTTACACTGCTTTGGAAATGGAAGGCAGGGATATTTATATCCGCGAAGGTTGCCATGTGTGCCACACCCAAATGGTGCGGCCGTTGCGCGCCGAAACGGAACGCTTCGGTGCGTATTCCGTTGCCGGAGAGGATGTTTGGGAGCGCCCCTTCCTGTGGGGGGTCCAAGCGTACCGGCCCTGACTTGGCCCGCGTCGGGCTACGCCCGATCACCGAACAATGGCACCGCGAGCACCTGCGCGACCCGCGTCAGGTCGTCCCGGAATCCAATATGCCGGGCTATCCCTGGCTGCAAGAAACCCCGGTGGACTGGAGCTTGATTGAGCGCAAATTGCTGCTATTTAAGAACACCTTTGGCGTGCCATATACGGATGCCGACATCAGCGAACAGATGAGCAAGGTCAATGGCGAATGGGCCAACGCCACAGAAGAAGACGCACTGGTTGCCTACCTGTTTTCACTGGGTCAGGAACGCAAGGAGGCTGTGCAATGAGCTATCACGCCCTGTTTACCCTGGTGTTCTTCCTGGCCTTTGTTGCCATGACGGCATGGGTGTATCGCCCCAGCCGCAAAAAGGATTACGAAAAGCTTGGCTATATCGCGCTGGATGCGGATGAGCGGACAGCCGGGAACCTTGATAAGGGGGGACGAGCAATGAGTGACTTCTGGAGTTGGTTCATTATCGTCATTGTCGTTATTAACCTGCTGGGTTGCGGCGGCCTGCTGTTGTGGAATAACCAGATTTCTGCGGAGGAAGCCGCCAAGGAAACCACTGGCCACAGCTTTGACGGAATCCAGGAACGCAACGCGCCCCTGCCTCGCTGGTGGCTATTTCTGTTCATCGGCACGCTGATCTTCTCCGCCGTGTATCTGGTGCTGTACCCGGGTTCGGTAAATTCGACGGAGTGTTGGGCTGGACCAGTGACAACCAGTACCAGAAAGAAGTGGCCGTGATGGAAAAAAGTACCGGCCCGCTGTTCGAGCAGTATGGGCAGGTAGCCATCAAGGAACTGGTGCAATACCCGGAAGCCCTGGCGGTAGGTGGTCGTCTGTTCGCGAACAACTGCGCGATTTGTCATGGCTCGGATGCCCGTGGCGCCAAAGGGTACCCCAACCTGACCGATGACGACTGGCTGTACGGCGGAGAGCCGGACCAGATCGTCACCTCCATCACCAAGGGGCGCAAGGCGGCCATGCCACCCATGGCGGCTGCCATCGGCAACACCGATGAAGCTGTGCGAGACATGGCGCTGTATGTGCAAAGCCTGAGCCGACCGGACTTGGTCAAGGACAGCCAGAAAGCCGCCGCTATTGAACGGGCCAAACCCAAGTTCGCCATGTGCGCAGCCTGTCATGGGCAGGACGCCAAGGGGAACATCATGATGGGGGCGCCCAATCTCACCGATACCACCTGGTTGTACGGTCCACGAGTGGAAGACATCGAATACACCATTCGCCATGGTCGCGCGGGCGATATGCCAGCCCATGAAAACCTGCTCAGCAAAGAGCGCATTCATGTGATCGCAGCCTACGTGTACAGCTTGTCTCAGGGCGCCGACACCGCGAAGTAATTTGCGGGTCGGCCATGGGCTTGCAGGCAAGACGTCACCGCCCTTCATGCAGAGCAAGTGGAGGGGCTACCGGTGGCGAAATGGTGTTAGCGGAGAGTAGTCATGTCGGACCCCAAGCGCATCAAGGTCACGGACGCCACCGAGGGCGGCAGCGTTAGCCTGTACAGCAAGCGCGAGCGCATTCAGGTTAAGTCCGTTTCCGGACGCTTTCAATTTATTCGCGACGTCACAATCCTCGCAACCATGGGCCTGTACATGATTCTGCCCTGGGTGCGATGGGACGGTCAGCAAGCGGTATTATTTGATTTGCCGGGCCGTCAGTTTCGTATTTTTTGGCGCCAGCTTCTGGCCCCAGGATTTCCTGTTGCTGTCGTGGGTTCTGATTCTGGCGGCATTTGCCTTGTTTTTTGTCACCGTACTTGCCGGTCGTGTCTACTGTGGCTACGTCTGCCCACAGACAACCTGGACCCGCTTCTTTCAATGGATCGAGTTCTGGTGTGAAGGTGATCGCCACAGTCGCATCAAAATGGACAACGCGCCCTGGTCGGCCACCAAGATTATGCGCCGTGGCAGCAAGCATGTGCTCTGGCTGATTCTTGCGCTACTCACCGGCATCACCTTTGTGGGTTACTTCTCGCCCATTACCGATTTGACCACCCGCTTGCTTAGCTTCGGCTGGGGTGGCTGGGAGCTGTTCTGGGTCGGCTTTTTCACGGTGGCGACCTATGGCAACGCCGGGTTTATGCGCGAACAGGTTTGCCTGTACATGTGCCCCTACGCCCGTTTCCAGAGCGTCATGTTCGACCGTGACACCTTGATCGTGTCCTACGATGAAAAGCGCGGTGAGCCCCGTGGCCGCGGCGCCAAGAAGCGCCAGCAGGGTCAGGATGCAGAGGTGGAAAAAGGCGACTGCATTGACTGCGGCATGTGCGTTCAGGTCTGCCCAACCGGTATCGATATTCGTGAAGGGCTGCAGTATGAGTGCATTACCTGTGCCGCCTGCGTGGATGCCTGTGACGATGTCATGGATCATATCGGTAAACCACCGGGGCTGATTCGCTACACCACCGAAAACGCCCTGGATGGTTTGAAGTCTCGCATCCTGCGCCCCCCGATTAATTGGCTATGGGGTCATCCTCATCATTATGGGCGGCCTGTTCATGGGCACCCTGTACAGCCGGGTGCCACTACAGGTCGATGTGATTCGCGACCGAAACCAGCTGTACCGCACCGCCAGCAGTGGTGAAGTGGAAAACATCTATCGACTGGAAATTCAGAACAAGGGCCAGAGCAGCCACCGTTACACGCTTACGCTAAAGGGCCCAGATGGCTTGCGCATGAATAACCGCACTGAATTTACCCTGGAGGGCGGCAAGACACTGTCCTTGCCGGTAACCGTGAGCTACGACCCCTATGAGGTAGAAATGGAGTCCGCTCCGATCTGGTTTACGGTAACCGCACTAGACGACCCTGACTTGGAGAAACGCCATGAATCCCGATTCATTGCCCCAGGGCGATGAGCTTCCCTGGTATCGCTACCCCTTTTTGTGGCTGGCGATCCTGCTGCCTGCCACGTCGGTGGTCGGTGGTCTGACCCTACTGTATATCGCCATCGTTAATGCCGACACGCCAGTCGTGGACGAGTGGTACAAGGAAGGTCGCGCCATCAATCGCTCAGTGGAGCAGGAACGCCTTGCTGCACGTCTGGGTATTCGTCTTGAGCTGGCCCAGGTAGGTGCTGGCATTCAAGCGCGCCTTGGCAGCGATACGGGCATCCCCATGCCTGACACCCTGAACGTGGCGCTGCGCCACCCTACTCTCCCGGAGCGTGACATCACCCTCACCCTGGAGCACATGAAAGGCGCCCTGTATCGCAGTGACGGTACTCTACCCGACGACGGCCGACGCGCCGCCACGGTGACAGCCACAGGTGATCACTGGCGCCTGTATCAGACCGTCATGGCGCAAGGCGACAACCTGACACTGGGGAAAGCGGCCACACCATGACCGTTGCCTGCTGGCATTGCAGTAACCCGGCACCCGCGGGCGCCTTTTCCGCGCAAACGCCAGACGGCCCCCGTGACGCCTGTTGCCCGGGGTGCGCCGCCGCCATAGAAACCATTTATGGCCTGGGCCTGGATGACTACTACCTGATGCGCCAGGATGCCGCGCCACAGCCGGACGATCAGCGCCAGGCCCTGGATTGTGCCCTTTTTGCGGTGCCAGAACTGACCGCCCCTCACCTCAGCAACCTCCCCGATGGTCAGCGACTGAAGCTGCAGCTTGGCGGACTTACCTGTGCCGCTTGCAGCTGGTTAATCGAAAAAACCATTAGCCAGCAACCCGGGGTGCTACGCAGCAGCGTCAACCTGGCCAGCATGACACTGAGCGTCGACTATAGCGGGCAAGCCGACGCCAGCCAGACAGCGCAACGCATTCAGGCATTGGGTTACACAGTAACCTTGCCCGGCGACCCGCGAGCCCAAGCTGATGAGCAACGCGTACACAAGCGATTGCTCGGCCGACTGGCACTGGCCGGTCTGGGTGCCATGCAGGCGATGATGTATTCCACCGCCCTGTATATCGGCGTATTCGACGGCAAGGATGCACCCTACGAGTGGGTGTTCCGGCTCGCCAGTTTCGCCGTCGCCACACCGGTGGTGTTCTATTCCGGCTGGCCGTTTTTCCAGGGTGCCTGGCGCGGCCTCAAGCAGGCTCGCCTGACCATGGATGCGCCCATCGCGCTGGCGCTGCTACTGGCCTGGGCCGGCAGCCTAGTGATGATGGCCACTGGGGGCAAGCATGTGTATTTCGATTCCGCTGCCATGTTCGTGTTCTTCTTGCTGGCCAGCCGCTGGCTGGAGCAGCGCCAGCGCATGACGATCCAGCACGCCTATCGACGGCTCAGCGATACCCTGCCCCAGGCCGTGCGTCGCCTTGATGAGCATCGGCTACCGCAATGGATTAGTGCCCGACAAGTCGCCAAAGGGGATCGCTTGCAACTGATACAGGGCGACATTATCCCGGTGGACGGCACGCTCATCGAAGGCCGTGGCGCGTTTGATGAGTCTGCGCTCAACGGCGAACCCTTGCCGATAAACCGTGGCATTAATGATCCCGTGCATGCCGGCAGCCGCCTGGTGGAAGGCAATATCGTGCTGGAAGCTTCCGGATCCGCATCCTCCAGCCTGGTGGCGAAAATCGCAGAACAAGTAGAGCATGCCCAACACGAACGTGTTGAAGTTGTCAGAGACTGGCAGCGCATCGCACCGCTATTTACCGGTGGCATTCTCTTGCTGGCGGGTATGACGTTTGCCTGGCACTGGTCCGCGGGTGCAGCACTAGCCTTTGAGCACACCCTGGCGGTGCTGGTGGTGACTTGCCCTTGCGCGCTTGCGCTCGCAGTGCCTCTCACCCTGTCATCAACGCTGGGCACCGCATTGCGCGAAGGTATTCTGGTGGCCTCGCCACGGCAACTTCTACGCATTACCGCCGTGAAAGGTGTGCTCTTTGATAAAACCGGCACCCTCACCGCCGGTCAGTTCCGTATTGTCGACACCCGCACTGTCGCTAACCACACAAGTCTCCCCGCTGCGGAGGACGATCTGCTGGCGATTGCAGCCGCACTTGAGTGGAACAACCCACACCCGCTGGCCAGGCCCTTCCAGCAATATTCGCGCCATCCAGGCATGACAGCACTTCGGGCGGACCACACGGGTGTAACCGGAAGATTGCTGAATAGTACCTGGCGCATAACCGGTGCACCGGACTTGGCACGCCTCGGCACAACCTGTCTGCAGCTGCTTTGTGATAATGAAGTACGGCTTTACGTATGGCTGCAGGACCCGATTCGAACGGAAGCCAACGCTGTGGTGAAGTCTCTGGCCGATCTTGGCATCACCTCTCGGGTTGCCAGTGGCGACAACGCTCAGGCCGTGGACGGCGTCGCTGATCAGCTGGGAATCCTTGAGCGCCGCGCCCAGCAGCGGCCTGCCGATAAAGCCGCCTGGCTGGCACAACTGGAAAGCACCTCACCGCAAATGATGGTTGGCGACGGCATCAACGATGCTCAAGCCATGGTGACGGCATCGGTCTCCGTCGCCACAGGGAATGCCACCAGCCTGGCCCAGCGAGCCGCCGGACTTTTTCTGTTGCACGACACACTTCACGCTGTTCCCGCTCTGCCGCAGCTTTCCCGGCTTTGCCAGCGCACCATCCGCCAGAATCTGGCGTGGGCATTGCTTTACAATATTGTTGCCGTACCGTTTGCGGTCAGTGGCTTGCTGCCGCCCTGGGGCGCAGCGCTGGGCATGTCTGCCAGCTCGCTTCTGGTCACATTCAACGCCACTAGGGTGACTCGATGGAAATTGTCTTCCTGCTGATACCGCTAGCCTTGCTGTTCCTGGCTGGCGCCATTGCTGCCCTGTTCTGGGCGCTGCGCAAGGATCAATTCGATGATCTGGATAACGCGGCATGGCGTGTGGTGTTTGAAGATCGTGAGCAGCGCAAACATGGCCGCACAAAAACCAGCAAGGAACAGGATAAAACCCGCCGGGAACACCACACAGCGAATCACCAGGCCCGGCAAGAGAGCCCCCGCGATGACCAATGAAGCGCTTTTTTCCTTGCTTGCCAGCGCCGCCCTGATCGCCAGTGCAGGCTCTGTTCACTGCATTGGCATGTGCGGCGGTATCAGCAGCGCATTGACCTTCTCGATACCGGAAGCACGCCGCCAAGGAATGGCGCTGTGGGGATGGCAATTGCTGTTCGGACTAGGCCGAGTTGGCACCTATTGCGCACTAGGCGCCTTGGCCGGCGCGCTCGGAGGATTATTCCTTGCGCAGCTCCCCAGCCCTTCCATGGCGGCTGGGCTGACACTGTCTGGCATTCTGATGCTGTTACTCAGCGCGTATTTGCTGGGCCGTGGCGGACTGTTACAGCGAGTGGAAAAGATTGGCCAGCGGTTGTGGCGAGGGCTGCAGCCGGTGACTCGCAAGCTGATGCCGATTGATCATCCGGCAAAAGCCCTTGCGCTTGGAGCGCTATGGGGATTCTTGCCCTGCGGGTTGATCTATACGAGCTTGGCGCTGGCGGCCACCGCTGGCTCCGCATTGGCAGGCACATTGGTTATGCTCTGTTTTGGCATTATTACCGTTGCACCTGTCGCCACCACCGGGGTGCTGGCCTCCCAGCTGCAACGGTTTCGCCGTGGCGCCTGGCCTGCCTTGGCTAGCGTGCTCACCCTGTGTCTGGCACTACTGTTTTTCTGGCAAGCTTGGGTCATGACGCAGCAGGGTCATGGTGCACACGCCATGCATTCCTCAACGCCGCCGGTATCCATATCGCCACCCGGACATGACGCACAAGCCCCCAATGCGCATCGGCATCACGCCCACCCTTGATCTGGATCAAATAGCGCAGCACCACCAGGAGGATAATCAGCATCACATTGCGCATGCGGCCATAGGAGGCCTCCATGGTTAGCTGGAACACATCACTCATTCGTCAGTACGGCGGCCCCGGACCGCGTTACACCTCATACCCGCCTGCCACCAGTTTCCATGCTGGCGTCAGTGAAGATGATTTTTGGCTGGCGCTGGATGAAGGCAATGTGATGCGCCGCCCGTTGTCGCTGTACATTCATATCCCCTTTCTGCGACAGCGTCTGTTACTACTGCGCCTGCAACCGCATTGTCACTGCCAACAAGGCACGGGGTGCGGAGTATCTACAGCTCCTGAAACAGGAAATAAAGCGCAAGGCGACGCGAGTCGACAAGCGTCGGCCGGTGACGCAAATGCACTGGGGCGGCGGCACCCCCACTTTCCTGGATGACGGGCAGCTCACCGAGCTGGTCTACGACCTGGCCCGCCACTTTAATTTGCGTGATGACGATCGCAGTGACTATGCCATCGAGATTGATCCGCGCACGGTGGACCAGTCTCGTCTGGGATTGCTGCGCGGGCTCGGATTTAACCGGGTCAGCCTGGGCGTGCAGGACCTGGATCCGCGCGTGCAGAAAGCGGTGAATCGCATCCAGCCCTATGAGCTAATCCGCGACACCATGGCCTGGAGCCGCGATTTTGGTTTCCGCTCTATCAATACGGACCTGATTTACGGGCTGCCATGGCAATCGGAATCAAGCCTGGCTCGAACCCTGGAGCAGCTGTTAGCGCTCCGGCCCGATCGCATCTCCCTGTATAACTATGCCCACCTGCCATCACGGTTCAAGATTCAGCGTCAAATCCAGGAGCGCGCTCTGCCTGGCCCGGAAGAAAAACTGCGCATGCTGACACGGGCAGGAAAAGTGCTTCAGGAGCATGGCTATCGGTATATCGGTATGGACCATTTTGCGTTGGAAAGTGACAGCCTGTCCGTAGCACAAAATAACGGCCTGTTGCATCGCAATTTCCAGGGTTACACCCTCCATGGCGACGCGGATCTCTTAGGGCTGGGGGTGAGCGCCATTAGTCAGCTTGGCAGCCTGTACGCCCAAAACCACAAAGCATTGAGCGACTGGGCAGGCGACCTGGTACAGCGACGACTGCCGATTGAAAAAGGCTTCATGCTTAATCGCGATGATCAGATCCGACGAGCGCTGATCATTCAGTTGCTCTGTGATCTGTCCGTGGACATGTCCGTGTTCAGCGACACCTGGGGCATTAACTTTTCGGAGTATTTTGTCGGCGCCCTGTCTGAATGGGTGGCATTTGAAGCGCAAGGGCTGGTAGCCGTGAATAACAATCGGCTGCAGATCACCGAAAGCGGACGTCTGGTCAGCCGCGCCCTGGTGATGCCCTTTGATCGCTATACCTCGCAGCAACAACAAGCCCGGTTTAGCCGGATTATTTGACCTTTATTCTACTATTTTCACTCTATACTCTAAGAGTGCCGCTTTACGCAGCGATCAACCGGAGTCAGACCGTGTCCCATCATGTTTCCTGCAACGACTGCAGTCTCAGCCCCATTTGTCTGCCCCTGGCAGTGGCACCCGCACAACTGGATCAGCTGGACCGTATCATCCATCGTGGCCGGCCCCTGAAGCGCGGCGATCACCTGTTTCGTGCTGCGGACGGGTTCGATTCCGTCTACGCAGTGCGCTCCGGCGCCCTGAAAACCTATGTAGTTAGCGATGATGGGGAAGAGCAAGTCACCGGTTTCTACCTGCCCGGTGAAGTGCTCGGTATGGACGGCATCAGCACAGCCCGTCATGTTTCCAATGCCAGAGCACTGGAAACGGCCACGGTGTGCGAAATTCCTTTCTCACAACTGGAAACGCTTTCCCAGCAGATTCCCTCTCTGCAACATCACTTTTTCCGGTTGATGAGCAATGAGATCCGGGCGGACCGGGAGCTGCACATGCTGCTTGGCAAGAAAAGTGCGGAGGATCGTGTGGCGTCCCTGCTGCTCTCTCTCTCTGCGCGACATCAGCGCCGTGGTCTGAGCGACAATATTTTTCGCCTGCCCATGTCCCGCTATGATATTGCCAATTACCTGGGCATGGCCGTGGAAACCGTCAGCCGTATTTTTACGCGCTTCCAGCAACAGCAATGGCTGCGTGTTACCGGCCGTGAAATTGAAATCCTGGATCGTGCCCGCCTTTGCGGACAGAACCACGATCCCGCTTTGGAGATCACACTGTGACAGCCCCCCGTCGTCGCCATTCTTGACCGTAGCCTGAAAGCCAACCAGCCCGCCCTGAACAAGGCGCAACGCATCGCGGCCGCGTCCCGTGCGCCACTGCATATCATCGTCAACGCCTACTCTTCCGCCATGGTGCGTGCAGTGGGTCTGGATACGGAACGCCAGCAGGGCGCCAGGCAGCAAATCAGCAGCGCCTGGCACAAGCGCATTACTGAACTGCTGGGTGAGGACACGGGAGAAGTACGTGTCCTTTGGGAAAAAGACAGCATGGATGGATTGCGCAAAACTATATTGGCGCTGAGTCCATCTCTGGTCGTGGTCCATACCAGTGACGACAGCGCCCTGCGTCGTCATCTCTTCACGCCACGGGACTGGCAATTAATTCGCAAGGCTCCTTGCCCGGTGCTCTGTGTCCATAGCCGCGAATGGAATGCCGCGCCGCGCATTCTCGCGGCGCTGGACCCGGGCACCGGTGAAGCGTGTGATGACAGGCTCTCTGTGCGCGTATTGGAAGGCGCACGCCAGCAGGCTGCCCTGCTTGGCGCCAACCTCACCGCTTGCCACGTACTCGATGAAATGGATGAAGGCCTGATTATGGTGGCCGGCGAAGCCATTCCGGATTACACCGCCAGCATGGAAAAAGTGCGTGCCTTCCACCGGGATAATTTCTTTCAATTTGGTGCCGCCCAAGGCCTCGACAAGGGTCAGCTAGTGACACTGAATGGTCCCATTGCCCATAGCCTGTCCGATTATTGCGACAAGGAAGACGTGGACCTGCTGGTGCTGGGGACCGTCCATCGCAATCTTCCCGAGCGGTTATTGCTCGGCTCCACAGCGGAATCGGTGATTACCCGAGCCAACGCGGACGTGCTGGTGATCAAACCTGAAGGCTTCCAGTCCCCCTGGAACGCCGATGATGATGAGCAATGACGTTAACTTGTGATGAGGATGAATCATGTCAGACAAGAAGGACTTTACCGCCCGCGCCCGCCAGCAGCTTGAAGACTGGGACTACCAGCTGGATCGCCTGTCAGCCCGGCTGAACGATTTGCGTGATGAGTGGCGCGGTGAGGCGCGGGGAAAAGCTGAACGACATTAAAGGCCGCCGTAGCGAATTTGAGGAAAAACTGGAGCGCCTGGAATCCCATAGCGATGACGCCTGGGATGACATCAAGGCCGGCCTTGAAATTGCCTGGGATGGCCTGAAAACCGGCTTCCTCGCCGCCAAGAGTGAATTCGAGGACAACAAGAAACACTAAAGGAACGAAAACGATGACGCGGCCACGTTGCCACGTCATCGCTTAACGTCGGGTTAGGCGCCCTGCTCTGCCCTGCGGAACACCGGTTTCAGCGCGGTAGATTCCGCTTCACAATAACGATAGCCCGCCACATCAAACTGCTTTAGTTTACCCGGGTCTTTCAGGCCTTTCTTGATAATCCAGGCCGCCATCAGGCCGCGCGCCTTCTTGGCGTAAAAACTGATAACCTTGTATTTGCCGTTTTTTTCGTCCTGAAAGACAGGCTCGATAATGGTGCCGGCAACGTCTTTCTTCTTGACGGATTTGAAGTACTCGTTGGACGCCAGGTTCACCAGAGTATCGGTTTTGGCCGCTTTCATGTCTTTGTTCAACAGGTCGGTAATAGTATCACCCCAAAAGGTGTACAAGTCCTTGCCACGGACATTGTCGAGCCGCGTTCCCATTTCCAGCCGGTAAGGCTGCATAAGGTCCAGCGGCCGCAACACCCCATAAAGACCTGACAGCATGCGAAAACGTGACTGAGCCTCGCTGAGCTGGTTGTCAGTGAACGACTCAATGGCTAGCCCGGTGTACACATCGCCCTTAAAGGCGAACGCCGCCGGGCGTGCATTTTTCTTGTTAAAGGGGCGAGCCCAGAGGGGAAAAACGCTCAGCATTCAAGTGGGCAATTTTGTCGCTGACGCTCATCAGGCTGCTGATATCCGCCGGCGAAAGCTGGCGTGCACGCTCAATTAGCACCTCGCTATCATCAAGCAGGCGGGGTTGCGTGGCTTTCAATGACGGTAATTCACTCTCGTAATCCAGCGTTTTTGCCGGCGAGACAACAATCAACATGCCCTTCTCCTTTACATATGCCTGTCGGGATTATATGAATCAGGAAAGGTCAGGTCTGCATCTGTGGAGGATAAATGCGCCTATTGCTTGTATTAACTGTGGTTATCGCGGTTTCAGCCCTGCTATGGGGGAGTTGGCAATGGGGCCGGCGCCCGTTTTTGCTGATCGCCAGCCTGGTGCTGGCCGGCCTGATCGTATTGGCCGTAGGCGTCTGGCAAAGCGGCAAGAATGACCAGGTGTATTTACCACCGGAAGGCGTGGAACTGTCCCTTTCGGAAATTCGCGGCTCAGAATCCGGCGTGCGCCTCAGCGGGACCGTCCGTAATGAGGGCAAACAGGATGTGGCGGCGCTCTCCCTGCAGGCGCAAGCGCTGCATTGTCCGTCAGCCAATGAATGCCAGGTGATTTATCAGCAGCCCATTACCCTGCAGATGTATCTGCCCAGCGGTAGTGAGTATCAATTTGCCGTCGTCAGTCGTCACCCTGAGGAAAGACTCCGGTAGATCGTTGGCAACTGCGAGTGGTGGAAAAGCTGGCCTATCCGGAACAGGAATAAGCACCACAAAACCGGGCTGGCATGATTTGGCATGAGTCGTCACAATGCGGCTTCCAAACTCCCAGGAGTCATTATGGCATCACTGATTCCCGGCCAGCTCACCCCCATCGGCGACTACGCCTGGCGGGTACTGGCGCGCAACCCGGGCATGATGACCGGGCCAGGCACCAACAGTTATTTGTTTGGCAGGGACAGCCTTACCGTTATTGACCCCGGTCCGGAGGACCAGGAACACCTGCAGGCGTTATTGCAGGCCGCACGTGCTCTGGACAAGCCGATTACTCAGGTCGTCGTGACCCACACTCACCGCGACCACTCCCCGGGCGCCCTGGCACTGGTGGCTGCTACCGGTGCCCGCGCTGCCTGGGCCCTTCCGTGCCCGATGATGGCCTTCAGGATGAAAGCTGGAATGCGGACCGCCTGTTAGCCGAAGGCGACACGGTGGACTGTGGCGGCGTCACCCTGACAGCCATTGAGACCCCCGGGCATGTGGGCAACCACCTTTGCTACCTGAGCGAGCAAGGTCTGCTATTTACTGGCGACCACCTGATTCAGGGCTCCACGGTAGTGATCGCTCCGCCCTCCGGTTCCATGCAGGCGTATTTTGCTTCGCTGAGAAAACTCATCGGTCGCGGCATCAGCTTGATGGCGCCAGGGCATGGCGACGTCATTGCCAGCCCGGATGAGTCGCTGGAACAGACCTTGGCGCATCGCCAGAAACGCGAAGACAAGGTCATCGACAAGCTCGCAGCCGCCGCCTCTCCTCTATCTGAGCTGGTCAAAGAGGTGTACGACGACGTCCCGGTATTTCTGCATGGCGTCGCGCAGTTTTCCCTCCACGCCCACCTGATCAAACTGGCTGAAGACGGCAAGGCAACAGAATCAGCCGAAGGCTGGTCGCTGCTGGCATAGGCGCCTCGCCTGGCGGCGCGCCTACAGCCACCCCTTGCGCTTGAAGTACCAGTACGGCGCCATGCCGGACAGCACCATCAGGCCAATGGCCATGGGGTAGCCAAAACGAAAATCCAGCTCCGGCATGATTTCGAAGTTCATCCCGTAAATGCTGGCAATCATGGTGGGTGGCAGGAACACCACTGCCGCGATGGAAAAGATCTTGATGATCTGGTTTTGCTGGATATTGATGAAGCCCTGGGCCGCATCCATCAGGAAGTTGATCTTGTCGAACAGGAAGGTGGTGTGTGTGACAACAGGGTATCCAGGTCGTGCTGGATTTCCGCACAGGTACGCCGGCGCACCTTGTCCGATCGCACATAGCGCTGAATAAACGAGATGGATCGCTGGGTATCCATCAGACACAGGCGGATTTTCCCGTTGGTGTCTTCCAGCTGCGCCAGGCGTTCAATGTCCTCTTCCAGCTCCCCGTTTTCCTCTTCCAGCACGCTATAGCCGACTTTTTCCAGGTCCCGGTGCACGTCTTCCAAAGCATCCGCCAGGTTTTCCACTTTCTGGTCAAGAATACTCAGCAGGATATCCAGGGGTTGCGATACCTTGACCCAGCCGCGCCGCACTCGCAGGCGCAGCAAGCGGAAATCCGGCAAGCGCGAATCACGGAACGAGAGCAGCCGCCCTTCCTGTACCACAAAGGCCACCGTGGAAGTTCGGGCCCGACCTTCTGACTGGAACAGGAACAGGGAGTGAACATGCAGCCCCTGCTCATCACTGAAGAAACGGGCAGAGGCTTCGATTTCTTCCATGTCGTCGGAATCGGGCAGCTCCGCCTGAAGAAATTGCTGGACCAGATTCCTCTCCTCTTCCTCAGCATCAACCAGATCAATCCAGCTGCCGTCTTCAGCCAGCGATGGCATGATGGTGTCGACATCCTTTTCACGAAGAACACCATTTTCGATTCGAAAGATATGCAGCATGATGTTTCCCTGATCATCCTCGCCGGCAGCTGCCGGCAATCTTTGTAGAGACGTTATGTGTTTACCGACAACCGGGCCCCAGGCTCGGCAAACTGCGTCCCTTATCGACCTGAGCAGCGATGCGCAGCTGCACCGCTGGGCGGGTTTGATGGGGTCATCCAAGCAGACCGCCTGCTGGCTACGTTAAGCCAGACTCTCGATTGGCAACAACCCAAGATTACCGTGTATGGGCGGCAGCACCCAGTCCCGCGGTTAACCGCCTGGCACGGTGACGCCGGGCTACGTTATCGCTATTCCGGGCATACGCATACCGCGAGAGGATGGCCTGCTGCCCTATTACCGATCAAAACAGCTATCGAGCAAGTGACCGGCAAAACCTTCAACAGCGTCCTGGCCAATCTGTACCGTAATGGTGACGACTGCATGGGCTATCACAGCGATAACGAACCGGAGTTGGGGGATGCCCCCTGGGTCGCCTCGTACAATCTCGGCGCCTGCCGGGAGCTGACTTTTCGGGCGAAAGGCCCGGGCAGCCAGCGCCAGTGCCTGAGTGTAGCGCTTCATCATGACGATCTGTTGTTGATGTCACCGGGGGTGCAGGCCGGCTTTGAGCATGCCCTGCCCCGCCGCCGCAACCGCCCGGATCCGCGTATCAATCTGACCTTTCGGTACATTGTTCCTGGCCAGAGCTCGAGCATTTAAACCCGCGCCCTGCTACACCACGGCATTCAGGCAAAAAACAGATAACTCAGGAAAATGGCGCTGACCAGCCCGGCGGCATCTGCCGCCAGCCCGCACCACAACGCATAGCGGAAATCGCGGATACCAACACTGCCGAAATACACCGTCAGCACATAGAACGTGGTTTCCGTCGAGCCCTGCATGACCGCAGCCATGCGCCCCGCCAGCGAATCCACGCCATGGGTCTGCATCACGTCTACCATGGCGGCCCGCGCCCCGGAACCACTCAAGGGCTTAAGCAATGCCACGGGCAGCGCATCCACAAAGCGGGTATCCAGACCAAGCGCACCAACCCCGCTGCGAATGCCATCCAGAAACAAGCCCAGCACGCCCCCGGCCCGCAGCATGGCAATGGCTGCCAGCATGGCCACCAGGTAAGGAATGATTTTCACCGCAAGCGTGAAGCCCTCCTTTGCCCCCTCGACAAAGGCATCGTAGCTATCTACCCCGGATCGCCAGGCGGCGATAAAGAACACACTCAAGACAAGCAGAAGAATGCCGTTACCCAGCAGGCTGGCAAAGGTGTTGGCGGCGTCGGTCGGGGCCAGCAGCACAACGGCGCCAAGTAGCCCCAACACGGCTAGCCAGACGCCCATCACCGTAAGCAACAGCGGGCTGGCCAGAGGCAGCTTTTGCACCCTGGCGGTAACAATCACACCGACCAAGGTGGAAATGGTGGTTGCCATCAGCAAGGGCAGATATACCAGTGCCGGGTCTTGCGCCCCCTGCTGGGCCCGAAATAGCAACACCGTGACCGGCACCAGGGTTACCGATGAGGTATTGAGAACCAGAAACATGATCTGGCTGTTGGTGGCGCTGCGCGGGGTTGGGTTGTCTTTCTGTAAGGACTCCATGGCCTTGAGCCCCAGCGGCGTCGCGGCGTTATCCAGCCCCAGCATATTGGCCGCCAGATTCATGGAGACCGGGGCCGCAGCTTCCGGGGTACGGGCAATGCCAGGCATCACACGAGCCAGCACCGGGGTCACCCAGCCGGACACTCGATCGGCCAGTCGGCTGGCTTCCGCCAACCGAAACAGGCCGCTCCAAAGTGCCAGCACCCCGATCAATCCCAGGCTCACTTCCACTGCCAGGTCGGCGGATTCCCACAGGGCATTGATAAGGCGCCCCGGCGCCTCCATGTCCCCGGCCATGAGCTGGATCACAGCCCCGGCGATACCCGCCAGGAAAAACAGGCTGAACAGTCTGTGCAAAGTATCTCCCGTGCGCTAGGGTCATAGAATTGCGCTGATAGACGGCGCTTGCGGCACTGCAACTTCGTGCCATCACGATAGTCTACACCGATAGCCGGCGATTCAACCCTGAATGACCGCTCCCGGGCTGTCGGCTATACTGAAAAAAACTGTTTGAGAGCCAGTATGTCATTACTCCGTAAGCTGTTCCCTCTTGCACTTGCCCTGTTGCTGCTGGGTGGTGCGATCAAAGGCGGCGGCGCCTTGCACGCCTCATCGCCGGATATTCAGGGCGACCTGAAGCCGACGGAAGAGCAACTGGAAGCGGCTGAAGAAATTGCTGACAAACTCAAGTATCACTATCGCCAGCTCGACTTCGATGATCAGCTTTCCGAACAGGTGCTGCAGCGCTACTTGAAAGACCTGGATCCCAATCGCCTGTATTTCCTGGCGTCCGATATCAAGGACTTCCAGCGTTATAACGAGATACTGGATGACCAGCTGCGCAAGGGCCAGCTGGAAGGCGGCTATACCATTTTCAATCGTTTCCAGCAGCGCCTGGAAGAGCGCCTGGCCTGGTCACTGGACACCATTGCCAATGATCTGGGTCGCTGACCTTCGATAGCGAAGAGTCGGTAAGAGTGGATCGTGAAGATGCCCCCTGGGCCAAGGACAAGGCTGCTCTGGATCAAATCTGGGAACGGCAGCTGAAAAATGCCGTGCTCTCCATGCGCCTCAACGATTCCAGTGCGGAAGATATCGAAACACGGCTCACCCGCCGCTACGAAAGCCAGCTCAAGCGAAGCAGAACACCCCTGAGGACGTGTTTCAGGTGTACATGAATGCGCTGACAGACGTTTGATCCTCACACGACTTACTTCACGCCGCACAACTCGAAAAACTTCGACATCAGCATGAGCCGCTCACTGGAAGGCATTGGTGCGGTGCTGCAATACGAAGACGGCTACACCAAGGTGGTGCGTCTGGTTCCTGGTGGTCCGGCCGCCAAAGGCGGCCAGTTGAAGCCTGCGGATCGTATTGTTGGCGTATCCCAAGATGAAGAAGACCCGGTTCCTGTTATCGGCTTGCGCCTGGATGAAGTGGTCGACCAAATTCGTGGCCCCAAGGGCACCAAGGTCAACCTGGAAATCATCCCCGCCGGCAGTGCCAGCGAGCATGACACTCGCACCATCACCATTGTGCGCAACAAGGTGGTGCTGGAAGAACAGGCCGCCAAGAAGGACATCATTCACGTTGACCGTAATGGCCAGGATCTGAAACTGGGCATTATCGAAATCCCCGCCTTCTATCTGGATTTCGACGCCTACCACCGCGGCGATCCGAAATACACCAGCACAACCAGCGATGTGGCCAAGCTGCTGGTCGAATTGCGCAAGGAAAATATCGACGGCCTGGTCATCGATCTGCGCAACAACGGCGGCGGCTCACTGCTGGAAGTGAACAAGCTGGTCAGCCTGTTTATCAATCGGGCCCCACGGTGCAGGTGCGCGAATCCAATGGCCGTGTCAGCGTCGAAGGCGACAAATTCCCCGGTGTCCTGTTTGCCGGCCCCATGGCCGTCATGGTGAACCGCTACAGCGCCTCGGCATCGGAAATTTTTGCCGGCGCCATGCAAGACTATGGTCGCGCATTGATTGTCGGCGACCAGACATACGGCAAAGGCACGGTGCAAACCCTGCTGGATCTTAATCATGGCAAGCTGAAGATGACTAACGCCAAGTTCTATCGGGTGTCGGGTTCCAGCAACCAGAACCTGGGGATCGTGCCGGATGTGGATTTGCCCTCCCTGGTAGACAAGGACGACGTGGGCGAAAGCTCTCTGCCCAACGCCCTGCCCTGGGATGAAATCAAATCGGCCAATTTTCAGCGTGTCACCGATCTGGTGCCTTTCCTGCCCCAGCTGCGCGAGCGCCATGAAGAGCGCACGGATAGCGACCCGGAATTTATCTACGTGCATTCCCTGCGCAAGCTTCTCGACGTGAACCGTAACCGAACAGAGCTCTCGCTGAACGAAAAAGCGCGCACTGAGATGCAGACGGAATATGACAAGGAGCGGCTAGCCATCGAGAACAGCCGCCGCCAGGCTCGTGACGAAGAGCCCCTTGAGAGCATCAAGGCGCTGCGCACGCTGGAAGAACAGCGGGCGCTGGATCCGGAAAGCCATGACGAAGCCATGGATGAAGACCCCTACGTCCGTGAAACCGGGAAATTTTGGTGGATTACATGGATTTGCTGAGAGAAACCAGATCGCCCGCAAAGGCTGACTTTCTCCAGGAGAAACGCAAGACATAAAAAACCGGCTCTCAAGCCGGTTTTTGTGCCTCGGCAGGTCAGCTCAGGAGAAACGCCTGCACACTGTGCGCCGCTGCTATCAGGCCAGAGCCTTGAATCCCCAGCGGGCCGGGTTGTCGCCCAGTCCGGCTTTCAAGGTGCGCCGGCCCAGCTGGTGATTCAGCCCTTCCAGCGCCCGTTTGGCCGGGTCCGGCAACAGGCGCAAACCGAAACTGGCTGTGGTGATCGCTGTCTTCACCACTCTGACGGCGGCGGAGGCAGGAATGGTGCTGTGAATATTCAGATCATCCGCCACCTGGTCACCGATCAGATAACGGCTGAACGCCAGCAGCACATCGTAGGAAAGATTAAAGGGTGGCTTGCCAGACATGTCCTTGAGCAAGGCCTTGGCCAGGGATTCACTGTCCGGCGTGGGATCGTAGAGATGCGAGGTCAGCTGCAGGGCCATAACACTCTGCTCTTCCAGCGTGCTGGTCAGCAAGGCCTCGTTCACGCCCAGCAGATACCCGGCATAACGCCAGAAATAATGCATGGATTCATGCTCACGCCGGGAAATCGGTAATCCAAGACGCTTGAGCCCCCGAACCACCATGAAATCAAATTCCAGCACGGTGCCGGCCATATCTTCCTGATTGATCGGCAGGTCATGCTTCTCATTGTCCCAGCGCGGGTTATTGGCAAGGAATTGCCGCACCGCCGCATGTAGGAGCCGGACCTCCATCAAGGTTCGATGCCCCAGCCCGCCGGGGCGAATGCCGTCGTCGCCTACGATGTTGTGCAGCATCTGCCCGGTTTCGTAGATGCGCCGGGACACATCCTTTGCAACCGACCTGTGGCAACCAGAACCTGGGAGGGCTTGTTGTGGGCGTAGCCTTCGACCAGGCTGGAACACATCAGCACCAGCCCCTGTAGCGCGCCATTACGGCGATACATGCGCCGCCCCAGCTCCATTTCCTCGAAATGCACCCAGCTCGGCACGGTATAGCAATGGTCCAGGAAGGCCTGAAAATCCCGCCTCCGATTCCGCGCGCCGCTCCACCTCATCAAGAAGCCCTGACGGCCGGGTGAATTTGATCTGGGCGGCACAACGATCCGCTAACGGGTCCTGCACCTGGCGCCAGGCATTCAGCTTGTCGTGGGAATAACGGTCCCACCAAATGCGCTCCTGGGGGGACTGAGGGCCTTTTGCAAAACGGATTAATTCCTGTGGCGTTGCCATGCATACCTCATCTTTATTGTTTTACCCAGAACTCACAGGTTCTGGGTAAAACTTAGGTCAGCAGGCGGTAGGGGTCAATACACTAAACAGCGGAATCTGTTACCCCCTCCAGCAACGTGTTGATAAGCCATCGAGGTGCATCCAGCGGAAGATCATGCCCCGCTTCCGCATGCATCTTAAGTGGCAGCTGCCAAGCGGTGGCCAAACGCCGGGAGCAGCTGGGGCTCACCAGACGGTCGCCCTGCCCGTTGATGATGATGACCGGGACAGAATCCGGCAGGGCCACCGGCGCCCTGAAACGTATGGCCGCCAGCAATTGACGCAGGCTGTTATTGAGCGAAACCGGCTGCGAGGCGGCATAGTCGGCCCATTGCCCTGCGAGCGTATGCAAGAAATCACGTTCCCGCATGTTAGACGTGATTTCCAGGATAGCCGTCTCCTTACGGACCGTATTACGGCTGAAAACCGCCTCACGCAGCAGACGACGATAATTCATGGGCCGCAAGCGCTGCCAAAAAGGGCTGAAACGGCTGGCGCTGGTATTGATCAGGCCTGCAAACGCCACTTCATGGGGCGCCTGGCAAAGCCACTGCACCGCCATCATCGCCCCCAGCGACAACGCCACCACATGATAAGGGCCATGATGCCCTTGTTCGTGCAACTGCTCACGGGCATGGGCCACCATGGCCGCAATCCGTGTCGGGCTGCGTTCCTGCCAGAATTCACCATTGCCAGGCAGGTCCAGCGTAATAACCGTATCCTGCGGCACCGCCGCCTGAAATTGCGCCGGGAACCCTCCCAATGCCGCTTTTCACGAACCAGGCCTCGCAATAACACCCAGGTTCTCGCCATTTGTTATCTCCTTGGGACAATGACCCGCTTTGCAATACGGGCTAGAATGCCACCGGCTTTCAGGATGGCAAATGGAGTTTCCTCGCGACTATGGCACGTAAAACGGTAAAACGGGTTAAAACAGGTTCAGTGGAGCGGCGCTTCTCAATGGCCAAAGCCGGCTTTCTGGCTGGTGCCAAGTATGCCACCGCCAGTGCAGGCACACTGTTCACCGCAAAAGACAAACGTGAAGACCGACGCAAGGAAATCTTGTCTGCCCGTGCCCAGGAGCTGGTGGAAGAGCTGGGCAGCCTGAAAGGTTCGGTGGTGAAAATTGGCCAGATGATGGCATTGTTCGGCGAACACTTCCTGCCAGAGGAAGTTACCACCGCCCTGCATACACTGGAAAACCAGACAACCGCACTGGAATGGCCAGCCATTGAGCGCCACCTCAAACGCCAGCTGGGCGAGGTCAAACTGGCTGAGCTGGATTGAGCAGCAACCTCTGGGGCCGCCTCGCTAGCGCAGGTGCACAAGGCCGTGCGCAAATCGGATGGCAAGGAACTGTGCCTGAAGATCCAGTACCCCGGCGTCGCTGACGCGATTGATTCCGACATGCGTGCGCTGGTGCGACTGCTGAAATTGAGCCGCCTGGTGCCAATCACCGAGCAATTCAACATGTGGCTCGATGAAGTGCGCGAGATGCTCGCGAAGTCGATTACGATCTTGAGGCTCATACCACCCGCCATTTCCGCGCGGCACTGGCCGATGACACGCGTTTTGTGGTGCCGGAAATTGTTCCGGAATTCTCCACCCACAACATCATGTGCATGACCTTCGAGCGAGGCATTGGCGTCAATGATCCCGCCGTGCTTGAGTTCTCCCAGACCCGCCGTAACTTTATCGGCCGCGCCATCATGGAGCTGTGCTGTCGGGAAGTGTTCGAATGGAACAAGATGCAGACGGACCCGAATTTCGGCAACTACCTGCTGCGCATTGGGGAAACCCCGGAGCAGGACCAGATTGTGCTGCTGGATTTCGGCGCCATCCGTGATTTCGACAACGAAGTGCTGGGCCCGGCCGGGAGATGATTCGCGCCTCGTTTTACCACGATACTGACCGCCTGATCCGCGCGCTCAACGCCCTGGACTTTCTCGCGCGTAATGCCCCGCGCAAACTCCTTGAAGAATTCTCGGAGCTCTGCTTCGAAGCAGTGGAGGTTTAGCAGGACCCGGACCGTTACCCGCCCCCGGCGTCCGTGCTGAATGAGAATGGCGAGTACTGCTGGGGCAAAAGCAACCTGCCGAACCGGATCATGAACCGTGCTGGTCGCAATGCCCTGTCAGTGCATTTTGATGTGCCGCCCAAGGAGTTCATCTTTCCTGGCCCGCAAGCTGCTTGGCGCATACACCTTTTTGCATGTTATTGAGTCTGAAGTGCGTGGCAACACGATTCTTGAGCCCTTCATGCACATGCAAGAAGAAGGACGATATCGCCCTGGTTGATCAAAAAACAATCAGTCCTGGCGGATAATCCCATGATAACGGTGCCGATGGCCAAAACGCTCATTTATCGCCCACTTATCGGTACGATAACCATTTGTCATTTGCCAAGCTGGCACGTGCACAATAAGGTTAGCACCCTGCTCATCGGCCGGTTCAGCTGAACCGGCCGTTTTCGAGGCTTTCAGAGGTTTTGGGTTGCCAATATCCTCCTGAACAGCCAATTATTTGCGAACCACAGACGGGGGTAACGCAGGTGATTATCGGTGTTCCCAAAGAAATCTGCCCTGGCGAGCAGCGCGTTGCTTTAACGCCTGCCAATGTCAGCGCACTGCTCAAAAAACAAGGTGTCGAGATCATCATCGAGCGCGGCGCCGGCGATATTGCCGGCTATCCGGACAGCACTTATGAAGCTGCCGGAGCCAAGCTGGTTGATCGCGATGAGGTGTTCTCTTCCGCTCAAGTTGTTCTGCAGGTGCAAACGCCCGGCAGCAACATCAAGAACGGTGACGAGGATCTGACAAACTGAAGGAAGGCCAAGTTCTGATCGGCATGACCGATCCGCTGGCCAACCCGCAATTTGCCCAGTCCTGGCCGAGAAGAAAATCTCCGGCCTGGCGCTTGAGCTGGTACCGCGTATTACCCGCGCCCAGGCCATGGATGTACTTTCTTCCATGGCCATGATTGCCGGTTATAAGTGCGTTCTGCTGGCCGCCACCGAGTCTGAGCGCATGTTCCCCATGAACATGACCGCTGCCGGCACCATGAAGCCGTCACGCGTACTCATCATGGGTGCAGGTGTTGCCGGCCTGCAGGCCTGTGCCACCGCCAAGCGCCTGGGTGCCGTCGTTGAAGCCTACGACGTACGCCCGGCTGCCCGTGAACAGATTTTGTCGGTTGGCGCCAAGCCGGTCGAACTGGATCTGGATACCGGTGAAGCTGAAGGTACTGGCGGTTATGCCAAGGCCCAAGGTGAAGATTTCCTTAAGCGTCAGCGTGAGCTAATGACCGAAGTGGTCAAGGAAATGGACGTCATCATCACCACCGCCGCCATCCCTGGCGCCAAGAGCCCGATTCTGGTTACCGAAGACATGGTGAAAGCCATGAAGCCCGGTTCCATTATCGTGGACTGGCCGCAGAACGTGGCGGCAACTGTGATCTGAGCGAATCCGGCAAAACTGTAGTGAAGCACGGCGTGACCATCATCGGTCCGGAAAACGTGCCCTCCACTGTCGCCTTCCATGCCAGCCAGATGTTTGGCAAGAACATGGAAAACTTGCTTAACTTGCTCATCGACGATGAAGGCAAGCTGCAGCTGGATTTCGAAGACGAAATCGTTGCCGAAACCGTGATCAGTCACGACGGCGACGTTCCCCAGCCTCGTCTGCGCGACATTCTCGGCCTCCCTGCTCTGGCCAAACCTGAGCCGGAAGCGAAGAAGCGCCCGACGCGGCTAGCAAGGAGGAAAAGTAATGGATCCTGTAGCCAATCTTACCTTGTTTGTGCTGGCGATCTTCCTCGGCGTGGAACTGATCACCAAAGTTCCGCCCACCCTGCACACCCCTTGATGTCCGGTTCCAATGCGATTTCCGGTATCACCGTTGTGGTGCGCTGGTTGCCGCGGGCTCTGAATCCGGCATGTTGGTTAGCGTGCTCGGTTTCATCGCGGTAGTACTGGCCACGATTAACGTGATTGGCGGCTTTATGGTCACCAATCGAATGCTGGCGATGTTCAAGAGGAAGTAAATCATGCACGTTTCTCAGAACTGGATTGATATCGCCTACTTGATCGCTGCCTGCCTGTTTGTGCTGGGCATCAAGGGGCTGACCAAGCCAAAACTGCGGTACGCGGTAACCTGCTGGCAGCAGCCGGTATGGGCGTGGCTGCCGTGGTAACCCTGCTCAACGAGCATATGTTACCTATGAAGTGATCATTGCCGGCGTCGTCGTCGGTGGCCTGATTGGCGCCATCATGGCCAAGAAGGTTCAGATGACCTCCATGCCGCAGATGATTGCGCTGCTCAACGGTTTTGGTGGCGGTGCCTCCTTTGCTGTTGCCTCAGCGGAATTCTTCCGTGGTTCCGCCAACGATACGGTATCCATCATCGCCATTGGCGCGGCCGTATTGATTGGTGCTGTTACCCTGACCGGTTCTGTGGCGTTTGCCAAGCTGCAGGAACTCATCGACGGGCAGCCCATGGGCTTCCCCGGCATGAAACTGGTGAACGCCATCCTGTTTATCGGTTCTCTCGTCGGCATCGGCTACCTGGTGGCTAACCCGGGCAACGAAATCGTGTTCTGGAGCTGGTGGCTGCAGCCATGGTGCTCGGCCTGTTCCTGGTACTGCCGATTGGCGGCAGACATGCCGGTTGTGATCGCCCTGCTGAACTCCTACTCCGCAGCCTCTGCAGCCGGTTTTGTCATGGGCAACAGCGCCCTGATCATCACCGGTTCCCTGGTGGGTGCATCTGGCCTGATCCTGACCAGCATCATGTGTAAAGCCATGAATCGCTCTCACCAATGTACTCTTCGGTGTGATGGCGGAAGCCGGCGAAGCCATGGATGCGGACGAAGTCTACGCAGGCAAGGTGAAGTCCACCTCTGCTGACGAAGTGGCGATGATGCTGGAAACCGCTCGCCGCGTCGTTATTGTTCCCGGCTTTGGTCTGGCAATGGCCAGGCGCAGCACGCCGTTCGCGAAATGGCAGACACCCTGGAAGCTGCCGGTATCGAAGTGGAATACGCGATTCACCCGGTAGCGGGCCGCATGCCTGGCCACATGAACGTGCTGGCCGAAGCGGAAGTGCCGTACGACAAGCTCAAGGATATGGATCAGATCAACCCAACCTTCGAGCAAACCGACGTGGCTATCGTTCTGGGCGCCAACGACGTAACCAACCCCATGGCCCGCGAAGACAAAGGCAGCCCGATTTACGGCATGCCGATCCTCAACGTGGACAAGGCCAAGACCGTGGTTGTGGTAAAACGCCCTGAGCGCCGGTTTTGCCGGCCTGCCCAACCCGCTGTTCGCCAAGGACAACACTCTGATGTTGTTTGGCGACGGCAAAGGTGCGGTGCTGGATATCACCACCGCCCTGAAAGAAGGCTAATCCACTGCCTTCGTAAAAAAGGAGCCTTCGGGCTCCTTTTTATATGCCGCTTCGCGGCCGCAGCACGCTAACCAGGCCCTCCTCCCCCTGCTGCGCCCTGTCCAGGGCCTCAAAAGCTCTATCGCAGAGTCGATTCTCCGGGGTAATGCTTTGCCATTTTCCACCCGGTGCGATGCTTTAGCCCACCACCATTTTGCTATCCAGTCTCGCCCACTAAACGCCACCCATAAAAAAACCCCGAACCTGAAAGGCCGGGGCTTTTGCGCTACCAGGGACGTTCTACTGAAGGGTGTAAACCACACCGACCGAGAACGTATGGTCCGTTTCCTTGGTGCCTGGCGGTACCGAGGAATTATGCTCCAGCAAGTGGCGCAGGCGCAGGGCAAAGCTGGAATTAATCGCCGTGGTCAAAGACGTTTCAGCACGTGTGTCAGAGCCCTCTTCACCTACCTCGGTAGAGAAATCTTCCTTGAAGGTGGTGTTGTCACTGACACGCAGCTCGTACTTGATACCAATTCGCGCAATCGCATCTTCTTCGGAGTTATGGCAGGTCATATAGGTGTCCTGGGGCTCCAGGCACTTTACGCGATAACCCGGACCGATTTCTGCATCCAGGTCTGCAGATCCGAATCAATCCAGCGGCGACCCACACCGATGGCATAACTGGCTTCGTAGTGATAACCCGAAAAATTATCTTTCTGGTAGGTCAGCACATTGAAGAGGTAGTTCTTGGCATCTTCGCCCAGCTTGCGGTCCAACTTGTAGGAAGCGAAGTAGTTCTCATCCGTACGGTTATATTCTTCCGTATCGGGATCTTCTTCCTTCTCGTTATTGGCGTCAGCCTTGAAGGTATGGCGCCATTTCTCGCTGTCCCGTGCCATATTAACGTTGGCATTGGTAGAGTCGGAATTGGTGTTGCCACGCTTGAACAACAGCCCGACACCAATATCACCGGACCATTTTGAAACTTCACTGCCCTCGTCGGTGGCTGCATCTTCTGCAGCCACCGAAACCGCCGGAAGACCGGCGGCCAGCAGCATGGCAGCGATTGTCTTACTGCGCATGAATGACTCCTTAATCGTTTTTGTCGAGATGTACGTCCATCTGCGGGAACGGAATGCCAATGCCCGCTTCATCAAAGCGGCGTTTCACGATTTCCGTGGTATCCCACAGAACCGGCCAGTAATCCGCGCTGTTTACCCAGGGACGGCACAGGAAGTTAACCGAGCTATCCGCAAGTTCGCCTACTACGATGGTCGGCTCAGGATCCTTGAGCACGCTCATCTGCAGCCAGAACCTCCTGCAGCACTTTCTTCACTACGGAAAGGTCCGCATCGTAAGCGACCCCAAAGACCATATCCACTCGACGAGTCGGTTTTCAGAATAGTTGACGATATTTCGGACATGATTGCGCCGTTGGGCACAGTCAGAACCTTGTTATCCGGGCTGTTCATGATCGTCGCAAAATACGGATTTCCTTGACGGTACCGGAAGCTCCGCCTGCTTCCACGTAATGCCCCACGCGAAACGGCTTGAACATGATAAGCATGACGCCAGCGGCGAAATTACCCAGAGAATCTTTCAGAGCCAGGCCCACAGCCAGACCGGCAGCACCCAGAATCGCCACCAGCGAGGTCGTCTCAATGCCGAGCTGATCCAGAGACGCAATAACCACGAAGACAAACAGCAGAATATGAACAATGCGGCCCAGAAAGTGGCCACCGTTTCATCCATACGCTTGTTCAGCAGCTTTTTCACCCAGCCACTCAGGCGGGCAACAATCCAGCTACCAATAATGAAAATAACCAGTGCGGCAGCAATGCTCCAGGCATAGGCACCAGATTTTCATTGGCAAAGGTTTCCAGTTGGGTCAGATATTGATCCATTAAGCGTACTCCTCATCCTGTGAGCGCGAATTATGCCCGTTCCTGCGGCAAGCCCAAGCCATGCTGATGCCACCGCGCGGGATTTTACAAAGATTTCATCTGCTGGCTGCGGGAAGTGCCAGTCATCCCGTTACCAAGCATGCCCAATAATGAAACCTAATGGCCCTTATGGCCAGTCTGCAGCCGCCGACAATGCCGTTTTATCGCTATTTTCCCCGGAAAAAGCACCACATTGGGTATCTGCGCCCTGCCCCGCTATAATGCACGCCCCAATTTCCCGCCTTTGCCGGAGCCATCGATGTCACAGAACCCGCGCGCGAAACTTACTGCCCAACTCCAGGAACGCATTCTGATTCTTGATGGCGGCATGGGCACCATGATTCAGCGCTGCCAGTTCAGTGAAGAGGAGTTCGCGGCACCCAGTTTGCGGATTGGCCCAGTGACCTGAAAGGCAACAACGACCTGCTCAGCATGACACAGCCCGAGCGGATCAAGGCGCTGCACAAGGGCTATCTGGACGCGGGCGCGGATATCATCGAGACCAATTCGTTCAATTCCACGTCCATCGCCATGGCCGACTACGACATGCAGGACCTGGCCCGGGATATCAATGTCGCCGCTGCCCGTGTCGCCCGGGAGGCCGCCGACGAAGCCTCCACGCCGGACAAGCCCCGCTACGTGGCCGGGGTACTCGGCCCCACCAACCGCACCGCCAGTATCAGCCCGGACGTGAATGATCCCGGCTACCGCAACACGAACTTCGATGCTCTGGTAAACGCCTATCTGGAGGCCCTGGACGGCCTGGTAGAAGGCGGCATCGACATGGTGCTGATCGAAACCATTTTCGACACACTGAACGCCAAGGCGGCGGTCTTTGCGGTGGACCAGTACTGCTACGAGAACAATCTCGACTTGCCGGTAATGGTGTCCGGCACCATTACCGATGCCTCAGGCCGTACCCTCACCGGCCAGACCACCGAAGCGTTCTACAACTCCCTGCGCCACGCCCGCCCAATCAGCTTTGGCCTGAACTGTGCGCTGGGGCCCATGGAGCTGCGTCCGTACATCGAAGAGCTGTCGCGCATTTCCGAGACCTATGTATCCGCGCACCCCAACGCCGGGCTGCCCAACGAAATGGGCGAATATGACCTGGATCCGTTCACCATGGCGAAAGAAGTGCGCGCCTGGGCAGAGAAAGGCTTCCTGAACATTATCGGCGGTTGCTGCGGGACCACCGGAGCATATCGCAGCCATGGCGGATGCCGTTGAAGGGCTCGCGCCACGCCAGCTGCCCGACATTGAAGTGGCATGCCGCCTGTCCGGCCTGGAACCCTGCACCATCACCAAGGATTCCTGTTCGTGAATGTGGGCGAACGGACCAATGTGACCGGCTCCAAGCGGTTCCTGCGCCTGATCAAGGAAGAAGACTACGATACCGCACTGGAAGTGGCCCGCGACCAGGTGGAGAACGGCGCCCAGATCATCGATATCAACATGGATGAGGGGATGCTGGAATCCGCCGAGTGCATGGTGAAGTTCCTCAATCTGGTGGCATCCGAACCGGAAATCTCCAAAGTGCCGATCATGATCGACTCCTCCAAGTGGGAAGTGATCGAAGCCGGGCTGAAATGCATCCAGGGCAAGGGGGTGGTGAACTCCATCTCCATGAAGGAAGGCGAGGCATTCCTTCATCAGGCTCGACTGCTGCGCCGCTATGGTGCCGCCGTGATCGTCATGGCCTTCGATGAGGAAGGTCAGGCAGACACCCGTGAGCGCAAGGTGGAAATCTGTACCCGTGCCTATAAATTGCTCACCGAAGAAGTGGGCTTCCCGCCGAAGACATCATTTTCGATCCCAACATCTTCGCCATTGCCACCGGCATCGAAGAGCACAACAACTACGCCGTGGATTTCATTGAAGCAGTAGGCGACATCAAGCGCACCCTGCCCCACGCCATGATTTCCGGCGGGGTCTCCAATGTGAGTTTCTCTTTCCGGGCAACGACACCGTTCGTGAAGCCATCCACGCGTGTTCCTCTATTACGCCATCAAGAACGGCATGGACATGGGGATCGTCAATCCCACCATGCTGGCCATTTATGCGGATATTCCCGAAGAACTGCGCAATGCCGTGGAAGATGTGGTGCTCAACCGCCACGAAGACGGCACCGAATTGCTGGATCTTGCCGAGAAATACCGTGGTAGCGGCGAGAAAGCCAAGAAGGAAGACCTGGCCTGGCGTGAATGGGCCGTTGAGCATGCCCTGGTGAAAGGCGTTGCCGACTACGTGGAAGAAGACACCGAGCTGGCCCGCCAGAATGCCGCCCGCCCGCTTCACGTCATCGAAGGCCCGTTGATGGATGGCATGAACGTGGTCGGCGACCTGTTTGGCGAAGGCAAGATGTTCCTGCCCCAGGTGGTCAAATCCGCCCGGGTAATGAAGAAGGCGGTGGCCTACCTGATGCCCTTCATGGAGAAGGAAAAAGAAGAGCTGGGCACCCAGGATGAAGCCAACGGCAAGATTCTGATGGCCACCGTGAAAGGTGATGTGCACGACATCGGCAAGAACATTGTTGGCGTGGTGCTGCAATGTAACGGCTATGACGTGGTGGATCTGGGCGTCATGGTGCCCTGCGACAAGATCCTCGAGGTGGCCAAAGAGGAAAAGGTCGACATCATTGGCCTGTCCGGGCTGATCACCCCTCCTGGAAGAAATGGTCCATGTAGCCAGCGAAATGCAGCGCCTGGAAATGGACCTGCCATTGATGATCGGCGGTGCCACCACCAGCCGCATTCATACCGCGGTGAAGATCGATCCGGCCTACAACGAGGCCGTGGTCCACGTGGCCGATGCCCTCGCGGTCGGCGTGGCCTCCAAGCTGCTGTCCAAGACCGCCAAGGCCGACTATGTCGCCGAGCTCAAGGAAACCTACGAGGCACTGCGCGTACGGCGCAAGCAGCAGCAGGTGGATCGCAGCCTGATTTTGATCAGGCCCGGGAGCACCGCTTCCAGCCAGACTGGCACGATTACACGCCCGAGCCCAAGGTGAAAGGCCTGAAGGTGCTGGACGATTACCCGCTGGATGATCTGGTGCAACGCATCGACTGGACCCCCTTCTTCCGTGCCTGGGAGCTGGCCGGCAAATTCCCCAAGATTCTCGACGATGAAGTAGTCGGCACAGAAGCCACCAAGCTCTACCGGGATGCCCGGGACATGCTTGAGAAAATCGTTGAAGAAAAGTGGCTAACCGCCCGTGGTGTAATAGGTTTCTGGCCTGCAAACTCGGATATGGACGACATCAGCTGTACCGTAATCCGGGTGACAAGGAGGCGTTCATGACCTCCACCACCTGCGCCAGCAGCTGGACCGGAGCAAGAACGCCAAGCCGGATTTCTGCCTGAGTGACTTTATCGCCCCAAAGAAACCGGGCTCACCGACTGGCTGGGCGGCTTTGCGGTCACCGCCGGCATTGGTATCGACGAGCATGTGGCCCGCTTCGAGGCCGATCATGACGACTATTCCGCCATCATGCTCAAGGCACTGGCGGACCGGCTGGCGGAAGCGTTTGCCGAGCGCCTGCATGAAAAAGTCCGCAAGGACTACTGGGGTTACGCCAACGATGAAGCGCTGAGCAATCAGGACATGATCAGTGAAAAATACCGGGGCATCCGCCCTGCACCCGGCTACCCGGCGTGCCCGGACCATACCGAGAAAGCCCTGCTGTGGCAGTTACTGGACCCGGAAACCCATGCCGGCATGACCCTGACTGAAAGCTACGCCATGCTGCCCACCGCGGCGGTGTCCGGCTGGTACTTCTCTCACCCGAAGCCAAGTATTTCGGTACCGGCAAACTGGCGAAGGACCAGATGGACGACTACGCCGGGCGCAAAGGCATGACACGCAAGGAAATCGAGCGCATGGTGCCTCACCTGCTGGGTTACATGGACGAGAACTAGGCTCAAATCATTCAATGCTAAAAACGCGGGAACAGGATGGCCGACAAAGTCTCCGTTTCCGCATTGAGCGCTTAACTCGCGTCCTCACCCGGAAGCTCAAAACGCGATTCCCACTCGCTGGCGTCAATCACTTCGCGGTAGGCGTGCCAGGTGGCATAGCCAAGCACCGGGAGTAGCACCACCAACGCCAGGTAGGCCGTTAGCAGCCCGACCAACAGGCAAATGCCAATCAGGCAGGCCCAAACAAACAATGCCGGCTTGTGACGTAACACCGCGTTGGTGCTGGTAATGACTCCGGTCACCATATCGGTCTTGCGATCCATGATCATGGGCAGCGAAAACGCACTGACTGTAAAGACAATGGCGCAGAACAGCGCACCCACACTACTGCCCACCCCGAAAAACAACAGCACATTGTCCATATGCCATTCGTTTACCGGGTAAAAGATATAAATCAGGTTCGCTGCCCGGGCCCACACCAAGAACACCACCACCAGAATCACCGTAAAGGTAAGCGCGTCCCCCATACAGGCGCGAGCCTGGCGTAAACTTTCGGACAGGCTGGGCACCCGCCCTTGTTGTAACTGAATGCTGATATCGTAGAGATTGAGCGCCAATAGCGGCCCAAGAAAAACAAAAGCCGGAAAGCAGCCCCAGGTACAGCCCCATGTTACCGAACCACCAGGCCGCAGCACTGATCAGATAGCTAATAGCGACCATGATGCCGCCATACACCAGGCTTGGGCCCGGCGCCGCCTTGAAATCGTGCCAGCCCTTGCGCAACCAGCGCAGCGGCGCGCGGGTATCTATCGTGTGGCACGGCGCCACGAACGGGCGAGTATCTTCTTCCTGATCCGGTGGTTGCGCCATGGAACCTGCCTCTGTACGACAAGAGCAACACATGACCCGGTCGGGTCGTGTCCATTCGGCCAAGTCTTAGTTGGCGTTATCGTCATCCATAACCGGGGCGACATCAAGCTGGCCCTGGGTGGCATCCAGCGTGGCCTGCAAATTGTCCTGCACGCTATGCATCACATCACTGGCAGACCAGATAGCCGGAATGCCATACGTCACTGCCAGGCTGGCCGCACCGTTAGCCGGATCCTGCTCGGCAATCACCAGTCCCGCGGCCTGTACCAGCCAGGGCAGCCATGCGGGCTCCACCTGATCGACAACCACGATATCGCCGGGCTGGATCTTGTTAAGGCACCAGGCGCTGCACACCCGCCGAATCGGTCCTTCCACAGACCCGTTGACCAGTGGCAACCCGCGTAACAACGGGCTGAGCCGCTGACCGCCACCGAAACCGTAACCCACCTGATCCATCTTCCAGTCTGGCGCACCTTGCAGTCCGTCATCCAGATAGCGGAGTTTGCGGTCGCCGATGACCTCTCTGCCCGCACTGGCTGGCAACTTTTGCCCCATCCAGAGCTGCCAGAGCTCATCGAAATACAGGAAATAGATATCGTCGGGGTGCTGCAGCATGCCCTGCTCCACCGCGATGGCACCCATGGATCGCAGCAGATGCCGCAGCCGATTACCGATAGCAAAACGCAGCCCGCGGGCCGTGCGCGCCATACGCAGCGCATTGGCGTCCTGCTCGCGGGGTTGCGCCAGCTGCGCGTCGCTGACCACGCCCGGTTGCTGCAAGCCATTCAGGGTAGCGGCCTGGGCCGGGCCTTCATTTAGCGGCGCGTGTACCGGATCGGCGCCAGGGCGCAGCGCGGTATGGCGCACCGACTCAACATCCCCCCGAGCCAGCGCTTGAACCGCCTGCAGTTCAGCAGGCGTAACCAGCAACGGTAACGGCAACGGTGCGCCATAGCCTGGCAAGGCATCCGCAAGGGTCAGATAAGCAAGTTCGCCGTCGACTCGGCTCAGTGCCTCACCCATGGCATCCAGTCGCATAAACGCACGCCACAGCCCTTCACGGGTCACGTCCGGTTCTTTCCAGTGGCGAATATCCAGAGACAACTGCGTCAGCGCCCAACGGTGGCGCCATTGGGTAACGGTGTTGCCAAGGCGCGAACGCGAACGCACCGCCTTTGCGTCATCGTGAATTTCCAGCTGCTGCCAGGCCGGCGGCACAAAACGGCCAGCCCCCTTGTGCTGCTTCTGAAGCTCGCGGAAAAAAGCACAATTCGTGTAGATATGGCTGTGCTGGCGTCGGTACGGCTCGATCTTGGCCAAACGGCTCCACCCGGCCTGTTCGACCAGCGGTTCCCAGAAAGCCGCTTTCAGCCAGCGACCCGCGAGGGTGTACCACAGTGGCGTTTCTACCTGGTTGAACAGACCCACGCCGGCTCGCCGCGTCCAGGCTTCCTTAGGTTCAGGAAGTGAGCCCACCGGCAACGTCTGCAGCAACCACAACTGCTCACCATCGAAAACCCACTCACCGGCCTGGGGTCGATCAAAGTTTTGTTTGAGCTGGGTATGAAGTTGGCACAGCAAAGGTTTCATCCACCCGCTGACTCAGTGGCACCGCGGACTGCGTCGCATGCACCAGTCGGCTGTTGTCGTCAAAAATCAGCCGTTGACGCTCATTGCTGCCATCCACCATCCCTTCCACCACCATGTGTGGCAGGTCCTGGCGTAACGGATGACGGGTAAACAGCACGCCAGCCGCCTGTTGTCGCGGTAGCGCTTGAATCACCACGTGCTCCGGGCCCGGCTCGCGGTCAAAAATGCTTTGCAATGCCGCCGCCAGGGATTCGTCGGAATCCAGGTTCAACAAACTTTCGCGGCGGGAATCCGGGTTCATGGGCCCCCCTGCTGAAGGACCCAATAACGGTTATCGGTAAACATGCGCGGCAAGGCGCGCAATTGTTGGGTCAACGACGCGGCAGAACTCTCTGCCACCACGCTGCGATCAATACGCCAGCTGGGCGGGATTGGCAACCCCATGGCTGCCCAGCGTTGCAGATTTTCGCCACCCTCAACATCGGCAGTCAGTACTTCAATGCTCATGAGCCGTTTCTTATTGGTCGAAATTGGTCTGTTATGTACGCGAACGGTGTTATAGCCGCAAACCCGGCGCAAACCGTCGCACACCCCACAGGCCCAGCCAGTAGATGGCTGGCGTGAGCAGCAATGCCCCCAGAGCGATCACCGCCGCGATCCCGCCAAACAATACCGGTGCCTTCATCAGCGTACTCATCAGTGAGTCCTGCCAATAAAAAAACCATTGATGGTCAGCGGGGGAAAATCCATAGATGAAACTGATAGAAAACCTGGGTCGGGCCGGCAATCAGCAACCACGCTAACACAGCCCCCACAGTGAAAACAGTAATGCCAAGCCGCCACCGCATGGGTGGTGGCTTGAGCCAGACGCAAAGCCAGGCAAGCGGCAACCAAAGCGCCAGCAACACCCAGAAAACCACGCGGCCCACATCGATAAAATCGGCCACATCCTGAAGGTGCTGCACTTCAGCCTTGTGCAGTAACGGGCGGGCTATTTTCCCGGGCGGCTGGTACTGAATATCCGTCAATCCCGCGCCGCCGTTATGCACGGCATCACGTATTTGCTCAAACGCCTTCCAGTGCTGCTCGGCGGGCAATTGTTCAAACCCGGATTTAAAGCGATTCTGAGGTCCATAAATTTGTATATGTTCGGCAATGTCGAGCTGCTGATACCAGAAGCGGTAGCCATAGCTCGACTGGCTGTACAGTGCCCAACACAATGTCACTGCCAGTAAAACGACAATGGCAGCATAAAAAAACCACACGAAAGTGGCAGTGGTCTGGCTTGGTTGAACCGTTTTTTTCATAACACCCTCACAGTAATAACAGAATAATAAACAGAGGACGTAGCCACATGCGACCGCTCTTCATGTCCATGGCCCTGTTGGCGGGCTTTTTTGTGTTATCGGGTTGTACCACCACCCTGCCTCAAACCCATTCGCCGCGCACGACCCAGGCGCAGAAACAGGATTATTACCAGGTTCGCATCCCTACCCGGGATGGCAAAAAACTGGCAGCCACCGTGTACCAGCCTGAGCTTCAGGCCGGAGAAAACGCTCCACTGATTATTGCCACGCACGGCTTTGGCGGCTTCCGCGCAAAGCGGCCCATGTCGATTTACGGAAAATCCATCCTCACCGGCGAAGCGGCCATTGCCGCATGGAAGGCCGGCTATTGGGTGGTGTTCTACGATCAGCGGGGCTGGGGCCAGTCCGACGGCCGCGTGCACATGATGGACCCGGACTATGAAGTGGCGGACCTGAGCAACGTGATCGACTGGTCTCTGGGGCACCTTCCTGGCGTCAAACGCATGCCAGACGGCCAACCTGCCATCGGCATGATTGGCGAATCCTACGGTGCCGGCTTACAAACGCTAGCCGCGTTCACCGAGCCGCGATTGCAGGCGCTGGTGCCACTCACCGGTTGGCACGACATGAACAGCATCGCCCCGAACGGCGAGTTCCGCAGTGCCTGGGGGCCGTTTTGCTGGGCGTAGGTGGCATTAACAGCGGCTTTGATGTGGGAGTGATGTTTTCAGACCCGTGGCGAAGCGCCTTTGATGGCACCGTCAATCAGGATCTCAAAGACCTGATGTATCAACGCAGCCCCGCCGCCTTTTGCGATCAGGGCCAAGCCCCCCACGCCGACGCCCTGTTCATTCAGGGATTCACCGACACCATGTTTCCGTTCCAGCAGGCCGAACGTAATTACGATTGTTGGCAGGAGCAGGGCCGCGATGCCCGCATTATCGGCATGCAGCCGGTCACGTGATGCCCTGGCCCATGCAGCAATGGCGCGGCTGGTTGCCTTTCTACCAAACCGACCACATGGTGCACTGCGGCGATTACAGCGAAACCGCGGTGGATACCATCATGAACTGGTGGGATGAAAAGCTGCGGGATGGCGAAAAACAGGTGCCGCAGTATTGCGTTAATGTTACCGAGGATCGGGGCATCGCCCTGGAGGAAGGCCTGCCAATCAATAGCACTCAGTATGTGCTACCTCGCACCAAGGTTACCGTACCATTGGCCGGTGCGTTTGAATGGCTGATGGTGGGCGTGGATACCGGCACGGACCTGTTCCGTGCCATGTGGCCGGGGCCGACCTGCGTGATATGAAGCCCAATGGCGGCTTTGGTCGTCCGAAATTCGTGCCCATGTATATCGCCCGCGGGGATGATGAAGTGCTGCTCGGCAAGCCGCACATTGATCTCAGCCTGGGTGGCACTTCCGGCGGGGACAGCATGCCCGTTTTTGTGGGCCTCGGCATTCAGCACGCCAACCGCCGTCGGGTCCATGTGGCCAGCGAACAGCTGACGCCCCTGCCGGAAAAAGGCATTTATGAACTGGAATTGCCTGCGGTTAGCCAGCCGCTGAAAGCCGGCGACCGTATCGGGTTGGTGATCTACGGATTTACCAGCCAGTTTCCGCTGAACTCTGCGTTTATCGCACGCAATGCCAGCGTCAAAGGGAATGTCTGGTTACCAATCACCCGTGAAGAGGTTCTCTCGCTGAAACCGGATCGGTCATTCTGATACCGGCTCATTGACTGCGTAGGGCACAGCAGCACTGCGCTGCTGTGCAAACGCCCCCGCCTCGATGCCATGCAGGCCTTCGTCAAAATACAGGCTGACGGTAAAACGCAATTCCTGCGGCTCCGGCCAACCTTGCAGGGAATACCCCAGATTAGGCAGCTGGCCTGTGAACTGCTCCGGTTCAACCCGCAGCGCACGGTCGTCTTCATAGATCAGCTTTACCGGCGTATCCAGTAACTCGTCCGGTACGGTCATGGCCGTCAGCAGGGAAAATTGCTTGCGGCTGTCAAAGAGAATCCAGTTTTCATTCATGCTCAGTGACTGGTTCGCAAAGATCTCATCCGCATCATCCAGTTTGCCGTCCACGGTCACCGGCGTATCCGCAAAACGCGGTATAAACCCGCGCGCCGATCTGCGCATTGCCGTCCACGGTCACCGCCACTTCCGGATCCTTGAGGGTGGCGCGATACAGATCCGGGATGCGGGCAAAGGTATGCGCCTCGTAATGGGCGGCATAGCGCATGGCTTGTACCTGAATCGTCATCACCGGAATACCGGCCAGCACCACCTTGGTACGCAAATGCATCACCGACCGGATCGGGCCCAGCAAATGCCCTACCTGCTTGGGCCGCAGGTTGTGATTATCCAGGGACATCCGGGTAAAGCGCGAGAGCACCCCGGCGCTCATGCGCATTTTCAGGGTATCGATTATGGAGCCGTCACCCTGATAACCCTGATAGCCGAGATAGAGCCAGTTGAGTTCATTTTCCGGCTCCACGTTCAGTTCATAAAGCGCCGTACGCGTCTTGCCGTTATCGATGTCGTGGGCGACGTAGTAATTCTGGCTGCGCTGGCTGTTACCTTCGACCAGATAGAAATGGCAACGTTTCGCCACTTCCACATCGGCGACAATGGCACCCTGGGCTGGGCGAAGCGTGGCTGGCGCCTGCGGGCCTGCATCAGTAAGCATCATCAGCAGCTGATCTGCCGTATCCAAATGCCCGGCGTCCCCGGCCATGGAGAATTCACTTCCTTCAAACCACACCATGCCATGCTCATCCCGCTCATCGAACTGATAAGCCACTGGCACAAAGCGTCCCTGTTCAACGCGCATAACGGAAAGCGCGTTCAGCGCTTTACCCTGAACGCCAGGAAAATCCTGCCCGGAAAGTTTAACAACCCGGCCGCGATCCAGAGGGTCAAATCGGCACTCACCATGGGCAGTCAGTGCTGGAATAAAAAGGCCAAGCGCCAGAAACAGGCGTAGGGTCATAGTAATGGCTGCTACCTGGTTGTTTATTCTTGTTTGCCGGCTACTTCTGCAGCGTCGCTCGCACCGTGGCAGTCCCAGACTTCCCACCCGGTGTCATTTCCAGATTGGTCAACTGCACACCCTCTTGCTGGAGGGATTGCAGCCAGAGCATCGTTTGTGAGGCCGCCTGATTTTCCATCTGAATACGTACCGCGCGATTGCCGTCGGGGGAAAACCCTTTCAGGGTCAGACCAAACTGGTCCGCGCTGCGGCTCACGTTGCCGGTCCAGTTTCCGGTGGGACGCGCTGGTGACGAATCGCCACGCCGGGCCGCAATAACCGCGCTGCGGTTATCCTGAATCCACTGCAGTGTTTGTTGATTGGAAACAAAGCGATTCTTTGCCTGATCCCGCGCTGCCACCGAAGGCGCCCAAATCAACCAGTACAGCACCACCAGAAACGCCACCGCTGCCAACACCTGAAGAATACGTTGCTCTCGGGGCTCACGGCTTTCGTACCAGTTCACTGCCTGGTCGCGCCGGTGTGTCGCCAGTTTTTTCAGTTCTGCCGTATTACTCATCCTGGCTGCTCCACCTTGATACGGGCGCTGACGCCCTGGGCACCATTGCGGTAGTTGGCAATTGAGGCTCTCGCGCCCTGTTTTTTTAACGCATTCTGAAGCTGTTCCAGCTGGGCGTAATCCTTGGCGCCCACGTCCAGCAGCAGCGTATTGTCACGCTGGTCATACTGCAGCCGCTTAGGCTCAACCTTGATCTCTTTCAGCACCTGGGCCACCGGCGCCAGAAGCGGGAAAAAACGAGCCTGCCCGCCTTCACTACTACCGCCCAGGCGGGCAAGACGCCCCTGGAACTGGCGACTCAGGGCAGTGGTGGCCTTGTCACCGGGAAACAGCTGCTCGTAAAGGGTTTTCGCATCGGCAAAAGCCGCATGTGAAGCCTGATCATAGCGCCACTGCTGTACCCAGATTGCCACCAGCGCCAGCACAAACACGGACGCGGCCAGAATACTGACGGGTTTCCAGGGCGCAAACGCCGTGTTGTTGCCCTTTTTCTGCTTCGGGGCATACGGCCCGGTGAGCAGTTCCTGGCCCGACCCGCCTCGCAAGGCATCCACAAACGTCGAGGTGCCGGACAGAACGGTAGCGCCCGCCAGGCTGTCACCAAATAACGCCTGCATGCCGTCTCGCTGGTCGGCATCCACCACCAGGCAACGATCTCGATCGGCCATCAATAGCGCTTGCCCGCCATCCAGTTCGGCAATCAGTGGTGCCTGCCCCTGAAGCCGCTCGGCGTCCACCTGAAGCGAGCCCAGTACGGCCCCCTGTTCCGCCGCCCACTGCTCAAGCTGCACAATCAACTCGCGGGCAATGGCGGTCACTTCGTAGTCATCCCCTGCCCTTTGCGGGAGACAAACCAGAGAGACTCCGGGCTGTCCAGCATCTGTTCTTCCAACAGATACGGCAGCACACGCTGCAAATGGCGCGCCTGCTTGCGGGTCAGGGAGACATGGGTTAACCGGGCAAAGGCCACGCTGATAATGACATGGAGGGTCTGGCCGGCAGACTGTGCCAGCGCATCACGCAAGCTGATGGCCTGTACGTCATCGGCTGCGTTGCGCTGCAACAGCACCGGAATATCGAGATTCGGTTCCGTTCCCCCCTGCACCGCTTAAATAAATCAGTGGAGCATCTGCCACGCTGTTGTGTCCTTTCGTTGTTATCTGCGTTGTTATATCTGTCTGTGCCGCCGGGTCAGTGTACCAAGGCGAGCGTCATTCCGCAGTGCCGTTACTGTACATTGCAACCACTGAGCACCCATCTATTGCGTATTGTAGAAGGGATTACACGCCGGTTCGAGCGGGGTCAGCAGCGGGCTAACCTGCCGGCTGAAGACATCCATCGACGCCTCACTACCGCTGCCGCTGCGTCGACGTAAACGGCTCACCAGACGGCTTAACTGGCCATCAACTTCCACGTCTACCATCACCTGGAAATACTCACTGCTGACGCCCAAAAGATCGCTAACCTTCTGTTTTTTCGTCGGCGCTGAGGGTACTCAAGGGCGCAATCTGCATCAGATCGCTTACTGTAGTAACCGGCTCTTCTTCACGAGCTTTGACAATCGCTTCGGCAACGCCAGTACCTGCTATCCCGCCCAGCACCGCGTCCAGCACCTGGGGCGGCGCAGTATTCACATTCAATGTACCCAGCGGTAGCGCCGTAAATAGCCCCCAGACCATGCTGTCCTGGGGCTGATTGGCCACCTGAAAGCTGAGCAAAGCACGCATTTCCGATTCATGGGCGGCCGGCATGTTGGGAGTACGGCGATTTCGGTAATCCGCGTCTTCCGCCCCTTCGACCCCGTCCACAATATTATTGGAATCCAGCCAGTCGGCCATTTCGTTGGCTAACCGGGAAGCATCGGTTTCCTGGGGAAAGGTCAGCTCGATCAACCGAGTCAATCGATCAATCGCCTCAGGATCGCGAACAAACGTATCGCCTTGGGCGGTAATCAACCAATTCAGATTAAAACGGCCTTGCAGGTCCTGAACGCTGGCGCTGAGCATGGCATCTTCATAGGGTGTAGGCGGCAACTGCACCGCCCACTGCTCTTCCACGCAGTCATCCACCAGGGCGTTATTGTTCTGATCATCCTGCAGATCATCCACCAACCCCTGCTGTGCAACCACCTCTGCCGCCATGGCATATTGGTAGCGTTTGTCCCATTGCAGCAGGTTATCTGCACGGGTGAGGAAGCGATCCTGGCGAAACAGCACTTCCACGGTAATGGTGGTCAGCAAGGCCAGTAGCAACAACACAATCACCAGTGCCATCCCGCGTTGCCCATGCGCGGCGCTTTGACGCTTGCGCAGCCTCAGCTCCATGGGTTCACCACTGTGCGGTAGAAACGGTGCACGATGTCACCGTTTTCCAGTTCAATCTCCAGCTCGATACTCTTGGGCAGGCGCTGCTGCCACACGGGAACAGACGCCATTGCCACATCCGGCCATAGTTCCAGCCATTGCCATTCCCCCTGCGGGGTCAAATCAAGGTAACGGACCGTAAAGCGCTCCACGTGATCGATGAGCACATCTTCCTGATATTCCGTAGCCACGTTGGTGTCGAGCACGGGCCAGTAACGGCGGAACAAGGAGCCATCTTCAAGGGTGTACACCACCCGCTGCATCTCACTGCGTTTTCGCAGCCCAAAGGGTTTGACCAGCCAAGGCGGGTGAATTCCACATAATTGTCCCGGCCTAAATGGCCGGTTGCGGGTCGCCGTAGGGGTCACGAACCGGGCGATTGATCAGTTGCTCGAAATCCAGGGTCAGAAAGTGACAGCCCGCTGAGTCCGCTCCATTTCATCCGCGCTATCTTTCAGCTGTTCACGGCCCTGCAAGGCACTGCCAAGGAAACTGGCCACGGCCACATAAATGAACGCAAAGATGGCGATGGTGATAACCATCTCCAGCAGCGTAAAGCCCCGTTGAGCAAAACGCCGAGACGCAAAGGAGCAATGAATATTCATCCTGATGCCGGCTTTCCAATCAAACTGGCCAAGTGATACGCCATTTGCCCCTGATCATCGTCCTGCATCATGCCGACCTCGATATCCACACGCCGGGTATCCGGGTAGGGCCCTCGCTGACACGGGTATTGACCCACCACTCGCGCCCGTTGCGGGTCACCGTGGCGTCAGATTCGCCGGTGGAGGGCCACTGCTGATATACCTGCATTTCAACCAGCTTGTCAGAGGCCACCAGAAAGCCCAGATGGGTTTCATTGATGTTGGTATAGGCACGCGCGGTGGAGCCCATGGTCTGACCAAGCACCACCATTACCAGCGCCAGAATGGAGACAGCAATCAGCACTTCCACCAGGGTAAAGCCGCGCTGCCGCTTCATTCAGGCACGTCCTCGATCATTCTTGAACGCCGCTCCAGCCATTCCTGTTTGTCCTGCTGGTCGTCCTGCTTCGCGGTCCGGATCGAATCTGCCCCAGAGCCGAATTTGCCAGCGCTGCACCTGCTCCAGATCGTCCTGGCTCTGCATGGCGAGGGTCACAGGAGACACTTCACCACTGGGGAAAAGAAAATCTGCGGAAACGCCTTTTCGTCCTCTCCCTCTCCCCCTACCTCGGACTCGCTGTTGCTGCCCTGCTGGCGCGCCTCTTCCTCGTCACCCTCGCCCACTGTGTCTTCACCCAAATCCAGCGAGGTGTCTTTTTTGACCAGGGTCTCGGCAACCTGACTGAGGCTCGCCTGTTCTTCATCGGCCAGCTCGTCCAGTTGCCACACCAGCTCCAGCGCCGGCGGAATCTGGCGAGGCTTGAGGGCGGTATCTTCGATGGGCAGAAAATCGGCAGCGGCGGTGATGTCGTAGGCCAGAGGTTCCCAGCCATCATGGCGCAGACGCAGCGCCAGCAGCTGACCCGAGAACAGGCTGCGTTCGTTGAGCAGCGCCAGAGTATCCTTGAGCCGGGCAGACTCCTGTTCCAGCTGCCGGTCGTCGGATGTCCAGTTGCCCTGGCTGATCACCACCGCGCTGAGCAGTGCAATTAGCCCCACCACCACCATGATTTCCAGCAGGGTGAAGCCGGACTGGAGTGTACGGGGCAAACGCATCTTACTGAACGTCGCGCCAGTTGATGTCCGCGTCAGAACCTTCACCGCCTTCAACGCCATCGGCGCCCATGGACAGCAGATCGAACGGCCCTTCTACCCCGGGGCTGATATAAACGTAATCGTTGTTCCATGCATCCAGGGGGACTTTGGGCAGGTAGCCACCATCAGGCCATTTGCGAGCCGAATTAGGACGTTCCACCAAGCCGTTAAGGCCTTCTTCACTGGTGGGGTAGCTGCCATTGTTGAACTTGTACAAATCCAGCTGCTGGACGATCTTGCCCATGTTGGCTTTGGTCAGATCCACCTTGGCGGCTTCACCCTGCCCGATCACATTGGGGACAATCACCGCAGCCAACAAACCAATAATGGCCACCACCACCATAATTTCCAGCAGGGTAAACCCTGACATGGCACGTTTTGCTTTCATTCCTTCACCTTAACCGGCTAGTAAGTTATTCATTTGCATGATCGGCAACATGACCGACAGGACAATCATTACAACCACCCCCGCCATCACCAACAGCATGATCGGGCCGAGCAGCCCCACCATGGTACTGATCGTGCTACTCAGTTCCCGTTCCTGATAATCCGCCGCCCGGGTCAACATATTATCCAGTTCACCGCTGGCCTCACCGCTGGCAATCATCTGCACCAGCATCGGCGGAAAGTAACCGCTGGCATCCAGGGCACGGCTGAGGCTGCCGCCCTCGCGTACCTTGGCGGCGGCATTTTTCACCGCATTGCGAACCGCAAGGTTGCCCACCACCTGGGCGGCAATAAACAGGGCATCCACCAACGGCACACCGGAGCGGCCGAGAATGCCCAGGGTGCTGGCCAGCCGGGCACTGTCGCCAGCGCGCAGCATGGTGCCCACCAGCGGCATATTCACCAACCGCTGATGCACCCGCAAGCGGAAACGCGGCTCACGCATGGCGCGCATGAAGACCACCACAGCCACCACGATCAACAGCACCACCAACCAGCCCCAGCCACGGGCAAAATCACTCATGGCCATGACAATACGGGTGAGCAACGGCAACGCCTGGTCTCGCCCTTCGAACACGGCCACCAGCTTGGGCACCACGAAGGTCATCATCAGCATGATAACGAAGCGAACACCATGATAAAGGCGGGGTAAATCATCGCCTGGGCCACGGAACGGCCCGTGTCGTGCCGGGTTTCCAGGTAATCGGCGAGCTGCTCCAGCACCTGTTCCAAGTGACCGCTCTGCTCACCCGCCGCCACCGTGGCGCGGTACATTTCCGGAAACGCCCGGGGAAAGGATTCGAAGCTGCGGGCCAGGCTGTAGCCCTCGCGGACCTTGGCACGCACCGCAAGCATGATGCGTTCGATGCGATCATTGGCGGCCTGCTTGGAAACCGCAGACAGGCCTGCTCCACAGGCAGGCCGGATTTCAGCAGCGTGGCCAGCTGGCGGGTAATCAGCGCCTGTTCGGCGCCATTGATCTTGCCGGAACCGGCGAACCTGCCCATACCCTGGCTGCTGGTATCGCTGGCTTCGTTGACCTCCAGCGGCACCCAGCCCTTGTCACGAAGTTGCTGGCGAACTGGCGGGCACTGTCTGCTTCCAGAGTGCCTTTGTTGATTTTACCCCTGTGATCCAGGGATCGGTATTCGAATGCTGGCATGCGACTGCTGTCCCGTCAGTCCTCGCGGGTCACCCGCAGGACCTCTTCTACACTGGTATGTCCGCCGAGCACTTTGCGCCAGCCATCCTCACGAATGCCGCTGGTCAGTGTCCGGGCGTGGCGGTTGAGTTCCAGCTCACCGGCGCGATCGTGGATCAACTGGCGCAGGGTGTCATCCACCAGCACCAGTTCGTAGATCCCGGTACGGCCCCGGTATCCCTGATTATTACAGGCTTCACAGCCATTAGGGTGGTACAGCGTACAACTTTCATTGGCCGGCAGGCCCAGCATTTCCAACTCGCTGGCACTGGCCTGATACGGGGTTTTGCAGTCATCACAAAGCACTCTCACCAGCCGCTGGGCCAACGAGCCCAGCAAGGAGCTGGAGAGCAGAAACGGCTCAATGCCCATATCCTGCAAGCGGGTCACCGCCCCCACCGCCGTGTTGGTATGCAAAGTAGACAGCACAAGGTGGCCGGTCAGCGAGGCCTGCACCGCAATTTCAGCGGTTTCCAGATCCCGGATCTCACCACCGACCACATCGGATCCTGGCGCAGAATGGCACGCAGGCCGCGGGCAAAGGTCATATCGACCTTGGTGTTGACCTGGGTCTGACCGATCCCTTCCAGCTGATACTCGATGGGGTCTTCCACCGTTAGAATATTACGGGAGCTGTCGTTGAGTTCGGTCAGCGAGGCATAAAGCGTGGTGGTTTTACCGGAGCCCGTCGGCCCGGTGACCAGAATAATGCCGTGGGGTTTGTGGATCAGCTCGCGCATATGGGCATCACAGGTTTCGCCCATGCCCAGGTGGGACACCTGCAATCGCCCTGCCTGCTTGTCCAGCAGCCGCAGCACAACCCGTTCGCCATTACTGGCGGGCATGGTGGACACCCGCACATCCACGTCCCGGCCACCAATGCGCAAGGAAATCCGGCCATCCTGGGAATCCGCTTTTCAGCGATATCCATCCGCGCCATCACCTTGATCCGCGATACCAGCAACGGTGCCAGCTCCCGTTTCGGCGTCAGCACTTCACGGAGCACGCCATCCACCCGCATGCGCACCACCAGGCGACGCTCGAAGGTTTCAATATGGATATCCGACGCATCCTCGCGAATGGCTTCCTGCAGCAAGGCATTGATCAACCGGATAATGGGGCGTCATCTTCCTGTTCCAGCAGATCGGAGGTTTCCGGCAAGGCATCTGCCAAACTGGCCAGGTCGAGCCCTTCCAGATCATCCGCCGCTTCAGCGGCAGCGCCGCGCTGCTGTTCATAGGTAATCGCCATGGCCGCAGTGAAGGCGGTGTCGTCCATGGGCACCAGACGCGGCAGGCGACCAATGTGGCGCTGCACTTCACCCAACGCGGCTACGGAAACATCCTGCCGGTGGCACAGCTCTTTATGGCCATCGCGCTCACGCAACAGAACCCCAAAACGCCGCGCGAAGCCGTAAGGCAGCAGCGAAGGTGGAAGCTCCATATTGTCCAGCGTCTCCAGGTGCTCAGTCATAGCTCAATATTTTTCCATTAGGTTCTCGACCACATCCCGGGTGATGGGGTTCAACGTCTGAAACTGAAACCCACCTGATATTCACCAGGCGCATCCAGGGTTTCAGCCCAGACCACCCGGGCATCGAAACTGACCGTATTCACCCCGGCTATCTGGTCGGGAAGCACCATACCCAGCTGCAATTCTTCGCCATGGGGGAGTTCCCGGCGGGAAAACAGCTTGAAGCCGTCCACGCTCAGGTTCATCAAGCGCCCCACGTTACCACCAGTACTGCGATCAAACACTACCATCTCGCGGAACAGTTTCTTGCGCGGGTTTCGACGGTGGTCGCGGGCGCTGTCCTTAACGCCGTTTTCGTCATCGGCAGAACGCAGTACCACCACCACGCCAGTAAAGGTGCCTGAATCATCAGTAATGGCATTGGCGCGCACCGACAGAGCCAGCAACCCATCCTGGTCTGCCGTGTACAAGCTGTGTTCGTTTTTCCAGCTTTCGCCCTGTATACAGGCACTGCGCAGTGGAGAGTCATCCCAGCTCCAGCGGAGCTTGCCGGCATCATCGTTGAAGAGCATGTCAGCGAGATCACGGCCCACCAGCGCATCACGGCTCTGGCGCAACAGGGCACAGGCGGCCTCGTTACAAAAGGTGACCCTGCCTTCGGCATTGGCGCCAATCAGGGCTTCGCCCAAGGCATGCAACAACCGTTCGTTTTCATCCTTGAGCCGTTTCATTTGCACCACGGCCTTCTGCAATTTCCGCCGCTGACGATCCAGCTCCAGGAAAACGCTGACCTTGGCTTCCAGTATTTTCTGGTCGATGGGTTGAACAGGATAATCCACAGCGCCACATTCGTAGCCCTTGAAGACGTACTTCTGCTCTTTGGAAATCGCCGTGACGAAAATAATTGGGATATGGCGGGTTTTCTTGTTCTTGCGCATGAGTTCAGCCACTTCGAACCCATCCATCTCTGGCATCTGCACATCCAGCAGCACCAGCGCAAAATCATGCTTCAGGGCGAGGGATAACGCCTCATTACCAGACTGGGCCATAACCAGATTGCGGCCGTCAGCATCCAGAATCGCTTCCAGCGCGATCAGGTTTTCCCTGTGATCATCCACAACCAAAATGTTTTGTTTCATAGGCTTACTACCCTGCAACCTGTTCCGCCAAAAAGGGCCCGATTGCCTCAAGATCGAGTACCCTGGAAATCGCACCTGTTGTTATTGCCGCTTCGGGCATTACGGGTGCTTCCGAGCTCACCGGTGATTGGGCGATGGTGACTCCGCCTTCGGTGTATATATTCCATGCCTGCCGCGCCGTCTTCATTGGCCCCTGAGGATCACTCCCAGCAGGTGGCGGCCATAAACCGCGCCGGCAGAGTAAAACAGTTCGTCTATTGCCGGCCGGGAAAAGAGTACAGGCCTTCCTGTAGAGAAAGCCAGTGTCTGATCCTCTTCCACCAACATATGGTAGCCCGGCGGGGCCACATAAACGTGCCCGTCGAGGATGGGCTCCTTGTCTTCCGGGGCAATCACCGGCAGCGCACAATAGCGGGCCAGCAGCCACGGCATGCGGTTATCCGCGCTGGCATGCTGGTGTTGCACCAGCATGATCGGCAACGGAAATCCGCAGGAAGCGCTGACAGGATACGCGTATAGGCATTCAGCCCACCCCATGACGCGCCCATTACGATTGCCCTGACTGCTCCCTTGCAAGTGTTCACGATGAGTGGCCGCTGCCCTCCTCGCCCGGGTCTTGCCAGCTTCATAGGCTGCACGGTGTGCCTGGGCTTCTTTGAGCTTGGCCTGCAGTTCGCGGCGCTGTTTATCCAAACCCAGGAAGAAATCCACTTTGCTCTTGAGGATCAACGGGTCCAGTGGCTTGAAAAGGTAATCCACCGCCCCAGCCTGGTACCCTTTAAAGACGTACTTCTTTTCCTTGCTAATCGCCGTCACGAAGATAATATGGTCTGGTGTCCTTGCGCTGACGCATCAGCTCGGCCACTTCAAAACCGTCCATGCCTGGCATCTGCACATCCAGCAGCACCAGGGAAATATCTTCCTTAAGCAGAATTTTCAGCGCCTCCTGCCCGGAGTGGGCTTTCAGGAGGGTGCGGTCCTCACCTTCGAGGACAGCCTCAAGCGACACCAGGTTGGCCGGCTGATCATCCACCAATAGCAGTTTCTGCTCAATCATCGGTTGTCTCTAATCATGCGTGGTGGGGAAACTGTCGCTTGCGAAAATTCGCAACGACTTGTTGATAACATCGAACGCGTCTTCCTGGCCGCTGAACCGCAGGCTTTCCTTGGTTCCCAGGCACAGGTAGCCGCCCATATCCAGGCTCTCGCTGAACAGCCTGATCACCCGCTCCTGCAGGGTCGATCAAAGTAGATCAATACATTTCGGCACAGGATAACGTGCATTTCACCAAAAACCTGGTCAGTGGCCAGGTCGTGATCGGCAAAAACGATATTGCGTTTCAGGCGTTGCTCCATGATCACGCTGTCATAACGTGCAGTGAAATAATCAGACAGGGAGTGCTTGCCGCCGGCGCGGCGGTAGTTGTCACCATACTGTTTGACCGCTTCAATGGAGTAAATGCCCTTTTTGGCCGAGGCCAATACATTCTTGTCGATGTCCGTGGCGTAAATCATGGCCCGGTCGTACAACCCTTCTTCTTCCAGCAAAATCGCCATGGAGTAGATTTCTTCGCCGGTCGAACAGCCGGCGTGCCAAATCTTTATGAAGGGGAAGGTCTTCAAAACCGGCACCACTTCTTCGCGAAAGGCACGGTAAAAATCCGGGTCTCGGTACATCTCCGTCACATTCACGGTCAGGTCGTTGAGCAACGTGACGAAAAATGGCCGGTCGCGCAGGACCTTGTCAGTCATTTCCATGATCGATGCAAAGCCTGACATGGTCAGGCGATGCATAATCCGCCGGCGCATCGACGCGCGGCTATAGGACCGAAAGTCGTAGCCGTACATCTGGTAGATCGCCTCCAGCAAGAGCCGAATTTCGATGTCCTCGACACTGACTTCGTCATCGTCGATGGGGTATGTTTCAGCCATAACGCTATTCCGCCACGGTTCTTGTCTTTATAAAGTGACTGCGGGCACGTTTTGCGCCCACTACTTATGCAGCCAGACCCGTAGCAACGAGGTGAGCTTTGCCATATCAATGGGCTTGGAGCAGTAATCATTGGCCCGGCTTCGATGCACTTGGCCCGGTCATCCTTCATGGCCTTGGCCGTCAGCGCCAGCATCGGTAGCTTGCTGAAACGGGCCTGTTCACGAATCCGCCCCATGGCTTCGTAGCCATCCATTTCCGGCATCATGATATCCATCAGCACAATATCGATGGACGGGTTGTCATCCAGTGATTCCAGGGCCTCGCGACCATTGTTGGCAATACTGATAGCAAACCCAACTCTTCCAGCTGAGCTGACAGCGCGTAGATATTGCGCATGTCGTCGTCCACCAGCAGCAATTGCTTGCCTTCGAAAATGTCATCGCGGTGCTCAATGGATTCTGCTGTCGGGCGACGATTGGCCGGCAAGGTGGATTCCAGCCAGTGCAGGAACAAGGACGCTTCATTGAGCAGCCGCTCGTGGGAGCGTTCTGTCTTGAGAATGATGCGATCCGCATACTTGCGCAGTTTCGCTTCTTCTTCACGGGTCATGTCCTTGCCGGTATAAACCACCACAGGAACGCTGTCGTAGTCGTCGCTGGCATGGAGTTTCTCCAACAGCTCAAAGCCGCTCATGTCCGGCAGTGTCAAATCCAGAATCATGCAATCGAACACGGTGTTCTGCAGGGCATCCAGCGCTTGCTGACCACTGGTGGCGGCCGTGATCTCCACCCCTTTCTGATCAAACAATTCACGAATGCTTTCGTGCTGGATTTCGCTGTCTTCCACCACCAGAAGTCGGCGCACATTGGTTTCGATAGCGCCCTCGATTTTGGCAAAAGCAGAAAGGATATCGTCCTGGTTGGCCGGCTTGGTCATAAAGTCCAGCGCACCCAGCTCCAGCGCCTTCTTGCGTTCATCACGCCCGGACAGGAAGTGCACAGGAATATCCTTGGTGCGCGGGTCCGCCTTCAGCTTTTCCATCACTTCCCAGCCATCGATGCCCGGCAGCCCGATATCCAGAATAATGGCACTGGGGCGGTAATGGCTGGCGTATTCCAGCCCATCTTCACCGTCGTGGCAGATATGCCCTTCCAGGCCGTAATCGGAAGCCAGCTCCACCAGCACCCGAGCAAACTCTTCATCGTCTTCAACAATCAGCACGGTCTTCTCGCGGACCACGAAATCGTCGCCCCCGGTATCCAGCGGTGTCATCGACGCCGTATGGGCCTCGGCATTGCTCCCAATACCTTCATCGGCATGGCCGGCAGCGGCATTATTGATTTCCAGCGCATCGGCACTACCGACAGGCAGGTAGAGCATAAAGGTGGAACCCTGCCCTTCACCGTCGCTATACAGGCCGATCCCCACCCAGCAATCGTGCCAGTTCACGGGAAATGGTCAGCCCCAGGCCGGTGCCGCCGTATTTGCGACTGGTCGTGCCATCCGCCTGCTGGAAGGCCTCAAAATCAACTTCTGCTTTTCATCCGCAATCCCGGTACCGGTATCGATCACCGCAAACTTCAGCGTCTGCCCCGGCACCAGGTGGCGGGAAGGCAAGGCTTCTGAGGCATCCGGTTGCGTAATGCTCAGAGTCACCGAGCCTTGCTCGGTGAATTTCAGGGCATTGGAAAGCAGGTTCTTGATGATCTGTTCAAGACGCTGACGGTCCGTGTAGAAGTGTTCAGGCAACGTATCGCCAAGCTCGACCTTGAAATCCAGGTTGCGGCTTTCGGCCACGTGGGCAAAGTTGCGACGGAAGTGCTCTACGATTTCCGGCGGCGACAGGTCGTCAATGATGACATCCATCTTGCCTTCCTCGATCTTGGAAATATCGAGGATGTCATTGATCAGGCTAAGCAGATCCGCACCGGCGGAATGGATAACCTGGGCGTGCTCGACTTGCTTCTCTTCCAGGTTGCCGCGTTTGTTCTGCCCCAGGGCATTGGAGAGAATCAGAATCGAGTTGAGCGGTGTGCGCAGCTCGTGGCTCATGGTGGACAGGAATTCGGACTTGTAGCGGGAAGACATCTCCAGCTCGCGAATCTTGTCTTCCAGTTCATGGCGTAGCAGCTCAAGCTCGTCATTCTTCTGGGCCATTTCTGATTTCTGCTCAGTGAGCATGCGCGCCTGGGCTTCAAGCTCTTCATTGGTAACGCGCAATTCTTCCTGTTGGGCCTGCAAGCTTTCTTCCGATGCACGCAACGCCTGGGTCTGCGATTCCAGCTCTTCGTTAATGGCTTTCAATTCTTCCTGCTGGTGTTGCAGGCGAGATTCGGACGCAGACAGCTCCATGGCCTGCTCTTCCAGATCCTCATTGGCCTGGGCCATTTCGGTTTTTTGCCGCTCCAGAGCATCCGCCTGGGACTGTGTCTGCTCCAGCATGAGAGCAAGACGGAAACGGCTTTGCGCACTGTGCAACGACACGGAAATGACGGCCACACATTGCTCCATGAATGCCAAGTCGTCATTGCTGAAGTCGCGGAACGCGCCGATTTCCAGCACCCCTTTCACTTCGTCTTCATGGACAATGGGCATCACCATCACATTGCGCGGCTGGCCGGCTCCGGTGCCGGACGCAATGCTGATGTAATCATCCGGAACCTGCTCCAGCAGGATGCTCTTGCGCTCCAGGGCGCACTGCCCCACCAGGGATTCACCCAGACGGAATTCATTGGCCAGATGTTTGCGCCGCTGCATGGCATAGGAGCTGCTCAGGCTGAGCATCTGCGTATCCGGGTCATAGCTATAAAATGCGCCCACCTGCGCCTCAACAACCGGCACCAGGAAGCTCAGCATGTTGTTGCCCAGCTGCTCGAAGCCCATCTCTCCGCGCATGCGGTTATTCAGTTCGGCCAGATGGTTCTTCACCGTTTCCTGGCGACGATCTTCCGTATGGCGAGCCACCAGGGCATCACGCATCTTACGAATGGCATGCAACAGGTGGCCGGTTTCATCCCGGCCCCCTTCTCAATACGGGTATCCCACTTGCCATTGGCAATATTGTCTGCCGCATCAACAGCGCCTTCCAGCGGCAGCGTAATGGCCCGGGTAACACGTAAAGCGATCAGCGCCAACAAGGTAAAGGCGACCAGCCCCAGGAACAGCCCGATTTTCTGTGTGCCCAGATTATCCGAACGGCTATTGTTCAGAGTCTCGCGGAACGCTTCATAGCGCTGTTGCTCGAACGCTTTCTGATTGCTCTCGTAGGTATCCTGCAGCTCTGTCACATCTGCAATACGCTGGTACAGGTCCTCCGAGGTGCCGTTATTGGTAATCAGATTACGGGCCAGTGCGGTGGCTCCGTTGATATAGGCGGTAAAATTGCGGCGTAATTCTTCCACGCCAGCAGAAAGTGTTGGGTCGGTGCGGCGAATGTCCGCCAGCCGTTGCTCGAAGGCCGACGCCCTGGACTGCGCTTCTTCAAGCAAATCCGGGTCAGCCTGGGTAATCGCCGCGATGTAGGACTCGCTGATGGCGATAAAATCCACATTGTTGTTGGCGTTGATCAATTCCAGAACAGGAAAGTCCTGGCTCTCAATCCGTTTGAGATGATCGATATTGGTTTCGGCAATATAGAAGCTGTAGGCCGCATAGACCACAAACAGCACAATCCCCAGCCCGGCTACAGACAAAATCTTAAGCCGCACGGACAGGTTCTGGAACCAGTTCATTCAGATAGCCCTCATGCCTTTTCCGGCTTGTTGTTATCCAGGCCCCTTTGCAGGGCTAAGACTAAAGTGTGAGGCTACCAGAAACTGACAGAAAGCGGCAATAAATCACATGAATACCGCAGGCTAGAAAGTTGATTTTTCAGGGATAAAATCAGACCAACCGACAAAGAAAAAGCAATAAAATGCAGTGGTCGAACACAAATCGCATGTCGTTCAATGACTTGAGGTAGGTAGCACAGCGGGTAATAAATCCGAATCAGGCAGTTTGGCTGTGGCTGAGCCACACAACAAAAGAGAAGGAGAAATTGGTGCGGGTAGCCGGACTTGAACCGGCATGACCTAATGGCCGACAGATTTTAAGTCTGTTGTGTCTACCAATTTCACCATACCCGCAGGAAGATCATCGTACGTGTTATGCGTGGAATAAAACTGAGATGGGCTAAGCGGCTGTTTTACTTATCTTTCTATCGAGATGATGACACATGATTGTGCCTGTCACCTCATCGACCGTATGGGTCGGTAATTGGAGGCGCGGGTCGGAATCGAACCGGCGTTAACGGAGTTGCAGTCCGCTGCATGACCACTCTGCCACCGCGCCATTTAACTATATTACCAAGAAAAAACCTCGGCATAACCGAGGCTTTCAAAATCTTGGAGCGGGAAACGAGATTCGAACTCGCGACCCCAACCTTGGCAAGGTTGTGCTCTACCAGCTGAGCTATTCCCGCTTTTTTCTGCAACGCAGACATGCTGCGTTGCGGGAAAGAATTCTACTCATCACCCCTCGGGTGTCAACCCGACACCGGGTGTTTTTTCTGACTTTTCAGGACTTTGACTGACTTTTGAGCAATTGCGGTGCTGCAGCGCGAAGATACGAGCCCATGGACCACAAAGTGAATGCCGTGGCCAGATACAGCAAGCCATAGCTGAGCCACAGCCAGGGATTCATGATGATGTCGCCGTCCGCAGTAAAGTCCGGTTTTTGCGCCAACAGCAAGGTAATCGCCGTCATCTGGGTCACTGTCTTGATCTTGCCCAGCTGGCTTACCGCCACTTTCGCCCGCTGGCCGAGTTCCGCCATCCATTCGCGCAGTGCCGAGACCGTAATTCCCGGGACACAATCACCATGGCCGGCACCGCCAACCAGGCGGTGGCATGAATCTGCACCAGCATCACCAGCGCCACACCCACAATCAGCTTGTCTGCCACCGGATCCAGGAAGGCACCAAAAGGGCTGGTTTGATTGAGCTTGCGCGCCAGATAACCATCCAGCCAGTCAGTGACGCCCGCCGCCAGAAACAACAAGGCGGCGCAGACATCACTCCAGTGAAACGGCAGGTAGAACACCAGCACCAGCACGGGAATTGCCAGCACCCGAATCAGGGTGAGGATGTTCGGCAAATTCAGGATGGGGTGCACTTTCTGCATAGGAGGAACTACCGGCCATGAAAATAAGCCACCAGTATAGCGGAAAGCCGGCTATGACTCATTTCCGATTTTCAGATTAAAAACTGAACGCCCTATTGATGAAACCAGTCGTACAGTGTCTGCGCCATCTGGGCATTGATTCCCGGCACCCGGGCCAGCTCGCTGGCGGATGCATTGCGCATCTGCTTCAGGCCGCCAAAGTGGGTCAGCAACGCCTTGCGGCGCTTAGGTCCGATACCGGGAATTTCATCCAGCGTGGACTGCTTGCGGGCCTTGCCACGGCGGGCACGGTGCCCGGTCAGGGCAAACCGGTGCGCTTCATCGCGAACCTGCTGCAAAGATGCAGCGCAGAATCCGCCGGACCCGGGATCATTTCCTTCCCGCAGGGCAGATAGAGCGCTTCGAACCCGGGCCGTCGGCTGGGGCCCTTGCCGATCCCCATTACCCGCACCCGGGTTTGCAAGTCCAGCTCCTGAATGACCTTCCAGCCTCGCTGCATCTGCCCTTGCCGCCATCGATAAGCAGAAGATCGGGCAGCCTGCCCTCTTCTTTCAGCACGCGCTGATAGCGGCGCCGAATTGCTTCTTCCAGCGCTTCATAATCATCCCCGGCCGCCGCCGGGTTCACATTGAAATGCCGATATTCCTGTTTGCGAGCACCTTGCTGGTCAAACACCACGCAGGAAGCCACCGCTTTTTCGCCTTGCGTATGGCTGATATCGAAACACTCAATACGCCGTACCGGTTCGCTGCTTTCCAGCAGCGTTTCCAGTGCCAGAAAGCGAGCCTCCATATGCTCGCGTGCAGCTAACTCAGCCGCCATGGACTGCTGGGCATTGGTCTGTGCCATGGTGATCCAGGCGGCACGATCACTGCGCACGCGCCAAGCCAGCCGGACTTTCTTGCCCCACTGAGTTTCCAGTGCCTGCTGCAGCGCATTCGCGCCCGGAATATCCATGCTCAGCAATATTTCCTGCGGCTTGACCGGATCCTCCCGATCACCCAGGTAATACTGGGAGAGAAAAGCCTCCAGAATTTCGCTGCGATCTTCCTCGCCTCGGGTGTCCGGTCGGAAGGTACGGTGCCCCAGAATGCGGCCATCACGAATCATTAGCACTTCGATCACGGCCAGGCCATGGCGGGTTTCAATGGCGACCACATCCAGGTCGCCCTGCCCGGTTTCCGCGTACTGCTTTTGCTGCACAGATTGAATAGCGCCCAGCTGGTCCCGCAGTATCGCGGCTTTTTCAAATTCCAGCGCCAGCGAGGCTGCCTCCATATCCACACTGAGTTGCTCAACCACTTCCCGACTGCGTCCATCCAGAAAGTCCGCTGCCATCTTCACCTGGCGCGCATAATGTTCTTCGCTCACCAACCCCACGCACGGTGCCGTACACCGATTGATCTGGTGCTGGAGACACGGGCGGGTGCGATTACGGAAATAGCTATCGCTGCAATTACGGACCTGGAACACTTTTTCGATCAACGACAGGGCTTCGCGCACCGCGCC
>UEXL01000043.1_pt1 | contig 80881 bp, 118 predicted proteins | sample 1796671 | NCBI WGS metagenome assembly UEXL01 (sample SAMEA4772471, study PRJEB27181) | metagenome | reverse complement strand
GGTTCCAGCACCATAATGACAACACCATGGCTGTGCAGTGACAGGCTTTGCGCATAGGTTTGTACCAGAAAACGCAGGGCGGTGCCTACCGTGGCACTGAGTACCACCCACAGGGCCAGTATGGGTGTGGCGTTGGCCGCAACACTTTGCCAGGGTTCAAAAATGGCGGACAACACCCCGGTTAGTATGCCCACCACGGCGAGCACTACCGTGGTCAGCGCCAGGGCAGGGACGCGTGGGTGTTCAATACACTCGCCATTCATGCCCTGCGTGGAGAGGGTATTGGCGGCGCGGGTATTGAGATTGAAATAGAGCGCAAAAATGGTGGCGGCGGCCACAAAAAATAACTGCCCGGCTTCCAGGTGCAGTCCCTGATCCAAGGACAGCAGGGCCAGCCCCGCAGCGGCCACCGGCAGTGCCAGCCAGGTACTGCCAGGCACCGGCTCGGCAAAGATCAACCGGCCTATCACTGGCACCAGCACCACTCCCAGGCTGGTCAGAAAGGCGCCTTCCCCCACGTGCTCGCCCATGGCCAGGCCCATTACCCAGCAGCTCATGGCAATGCCGAAAACGGTACCGACCCGGACACAACGCAGCAGTTGCTGGCCGCTCAGGCGGCGCAGCTGGCGGTGCGCCGCCATGGCCAGCAGGCTTGCGGCCAGCAGGAAACGCAGCGACATGAATAGCAGGGAGGCATGGCCAGCACGGCTTCTTTGGAGAACATCCAGCTGATGGCAGCCAGAAGCGTGACCACCAGAAGCAGCAGGTCAGCTTTATGAGCTTGGCGGATAGACACTGAACACTATTCGCAGCAGAGACAGGCGGCGATGGTAGCACAGGCGTACCGGCCGGTAACGACTGGTGAAACGCCGCGATCATGGTCAAAGTAGACACCGGTAATCACAATACGACCAAGCAATCACGTGAGGGCAGTGCATGTTTGCAGCCTGGAAGAACTGGCGGGACGCTCGCCGGGTCAGGAAGATGGGATATACCCGGCAGGAGTGGGAGGCCGCATCGGACTGGCCGTTAATGGCCCGGTTCGCGGGTGAAGAGCGGATGCGTTGTTTGATCTGTCGCTGCGCTTTCTGGCCCGCAAGCATCGCCTCCGGCGGCGGCTTCGCTTATACCGATGCCATGTGCCTGAAAGTGGCCGACCATGGCCTGTGTGCCGATTCTGTACCTGGGGCTGGACTGGTATGACGGTTGGTACACGGTGATTTTGTATGAAGGCGCGTTCATTCCCAATCGGCCACACCTCAGCGAAGACGGCGTAGTGCATGCCCAGGGGCCGGTGCTGGCGGGTGAAGCCTGGCACCAGGGCCCGGTGATTCTGTCCTGGGACGCGATCTGTGATGCCTGTGCGCCGGACAACCAGGCCAGTAATGTGGTGATTCACGAGATGTCCCACAAACTGGATATGCGCCGCAATGGCGCCAACGGCAGGCCGCCGTTGCATACCGGGATGAACCCGAAGCAATGGCATGAAACCTTCACCGCGTGTTGGGAAGAGTTGCTGAGCGATATCAGCACCACCGGCACATGCCGGTGGATGCCTATGCGCTGACCGGTCCGGGTGAGTTTTTTGCGGTGTGCAGTGAGGCCTTTTTCGAAGGGCCGGATCAGCTCTACAAGGATTGGCCGGCTCTGTATCGCCTGTTGGCACAGTTTTATCGACAGGGAGAGCGATGATGAAATTTATTTTTGAGGTACGCGTCAAGCCGGGCTTTAGCGTGGAGGAATACGCCAAGGGCTGGGTGGAGGCCAGTGAAATCATTCAGCAAAGCGAAGGAGCAAAAGGTACTTATCTGCACCGCAAGATCGGCCACCGGATACAGTGCTGGCCATCGCTCACTGGGAGAGCAAGGCACACCGTGATGCCAAAGACGACAGCCGCAGCGCCAGGGTCAAGGCGATTCTGGAAAAGCACGCCAAGGTGGTTGAGGTCAGCGTGATCGGTGAGTACGACGAGCCGGAGTGGCAGGTGTTGCCGCAGTGAGAAGGGGGCAGGTGGGTTTGCCCGAAGTGAGATGAGGCAGGGAGGTAGAGGTCGCCCCTGCGCTGCAGTGGTTGCCAGCAACAGGGGCGATCGCCATGAATCAGCCTTCCGGCAGGGTGATATTCAGTTCGAGAATTTCACAGCCGGATTCCCGGTCCATCTGGACGTTCACGGCGTCCTGGTCCACAGGGACATATTTACGCACCACCTGCAGCAGTTCTTCCTGAAGCTGCGGCAGGTAATCCGGGCCACCGCGGGTGGAGCGTTCGCGGGCGACAATGATCTGCAGGCGTTCTTTTGCCACAGATGCCGTGTTCTGCCTTTTAGGAAGCAGATAACTGAAGATGCTCATCCGTTAGCCTCCAAACAGACGGCCGAATAGACCTTTCTTGTTAGTGGTAAGAAAGCGGTGCGGCAGCTGGTCACCCAGGAAAGCGGGCAACGGCATCGCTGTAAGCCTGCCCGGCATCGGAATCCGTATCCAGGATGACCGGGCTGCCGGAGTTACTGGCATTGAGCACCGCCTGGGATTCCGGGACCACGCCGAGCAGTTCAATGGCGAGAATTTCCTGCACGTCTTCCACCGACAGCATCTGTCCGTTCTCCACCCGTTCCGGGGAGTAGCGGGTCAGCAGGCGGGAGGGGATGTCCCCGTCGCCCAGTTCGGCGTGGCGGGTCTTGCTGGCCAGAATGCCGATGATGCGGTCGGAGTCCCGCACGCTGGAGACTTCCGGGTTGGTGACGACCACGGCCTCGTCGGCGAAGTAGGCGGCCATGAGGGCGCCTTTTTCGATGCCGGCGGGCTGTCGCAGATGATGTAGTCCATCTGCATGTCATCACGCAGGGCGTTGAGCACGCCTTCCACGCCTTCAATGGTGAGGGCGTCCTTGTCGCGGGTCTGGGAGGCCGGGAGGATGAACAGGTTGTCCACCTTCTTGTCTTTGATCAGCGCTTGCTTGATGTTGGCATCGCCACTGATCACGTTGACCAGATCATAGACCACACGACGTTCGCACCCCATGATCAGGTCCAGGTTGCGCAGGCCTACATCAAAATCAATCACAGTGGTTTTAAAACCGCGCAGGGCAAGGCCTGTGGCCAGCGCTGCACTGGTGGTGGTTTTGCCGACGCCACCCTTGCCGGATGTCACGACCACGATCTTCGTCACGCTCTTCTCCTTACCTTCCATGTTTCATGCACGCTAGTTCAGCGCGGTAAAATGCATCGCGTCGCCCTGCATGCATAGATGCACGGGCTTGTTACGGAATGACTCGGGCAGGTCTTCGGCTACCCGATAATGGCCGGCAATGGATACCAGTTCGGCATTCAGTTGCTGGCAAAAAATACGTGCGCTGGTGTCGCCGCGAACCCCGGCCAGGGCGCGGCCACGCAAGTTGCTGTACACGTGGATGTTGCCGTCGGCCATGATTTCGGCCCCGGTGCTGACCGGGGCGAGCACAATCAGGTCGCCACGGCTGTAGACCTGCTGACCGGAGCGTACCGGCTGGTCGATCACCATGGTTTCGGTCTGTTGCGGGGCGGGCGTAGTGTCGGCGTCGCTGGCGCCATCGTTCCTGCGGCAGCCGGTGCCGGTTCGGCGCGGCGGGCACATCACGGCCGCCGGCCAGACTCAAGGTGCCAAGCCCCAGCATGGTGGCGGTGTCCGCATCAATGTTCTCGCTGCGGGCCAGGGCGACCAGGTTCACGCCCAAGCTGCGCAGCGTGTCTACGGCGGCCATCAGGGCTACCGGATCGGGTCCAGTTCGGGGCTCACATCGATGACCACGGGGCTTCCTGCAGCCATTGGGCGGCGTCATCCAGACGTTGGCTCACCTGCTGGTGGCATGTTGGCATCCAGGTTTTTCAGCTGGAGGACCGTCATCATCAGCATGCGGCCCTTGAATTCGATTGCGGTTTTTTCTTCGACGACTGCTGTCATTACTGACCTGTTGTCCGAGGGCCAAAGGGAGGCGTAACGGCGCTCGGGCCCGGTGGGGCATAATTTGGGCAAGACTAGACGAAAGCGATCATGCGTAAAAGCGCCAAAAGGGTGATCTGAATGTTAAATCTGTCTGAAATCGAGCAGGCAGGGAGTTAACTGCTGGAAAAAGCGGCATTTTGGCGAAGAATGCGAGTGTTGCGTTTTTGTGAAAATGAGCACTGGTTAATGTTTGTGTGGGAGGAGGAGCCGCTTTTCCTTTCAAGATAGGCCGCTTCATAAACTTCAAAAGGTATGGTGAGGGAAAAGTAGAGGGGCGCAGTGGTGTTGGCCACTGTGCCCTTGGGGGGTTATCATTGGCCGTTCGGCGTGGACTTGCACCTCCTTCAGATCCTTGTCAAAGGCGTCGGTGAGCAGGCAATCGTAACGCATGGCGTCGTACTCATTGATGGCATCCACCTGGCTCTCATCGATGATGCCTTTGCGCGCCGCATCCTGAAGTTTTCCAGTACGGTCTTGCCTTCCAGCTGACCTTTGCCCTCTGCTTTCAGATAGCCAGAACCCAGGCTCCACTTCCAGCAGTTTGTTGCAGGTGGCTTCTACGCGGCCAATGGAATCTTCCGGATCCTGGGAGATATAGGCCGGTTCTGCCAAGGCATCGCGCACTGAGCTAGGTTCCATGATCATTTGCCCAAGAGTGCGAATCTGATCATCGCTTGGCGCCTGAGCCTTGCAGGGCCGACCCAGCGGAAGAACAGACGCTTAAGCACATGGCCGACACCGAAGAAACCAAAGTTGCTGGTGAAGGCGTCGAGGGAATCGTGGGCCCGACTGAAGGCCATGCGCAAAGCGTACTGCGCGTGGGCATCGTTAGCTTCGTCGCGGGGCAGGGTAGCGTGGTACTTGAGAATGGCGCAGGCAATCAGCAGCTGGCTGTGCACATCCCCCAGGCGGGCGGACAGCAGCTCGCGCCGCTTCAGGTCGCCGCCCAGCAGGGCAAGGGCCATGTCCGAGGTGCTGGCCAGTACCGCACTGTAGCGGCTGATCAACCGATACCAGGGGGCACTGAAGGCATCGGAGTTGCCTGGGCGTCAGACAGGTAGGGGCCTGGCCAATGCCTGGGCAATGGCACTGCTGATATTACCCAGGGTATGGCTTGCGTGAGAGAAGAACAGAGCATCAAAATCCTGCAGACCCTGCTTTATCTTCCGCCTGAATGGCTGCAATTCATCGTAAAGGAACGGGTGACAACGCATGGCCCCTGGCCAAAGATCAACGAGCGAGTGAGAATGTTCGCGCCTTCCACGGTGATGGCAATAGGCGTGGACTGATACGGCAGGGCCAGGAAGTTCCGTGGGCCCAGCTGGATGCCGCGGCCGCCAGCGATGTCCATGCCGTGATTGATCAGTTCGCGCATCATTTCCGTGGCATGGTACTTGGCCATGGCGGTGACCACGGACGGAGCACCATCTTCCAGCGAACGTGTGACCAAGTGGCGATAGGCTTCCAGAGTGTAGGCCAGTGCGGCCACATCGGCGGACGCTTCCTGTACCCCTTCGAATTCACCTACGGCGGTGTTGAATTGGCGACGGATGCGACCGAAGGCGCCGGTCATGCGATAGCCCATTTCGCCACTGGCGGTGGCCAGTGCCGGCAGCGAGACACCGCGCCCGGCGCCGAGGCACTCAATCAGCATGCGCCAGCCTTGCCAGCCATGTCCGGGCCACCGATGATGGCATCCAGCGGCACAAACACATCCTTGCCGTTGATAGGGCCGTTCATGAACGGCGAGCCAGGATAATGGCGGCGACCGATTTCCACGCCTTGGGTATCGGCGGGAATCAGCGCGCAGGTAATGCCCAGATCTTCATTCATCGCCGAGCAGTTTTTCCGGGTCATAGAGTTTGAACGCCAGCCCCACCACGGTGGCCACCGGGGCCAGGGTGATCCAGCGTTTGGCGAAGTTCAGGCGCATGCCCAGCACTTCCTTGCCGTCGATTTTGCCTTTGCAGATTACCCCGGTATCGGGGATGGCGCCGGCGTCGGAGCCGGCTTCTGGTCCGGTGAGGCCGAAGCAGGGAATTTCGTCGCCCTTGGCAAGGCCCGGGCCAGCGGTCTTTCTGTTCCTGGGTGCCATATTAGCAGCTCACCGGGGCCCAGGGAGTTGGGCACCATGGCAGTGACCGCAGCGGTGAGAGAGCGGGTGGCAATCTTGCTCATAATGCGGCTCTGCGCATAGGGCGTGAAGGCTTTGCCGCCGTACTCTTTGGGAATGATCAGGCTGAAGAAGCCCTTGTGCTTGAGGAAGTCCCAGACTTCTTCAGGCAGATCGCGCAGCTCGTGAAATCTGCCATTCATCAAGCATGTCGCACAGTTGTACCACTTCGTTGTCGATGAATGACTGCTCTTCATCACTGAGGGTGCTGAACTGGATGTGGGCGAACTTTTCCCAGTCCGGGCGGCCGGAAAACAGGTCAGCCTCGAACCAGGTGGTGCCCGCTTCAATGGCCTCGCGTTCAGTATCGCCAATAGTCGGCATCACCTTGGCCAAGGCGTTGTAGACCGGTTTGGTAATGAATTTCTGTCGCAGGTCCACGTGGTTGAGCACAGTGACGCCGGCGGCAAGCAAATCAGGGAAACGGGGTGGAACAGCCAAGAAGCGAGAAAGCCGCAGAGCAGCCAGACGATAACGAAAACGGCACTGCCAATGCCTCGACTGATTTGCTGATAGAAGAGGGTCATCAGCGTGGCAATTAACAACACAATAGCCAATAGGCTAAGCATGGTGATCTCCTTTGCCTGGGTGGAATACCTTCCAGCATACGGGCACGGCCATGGGGAGGGCGTGAAGCTGTCGCCAGGGACCGAAACCGCATACTCACTTTCAGTCTAACGCGCAGATGCCATCTCTTGCACAGGATTTAACCGGATTTAATCTGGATGATGCCTTACACTTGGCGCCACTTTGAATGCGTTTTCAGGAGCATAGCGTTGCAGCCGAACAGCACTATCATCGAAGCCACCGAGCAGAATATTCAGCAAATTCTTGAGCAGTCTCAGCAAATTCCGGTGATCGTGGATTTCTGGGCCAGCTGGTGCCAGCCGTGTTTGCAGATGGCGCCGATACTGGAGCGATTGGTCAATGAATATCAGGGCAAGGTAATCCTGGCGAAAGTGAATGCCGACGAGCAGCAAATGTTGGCCAGTCAGTTTGGCGTGCGCAGCCTGCCGAGCTTGAAGTTGGTGTACCAGGGGGCAGCTGGTCAGTGAACTGGATGGTGCACAGACTGAAGGCGCCCTGCGCCAGTGGCTGGCCCCGGTGGTTGATCCGGAAGCTGCCCAGCAGCAGCAGGAAGAAGGGTTTATCGAGCAGGTGCGCATGGCCATTGAGGCGGGCCACAGCGAGCAAGCAGAAGGCGCCTTGCGCCAGACCCTGGAGCAGAGCCCGGACAAGCACGCAATTCGTGCCTTGCTGGTGGAGTTTCTGTTGGGTGAAGGCCGTCTGGACGATGCCCAGTCGGTGCTCGCGGAAGTCACCGAGGATGCCGAGCCCCTGCGCCCGTTCAGGGCGCGTTTTGCGCTGCTGGAAAAACTGGAAGGGGAAGGGCAGTCGCTGAACGCGCTGGCCGCTCGCATTGCCGACAACGCCACGGCTGACGACCTTTATGCCTACGGCCTGCAAGCCGCCGCTGCCGGGCAGTTTCAGCTGGGGCTTGAAGCCTTGCTGCAATTGTTACGTGATCATCGGGATTTCAAAGACGGCATCGCACGTGCTGCATTGCTGGAAGTTTTCGAATGCCTTCCCAAAGGGGATCCGCTTGCCAGTGAGTACCGCCGCAAGATGTTCAATTATCTGTATTGATTGAGAGACCTTTGCTGGCGACAGGGGCTATTCCCTGTCGCTATTTCATCGCTTCGCTTTTTCCTCTTCCTCCCCCTAATTATCTTCTTGTCTGTCTCTGAGCGTCGTTGCAGATGGTGTTTTTTGGTGCGCGTTATTTGTGTAAAGCGACACGCCGACTGCGATATGCCCTATGAGGGATCTTTCCTCTGTGCCGATATGGTGCATTAAAGTGGTGCAGTGTTCGTGAGTGGTGCGATTGAATGCTATTCATGGGTAAGTGACTGAAAGTAGTGCACTATTTTGTGGCCTGATTCTTGTGCTCCTTGTCGGTGCAACTTTCCGGCACGTGTTGTGTTGGTGCATGAGGACGAGGAGATACCGAATGAAAATGCTGACAGCGGTGGTCAAGCCGTTTAAGGCCGAAGAAGTGCGTGATGCGTTGGCCCAGATTGGGGTGCAGGGCATGACGATTACCGAGGTGAAGGGTTTGGCCGCCAGAAAGCCACACCGAACTGTACCGGGGCGCTGAATACGTGGTGGATTTTGTACCCAAGGTGAAGCTGGAGCTGGCGGTCCGTGAAGAGCAATTAGACCAGGCAATCGAGGCCATCATGAAGGCGGCGGGGACCGGCAAGATCGGTGACGGCAAGATTTTCGTTAGCGACCTGGAGCAGGTGATCCGTATCCGTACCGGTGAAACCGGCAGCGAAGCCATTTAAGGGGCCCATGATGAAAAAATTGATTGCTGTACTGTTGATGCTGCCCTCGCTGGCGCTGGCCGACGGCCTGGATTCCGGTGATAGTGCCTGGATTCTCACCGCCACCGCGTTGGTACTGTTTATGACCCTGCCGGGCCTGAGCTTGTTCTATGGCGGGCTGGTGCGGGCGAAGAACATTCTGTCCGTGTTGATGCAGTGTTTCGCCATTACCTGTGCGTGTCGCTGGTGTGGCTGATCTGCGGTTATTCCCTGGCGTTTTCCGATGGCGGCAGCATGAATGCCTGGATCGGTGGGCTGGACCATATCTTCTTCTCCGGGATTGGCCGGGACACCCTGGAAGGCACCTTGCCCAAAAGCCTGCACGGGCTGTTCCAGATGACCTTTGCCATCATTACCCCGGCGCTGATCGTCGGTGCTTTTGCCGAGCGCATGCGTTTCGGTCCCATGCTGGCGTTTTCCGTTCTCTGGTTGCTGGGCGTTTATATCCCGGTGTGTCACTGGGTCTGGGGCGGCTGGCTGGCGCAACTGGGCCTGTACGATTTTGCTGGCGGCACCGTGGTGCATATCACCGCAGGTGTGGCGGCGCTGGTGGCGGCGCTGGTGTTGGGCAACCGTAAGGGTTTTCCCACCCAGGGCATGATGCCCCATAACATGACCATGACCGTCACCGGTGCCGGCATGCTGTGGGTCGGTGGTTCGGGTTCAATGGCGGTTCGGCGCTGGCGGCCAATGGCGATGCGGCCATGGCCATGCTGGTGACGCACATTTCTGCGGCCGCCGGTTCTCTGGCCTGGATGGCCATGGAATGGAAAAAATTCGGTAAGCCATCTGCGCTGGGCATTGCTACCGGCATGGTGGCGGGCCTGGGTACGATTACCCCGGCCTCCGGTTTTGTCAGCCCGGCAGCCGCGTTGGTGATCGGTTTGTCGGCCGGCGTGATCTGTTTCTACATGGTGATTTTCGTCAAGCACAAGCTAAAGATTGACGATTCCTTGGATGTCTTCCCGGTTCATGGCATTGGCGGCATTCTCGGCACCTTGCTGGCGGGTGTGTTTGCCTCCACCGAGTTGGGCCTGTTCTCAGGCTACGGCTTTGCCAAGCCTGAATACACCATGCTGGATCAGCTCGGTGTGCAGGCTCTCGGTGTAGTGGCAACCTTTGTTTATACGGCGTTGGTGACCTGGGGGCTGCTCAAGCTAGTGAGCCTGTTTGCGCCGCTGCGTGTGAGTGGTGACGAAGAGACCCAGGGGCTGGATATCGCGCTGCATGAAGAGCGAGGCTACGACCTCTGATTGTTACGCTTGAGGCTGGCTCTCAGACCCTCGGAAAGCCCGGCATTTTGCCGGGCTTTTTGCCGGGCTTTTTTGTCCCGTAAGGACTCATCTGCGGCTATTGCCACCCTCTGAGCCTTTCTATAAGGTACGGGTAAGTTTCGAACGCTCGTTTGAATGGCTAGGCCTTGGCAGGCCCTGTAAACAGGGGCGTCAACGCCGCAACGATACGTTATGGAGAGATAGCAATGAGCCTGGAATTTTTGTCTGATGAATGGTTTGCAAAAGTAAAAGAAATCCGTGAAGGCGCGGGCGATGTTGAAACGCCGGCAGCCCTGGCTGACTGGTCATCAACATCACCGTCAATGCTGACGGCGGCGACAAAGAAATGGCTCTGGTGGGCGGCATGATCGAAGAAGGTCATCACGCTGATGCCCCGACTACCATGATCCTGCCGGCCGACCTGGCCAAGCGCATCTTCATTGAAGGTGACCAGTCTGCAGGCATGCAGGGTTTCATGAGCGGCCAGATCCGCATCGAAGGGGACATGAGCAAGCTGATGGCGCTGCAAACTGCACAGCCTTCTGCTGATCAGCAAGCCCTGATGAAGCAGATCCAGGAGCAGACCGCGTAATTTCGCGTTCTTGCACCAACACAATGCCCGCCTCGTGCGGGCATTGTTGTTTTAGGCGTGGCACGCCCGTAGCGTGTTATGTGTCTCTCGTGAGCCTTTCTCTGTGATTCAGGTTCTGCAATGGCGTGGCCACGGCCACGGGGTGAACGGATACCTGGTCTAGCCAGCCGTGCGCACTACGCTTGCCCGCATCAAGATAATCCCTAAGCGACGCTTTCCAGGGCTCGACATACAAGGCCAGGCATAGCGGTTGCCGACGTAACGGATCGTGGGCGACGCAGATGTGTTCCGCTGATGCAGCTGCCAGCAAATCGCGAATCATGGCAGCGGGTGGCGCCAGCAGATCACAGGGCAGGCACAGGCACAGGCCGTGGGCTTCGCCTAGCGCGGCCTCAAGCCCGGCCAGGGGGCCCATAAATCCTTCGCGGCGATCGCCGACCACCTGATTCCCCCAGCGTTTGTAGCGGTCTTGGTTGCGGTTGGCGCTGATGATAATGCGGGCAGGGTGGGGCGACAGGTGCGTGATCAGATGCGCGACCAGGGGTTTCCCGTCCACTGCCACCAGTCCCTTGTCGGCACCGCCCATGCGTCGCCCTTGTCCGCCGGCCAGAATGATTAAGGTATAGTCGATCATATTGCCTTCTCGTCTTGCTCTCGCGTTGGGTTCCGGGGGCGAATGGGCTATGCTCTGCGCGCGCTTTGGGCTATCCCGGCGGGTTCCGGTGTGCCGGCCCCAGGTGCAGACACGTTTCAGGGAAATTATGTGACTACCGCCCGTAATCATCTTACCGATTTAGCGCGCTTTGCGCCGCTCTTGCCCGGCTACCAGCCGCGTGAACCGCAGCTGGAAATGGCTGATGCGGTGGAGGACGTGATTGGCAGTGGCGCCACTTTGCTGGTGGAAGCGGAAACCGGCACAGGTAAGACGCTGGCTTACTTGGTGCCTGCGCTGCTGTCTGAAGGCCCGACGTTGGTATCCACTGGCACCAAGAGCTTGCAGGACCAGCTGTTCTTCAAAGACCTGCCCATGGTCAAGAAAGCCCTGAACTTGCCAAGAAAAGTGGCGCTGTTAAAAGGTCGCGCCAACTATCTATGCCCGTACCGGCTGGAATTGCATCAAGAAGACGCCCGTTTTCTGACTCGTGAAACCGTTGGGCAGATGCAGATTGTGGCGCACTGGGCTGGGCGCACCCGCACCGGTGATATTGCCGAACTACAGCAGATTCCAGAAGATGCTCCCGTGTGGCCTTGGGTCACCAGTACCGCGGACAATTGTCTGGGTACGGAGTGCCCTCGCTATAATGAATGCCCGTTGATGAAGGCGCGCAAAGAGGCCCAGGAAGCGGATTTGGTGGTAGTGAATCACCATCTGTTTTTTGCCGATGCGGCTTTGCGTGGCAATGGTGCGGCTTCTGAATTACTGCCTACGGCAAACACGGTGATTTTCGATGAGGCGCATCAACTGCCCGAAATTGCCGCGGCGTTTTTTGCAGACACCCTGAGCACACGGCAGATTCAGGAGTTGGGGCGCGACAGCCTGTCCGAAGCCGGACACACCGCCGCCGATTTGGCGGAGTTGAACCGCCTGGTCGCCGCCGTGGATAAAGGTGGCATGGATTTACGCCTGAGCCTGGGGGATGGTGAGCGCCGTGAACCCTGGACCGAAGTGGCCGAAAACAAGGCGGTGGTTGAGGCGGGGGAAGGCCTGTTGCAAGCCTTGCAAGAGTTGGACGCATTTCTTGGACCATTGGCCAAGGCGAGCAGGGGCATGGATGCTTGTTCCCGGCGTGCCAGCGAACAGGTGGACTGCCTGGCGGCCTACCTGAAAGGCGGCCAGCCTAATCGCGTGTACTGGTTTGAGACTTTCAAACGTTCCGTTGTATTGCACAGCACGCCGTTGTCCGTGGCCGCGCAGTTGCGAGCCCAGCGGGAACGTCATCCTTGCAGCTGGATTCTTACCTCGGCCACCCTGTCGGTGGGCGGGCGCTTTGAACATATTCAGCACCGCCTGGGGCTGGACTCGGCCCGCACGCTACGGCTGGAAAGCCCCTTCGATTTCAAACGCCAGGCGGTGTTCTATGCCCCGGAAGGCCTGCCGGCGCCGAACGACCGCGAGTACACAGCGCAACTCACCAATGCCATGGTGCCGGTGATTAATGCGGCGAAAGGGCGCACTTTTTTCCTGTTTACGAGTCATAGGGCACTACGCGAAGCCGCTGGCATCCTGCGCGGGAAAATCGATTTCCCTTTGTTGGTGCAGGGGGAATCCGGTCGGCGTGAACTGCTGGAATCATTCCGGGAAAAAGGGAATGCAGTGCTGCTGGGTACCAGCAGCTTTTGGGAAGGCATTGATGTGCGCGGTGAAGCACTCAGTTGTGTGATTATCGACAAGCTGCCGTTTGGTTCGCCCGGTGATCCGGTGGCCGCAGCACGTATCGAACACATTAATCGCAATGGCGGTAATGCGTTCCGTGACTACCAATTGCCCCAAGCGGTGCTGGCCTTGCGACAGGGAGCCGGGCGATTGATTCGCGACCCAAAAGATACTGGCCTGCTGGTGGTTGCGGACCCACGGCTGTTGACGCGCAGTTATGGCAAATTGTTCGTCAACAGTCTGCCCAACATGACCCGCACCCGTAAGCTGGACGTGGTAGAACGGTTCTTTGATTATCTGGCCCGCCAGGGCCTGGAAGCGGAAAAAATGGAATCATGACGCGCATACTCGCACTGGAAACCGCCGGCGAAACCTGCTCGGTGGCACTGCTGGACAATGGCAATGTGCTCGAACGCTTTGAGCACGCGCCAAGGCGACAGACCGAGCTGGTACTGCCGATGGTGGAAGGGTTGCTGGCCGATGCCGGGGTCCGGTTGAAAGACCTGGATGGCATTGCGTTTGGCCACGGCCCGGGCGCGTTCACTGGTGTGCGCGTGGCTGCCGCGGTGACTCAGGGTCTGGCTTTTTCGGCGGATCTGCCCGTGGTGGGCATCTCCACCTTGGCTGCCTGCGCGCTCAGTGCACAGGCCATACAGGCACATTCTCATGTGATTGCCTGTTTTGACGCGCGCATGGGCGAGGTGTACCTGGGCGCTTATGCCTGTGAGGAGGCTGCAGCCAGTGCCATCTTCAACGATGGCCTGTTCAACCCCGATGCCTTGCCGGACTGCCGTCGGCGGACTGGATGATAGTGGGCTCCGGGTTGGTGTATCAGGACGCACTGGTGGAAGCCTATGGCGCAAGCCGCTGCGTTGCTGACGCCCATCCCCATGCGAAAGCGGTGGCGCAACTGGCATTATCAGCATTTGAACGCGGAGACGGTGTGAGTGCTGAACAAGCACAGCCGGTGTATCTGCGTGACCAAGTGATTCAGGGAGCAGCACGATGATCAACTGGGACCTTCCCAATGTGCACGAGTTGACGGTGACCGTACCTGCCGAAGCCATTGATGTGATGGGGCATGTGAACAACACCGAGTACCTGCGCTTCATGGAGCAGATCGCCTGGCATCACACCACCGAATTGGGGTTGGGCTGGGACCTGTATCAGAAGCTTAATCGGGGCATGGTGGCACGTCATACCGAAGTGGATTATCTGGCGCCGGCTTTTGAGGGTGAAAACCTGAAAATCGGTACCTGGATCGTGCAAAATGATGAGCGCATCAGCATTACTCGTCGTTACCAGATTGTGCGTGAATCCGACGGCCGCACCTGCTTCGCGGCCGTACCCGCTGGGTGTGTGTGGCGCTGGATTCTGGCAAGCCTCGCCGCATGCCCCCGGAGTTCCTCAAGGGTTATCAGATTACCGCTGACGAATAGAAAACGTTACGAGTGACGAGAAGCGAGTTTCGTAAAACCAAACCGGTTTTGATTTTCGCTCTTCGAAACTCGTGACTCGCCACTGACGTTTCATTCAACAAGGATATTCCATGGATTGGTTTCAGGCTCTGGTTCTTGCTCTGATACAGGGGCTCACCGAGTTTCTCCCTATTTCCAGTTCCGCTCACCTGATTCTTCCGTCACAAATTTTGGGCTGGCCCGATCAGGGCTTGGCCTTTGATGTGGCGGTGCATTTGGGCACCTTGCTGGCGGTGATGGTGTATTACCGCCGTGATCTGGTAGCCATGGTCGGCGGTGCCGGTGTGGCGGTGCAACAGCGCCGCATGAATGATGATCTCAAACTGGGTTTGCTGGTGGTATTGGCCACTATACCGGCAGTGGTGTTTGGTTTTCTCGGTGATGATTTTATTGAACATGAGCTGCGCTCGGCACTGGTGATTGCCATCACTACCCTGGTATTTGGCGCCCTGTTATGGGCCTCGGATGCTTTCGGAAAGCGGGAGTTTTCATTGGTCCGCCTGGGCATTGCCGGTGCGATTTTCATTGGCCTGGCCCAGGCACTGGCGCTGATCCCCGGCACGTCCCGTAGCGGCATCACCATTACCGCCGCACTGGCGCTGGGGTATCGCCGGGAAGACGCGGCCCGCTTTTCCTTTTTTGTTGTCCATTCCGGTAATTCTGGGTGCCGGGTTGTTGAAAACCAAAGACCTGATCGAACAGCAAATTGCGGTGGATTGGGGAATGATGGCACTGGGAGTATTGGTTAGCGCGGTGACGGCCTATCTGACCATTGTGTTCTTCATCCGCCTGCTGGAGCGCATCGGTATGCTGCCGTTTGTCATCTACCGGCTGGTGTTGGGTGTAGCACTGTTGTTCTGGTTGGCATGACGTTGAGTGGGTCTCTGGATGCCATACTGGGTCTGTTGCCTGGCTGCCCGGAAGGGCTGCCCGGAAGGCCCGTGGACAGTGAAGCACTGGCCTGTGCTGCCGAGCTTGAACTGGTGCTGGGTTGGCACAATGAGTGCCTGAGCCTGTGGCGTCCGCAGGGCAAGGAAACGCCGCTGACGGTCAGTTTCTGCGAGGGGAAGCAGGGTTACCGGCTGACGTCGGAGAGGGTGCGCCATGAGCGTTTGATCAAGGCGCTGGGCAAGCCTAAAAACGGCCGTAATCGTGTGGTGGATGCCACGGCGGGGTTGGGGCGCGACGCCGCCTTAATGGCGCAAGCGGGATTTCAGGTATTGCTGGCGGAACGCTCACCTGTACTGCACGCTATGCTTGCAGATGGCCTACAACGGGCGCCTGCTGGCCTTGCTGCCAACATGGAGCTGCTCGGTTGCGAGGACAGCCGAACGCGACAGGTGAGTGATTTACACGCGGTGTACCTGGACCCCATGTTTCCTGCCCGGGAAAAAAGTGCGGCGGTGAAGAAAGACCTGCAGTGGTTACAACGTCTCTGTGCTTATCCTGACGCCGATGAAGAGCATTTGCTGCTGGCGTGGGCCCGTGGGCTTGAACCCGCTCGTGTGGTGGTAAAGCGTCCGGTAAAGGCTGGCTATCTGGCCGGCGTTATGCCGTCATTCAGCCAAAAGGGCAAGGCTGTACGTTTCGATATTTATACCTGCCCCTAGAATGTTTTCTCCTCTTTTTTCAGCGCGATAACGCGTCGGTCAATCAGGCCGGCCGCGATGGCCGGCTATTGGATATCACGATGCATCTGACGATGCTGTGACCAAATTCCCCAGGTTGGTTACCCGAGTGACGCGCTGAATCGCATCACTGATATCCGGGCTGAGGATGCGATTGGCTTCGTCATCCAGCGCTTCCAGTTTTTCCCCAAATTCCAGTGCGCCATTGTCATCAGGCGTTACCAGGCCGGTGGAATACAGCTGTGCGATAAAGTTTTTCAGTACTACCTTGTCGAAGAATTCGGGGGAGTTGAATTCATAGAGTAACGACAGTCGTTGGGCGGTCTGGTGAGCCAGCTCGCTTAATTGTTCGGCGGTGAGCATTCCGGATCCGTACTGCACCAGCAACCGAATGGTCAGGTAGTAGCGCTCCAGCGAGGGCATCACTGTTTGTCCCAGATGGTCGAGCATGTCGGATTCATGGGTATGAATCGCGGCGCCATGCAGGCAGTCATTTTCCCGGCCAATCAGTTGTTCCTGTTGCAGCACAGTCACCAGATTGTTGACCGCAGCAGCCAGTTCCTCGTCATCCTGCCAGTGCAAGAAGTACTCGTTACGCAGGAAGGGGTAGAGCAGACGCACCATGCTTTGCAGCACATCCATGCTGATGGAACGCGCATTCATCACAAGCGAACAGATCAGGCCTGGGAGAATAAAGAGGTGCAGGCTGTTGTTGCGCACGTAGGCCATCTGCAGGGCCGTTTTCTCATCGGTGGTGACCACGTCGCCCAGTTTGTGTTCGATGCGATCCAGAAAATCGTGTTCCAGGCCGTATTCGATGATGGCGTTGGCATCGTCCGTGGCCAGTGCGGCGCTGTCGCTGTAAGGCGCCTGTTTGAGCAGTGAGATATACAGATCCAGCTGTTGGCGAAGCTGGGCAATATCCATGGTGTGTTTTGGGGACGCCAGCAATGCCAAACTGAGTAAGTTGATCGGGTTGGCTACGGCGGCGGCGTTGATGGATTCGACCACTTCCTGACCCAGTTCTTGCACCACATGTTTGAACCAGGGGGGGGATTGTCACCGGCGGCCACGGTTTCGTTACGCCATTTCGAATTGTGCTGATCCAGGTAGTCCACCAGTTTAATCGGCTCACCAAAATTCAGATGCACCTGGCCAAAGTGGCTGCGCAGAACGGACAGTGACTTCATTAGCCCGCCCACGGATTCTTTTGCTTTTTCTTGCCGTGCAGTTCGCCGATGTACGAACCTGCCTCAATCACTTTTTCGTAACCCACATACACGGGGACGAAGGCAATGGGTTTGCGCGAATCACGCAGGAAACTGCGAACGGTCATGGCCAGCATACCGGTGCGCGGTTTGAGCATTCGTCCGCTGCGGCTGCGACCGCCTTCAACAAAGTATTCAATGGAGAAGCCGCGCGCGGTAATGGTGTGCAGGTATTCGCTGAACACCGCTGCGTACAAAGGGTTGTCGCGAAAGCTGCGGCGCATAAAGAAGGCGCCAGCACGGCGTAGAATCGTTCCCACAACGGGCAGATTCAAATTGATGCCGGCAGCAATATGCGGGGCACCAGACCGTTGCGGAACATCACAAAGGACAGCAGCAAGTAGTCGATGTGGCTGCGATGGCAAGGCACATAGATGATTTCGTGATCGCCGGCGACCTTGGTCAGGTTGTCCATGTTGTACAGACGAATCCCGCCATACAAACGGTTCCAAACCCAGTTGAGCAGCAACTCCAGAGCCCGGATCACCGTGTGGGAATAATCCGCGGCAATTTCCATGACATAGCTGCGTGCCTTGGCTTCCAGTTTTCCTCGCTGACGTCCTGGCGTTTTGCCTCTGCCCGAATCACTTCGCGCACGGGAATGGAGTCCACCACGGTGTTGGTTAGGGTGCGCCGGTGTGACAGGTCCGGGCCGATGGCCGCTTCCTGCTGGCGGCGGAAGTGGACACGCAGAATGCGGGAAGCCTTGCGCACTGCCTGGTCGTCATTCTGGCATTGATCTACCAGAGTGCGCAAAGACATGGGGCGGCTGAACTGTACGTACAGCTGGCGCCCCTGGGTGATGATGATAAAGAATTTCTTGATGAAACCAGCGGGGGACCAGTTATCCGAAAACAGGATGCGCCACATGGAGTTTTCTTTTTCCGGGCGGCGGCCCCAGAACACTGATACTGGCACAAGCTGTACATCTGCCTCCGGGTTGGCACGCAGGGCCGCAACCAGTTTTCCAGCCGGGGAGGGGACACGGCACGGCGCTGCCGGCGGTTACCCAGCTGGCGGCGGTAAAGCTGGAAATAGCTGTGGCTCAGGTGCGTTTTACCCAGCGTCAGGCCACGCAGGGCAGAAGAGAGTCCCAGCTGGCGGGCGGTTTGGTCGGCCACGGCGGCATCGGCCGCAGAACGGTCGCTAAGCACATACACCACCGGGGTGTTGGCGGCGAGTTGCAGTTCCTTGGGATCTGAAGGGAGCGCATTGGCGCGGGTGCACAGGCGTAAAAATACGCGTATGAGAAAGAAACCTAGTCGATCCAGGCCAAGCCACGGTGTCATAGTCGGGTACAGTTAACGAATGTGTGCCAAGTGTATCGAAAGCCCTGATCCCGGAACACCAGTGGATATTTCAATTTGTTTCAGAATTGCTGCGAAAGGCACCATCATACGTGTATGACAGGGGCCTGCTCTGGGTTCACCTGCTATAATTGTGGAGGATAATTACCACGCAAAGTGAAGGAGCCTCCGGTGTCGACACCGCAATCCGGTATTTTTGACCGCAGTTACGCCCATCATGTGTTTTTCGAGTTTAGCCTTGGTAGTGGCCATAAAACGGAGTCATTGCGACAGGTTCTGCGTGATCTGGTTGCGCTGAAGAGTGAAATAACGCCGGTTTTATTGGCTTTCGGTCCGGACCTCTGGGCTTGTTTCGATTCCCGTTTCAGTTTTCCTGCGTTCTCCCTGGAAGGGCATATTCCGGCCACGCAAGGCGATTTGTGGGTGTGGGTGCAAGCTCGTGAAGCGGGGGATTTGTTCGATACCACCATGCGGGTACGCCAGGCCGTGGGTAACTTGCTCGCCACCCAGCTGGAGCTGACGGCTTTTTGTCTATCACGACATGCGTGATTTGACCGGCTTTGTGGATGGTATTGGCAACCCTACCGGAGAAAAGGCAGAACAGGCCGCGTTTATTGCCGAGCCGCATCCGGGGCCGGTGGTAGCTGGGTGCTGACCCAGAAGTGGATACACGATCTGGCTAAATTCAACCAGCTGGCGGTTAGTGAGCAAGAGAACGTGTTTGGCCGTACCAAGGAAGATGCGGTGGAGTTCGATGATGAGCGAATGCCTGCAAACGCCCATGTGGGGCGTGTGGATGTGGACAGAGATGGTGTGCCGCAGAAAATGTGGCGTCGCTCGGTCCCTTACGGAGACAGTGGCCAACACGGTTTGTACTTCCTGGCGTTTTGTTGCGAGCTTGACCGCTACGACTTTCTGATGCGCCGCATGTATGGCATTGCCGATGATTCGGTGAAGGATCGCTTGCTGGACTTTACACGTCCGGTGATGGGGTCCTGGTGGTATGCCCCGTCCCAGGATTGGCTTGAAGCACTTTGACGTCTACCACCATGGCGGAGATCGGCTAGCGCTGATTTCCGCCTTGACCATCCTGGTAATTCAGTAGGAGGGGCCGGGGGCGTGAGAGCCTATCTCGGCAGAGTGGCTGCCTTGGTCAGTCCTTGTCGCTCGGTGACGCATGGTCTTCATTGCCGGAGTCGAGCCAGATAAACAGGGCAAAGCAGCCCGCAAATAGCAAAATTCCTGCAATAACGGCAATGCCTGCCAATACCACGGTATCCATATACATAAAAAATCCTCCCTGTACCTGTCGTTCTAGAATGACAGGAGCAGGGAGGATGGTGATGACACAGGTCAAGATTTGCCACCGGGAATCCGGCAGCAGCATGACCTTAGTCGCCGGTTTTCCAGCTGGTGAACATTTTCTTCACCAGAAAGGGGGTGAGCTTCAGGGACGCGCCAAGCCACTGTCCGATGCTGGACGGGAAGACGAACAGCAGGGCGTTTTTAATGCCGTTGTAGGTGGCTTCATCAAACGGGTACCAGAAAATATTGCGCTTGGCCGGCAGAATATCCCAGTTGACCACTTTCGCTTGCGTCATTTCTTCCAGTCCTTCCGGGCCATGGGTGCGGCCAATGCCGGATTCCTTCCAACCCCCAGGGAGTTTCGGACAGGCCGTGGCTGTAGAGGTGATCGTTCACCGTGGTGACACCGGTTTGCAACCGGGCGGCAATGGCGCGGCCGCGTTTGTTGTCTTTGGTCCACACAGAGGAGGTCAGGGCCAGGTTGGAATCGTTGGCCTTGCGAATAGCTTCTTCTTCATTGGCCACGCGCTGCACGGCAATCAATGGCCCGAAGGTTTCATCGCACAGGGTGAGCATGTCGTCGGTGACCTGGGTGAGCAGGGTGGCCGGGAAGAAGAAGCCGTTCTCCACATTGCCCACTGGGCGAGACTGGGCTTCGATACGCGCGCCTTTGGCTAGCGCATCTTCCATATGCTGCTGCACCGTACGTAGTTGCCCTGCGGTGGTTAGGCTGCCGATATCCACATCAAAACCGCTGCAGCCGATGCCGTGGCGCAGTTGGCGAGTCTTCTTGGCCAGCAGGTCCACGAATTGGTCGTATACCGCATCCACGACATAGACGCGCTCCACGCCACCGCAGCTTTGCCCGGCATTCTGGTAGCCGCCCCAGGCGGCGCCGTTGGTGGCGCGCTCCAGATCTGCGTCTTCCAGAACCAGCATGGGGTCGTTGCCGCCCAGTTCCAGCGATACCGGGGTCAGCGTCTGAGCTGCCTGGGCCATGAGCGTTTTGCCGGCAGGGACTGAGCCGGTGAAGAACAGCTTGTCGATGCCGTTATCGAAAAAGCCGGTGGCCACTTTAGAGCCAGAGCCGACAATGTGTTGGAACAGGCCTTCAGGAAGTTCGCCGGCCGCGACGATTTGTTCGATGGCGCGGCCGACTGCCGGGGTGGCCGCGGCCACTTTCAGCATCACGCCATTGCCGGCCATCAGGGCCATGACAATTTCACCGAAGGGAATCGACAAGGGGTAGTTCCAGGGGCTGATGATGCCCACCACGCCCAGAGGTACACGCAGCATGTGCGTGCGCTTGTTGAAAAACAGGATGCTGCCAGCGGGGCGGTTACGCTCTTTCAGGTAATGCTCGGCGTTTTTTGCATACCACTTGCAGGCAAGGGCACAGGGCAGCACTTCGGTGGCCAGGGCATCCGTGAGAGTTTTGCCGTTGCTCTCGCTGACGGTGCGCGCCAAGTCATCCGCACGATCGACGATGTAGCTGCGCATCATCTGAATATGGTGGGCTCGCTCCTTGAAGGATTTGGCCGCCCAGATGGCTTGCGCCTCGCGGGCCTTTGCCAGCATTTGTGGCAGGGCTTCAAGATTGGTTTCGCTCAATTCAGCGACGGCGGTGCCGGTGGCCGGATTGGTATCGACCACCACGTTGGCGGTCAGTTTTTCTTGTGCAGTCATGTGAAGGGGACTCCATCACGGCAGGCCGCAGTGGGCGGCCCGCGGGCTATTCGGGGTGTGCAACGAACTAGGGGAACATAGAGTAAACAGGCTGGCTAGGGCCTGTCGACAGGAATTTAGGGCGCTCCGGCTAGCGGCTACCTGATGCATTCGTTGCTGGGTCATCCAGCTTTGCGGTCCCGGCGAGGCGCGCTGCCATTCGCTCGAAGGTCAGGGCGATGCGCTCCACTGCCCCGGCAATCAGTTCCTGGTTGCGCTGCTCCATGTTGCTGGCCTCGGCCATGGCAGTTTTCAGGCGTTCGGAGTCGGCACGAAAACGATCATCACAATGCCCCCGGGCGCAGGCCTGGTAGGCATCCGCCAGGGACTGTTGCCATTGTGCTGCGCTGTCCTGTAGTGCGGGGGACGTCTGGTATTGATACGCCCTTGTACCCATAACGAAACCTGGCCCAGGTTCAGGCCGGTTAGCCCCAGGTCGGTGAAGTGACGCCGTTCTTCGGGCAGGGCCTTGTCACAAATAGTAAGCCAGCGAAGGCGATCCGCCATGCGGGCGTTGAAGCCTTCTTCATTAATGCGGTGGCGATGATGGCCAATCATCGCCAGGTCGTCGGCGGTATCGCGAATCAGGCGCCTGCGCAGGCCCGGGCCATTGGGAGGCGTAATCAGTCGGAACATCATGTAGGCGATAAAGATGCCACCGGTAATGGCCAAGCCGTTGCTGGCCACACGGGCCACATCAAAATCCATGGCGTTGCCGGGTTGGACCAGGATGATGTAAGGGGTGCAGAAGCCAAGCCCGTAGGCCAGGGTGGTCGGATTGCTGATGGCCAGTAGCGCAACGAACAGCGGTGCGCCAAGAATCAGGATCAATAGCGGAAAATCACCGTTGCTCAGAGCCAGCAGGGGCAGGGTGAAAAACAGGGCGACGGGGGCCGCCAGCACCGAGGTGATGGTGGCCCGGCGCAGCACCACATCCGGTTCGGGCAGGCGAGCGAAAAGGATGGTGAAGATCACCGGCATGACCATCAACATGATGGCCATGGGGCTGGCTGTGCCGATCCATAGCCCGGCGGCAATCATGAATACCAAGGCGCTGCGAACGCCTACGGCGGCGGCGATTTGCAGGTCACGGTAGGGTTTCAGGCCCTGTGGGCGCAGTTGCATTTCCCTGCTGAAATGCAGGGCCCGGTTGGCTTCCAGAGCGAGAATGATGTCAGCGGTCAAGTTTAGGGCGACCTGGAAAAAACGTCTTTGTAGTGGTGAGGCATCGTCGTCCTGTTCGCCGCTGGCGGTACGCAATTGTTGACGCAGGGACTGCACTTCTTCCATGGCGTCTTCGGCGGATTGAGTTTCGCGCATGCGCTTGAAGGACTGACGTAATGATTCAAGCATGTCCTGCAGGGCGGGTGTCAGCAATTCACTGTGGTTACGCATCAGGCGGCCGATGACCCGAATGCGGGCAATCAGCGACAGGGTCTTGTGGCAGATGACGGTGGCGGCGCGGGCCCGGCCTGGCCCTGGGCGCCTTCGTACAGGACGGCGCTGCTGTCATCGCTCAAGGGAAAATGCTTTGCAACAGGGTGTCCACTTGGATGTGACGTTGGGCGTGGGTGCCTGTCGGGTTGAGCTCCAGTTCCAGATAGGCAAGGGTTTTATTGAGGGCGCCACGGGCGTGTTTTTGCAGCAGATGGCTGACGCGGGCCGGCCAGAGCAGATTACTGGCTAGGGCTGCGCAAACCGCGCCGACAATAATTTCGCTGACACGAGCGTTGGCCACATGAAAAATGCCCACGCTGGAAGTGGTGGTCGGGTTGGCGATGGAGATCACCACAATCAGGGTTGCGGTAATGCCGGCCATGGCAAAGCCATAAATGAAATTGGCTTGCCGCACCCAGGCAGAAGCGGCCGCATTGAGGCCGATCCACAGGGTCAATGCCAAAAGTGCCATGAACGGGTAGGGCAACAAGGTGGCGAGGATCAGTAGGCCCATGGCGCCGCCCACCAGGGTGCCGCCAATCTGGCACAGGCCTTTTCAATCACCAGGCCGGTTTCAGGGCGTACCTGCAGAAACACTGCAGAAATAAGCGCCCAGTAAGGGCGCTCCAGTTGCATGAGCATGGACAGGTAGAGCGCCAGGCTCATGGCAATAATGCCTTTGAGCGCAAAGAGCACCGAGTGGCGCTCGGGGTGAGGATCACGGCCAGGCGAGGCGGTAACGTCATGGCAGGAAAATCATTTTTTGGCTGGTGCGTCGTGCAGGCGCACGGTGGCGGTCATGCCGGCGGCAAGCAGGATGTCATCGGGCACCGATTCCAGTTCGATATGCACCGGAATGCGTTGGGCCAGTCGCACCCAGTTAAAGGTTTGTTGTACTTGCGGAAGTAATTGGCGGTCCGTCTGGGTGTTGGCGTTGGCGATGGCTTGTCCGACGCTGGTGACTTTTCCCTGCAGGGTGCGCGAGCCATTCATGAGAATCACGGATGCGTTCTGGCCCAGGTGCACCAACGGCAATTTGGTTTCCTCGAAATAGCCGGTGACATAGAAGCTGCCGGCTTTAACCATCGACACTACCGGGTTGCCCTGGTTTACAAAGTTACCTTCCTGCAGGGTCAGGTTGACGATGGTGCCGTCTGCGGGTGCATGAATGCGGGTGCGCTCAAGGTTGATGTTGGCGCTGTCCAGCTCGGCGTTTGCCAAGGCCACATTGGCTTTCGCCAGCTGGGCCTGAATGCCGGCGCTTTCCAGGGCCTCCTTGCTGATGCTGTTGTTGTTGCTGCGGTGCAGGTCTTGGCGTCGCTGGTATTGGTGTTGGGCAAGACGCAGTGCTTCCTGCTGGTAGAGCAGCTGGGCTTCGGCTTTGGCCTGCGCGGCCTGATAACGAGTGTCATCGATGCTGAACAGTGGGTCGCCGTGGCTGACGGTCTGGTTGTCTTCAATGTTGAGTTCGCGGACCCAGCCGGACACATCTGGAGACAGGGTGATGATTTCTGCCCGCACTTTGCCGTCACGGGTCCAGGGGCATAGAGATAGTAATTCCACACCCAGTTTCCGGCGATCAAGGCCAGAATGACCAGAACGACGGTGACCAGAATTCGAAGCGATTGTCGCATGGCGCGTCCTTGTGTCACTCAGTAAAGGTTAGCTCAACAGCCGCAGGGAGAGGGCGACGAAACAGATGAACAGGGAAAGGTAGAACCAGGCGCCTTTCCAGACTTGATTGTGCCAACCCAGTTGTCGCAGCAACAGGTGGCTGATTAACGTGAGCGTAAGCGCTAGCAGTACAAGCAGCACCATGGGGCTGAACAGCATGCCGCCCACTGGGATTTCATGCAGCCACATGGTGACTCCCGATCTGTGATGACGTTTTTATAGTAGGGGCAGTTTGCCTGAATGTGTAGCGGGGCGCTGCGCTTGCCTGATGCCGTCGTTCAGGCAGGCATCAGGCACGTTGTTTTCATGGTTTTGTCGTAACGGGGTTATGCGTTGGTCATCAGGTGCTGGAGCAGGCGCTGATAAATCTGTGTGAGGGTGTCCAGTTCGCTGATGCTGGTGTGCTCGTCCACCTTGTGAATGGTGGCATTGGTGGGGCCCAGTTCCACCACCTGAGTGCCGGTGGGGGCGATGAAACGGCCATCGCTGGTGCCGCCGGCGGTGGACAGCTCGGTGTCCAGCTCAGTGACATCACGGATGGCGTCTACCGCTGCATCCACCAGCGCGCCGCGATCGGTGAGAAACGGCTGGCCGGACAGGGTCCATTTCAGGTCATAGTCCAGGCCATGTTTGGCAAAGATCGCTTCAGTACGCTCGCGCAAAATGGCGTCAGTGAGCTCGGTGGAAAAACGAAAATTGAAAATGATTTCGCAGGTGCCGGGAATCACATTGGTGGCACCGGTGCCACCGTTGATATTGGAAATCTGGAAACTGGTGGCGGGGAAGAAATCGTTGCCCTGATCCCATTCGGTCGTTGCCAGTTCTGCCAGAGCGGGGGCCACATCGTGGACCGGATTGCGGGCCAGATGCGGGTAGGCCACATGTCCCTGGATTCCCTTCACGGTGAGCTTTGCACCCAATGAACCGCGGCGGCCGTTCTTGATCACGTCACCCACGGTGTTGGTGGAGGACGGTTCGCCCACCAGGCAGTAATCCATGTGTTCCTGGCGGGCTTCCAGGTGCTCCACCACCTTGACGGTACCGTTCACTGACGGACCTTCTTCGTCAGCGGTAATCAGAAACGCCAGGCTGCCGTTATGATCCGGGTGGGCGGCGATAAAATCTTCCATGGCCACCATCATGGCGGCGATGGAGCCTTTCATATCCGCGGTCCCACGCCCGTACAGCAAATCGCCTTCTTCGGTGGGCGTGAACGGATCGTATTTCCAGGCGGCGACGTCACCGGTGGGCACCACATCGGTATGGCCAGCAAAGGCGAATAACGGTCCTTGCTTGCCGCGGCGAGCCCACAGGTTTCGCACTTCCTCGAACCACAGGGTTTCACACTCGAAACCCAGCGCTTCGAGCTTTTCGATCATCCAGTCCTGACAGCCTTCATCTTCCGGAGTGACGGAAGCGCGGCGGATGAGTTCCTTGGTGTAGTCGAGGGTGCGGGACATTAATATACGCTCCAGCTTCGCTGGCACGTCTCACGCAACACGCAACACGGAAAAGCGTGCTGCATGAGGCGTGGTGCGTGCGGCGGCTCAGTTATGCTTATGCAGCTCTTCGTTCAGGGCAATGGCGCTCTTGTTGGTGAGGCACTGCACGGCACCGCTGAGGGTGTCACGACGGAACAGCAGGTCGGATTGGCCGGCCAGCTCGCGGGCTTTGACGGTGTTGGCGATCTCGCCCTTGTCGTCCAGCAGTTGCACCTTGGAGCCGGAGGTGATGTACAGGCCAGCTTCGATGGTGCAGCGGTCGCCCAGCGGGATACCGGTGCCGGCATTGGCGCCGAGCAGGCAGCCTTCGCCCAGGGAAATGATGATGTTGCCACCGCCAGACAGGGTGCCCATGGTGGATGCGCCACCGCCGATGTCGGAGCCTTTGCCCACAAACACGCCAGCGGAGATACGGCCTTCGATCATGCCCGGGCCTTCAGTGCCGGCGTTAAAGTTGATGAAGCCTTCGTGCATGATGGTGGTGCCTTCGCCCACGTAGGCGCCCAAGCGAACCCGGGAGGTATCGGCGATACGTACACCGGCAGGGACCACGTAGTCGGTCATCTTGGGGAACTTGTCCACGCTGTTCACTTCCAGCACCTTGCCGTTCAGGCGGGCCAGCAGTTGACGCTCGGGCAGCTCTTCCAGATCCACGGCACCTTCATTGGTCCAGGCCACGTTGGGCAGCAGCGGGAACATGCCGGACAGGTTAACGCCGTGGGGTTTCACCAGACGGTGCGAGATCAGGTGCAGCTTGAGATAGGCTTCCGGGGTGGTGGCGGGCTCGGCGTCCGTTTCCAGAACGGTCAGCACCACCGGGCGATCGGATTCCTGAAACGCTACGGCATAGCTGGCTTCGTGCTCGAAACCGGCTTCACGCCATTCGCGGGCAATATGCTGAACCTGGCGATGGGTCAGTTCCATGGCTGCGTTGCCGCCCTGGTAATCCAGCTCGTCGCGAATCACGTCGATCAGTTTGTCGTCCGGGTTAAGAGCCGGGTCCGGGTAAAAGACTTCGAGCCAGTTGTCGTTACGGTTCTTGGTGCCGCAACCCAGTGCGATGGCGAAAAAATTACTCATGATGTCTCCTGACGTCGAGCTGGAGGCCTGATGCAGGAGGCCGGACGCTGATTTAGGGAGCGTCGGGCATCCGGCTGGGCGTCCGGCGTTATTTCAATGTGGCTTCCCACTCGTCGGCCTTGAAGCCGGCGAGAATGAAATCGTTGTTCTGCAAAATCGGGCGCTTGATGACAGACGCGTTTTCCATGGCCAGATTGACGGATTTTTCCGTGTTCATGGATTCCTTGACCGCATCGTCCAGTTTACGCCAGGTGGTGCCGCGTTTGTTGATCACGGTTTCCCAGCCCAGCGCTTCCAGCCATTGGCGTAAACGTTGTTCCGGCACGCCTTCTTTCTTGTAGTCGTGAAAGTGATAGGCCACGCCGTTGTCATCCAGCCATTTCATGGCTTTCTTCATGGTATCGCAGTTCTTGATACCAAAGACGGTCAGTTCCATGTAAAACCTTTAAAGCAGTTGAAAGTTCAAAGTTCAAAGTTGAAACGCGATCATGGTCATGCATAAGCTCGATGTCTTACTCACGCTTGGGCTCATCTGTTTCTCGGGCAGGGTATTTGATTCCTGCCCAGGCCTGTCACGCGCTTTTCAACTTTTAACTTTCATCTTGTAACTCATCCAGCAACGCCTTGATGCGTTTGGCGCCTTCCATACATTCATCCAGCGGTGCCACCAGGGCCATGCGCATCCGATTTTCTCCCGGGTTTTTACCATTGATGGTGCGTGATAAATAGCGGCCGGGTAGTACGGTGACGTTCTGTTCTGCTTGCAAGCGCTGGGCAAACACTTCGTCACTGATCGGTGTTTTGGGCCATAAGTAGAAGCCCGCTGCCGGGGCGGATACCTTAAGGGGGCCGCCAAGAATGTCCAGTACCGCGTCAAATTTTTCCCGATACAGGGCTCGGTTGGTCTGTACATGTTTTCATCGTTCCAGGCGGCGATGCTGGCCAGCTGGTGGTGAATCGGCATGGCGCAGCCGTGATAGGTACGGTAGCGCAAAAACGTTTCAACACTTCGCTGTCACCGGCGGCAAAGCCAGAACGAAGGCCCGGCAGGTTGGAGCGTTTGGACAGGGAATGGAAGACTACGCAGCGGCGGTAATCATGGCGGCCCATTTCAGCGCAGGCTTCCAGCAGCCCGGCGGGGGCTTGTCGCGGTAGATTTCCGAATAGCACTCGTCCGAGGCGATGACAAAATCGTACTTGTCGGCCAGCTCAATCAGGGCCTTGAGCTGGGCCTTGCTGAGCGTGGCGCCGGTGGGATTCCCGGGGTGCAGATAAACAGTAGCTGGGTACGGATCCAGGTGCCTTCGCTGACTGCATCGAAGTCCGGCTGCAAGCCAGTGGCATCGGTGCAGGGCAGGTACATGGGTTCGCCGCCGGCCAGCAGCGTGGCCCTTCGTAAATTTGGTAGAAGGGGTTGGGCATTAGCACCAGCGGCTGACGCTGGCGGTCTACCACTGCCTGGGTAAAGAAAACAGGGCTTCCCGGGTGCCGTTTACCGGCAGCACCTGGCTGGCCGGGTCGATATCTTGCAGGTGAAAGCGGCGCTTGAGCCACTGGCCGATGGCCTCGCTCAATTCCGGTATGCCGGCGGTGGTCGGGTAGTTGGATAACCGCGCGGTGGTGTCTTTCAATACCTCCTGCACGAAATCCGGCGACGGGTGTTTCGGTTCGCCTATGGACAGGGCAATGGGCGACTTGTCCGATTGGGGCAAGCCGCTGAACAGGGTTTTTAGTTTTTCAAACGGGTAGGGGTGCAACCGTTCCAGATCTGGATTCATAGGGTCAGGTGTTTCCGTTGTTCTTGTCGTCGAGTTCTTGCTTGAGGGTTTGCTGCAGTTCCTGGCACAAAGTGGGGTCGGAAACCGGTTCGCCATCAAGGTCGGTAATGAAGAAACGTCTTCGGCGCGTTCGCCCAAGGTGGCAATGCGGGCGTTCTGAACCAGAATTTCAAAGCGCATGAAAATGCGCCCGATGTGAGCTAGCAGGCCGGGGCGGTCCAGGGTCTGAATGTCCACGGCGGTGCGATCGTTGACGATGTCGTTGCTGATTACCACCTGGGTGGGTACATCAAAGTGCTTGTTGCGCCGAGGCATACGGCGGCTCACCGTGGTGGCATAGCGGTCCGGGTACTTCAGCGTTTCGGTGAGGGTTTTGCGGATCTGTTCGATGCGCGCCCAGTCTTCGCCGATGGGGTGCCGTGTTCGTCCAGCACGATGTAGGTATCCAGGCTGAAACCGTCCACGCTGGTGATAATGCGCGCATCCATAATGGTCAGGCCCAGGCTGTCCAGCGCGTTCACGTGGCGCTGAACAGGTTGCGGGTGTCCGGGGTGTAGATGAAGATCTGCGAGCCGCCGGCCAGCACGCTCTGGCTGGATTCACGAATCAGCACCAGTGGATCGTCCGGGTCTTCCCGGTCGAGCAGCGCTTCAGTGTGCCAGGAAATATCCCGCGGGGTTTCGCGCAGGAAGTATTCATCCCCGATGTTGCTCCACAGCGTTTCGATTTTGCCGCCGTCGTGGTCTCGGTCTGTGAGCAGTCGCAGGGCCGCATCGCGGGTTTCGTCGATCCAGTCCTGTTTTTCCACCGGGTTGTTGAGGCCACGGCGCAGGGCGCGCTTGGTTTCGGTATACAGCTGGCGCAACAGGGAGGCGCGCCAGGAATTCCACAGGGTGGGATTGGTGGCGTTGATGTCCGCCACGGTGAGCACATAGAGATAATCCAGATGCACCAGATCGCCCACCTTGCGGGCGAAATCGTAGACCACGTCCGGGTCGGAGATATCCTTGCGCTGGGCGGTCACGCTCATAGTCAGGTGGTTGCGTACCAGCCAGGCCACCAGCTTGCCATCCCAGGCGGTGAGCCCGTGGCGCTGGCAGAAGGCGATGGCGTCTTCTGCGCCGAGCTGGGAGTGGTCGCCGCCACGGCCTTTGGCGATATCGTGGTAGAGGCCGGAGGCGTACAGCAACTCGGGCTTGGGCAGGCGGTAGAACACTTCACTGGCCAGCGGAAACTCTTCGCGCAGGTCTTCGTAGCGTAGCCGGCGCATGTTCTTGATCACCAGCAGGGTGTGGGCATCCACGGTATAAATATGGAACAGGTCGTACTGCATCATGCCAATGATGCCGCCGAATTCCGGCAGGTACTTGCCCAAAATGCCGTAGCGCTTCATGCGGCGCAGTTGGGAGAACAGAGCATGGGGGCTGCGTAGCAGCTGCATGAACAGGTCTGTGTTAACCGGATTGTTGCGGAAGGCGTCGTCGATCTGGCGGCGATTGTAGATCAGGGCGCGGACGGTGGAGGCGCGAATGCCTTTCAGGTCCGGGTTCTGTGCCATCAGGACAAAGGCTTCCAGCAGGGCGCTTGGGTGTTGCTCTAAGACATCCGGGCTGCTGATTTCCAGGTAATCGTTGCGTACCTGGAAGCGGCGGTTGAGTGGCCGCACTTGCTCCTGGGTGTCGCTGCGCAGAATGACTTCATCAAATAGCTGCAGCAGCATTTCGTTGAGCACGGACAGGGCAAGGGCGACTCGGTAGAAGCCCTTCATGAAGTGCTCGACCCCCAGGTTGGCACTGGTGTCTTCGTGGCCCAGCCGGCTAGCCAATTGCCGTTGGTGATCGAATAGCAGACGGTTTTCGTTACGTTCGGTCTGCACATGCAGCTGCCAGCGCACTTCCCAGAGGTAGTCCAGGCACTTGCGCAGCACGCCGTATTCTTCCGGGGTAAGGAAACCGTCGTTGACCAGGGCTTCCAGGCTGTCGGCATTGAAGTGGCGTTTGGCGACCCAGGCGATCATCTGCACATCGCGCAGGCCGCCGGGGCGTTTTTCAGGTCAGGTTCGAGATTGTATTCGGTGTCATTGAAGCGCTTGTGGCGGGCGGTCTGTTCTTCCCACTTGGCGGCGAAGAAGGCGGCGGAGTCCCACATGTGTTCCGGGCCGGTGCGGTCTTCCAGATGCCCGCGCAGGGTGTCGTTTCCCGCCAGGGTGCGCGCTTCCATGATGTTGGTGGCCACGGTGATGTCTTCCCGTGCCAGGTCCACGCACTCGTCCAAGGTGCGCACCGCATGGCCGATTTCCAGGCCCATATCCCAAAGGAAGGCGACGAAACGCTCAAGGCTGTCGCATAGCGCCTGTTCCGGGGTGTCAGCGAGCAGCACCAGCAAATCCACATCGGAGCAGGGGTGCAGTTCCCCGCGGCCATAGCCGCCTACGGCAACCAGCGCCACATCATCCCGTTCGGCCATGCCAAACAGGGACCAGGCGGCAATCATGACCTGATCCACCATGGTCGCCCGGGCCTGGACCAGCTCGGTAATGTTGGTGGTTTCAAACGCCTGGTTCAGGCGTTCTTGCCCCTGAGCCAGATATTGTCGGGCGTACTGGCCGGGTTGGGCGCTTTCCTGCAGGGCGTCGAGCAGGGAGTCCTGAGATATTGCGGGTAGCAATGACACTTAATAAAGGTCCGTTTCTTCGCTGCGTGCAGTGAGGACTTCGTAACCATCGGCAGTGACGGCGATGGTGTGCTCCCACTGGGCGGACAACTTGCGGTCTTGGTGACCACGGTCCAGGCGTCGGGCAGCAGTTTATTGGCGGCTTTGCCGGCGTTGATCATGGGTTCGATGGTGAACACCATGCCTTCTTGCAATTCAAGACCCGTGCCAGGCTTGCCGTAGTGCACCACCTGGGGCTCTTCGTGGAAGCCTTCGCCGATACCGTGGCCGCAGTATTCCCGCACCACAGAGAAGCGTTCGCCCTCGGCCATTTTCTGAATCCGATGGCCAATGTCGCCAAGCTGGATGCCGGGCGGACCATGCGGATACCGGCCATCATGCATTCACGGGTGGTTTCCACCAGCCGGCGGGCGAGGACGGAGGCTCGCCCACGTAAAACATCTTGGAGGTGTCGCCATGCCAGCCATCCTTGATGACAGTGACATCAATATTGACGATATCGCCTGTTTTCAGGGCTTTGCGGTCACTGGGAATGCCGTGGCAGACCACATGGTTCACCGAGGTGCACACCGATTTGGGGAAGGGCATGCGCCGGGGCGCCGCCATAGCCTAGCGGAGCAGGATCGCCTGCTGCTTGTTGACGATATGGTCGTGGCAGATGCGGTCCAGTTCCTCGGTGGTGACCCCCGGTTTGACGTGCTCGCCGATCATTTCCAGGACTTCGGCGGCCAGCTTGCCCGCTTCACGCATTTGCTCGATTTGTTCGGGGGTTTTAATGACGACATTCATGAGCTTGGGGAAACTCCTGCTTTTTCAGTGAGTTGGGCGGGGCTTGGGCAAAGCGTTTCGGGCCGGGTAGGCACCTTTTCGTTGCCTGTGAGGGGCGGCTGTGGTATAAAGCGCGCGCTTTCCCGCTCTGCGTCGGTCAACACACGACGGTGTCGCATTGTAACCGCCGATGAGTGGGGAAGGAAATCACACATGCCCCGTCACATAGCCCTGGGTGCCTTCTGGTCTTTAAGTCAGACCGATTTGGTTGGGTTTATGCGGGGGCGTGGAGGCCTAACCCAAAGTGGAGTACTAACAATGTCTAGCGTAACTATGCGCGATATGCTGAAAGCGGGCGTGCACTTCGGTCACCAAACCCGTTACTGGAACCCGAAGATGAATGCTTACATCTTCGGCGCCCGCAACAAGATTCACATCATCAACCTGGAGCAGACCCTGCCCTGTTCAACGACGCCATGGCGTTTCTGAACAAGCTGGCTGCCAGCAACAACAAGATCCTGTTTGTTGGTACCAAGCGTGCAGCGCAGAAAGCGGTGAGCGAAGAAGCTCAGCGTTGCGGTATGCCCTATGTGGATCACCGTTGGTTGGGCGGCATGCTCACCAACTGGAAAACCATTCGTCAGTCCATCAAGCGGTATCGTGAGCTGGAAGCCCAGTTCCAGGATGGCACTTTTGACAAGCTGACCAAGAAAGAAGCCCTGATGCGTAAGCGCGAGATGGATAAGCTCGAGCGTTCCATCGGTGGTATCAAGGATATGGGCGGCCTGCCTGACGCACTGTTCGTGATCGACGTAGATCACGAAGACATCGCGCTGCAGGAAGCTCGCAAGCTGGGGATCCCGGTTGTTGCAGTGGTTGATACCAACTCCAACCCGGACGGCGTTGATTACGTCATTCCCGGTAACGACGACGCAATCCGTGCCATTCAGCTGTATGTGAAAGCCGCAGCTGACGTGATTCTGGAAGGTAAGCAGTATGCCCAGAATCAAACCGGCGGCGAGAGCGAGTTCGTCGAGGTAGCAGATGAAGCCGCAGGCGAAAAAGCCGAAGGTTAATCTATGGTAGGCGGGCCTCGGGCTCGTCCACTTTACCGAAACATACCCAATTTAAGAGGATAATCATGGCTGCTGTAACTGCTGCAATGGTTAAAGAGCTTCGCGAGCGTACCGGTCTTGGCATGATGGAGTGCAAGAAGGCGCTGGTGGAAGCGGATGGCGATATCGAAAAAGCCATTGATGACATGCGTAAGTCTGGCCAGGCCAAAGCGGCCAAGAAAGCCGGCCGTACCGCCGCGGAAGGCGGTGTCGTGGTTGCGACCAACGACGCCAACACCGTGGCTGTAATGGTGGAAATCAACTCGGAAACCGATTTCGTTGCTCGCGATGACAATTTCCTGGGTTTCTGCGACAAAGTCGCTGGCGCAGCACTGGCTGCTGGCGAAACCGACGCCGCCAAAATTGGCGAGTTGAAGCTGGAAGATGGCTCCACCGTTGAAGAAGCCCGTCAGGCGCTGGTTCAGAAAATCGGTGAGAACATCCAGATCCGTCGTGCTGCCAAGCTGGAAGCGGAAGGTGCCATTGGCGCTTACGTTCACGGCGGCCGTATTGGTGTTCTGATTGCCCTGAAAGGTGGCGATTCCGAGCTGGGTAAAGACGTGGCCATGCATGTGGCTGCCGTTAACCCGATGGTCGTCAGCGGCGATCAGGTGCCTGCCGATGTGCTGGAAAAAGAGAAAGAGATCATCCGTGCCCAGCCTGATATGGAAGGCAAGCCGGCTGAGATCGTTGAAAAATGCTCGGCGGCCGTATCAACAAGTACCTGAAAGAGGTGAGCTTGTTGGATCAGCCGTTCGTAAAAATCCGAGTCCACAGTTGGTGCGCTGGTTAAAGCGGCCGGTGCTGAAATCGTCGCTTTCGAGCGTCTGGTTGTCGGCGAAGGTATCGAGAAAGAAGAAGTCGACTTCGCTGCCGAAGTGGAAGCTGCGGCCAAAGGCTAAGGCTTGCGAGTTCGATGTGAAAAGACGCCTTGCTGACTTGATCAGCAGGGCGTTTTTTTCGCCTGTTGAATGACGAAAGTGAAAAGCGCTTGCAACCATCGTGCGGGGCGGTACTGTGCTATGCAGCACAGGCTCGCGCGTCTGAATGCAGCGAAAGGCCGGCTTGGGCCGGTGAAAATGATGATGATGGCGGGTTATTCATGGGTGGCGGTTTCGTATGAGTGGTGGAGAGAAAGACATGCCGACGAACAAGGAGCGCTCACCGCGCTATAACCGTATTCTGCTCAAGCTGAGCGGTGAGGCATTGGCGGGTGAAGAGGGCTTCGGAATTGACCCGAAGGTGCTGGATGCCATTTCCCTGGAAATCGGCCAATTAGTTGGCATTGGCGTTCAGGTCGGCCTGGTCGTTGGTGGTGGCAATTTGTTCCGTGGTGCCGCGTTGCAGAGCGCCGGCTTGGACAGGGTCGCCGGGGACCATATGGGCATGCTGGCTACCGTAATGAATGGCCTGGCCCTGCGCGATGCGCTGGAGCGTTCCAATATCCGCACCCGCCTGATGTCAGCCATTCCCATGAGCGGTGTGGTAGAGCACTACGACCATCGCAATGCCAACCGCCACCTGAAAAACGGTGAAGTGGTCATCTTCTGCGCGGGTACAGGCAACCCCTTCTTTACCACGATTCAGCTGCGTGCTTGCGCGGCATTGAAATCAGCGCCGATGTGGTATTGAAGGCGACCAAGGTGGATGGGGTCTATAATGACGATCCGGTGAAAACCCGGATGCGGTCAAGTATGACACCTTGACCTATGATGAAGTGCTGGATAAAAAGCTGGGTGTCATGGATCTGACGGCGATTTGTTTGTGCCGTGATCATGCCATGCCGCTGCGTGTTTTTGATATGAACAAGAAGGGTGCCTTGCTCAACCTGATGCTGGGCGGCAGTGAAGGTACCTTGGTGGAAGCCGCGCAATAAGCGCTGGCGATAGCCGCTGATAGAAGCGAGGAACAACGGTGATTGACGATATTCGTAGTGATGCGCAAAGCCGCATGAAAAAGAGTCTAGAGGCGCTGGATACGGCCATGAAACGGGTGCGTACTGGCCGGGCACACCCCAGCCTGCTGGACAACATTACCATCGAGTACTACGGCGCAGAGACGCCCCTCAACCAGATGGGCAACATTTCCGTGGAAGAGGGCCGAACGCTGACGATCTCACCGTTCGACAAGTCTCTGATTCCGCAAATTGAACGCGCCATCATGATGTCTGATCTGGGCCTTAACCCGTCTACTTCGGGCACGCTGATTCGTTTGCCATTGCCGCCGCTGACCGAGGAAACTCGTCGGGATCTGGTTAAGGTGGTTCGTGCGGAAGCGGAGAAGGCTAGAGTATCCGTGCGCAACGTGCGCCGTGATGCCAATGGCGATTTGAAAGAGCTGCTCAAGGAAAAAGAGATCTCCGAAGACGAGCAGCGCCGTGGCGAAGAACAGATCCAGCAGCTCACCGACAAAATGGTGGCGGAAGTGGAAAGTGTTCTGAAAGAGAAAGAAGAGGAATTGATGACCGTTTAATCGCTGCTTGCGAACGGTGATCTGACTGACATTTCGGGCTGCGCGTCAGCCCGTTTTTATTATTGGCGGATGCAGTATGGCCGACAATCAACCGCATTCCAGCGCCCCCGATTTCGATTCACATCAGGGTTCCGTGCCTCGCCATGTGGCGATCATCATGGACGGCAATAACCGCTGGGCCCGTAAGCAGGGCTTGCCGGGTGAGGAAGGGCATCGCGCGGGGGAGGCCACGGTCCAGGCGATCATTCGCCAGGCTGCTCACCGGGGCCTGGAAGCCCTGACCCTGTTCGCGTTCAGCTCGGAAAACTGGCGCCGCCCCCAGGCTGAGGTGGATCACCTGATGGCCTTGTTTCTGAAGGCATTGGGTGGCCGGGTTGAAGAGCTGCACGGCCACGGTGTGCGTATCCGGTTTATTGGTGACCGCTCGGCGTTCGCGCCGGATTTGCAGGACGGCATGGCCGAGGCGGAGTCGCTGACCGGCGTGAATAACCGTATGACCGTGGTGATTGCGGTGAATTACGGTGGCCAGTGGGATATAGCGCATGCGGCCCGAATAATGGCTGAACAAGTGGCCGCCGGCGAAATGCAGCCGGAACAGGTCAACGCTGAGTCCATGGCCCCGCATCTGTCGATGGCCGATTTGCCGCCGCCGGATTTGCTGATCCGGACCGGTGGCGACCAAAGAATAAGCAACTTTTTGTTGTGGCAACTGGCTTACAGTGAGCTGTATTTCTCACCGTTATTGTGGCCAGATTTTGACGCTGAAGCCTTTGATGCAGCGTTACAGGACTTTGCTGGCCGCCAGCGACGCTTCGGTCGTTCCGGTGATGAAGTCGCCAGCTTGAGTGGAGAACAATAATGTTAAAGCTGCGCGTGATTACCGCGCTGGTGCTGCTGCCAATCGTGCTGGGCGCCGTTTTCGGGCTGGATCGCCTGCCGTTTGCCCTTGTGGCCGGGGTGTTCTTTGCTGGCTGGGAATGGGCGGCGATGATGGGCAAGGTCAGCCTGGCTGTGCGCCTGGCCTGGGTGGTGGCATTGGCTGTGGTAATGGCGGCAGCGGAGTATTTCCATCCCGCCTGGCTGCTGAATGCCATTCCTGTGTGGTGGTTGTTGGCGCTGGTGCTGGTGGTGGGCTATCCGGGCAATGCCCGCGTCTGGTACCGCCCTGCGTTGATGGCACTGGTGGGCCTGCTGCTGCTGGTGCCGTCCTGGGCTGCCATTGTGCAGCTGCAGAGCAATGGCGCTTTGGGCCTGGCGGGCCCCTGGGCGCTGATGTTTATTCTTCTGTGGGTGTGGGCGGCGGATACCGGTGCGTATTTTGCTGGCCGGACCTTTGGCAAACACAAGCTGGCACCGCGGGTGAGTCCGGGCAAGACCATTGAAGGCCTGCTGGGTGGTGTGGCCCTGGCTCTGGCGGTGGTGGCGGGCGTCTACGCCGCAGGCCTGCTGGATGCCCAGTTGTGGCCGCTGATGCTGGTTGCCTTGTTCACTGTGCTGGCGTCGGCTTTGGGCGACCTGTTTGAAAGCATGGTGAAGCGCGAGCGGGCTTCAAGGACAGTGGCACTATTCTGCCGGGCCACGGTGGGATGCTCGATCGCATCGACAGCGTCACTGCCGCTATGCCCATCGCTTTAGCAGGATTTAACTGGTTTGCCCTGCCGGGAGGCAGTTTGTGACACCCTCTGCAGGCGATTCACACCGCGCTGTTCGCTCCGGCAGGCAGCGTCTGACGCTGCTGGGTGCCACTGGCAGTATTGGTCAGCAAACCCTGGATGTGGTGGTGCGCCACCCGGAACGCTATGAGGTGTTTGCGGTCACCGCCGGCACTCAGTGGCAGGCCATGGCCCGGCTCTGCGAAACCGTGCAGCCGCGTTATGCCGCCATGGCGGACTCTGCCGCAGCAGCGGCCCTCCGGAACCATCTAGGGGAGGTTGGGTCACAGGTAGAGGTTCTGGCGGGTCCTGAATCCCTTTGTGAACTGGCTGCCCACCCGGATGCTGATACGGTGGTGGCGGGTATTGTTGGCGCTGCCGGTGTGCGCCCGACACTGGCTGCCGTTACGGCGGGCAAGCGAGTGCTGCTGGCCAACAAGGAAGCGTTGGTGGTGACAGGCTCCCTGTTTATGGACGCGGTCAAGCGTCATGGGGCCACATTGTTACCGCTGGATTCCGAGCACAACGCCATTTTCCAGTGCCTGCCAACGGAAGGCGTGAATGCCGGAGTAGAGCGCCTGTTATTGACGGCGTCTGGCGGCCCTTTCCGGGAGTTCAGCGCAGAACTGCTGAAGGCGGTGACCCCGGAGCAGGCGATTAAACACCCTAACTGGGATATGGGGCCTAAGATTTCCGTGGACTCCGCCACCCTGATGAACAAGGGGCTGGAGTTTATTGAGGCTTGCTGGTTGTTCGATGTGCCGCCCGCCATGGTGGATGTGGTGGTGCATCCTCAGAGTGTGATTCACTCCATGGTCGCTTACCGGGATGGCTCGGTGCTGGCACAAATGGGCACACCGGATATGCGAACGCCCATTGCCTGCGGTCTGTCATGGCCCGAGCGTGTGGAGTCTGGGGCCAAGCGGCTGGATTTTGCGACGCTGGCCGGTCTGGATTTTGAATTGCCTGACCTGAAACGGTTTCCCTGCCTGGGCTTGGCGCGTGATGCCATGGCGGCTGGCGGGACGGCAACGGCGGTGCTCAATGCAGCCAATGAAGAGGCTGTGGCGGCTTTTCTGGCTGGTCAGCTCGATTTTATGGGCATTGCGGATGTGGTGGCGCGGACCCTGGAACAACAGGATGCGCCAGCCTGCCGGGATGTAGATGCGGTCATGGATATTGATCGCCAGGCGCGGCAGGTTGCTTGCCGCTGGATTAAGGAGCGTGGATGCTGACGTTGCTGGCATTCGTCGTCACGATTGTGATTATTGTGGCCTTCCATGAGTGGGGCCACTTTCTTGCCATGCGCGCCTTTGGTGTTCGTGTTCTGACCTTTCCGTGGGTTTTGGTCCGAAGATTCTGCGTTTTACCGATAAAAAGGCACGGAGTGGGTGATCAGTGCGATCCCTCTGGGCGGTTATGTGAAACCGCTGGATCTGCGCGAAGATGAAACGGCGGAAGGCGCCCCGGGTGAGTTTTCCGGCAAGCCAGCCTGGCAGCGGGTGATTACCTATGCGGCAGGCCCGGTGTTCAATTTATCCTCGCCATGCTGATCTATTGGGTGCTGATGTTCAGCTACGGCCAACGCGGACTGGAGGCTGTGGTGGGTCCGGTCACGCCGGATTCCGTGGCTGAACAGGCCGGCTTTATGCCCGGTGACCGCATTGTGGCGGTGGGCGAGACTGAACTGGCAGGTTGGCGCGCTTTCTACAATGAGCTGATTTTGCACTTGGGCGAGCCCGAGACCTTGTCCATCACGGTGCAGCAGGCGGGTGGGGGCTCTACGGTCCGTGAGCTGGATACCTCACCTTGGTCCGCTGATCTGGATAAACCACCACTGGAAGCTCTGGGGCTCAATCAAGCCGTAGTGATTGGTGATATCCAGTCGGACAGCCCGGCAGAACAGGCTGGGCTGACCGGCGGCGATCAGGTGCTCTCACTAAATGGTGAGCCGGTATTCAGCTGGTCCCAGTGGCAGGAAAGCATCATGGCGGCGCCGGGTGAATCCCTCACTGTAGGCCTGTTGCGTGGAACGCGCATCGAGACACTTCAGGTGGTACCCGCCACGCGGACCGAGAACGGTGAATCCTTCGGGCGTATCGGTGTGGGTCTGGGCGGTGTTTACCAGCAGGAATTTGGTGTGTTCGGCGCCGTCGGTGCCGCGAGTGGCCGCTTTGTCGAGCAGGTCAACGTGGTGGGCGCGAGCCTGGTGAAACTGGTTACCGGGAAGCTCTCTCTCGATAATCTGGGTGGCCCTATTACCATCGCCCAGGTGGCCGGTGAGAGTGCCTCTATCGGCATTGCCAGTTTCCTGGCATTGCTGGCTTACCTCAGCATTACGCTGGGGGTGATTAACCTTCTTCCTGTACCAATGCTTGATGGCGGCTGGATTTTCTTTGGAATCATTGAAATGATTCGCGGTCGCAGTTTACCGGAGCGGTTCTTGATGGCCGCACAAGGTGTTGGGCTGACGCTCGTGGTCAGCTTCATGTTATTGGCCATTTACAACGACTTGGTGAAGCAGTTTTCATGAGATTTGGGGACATTCTGAGCAGCCCCCTGAAGGGCCTGCTAGCGGTTTTTTGCCTGTTGGCAGCGCCGCTGCTAAATGCGGACACACAGTTACCGTTTACGGTCCACGACATTCGTGTAGAGGGGCTCCAGCGTCTGCCCGTCGAACGGGTCTATGCCTCCCCTGCCGATTCAGGCCGGTGACACGGTCAATCGTGATCAGGTGGTTGATGCGGTCCAGCGCCTTTTTGCCACCGGCAATTTCGAGGATGTGCAGCTGGGTCGCGATGGTGACGACCTGGTGGTGATCGTTGCCGAGCGCCCAAGCATTGCGCGTATCGAACTGTCAGGTAACAAATCCATTGATGAAGAGAACCTGCGCAAGGGGCTGACAGAAGCCGGGCTTGCGGAAGGCGAAGTATTCCAGCGGTCCACCTTGCAATCTATCGCGGGCGAGCTGGAACGTCAGTATGTGAGTCAGGGCCGCTACGGGGCAGATATCAAGACCGAATCGGTGGCGCTGCCGCGCAACCGGGTGGCCCTGAAAATTGAGATCTATGAAGGCAAAGCCGCCAGAATTCGTAACATCAACATCGTCGGCAATCAGTTGTTTGACGATGAGATTTTGCTGGAAGACTTCGAGCTGCATTCTTCCGGCTTCTGGTCGTTCATCAAGGGTGATGACAAATATTCCCGGGAAAAACTGGGCGGTGACCTGGAGCGGTTGCGCTCCTATTACCTGGATCGCGGTTACATCAACTTTTTCCATCGAATCGACCCAGGTGTCGGTGACTCCTGACCGTCGTAGTGTGTTTATCACCGTGAATGTGGCCGAAGGTGAACAGTACACGGTGAATGAGGTAAATCTCGCTGGCGATTTGGTGGTGGAAGAGGACCAATTACGGCCTTTGCTGATCGTGAAGAAAGGCCAGGTGTTCAGTCAGCAATTGGTGACCTATACCAACGATCTGATCAAGCGTCGTCTCGGCAATGAAGGTTACACTTTCGCGGAAGTTAACGGCCGTGAGCATAATGCCAACGATGAAGATCACACGGTTGATGTGACCTTCTATGTGGACCCGGGCCGTAAGGTCTATGTCCGCCGGATCAACTTCAGTGGTAACGCCAAGACTGATGACGAAGTGCTGCGCCGTGAATTGCGTCAGTTTGAACAGGCGCCGGCAAACACTTCACTGGTGGATTTGTCCCGCCAGCGTTTGCAGCGTCTGGGCTACTTCAGCGTGGTAGAAGCCGATACTCCGCGGGTGCCCAATGCCGATGATCTTGTGGATGTGAACTACAAGGTGGAAGAACAGCCTTCCGGTTCTATCGGTGCCAACGTGGGCTTCTCCGACGCCTCCGGTTTCATCTTTGGTGCCAACGTGACCCAGAATAACTGGCGCGGCAGTGGCAACCGAGTGTCTTTTGCTCTGAGCCGTTCCGATATTCGCGATTCTTACAGCTTCTCCCATTACAACCCGTATTACACGCTGGACGGGGTCAGCCGGGGCTTCAGCCTGTTCTATTCTGAAATTGATTTCGATGAAACCACGGTGGCGTCCTACGCGGCGGACCGTCTGGGTGGCTCGGTGACATTTGGCTATCCGATTTCCGAATATTCCCGATTGAGCTTCGGGGGCACCTACGAGAAAACGGATATTACCGTTGGTGATTTCGTGGCCGTGGATATTGCCAACTTCCTGATTGAAGAGGGACCAAGTTCAACGAATACAAGGCCAATGCATCGCTGCAGACCAGTACCCTGAACCGGGGCATTCTTCCTGATCGCGGCTGGTCCAGTACCCTTGGTCTTGAAGTGGCGGTGCCAGGTTCCGATTACGGCTTCTACAAGCTCAACTGGACCGGGCAGAAGTATTTCCCGATTACCCAGCGCTGGACGCTGCGCACCCGTGCTGATGTGGCCTATGGTGATGGCTATGGCGACGACACGGTATGCTGCCGTTCTTCGAGAAACTATTCGGGCGGTATCGGTTCTGTGCGTGGCTATGAGTCCCGCTCGCTGGGGCCGCGCTCTGAAGGCCTGAGCTATTTCCTCAATGGCACCACGGATCCAAGCCCGGATCCCATCGGTGGCAACTTCCTGACAGAAGCGAGCATGGAGCTGATTTTCCCGACGCCCTTTGCGCCGGAGTCGCGAAGCGTGAGAACCTTCCTGTTCGTGGATGCGGGGAACGTGTTTGAAACCGAGCGGGATGATATTTTTGCGGACTTTGAGGCGCAGGATATTCGCACCTCTGCCGGTATCGGGCTGACCTGGTTGACGGCCATCGGGCCGCTCAGCTTCAACCTCGCCAAGGCACTGAACGACCAGTCTGGCGATGACACGGAAGTATTCCAATTTTCCTGGGACAGACTTTTTAGGAGTTTAATAATGATGAAAAAAACACTGGTAGCACTGACACTTCTTCTTCCGGCTCTGGCTATGGCCGATGGCACTATTGGGGTTCTCGATCCGATTGCTGCACTGCAATCCTCGGATAACGTGAAGGCAAAAATGTCCTCACTGGAAAATGAGCTGTCTGCCGACGAGCAAAAGCTCAACTCTCTGCAGAGTGATGTGCAGAAGTTGCAGCAAAAGCTGCAGAAAGAAGCCATGACCATGTCCGCTGATCAGCAGGAAACGCTGAAGACGCAAGGTCAGCAGAAGATGATCGAAATCCAGAGCCTGCAGCGCAAGCTGCAAAAGCGTGCCAACGAAGCGCAGCGTGAAATTCTGGAAGAAATGCAGCCGAAACTGAAAACCGCCATGGAAGCCGTGGCCAAGCGTGAAAAACTGGATGTGGTTCTCAATGCCCAGGCGGTGATGTACACCAAGCCTGACCTGGACATTACCGAGGCTGTGGGCAAACAACTGAACAGCATGAAATAATGCTGACTCTCGGAGAGCTTGCAGAAAAGCTGGATGCGGAGCTGGTCGGTGAGGCCAGCCATGTGGTGGACGGCCTGGGCACGATCCAGTCCGCGGCATCCAGCCAGCTTACCTTCCTTGCCAACCCTCGCTATCGGTCGTTTCTTGAACAGACCGGTGCAGGGGCGGTGCTGATCCCTGAATCCCAGCGGGAATATTGCCCGGTTGCCGCCCTGATCGTTAAAGACCCGTACCTGTCCTTTGCCAAAGCCAGTGCGTATTTTGAGGTGGCACCGCAACCGCAAGCGGGGGTGCATCCTGCTGCGGTGGTTGATGCCACCGCTCAGATCGCTGCTTCAGCTTCAATCGGTCCAAATGCGGTGGTGGAAGCGGATGTGACGTTAGGAGAGGGCGCTGTGATTATGGCCAACAGCGTGGTGGGAGCCGGTTCCCGTATCGGTGACCAGTGTCGAATTTGGCCAAATGTTACAATTTACCATGGTGTCACACTGGGTCCACGCACTATCATACACGCCAATTGCGTGATCGGTGGCGATGGTTTCGGGTTCGCCTTTAATGGCGCGGGCTGGACCAAGCTTCACCAGGTCGGTGGCGTCACCATCGGTGCCGATGTAGAAATTGGCGCCGGCACCACAGTGGATCGTGGTGCAATCGAAGACACCATTATTGGCAATGGCGTGATTCTGGATAATCAGATCAGGTCGCTCACAACGTTGTCATTGGTGATCATACCGCTATCGCCGGGAAAGCTGGCATCGCTGGTTCAGCCAAAATCGGTTCTTTCTGCCTGATCGGCGGAGCGGCTGGTATTGCTGGCCACATTGAGGTGTGTGACAAGGTGCAAATCCTGGCCATGTCACTGGTCTCCAGCTCTATCAAGGAACCGGGTACCTATGGTTCTGCGTTGCCTGTGGATAGCCAATCCCGCTATCGTAGGAACGTGGCGCGTTTCCGGAATCTGGATGATCTGGCCCGCCGTGTGCGCAAGCTTGAGCGTTTAAGCGACTAAATTATCCGCGATTTGCGGTACTTGCCTGTGTGGAACACATGATGATGGATATCCAAGCGGTCAGGGAATACCTGCCCCATCGTTACCCTTTTTTGTTGATTGACCGGGTGTTGAATCTCGAGCCCGGGAAACGGATCGAAGCGTTGAAAAACGTGACGATTAATGAGCCGTTCTTCAACGGCCATTTTCCCGAAGAACCCATCATGCCCGGTGTGCTGATCATTGAAGCGATGGCGCAGGCTGCAGGCATTCTGGGTTTGTGACGGAAAACAAGAAGCCCTCTGACGGCTATATCTACCTGCTGGTGGGGACTGACAAGGCGCGCTTCAAACGCCGGGTGATACCGGGCGATACCTGCACCTGTTCGCCGAGTACGTGGTGGTAAAGCGCAATATTCTGAAATTCACCTGTGAGGCGCAGGTAGACGGGAAAACCGTGGCGAGCGCAGAAATGCTCGTGGCTGAGCAAAAAGTCTGATCCCCACCCGTACGCCAGTGTCCAGCTGGCGTATACTGCCTGCCTTCATCATCAAAATAAAAGTGACTAGTCCATGATTCATCCGACCGCCCTTATTGATCCGGCCGCGGAGCTTGCAGAGGATGTGCAGGTGGGTCCCTATTCGATCATTGGCCCCGATGTAAAAATCGGCGCTGGTACCATCGTGGCGTCCCATGTGGTCATTAAAGGGCCGACAACCATCGGTCGCAACAACCACATCTTCCAGTTCGCGTCCGTTGGCGAGGACTGCCAGGACAAGAAATACAACGGGGAGCCGACCCGGCTGGAAATCGGCGACGATAATGTTATCCGTGAATCGGTCACCATCCACCGCGGCACCATTCAGGATAATTCCCTGACCAAAATCGGTAGCCGTAATTTGCTGATGGCCTATGTGCATGTGGCGCACGATTGCATGATCGGCGATGACTGCATCTTTGCCAACAATGCGTCGGTGGCGGGCCATGCTCATGTGGGCAATGGTGTGATTCTCGGTGGCATGACCGGTGTACACCAGTTCTGCAAAATTGGCTCTTACGCCATGACCTCCGGTTGCTCGTTGGTGCTGAAAGATATTCCGGCATACGTGATGGTTTCCGGCAACCCGGCCAGTGCGCGCAGCATGAACTTTGAAGGCATGCGTCGTCGTGGCTGGTCAAAGGAAGTGGTGAGCAGCCTGCGTCAGGCTTACAAGCTGGTGTACCGTCAGGGCCTGACGCTGGAGCAGGCGCTGGCCAAACTGGAAGCCATCGAGCCTTCGGACGCGCTACAAATCTTTATCGATTCCTTGAAAGCGTCCGAGCGCGGTATCACCCGCTGATATGGCACGCCGCAAGGATGCACCGCTGGTTGCGCTGATTGCCGGGGAAGCTTCCGGGGATATTCTCGGCGCGGGCCTGATGCAGGCCCTTACTGCTCGCTATCCGGGTGCCCGGTTTATCGGCGTCGGTGGTGAAGAGATGGCTCAGGCAGGGCTCACCAGCCTGTTTCCCATGGAAAAGCTGTCGGTGATGGGCATCACTGAAGTGTTGTCCCATCTGCCTGAATTACTGCGTCTGCGAAAATCCCTGGTCCGCTTCCTGCTGGAGCAGAAGCCGGATGTGGTCATCGGCATTGATTCCTGATTTTACCTTACCCATTGCTCGCCGGCTTCACGATCGCGGCCTGAAAACCGTGCACTATGTGAGCCCGTCAGTCTGGGCCTGGCGGCAGGGACGTATTAAAGGCATCAAGAAAAGCATTGATCTGATGCTGACCCTGTTGCCGTTCGAAGCCCGTTTTTATGAACAGCACCAAGTGCCGGTGGCTTTTGTGGGGCACCCTCTTGCTGACCGCATTCCGCTTGAAACTGATGTGCTGGGCGCTCGCAAGGCGCTGGGGCTGGATGCGCAAGCGCGCATTCTCGCGGTGCTGCCGGGAAGCCGCGGCGGAGAAGTGGGGCAGTTGATGCCCGCTTTCCTCGAGGCCATGGTGATGTTGAACCAGCAGGATCCCGCGTTACATTACGTGATTCCGGCGGCCAACAAGGCTCGCCGTGAGCAAATCCAGGCATTGCTGGATGCCCAGCCTGACTTACCCGTATCCTTGGTGGATGGCCAGAGCCGGACGGTAATGGCCGCCGCCGATGTGGTGCTTATGGCATCAGGGACCGCCACGCTGGAAGGCTTGTTGCTGACCAAGCCCATGGTGGTTGGCTACCGGGTTGGCGCGGTGACCTACGCCATCGTCAGTCGTTTAATAAAAAGTGAATTTGTCTCGCTGCCGAACCTGCTGTGTCGGCAGGAAATGGTGCCTGAGCTGATTCAGGAGGCGTTGACTACGGATGCCATCGTTACCGCCGTGCGCCGCTGGTTCGATCAGCCTGAGCAGGCCCAGGCCCTGAAAGCGCAGTTCCAGGACGTGCACCAACAGCTTCGTGGTGGCGCCAGCGAGAAAGCGGCGGCTGCGGTTGCTCAATTGCTGGAGGCCTGATGGCACAATCGCAACCGGGTGACCCTTTTGCGGAATACCCCCTGGCGGACCCTTTCATTCCTTCTGTATTTGCCTGGCAGCCCGGTATGCTGGTGGCAGGGGTGGACGAAGTCGGTCGTGGCCCGCTGGTTGGCGCGGTGGTGACGGCGGCTGTTATTCTCGATCCTCAGCACCCCATTGCCGGCTTGGCTGACTCCAAAAAAATCAGTGAAAAGAAGCGGTTGTCGCTGGAAGCTGAGATAAAAATCTCATGCCCTTGGCTGGGCGCTGGGCCGGGCCGAGCCCGATGAAATTGACGAATTGAATATCCTGCATGCCACTATGCTGGCCATGCAGCGCGCGGTGGCTGGCTTGCCCATGGCGGCGCAGGCCGTACTTATCGATGGCAATCGGGTGCCGGCGCTGCCATGCCCAGCGCAAGCTGTCGTAAAGGGAGATGGCCGCGTACCGGCTATTGCCGCCGCATCGATTCTGGCCAAAGTGGCGAGAGAGACCGTGAAATGCATGCGCTACATGCCCGCTACCCCCAATATGGTTTCGACCGCCACAAAGGCTACCCAACAGCGGTACATATGGCGGCCCTGAAACAACATGGCGCCTTGGCTGAGCATCGCCGCTCTTTTGCCCCGGTCGCCGCAGCCATTGAACAAGGGAACCTGTTTTGAGTGACCCCAAATTTGTCCACCTGCGACTGCATACCGACTATTCGCTGGTCGATGGAGTGGTGCGGGTCAAGGAACTGACCAAGACCTGTGTGAACGAGCAGATTCCGGCGGTGGCGGTCACCGACGATTCGAACCTGTTTGCCCTGATCAAGTTTTACCAGAATGCCATGAACGCCGGGATCAAACCGCTGTTGGGTGCGGATCTGTGGGTGCAGGGTACGCACATTGAGGAGCCTGCCTACCTGTCGTTTCTGGTGCTCAACGAAGTGGGTTATCAGAACCTGACCCTGTTGATCAGCCGCGCCTGGCAGACCAACCAGGATCGCGGCCGGGCCTTGGTGAAGCCGGAATGGGTAGCAGAGCTGAATGAAGGTCTGATCGTGCTTTCTGCGGCCTCCCAGGGCGAAGTCGGGCAGCTACTGCTGGCCGAAAAGCACGAACAGGCGCAGCAGTATGCGAGCTGGCTTGCTTCTGTGTATGGCGACCGCTTTTATCTGGAGGTGCAGCGCACCTCGCGCCCGGGCGATGAAGACTGCCTGCATGCCAGCGTTGCGCTGGCCGGGCAGCTGGGGCTGCCCGTGGTGGCGACCAACGATGTACGCTTTCTGCGCAGGGAAGATTTTGAAGCCCACGAGTCTCGGGTGTGTATCCACGATGGCAACACCCTGGATGATCCGCGCCGGCCGAAAAAATATTCCGAAGAGCAGTACCTGAAATCCGCCGAGGAAATGACGGAGCTGTTTGCTGACCTGCCCGAAGCGCTGCAGAACACGGTGGAAATTGCCCGTCGTTGCACCCTGGATATTCGCCTGGGGAAAACTTCCTGCCGGACTTCCCGATTCCGGATGGCATGACCATCGAGGAGTACTTTGAAAAAGTCTCCAGCGATGGGCTGGAAGAGCGTCTCAAGGCGCTGCTGGATGTGAATGATCCCGAGTATGCGATTAAGCGAAAGGACTACGATGACCGGCTGCGATTCGAGCTGGATATCATCAACCAGATGGGGTTCCCCGGTTACTTCCTGATCGTTGCCGACTTTATTCAGTGGGGCAAGGACAACGAGGTGCCAGTGGGCCCAGGCCGGGGCTCCGGTGCCGGCTCGCTGGTGGCGTATGCCATGAAAATTACCGACCTGGACCCCATCGGCTACGACCTGCTGTTCGAGCGGTTCCTGAACCCGGAACGGGTCTCCATGCCTGACTTTGACGTCGACTTCTGCATGGAAAAGCGCGACCGCGTGATCAACTACGTGGCGGATAAGTACGGCCGTGATGCGGTGAGCCAGATCATCACCTTCGGCACCATGGCCGCCAAGGCGGTAGTGCGAGACGTGGCGCGGGTGCAGGGCAAGCCTTATGGTCTTGCCGATCGCCTGTCCAAGATGATCCCCGGCATTCCAGGCATGACGCTGACCAAGGCGCTGGAGCAGGAAGAAACCCTGCGTGAATTCCTGGAAAGCGATGAAAACTCCGACAAGGATGCCGCCAACGAAATCATGGAAATGGCCTTCAAGCTGGAAGGTCTGACCCGTAACGTAGGCAAGCACGCCGGGGGCGTGGTGATTGCACCGGGCAAGCTGACTGATTTCGCGCCGCTGTACTGTGAAGAAGACGGCACCAACCTGGTCACCCAGTACGACAAGGACGATGTGGAGTCCGCCGGGCTGGTGAAGTTTGACTTCCTCGGCCTGAAAACCCTGACCATCATCGACTGGGCCGTAAAGCCGCCAACGTGAAGCGTGGGCGCGAAGGGCTGGATGATCTGGTCATCGACCATATTCCGCTGAATGACAGCCCCAGTTTCGACCTGCTCAAGCGGGGCGATACCACGGCGGTCTTCCAGCTGGAAAGTCAGGGCATGAAGGAGCTGATCAAAAGCTCCAGCCCGATGTATTTGAAGACATCATCGCACTGGTTGCCCTGTATCGTCCGGGGCCGCTGGAATCCGGCATGGTGGACAACTTCGTTAACCGTAAGCACGGTCGCGAACCGCTGGCCTACCCGGACCCGCAATACCAGCACGAATGGCTGGAGCCAATCCTGAAGCCGTCCTACGGGGTTATCCTGTATCAGGAACAGGTGATGCAGATTGCCCAGGAGCTGGCCGGCTATACGCTGGGTGGCGCGGACATGTTGCGCCGGGCCATGGGCAAGAAAAAGCCGGAAGAAATGGCCAAGCAGCGGGTAATCTTCGAAGAAGGGCAAGGAAGGGCGTGGACCCGGACCTGGCCATGAAGATCTTCGACCTGGTGGAAAAATTCGCCGGTTACGGCTTCAACAAATCCCACTCCGCGGCCTATGCACTGGTCGCCTACCAGACCGCCTGGCTCAAGGTTCACTACCCGGCGGAATTCATGGCCGCCACCATCTCTGCGGATATGCAGAACACCGACAAGGTGGTGACCTTCATTGATGAATGCAAAACCATGGGCTTGCAGGTATTGCCGCCGGATGTGAATTCCTGTGGTTACCGCTTCACCGTGAACCCGGAGGGCGACATCGTCTATGGGTTGGGCGCCATCAAGGGGCTGGGCGAAGGCCCCATCGATGCCATCGTATCGGCGCGGGCCGATGGCGGTGAGTTCAAGGACCTGTTTGATTTCTGTCGCCGCATCGATCTGAAAAAGATCAACCGCCGTTCCCTGGAAGCCATGGTGCGCGCCGGGGTGCTGGACAAGCTGGGCCGAACAGCAGTTTCCACGACCGGGCACAGTTGCTGGCCACCTTGCCGGATGCCATTGCTGCCGCCGACCAGGATGCCCGCAACGAAGCCGCCGGCATCATGGATATGTTTGGCGCGGTGGATGACAGTCCGGCCACGGCAGTGGAATGGAAGCCGGCCCGTTCCTGGAATGACGAAACTCGCCTTAACGGCGAGCGTGACACCCTGGGCCTGTTCCTGACCGGCCACCCCATCGACCAGTATGAAAAAGAAGTGCGCCAGTTTGTCACCGCCCGGATCAATTCCCTGCAGCCCACCGGCAAGGGCGAAGCAGCCACGATCGCCGGGCTCGTGGTGGCACTGCGCATTACCCGCAGCAAGCGCAGTGGTGAACGGATGGCGTTCATCACCCTGGATGACAAGACCGGGCGGGTGGAAGTATCCGTATTCGGCAAGACCTTTGCCGAATACGGCGAGCTGGTGCAGAAGGATACGCTGTTGATCTTCAAGGGCGGGGTGCGCAACGACGAATACACTGGCGGTTTTAATCTGATTGCCGATGAAATCATGGATATGCGCCAGGCCCGGGAAACCTTTGCCCGCCGTTTGCGGGTGGCGGTGCCGGTGGCGGACGATCTGCCTCAGCAGCTCCAGCAGATGCTGTCACCGTACCAGGGGTAATACCCCGGTATTGCTGGATCTGGACCATAACATCGCCGCTGCCAGTTTCTGGCTGGGCGATGAATGGAAAATCAGCCCCCACGAGTCACTGGTGGAAGAGCTGCGCGTCCGTTTCGGCGAAGGCGCCGTGCGGATGGAGTATTAACGCTAGATGCAGCAGGCAGCACGCAGCATGCTTCAATACGAGAAAGCTGAGTGATGACCAGGGTGTCGAGTTTCGCGATTCAAACGCTTGGACGCGAGGGCGGGGGGCCGCTCTTTGCGCTCGATGCTCTCCCGCGTTGTTGCGTGAAGCGTGGGGCGTGCTGCGTCTCTTACTGAAACAGTTTGCAACCTAGCCATGCCGGCCATGTCTCGACGTTGTCATTGGGTTGGGGCTACACTTGTTGCATTCTTTTATGGGCAGTTTGCGTTCGGGGTTTGCCGACGTAGCGTTTCTGCCGTTTTGGCGCCAGGGAACGGCCATTCTGGTCCGGGCGCATGCTGATAACACCTTGAACAGGCTCAGAATATGAATCCCAATTTCCTCGAATTTGAACAACCGATTGCCGACCTGGAAGCGAAAATCGAGGAACTGCGTCTGGTGGGCAGTGGCAGTGAGGTGAACATTTCCGAGGAAGTGGCCAAGCTGCAGGAAAAAAAAGCATTACGCTCACCGAAAGCATCTTTCGCGGCCTCAGCTCCTGGCAAATTTCCCAGTTGTCCCGGCATCCCAAGCGTCCCTACATGCTGGATTACATCAAACGGATCTTTACCGATTTCGATGAGCTGCATGGGGACCGTGCCTTTGCCGACGACCCGGCCATTATCGGTGGCATGACGCGCCTGGCGGGCCAACCAGTAATGGTAATTGGCCACCAAAAAGGCCGCGAAGTGAAAGAGAAGGTTCGCCGTAATTTCGGTATGCCAAAACCGGAGGGCTACCGCAAGGCGTTGCGCCTGATGGAAATGGCCGAACGCTTCAAGCTACCGGTGCTCACCTTTATTGATACCCCCGGTGCCTTCCCGGGTATTGATGCGGAAGAACGTGGTCAGTCGGGAAGCCATCGCCCGTAACCTGCGTGTGATGTCCCAGCTGAAGACGCCGATTATCGCCACGGTTATTGGCGAGGGTGGCTCTGGTGGGGCATTGGCTATTGGCGTCTGCGATCATTTACAGATGCTGGAATTCTCTACCTATTCGGTGATTTCCCCGGAAGGCTGTGCCTCGATTCTTTGGCGCAGTGCCGACAAGGCCCCGGAAGCGGCAGAAGCCATGGGCCTGACCGCCGGGCGACTGCACGAACTTGGCATCGTGGATCAGGTGATCAAGGAGCCGCTGGGCGGCGCTCACCGCGATCACGACCAGGCCGCGGATGCCGTTCGCAAGGCCCTGGAAACCCAGCTGGAATCGCTGCGCGCCATGGAAATGGATGCGCTGATCGACCGCCGTTACGAACGCCTGATGAGCTACGGTAACGTGGTTAGCGATCCCGCTGACGAATAACCATGTCCGATGCTGCCGGGTTCAGCCTGTCGCTGGCTGAACAGGCCCCCTGATGGGCCTCTTTTGCTGGCCCTCAGCGGTGGGCTGGACTCCTCCCTATTGCTTTACCTCCTGATCAACGCGGGTTTGGGCTCGCGCCTGTCTGCGGTGCATGTGGACCACCAATTGCAGGCCGATAGCCAGAGCTGGTCGCGCTTTTGCCAGACGCTGGCAGATGAGCAAGGCATTGAGCTTGTTATTGAACAGGTGGCTGTCGACAGCGCGGAGGGCCTGGAAGCCGGCGCCCGTGATGCCCGTTACGGCGTGTTGTTACCGCTGGCGCGGGCCAAAGGGGCGACGCTGGTCATGGCACACCATCGCAACGACCAGGCGGAAACAGTGTTGTTCAGGCTGCTGCGCGGGGCCGGTGTCCAGGGACTGTCTGCCATGGGCGAGCATAGCAAGCAGCAGGATGTTCCCCTCTCTGGCGCCCGCTGTTGGGGCTGAGCCGTGAGTCACTCGAGCACTGGGGTGCTGCGTTATCGCTACGTTGGCGCGAAGACCCCAGCAATCAGGATCAATCCCTGCGCCGTAATTATCTGCGCCATGCCATTCTGCCAGCACTGCGTGAGCGCTGGCCGGGTGCCGACGCCACGCTGGCCCGGGCTGCTGATCATATGGCCGAAGCCAGTGAGCTGCTCCATGAAGTCGCGGTACAGGATGCAGGCCGGCTCGGCGTGACCGGGACGGTCCTGCCGCTCACCGGTTTGTCAGACTTGTCTTTGGCGCGTCAGCGCAATGTGCTGCGTTGGTGGCTGCAAGAAAACCGGGCCACCGCTCCCAGTGCCGCCGTGCTTGAGCAGATGCGGACGTTGCATCTGGCCGCCGCAGATAGCCAGGCACGGGTGGAGTGGGGCGGATACGCGGTGCGTTTGTATCAGGGGGGCATTGTATCTGGCGCTGCGTGATACATTTCAGCCTTGGCAGGGAGAGGCGTGTTGGCCGGAAGGGGCGCCGCCGCCGGCCGTGCCCCACTGGCACTGGACACAACAAGCCAAGGAAGGCGCTGTCTGGGTGCTTCGGCCTCCGGGCGACCTGCGGCTTCGGCCACTGTCTGGCTCCCGGAGCCTGCTCCGTAATGGTTTGCATCAACAGATCAAGGAGCTGTGGCGGGCGGCAGGGGTGCCTCCCTGGCAACGGCGACAGTGGCCACTGCTTTTTCGTCATGGTGAGGTGGTGAGTGTGCCGCTGATCGGGGTGGCTGATGGGGAAGAACCTGGCCACAGTGAGCGTTGGTATTTGCTGCCTGGCGACTCAACGGCGCACTAGAAAACCTGTCCGTGTGTGACTCTGCCGCCGGGTGGTTGTCCGTGCTGGCGGACAGTTAAATACGCAACACCACCTCGCCTCAGCGTTCCTCCTTTGCCAAACTTGCCCCTGCCCGGACCCAGTCCACCCTCACAGCCAAAAAGAGAGTGCCATGCAGGCCCTTCAGCAGCATTTACAGCAGACATTCCAGCTTCAGTCTTTTCGACCTGGCCAAGAGGCGATCATCGATGCTTTGCTGGCCGGCCGATCGGCGCTGGCGGTGTTCCCCACCGGTGGCGGGAAAAGCCTGTGTTATCAATTGCCAGCATTAATGCTGGATGGCGTAACTCTGGTGGTGTCACCACTGATCGCACTGATGAAAGACCAGGTGGATCAGCTCCAGCGGTTGGGTATTGCAGCGGCGCGGCTGGATTCCAGCGTGGATGCGGAACAATTGCAGGAGATCTACAGAGGCCTGGATGATGGCACTATCAAGCTGTTGTACGTGGCGCCGGAACGCCTGGCCAACGAGCGATTTCTGGCTCGGTTGAAGCGGTTGTCCATCAGCATGATGGCCGTGGATGAAGCGCATTGTGTCTCGGAATGGGGGCATAACTTTCGCCCGGATTACCTGAAACTGGCACAGTTGGCGAAAGATCTCGATGTGGGCCGGGTGCTGGCGCTGACGGCCACTGCCACGCCCCAGGTGGCGAAGCAGATCTGCGATAGTTTCGCGATTGCGGGTAAGGACCACGTGCAGACAGGCTTTTTTCGTCCCAATCTGGCGTTAAGTGTTCAGCCACACGATGCCCGTGAGCGAGATCAGGCGTTGCTGGAGGTATTGAAGGGCCGGCCGTCGGAGCCCGCCATCGTTTATGTCACCTTACAGAAAACCGCAGAGCGGGTTGCCGGGTTTCTGCAAGCACAGGGACTGTCTGCACAGGCCTACCATGCCGGGCTGAAAGATGATGAGCGCCACCAGGCCCAGGAAACCTTTATGGCCGGTCAGGTGAATATTGTGGTTGCCACCATTGCCTTTGGGATGGGAATCGACAAGGCGGATATTCGTGCCATTTATCATTACAACCTGCCCAAGTCCCTGGAAAACTACATGCAGGAAATCGGCCGGGCCGGGCGCGACGGCCAGCCTTCCCCGATGCGTGCTGTTGGCCAGCTCGGACGATCTGACGGTGCTGGAAAATTTCAGTTACGGGGACACGCCGGACAGTGAATCGCTGGCGGGATTGATTGACTGGCTGGTGGGCCAGCCTGACCAGTTTGACTTGTCGGTACATGAATTGTCCGGGCAATTCGATGTGCGCCCTTTGGTGATCAATACACTGCTGACTTACCTGGAGCTGGCAGGGGTGATTCGCGCCACGGCACCGTTTTATACGGAGTACAAGCTGGCCTTTCAGGCCCCGCAGGATGACGTTATTGGTCAGTTCAACAGCGACAGGGCTGATTTTCTGCAGCGGGTTTTCGCCACCGGGAAGCAAGGGCGTATCTGGCTCACGTTGAAGCCCATTGCGGCGGCGGAGGAGCTGCAGGTTGATCGACTTCGTATCCTCAAGGCCTTGGGCTATCTGGAGCAGCAGGGGATGATTGAGATGCGGGTGGCCGGGGGTACGTCAGGGCTATCGGATGATCAATCGGCCGCAGGCTGCGCAAGCGCTGGCCTCAAGAATGCAAGAGCAGTTTCGCGTGCGCGAACAGCGTGATATCCAGCGTTTACAGCAAGTCTGTGCCTGGGCCGAGGGAGGCGAGTGCTATCAACAGGCTCTGGTGGACTATTTTGGTGAACGTTTGCCCGAGCCCTGTGGTCAGTGCAATAACTGCAAGGGTGAACATTGGCCGATGACTGCGCGCCGTCACCGTATTCCTGATGAGGCGATGATTCGGGCGGTGAGAGCAGAGAGGGGCATGGGGCGCTGGCGACGCCCCGGCAACTGGCCCGCTTTCTGTGTGGTATTAGCAGCCCCCGCGCCAGCCGTGCCCGTCTTGCGCGGCATCCCGCCTTTGCGTCGCTGATCGACGCTCCTTTTGCCGAGGTGTTGTCGGCGTGTGAGAGGGACTGAGGCCGGGTGTGAAACGTGGAATGGCCGAGTTAGGCGTGAGTTGATCTTCGTTATGTCGCTCCTGGCGTCTGCCGTTATCACTTTTTACGCTCCGGAGAGCGATTCCGATTGAGGCGCGGGGCGGCTTCTGTTAACATTTTCTCCCGTCCTGATGTAGCGCAAGCTCCTGAATTTTCAGGTGTTCAATCGTCTCTTGCGTAGCTGGCCAACCCGATTCACGAAAGCTCCTTGCGCGTCTGTAACGTGCAGGGTGTTTTTTTTATGGGGGCCAGTACAAACTGACGATGGTGCTATCAACCCACTAGCGATCTGGTGAGTGCATGTCTCGTTTCATCTTTGTCACCGGCGGTGTGGTGTCGTCTCTGGGTAAGGGGATTACCTCTGCGTCCCTGGCCACTCTGTTGGAAGCCCGCGGCCTCAACGTCACCCTGATTAAAATGGATCCCTACATCAATGTGGATCCCGGAACCATGAGCCCTTACCAGCACGGTGAGGTGTTTGTGACCGACGATGGCGCCGAAACCGACCTGGATTTGGGTCATTACGAGCGTTTTATTCGCACTCGCCTGAACCGCCGCAACAGCTTTACCACCGGCCGTGTTATCAGCATGTGCTGGATAAAGAGCGCCGTGGTGAATATCTGGGCGCCACTGTCCAGGTAATTCCCCATATCACCGATGAGATCAAGCTGAAGATCCGCGAAGGGGCAGGGATGCGGATGTGGCCATCGTGGAAATTGGCGGCACCGCGGGCGATATCGAATCGCTGCCTTTCCTGGAAGCGGCTCGTCAGATGCGGGTGGAGCTGGGCTCCAGCCAGTCCTTTTGGTGCACCTGACGCTGGTGCCGTACATCGCCACCGCCGGTGAGATCAAACCAAGCCGACCCAGCATTCCGTGAAAGAGCTGCGTTCCATCGGCCTGCAGCCGGACATCCTGGTGTGTCGTGCAGATGACCCGATTCCGCAGAGCGCACGGGACAAGATTGCCCTGTTTACCAACGTGGAAGCCCGGGCGGTGATTTCCTCACCGGACTGCAAGACCATTTACCAGGTGCCCCGTGGCATGCACGAGCAAGGCCATCGTGGTGGAAAAGTTTGGCCTGGACCTGCCCGAACCGGATCTCAGCGAGTGGGATCGTGTGGTGGAAGCGCAACTGAACCCGGAAAACGAAGTCACCATCGGTATGGTGGGCAAGTACATCGAACTGGTCGATGCCTACAAGTCGCTCAACGAAGCGCTGATCCATGCGGGTATCAGCAACCGCGCCAAGGTCAATATCCTGTATCTGGATGCGGAAGATATCGAGCGTGACGGCACGGGTGTGCTGGAGAGCCTGGACGCCATTTGGTGCCAGGTGGTTTTGGTGACCGGGGTACGGAAGGCAAGATTGCCGCGATCCGTTATGCCCGTGAGAACAAGGTGCCATATCTGGGTATCTGCCTGGGCATGCAGCTGGCGGTAATCGAATATGCTCGCCACGTGGCGGGCATCGAGCAAGCCCATTCCTCGGAGCTGAACCCGAACACCCCGGACCCGGTGGTGGGGCTGATCACCGAATGGACAACCGAAGATGGCCAGAAGGAACAGCGCTCTGCGGACTCCGACCTGGGTGGTACAATGCGCTTGGGTGGCCAGGAATGTGTGCTGGAAGAAGGCAGTCGCGCGGCTCAGTGCTATGGCAACACGCATATCGTGGAGCGCCATCGCCATCGCTATGAGGTAAACAACAATTACCTGCCGCAGCTGGAAGCGGCAGGTTTGAACATTGTTGGCCGTTCCGTGGACGGTGAATTGGTGGAAGTGATCGAAGTGGGCGACCATCCGTGGTTTGTCGCCTGCCAGTTCCACCCGGAATTCACTTCCACCCCCCGTGACGGTCACGGTTTGTTCAAAGGCTATGTGGCAGCCGCCTTGGCGGAACAGCAGGCCCACAAGGAGAAGTGATCCGTGAGTAGCCAGAAAACCATTGCCCTGAACGGGCTGGAGTTCGCCAACGACAAGCCCATGGCCTTGTTCGGTGGCATGAATGTGCTGGAGTCCCGGGACATGGCCATGCAAGTGGCCGAAGCTTACGCGGAAGTGACCAGCAAGCTGAACATGCCCTGGGTATTCAAGGCCAGTTTCGACAAGGCCAACCGGTCTTCATTGAGTTCCTACCGGGGGCCGGGCCTGGACGAGGGCCTGAAGATCTTCGAAGAAGTGAAGAAGACCTTCAACTGCCCAGTGATCACCGACGTGCACGAACCTTATCAGGCCGCACCGGTAGCGGAAGTGGCGGATATCATCCAGCTGCCAGCGTTTCTGGCGCGGCAGACGGATCTGGTGGAAGCCATGGCGAAAACCGGCGCCATCATCAATATCAAGAAACCCCAGTTTCTGGCGCCCCATGAAATGTCGCACATCCTGCACAAGTGTGAAGATGCCGGTAACGACCAGTTGATTCTTTGTGAGCGCGGTTCCAGCTTTGGTTACAACAACCTGGTGGTGGACATGCTCGGCTTCGGCATCATGAAGCAATTCAACTATCCGGTCTTTTTCGACGTGACCCACGCCTTACAGAAACCTGGCGGCCGAGCCGACAGCGCTGATGGTCGTCGTGCCCAGGTGGCGGAACTGGGCGGGCGGGGATCAGCCAAGGCATTGCCGGCCTGTTCCTGGAAGCTCACCCGGACCCGGATAATGCCAAATGCGATGGCCCTTGCGCCCTGAGACTGGATCGTCTGGAGCCATTCCTCGCACAGATGCAAACCCTGGATAATACCGTCAAGGCACTGCCTGCCTTTGAAAATAACTGATTAGAGTTTGGAGATTGATCGACATGTCCAAGATCGTTGATATCAAGGCCCGCGAAATTCTGGATTCCCGTGGCAACCCGACCATCGAAGCCGATGTGATTCTTGAGTCCGGTGCCAGTGGCAGTGCCTGCGCGCCCAGTGGTGCCTCCACCGGTTCCCGCGAAGCACTGGAACTGCGTGATGGCGACAAGTCCCGTTACCTGGGCAAAGGTGTCACCAAGGCGGTGGGTAATGTGAACTCCGCCATCCGTGAACTGCTGGTAGGTAAAGATGCCAGCGACCAGAAGGCGCTGGATCAGGCGATGCTGGATGCCGATGGCACCGAGAACAAGGCGAACCTGGGCGCCAACGCGATTCTGGCTGTGTCACTGGCGGCGGCTAAAGCCGCGGCGGCGGATCAGGGCAAACCCTTGTACGAGTATATTTCCGATCTGCAGGATGATGACAACGAGTATTCCTGCCGGTGCCGATGATGAATATCATCAACGGGGGCGAGCACGCCGATAACAACGTGGATATTCAGGAATTCATGATTCAGCCAGTGGGCGCCCCCACGGTGGCGGAAGCGATTCGCTACGGGGCGGAAATCTTCCATGCCCTGAAAGGCGTGCTGAAGAAGCGTGGCCTGAATACCGCGGTTGGTGATGAAGGCGGCTTTGCGCCGAACCTGCCGAGCAACGAAGCGGCACTGGAAGCCATCATGGAAGCCATCGAGATTGCCGGTTACAAGGCTGGTGATGATGTGACCTTGGCCCTGGATTGCGCCGCCAGCGAATTCTACAAGGATGGTAAGTACGTGTTGGCCGGTGAAGACCGCAGCATGAGCTCGGAAGAGTTTGCCGACTACCTGGCGGAGCTGTGCGACCGTTACCCGATCATCTCCATTGAAGATGGCATGGACGAATCCGATTGGGATGGCTGGAAAATTCTCACCGAAAAACTGGGCAAGAAAATCCAGCTGGTGGGTGACGATCTGTTCGTGACCAACACCAAGATTCTCAAGCGCGGTATCGACGAGAAAGTGGCTAACTCCATCCTGATCAAGTTCAATCAGATCGGCTCTCTCACCGAAACCCTGGACGCCATCAAAATGGCCAAGGATGCCGGTTACACCGCAGTCATTTCCCCACCGTAGTGGTGAAACGGCAGACACGACTATCGCGGATCTCGCGGTAGCGACTGCAGCGGGTCAGATCAAAACCGGTTCCCCTGTGTCGCTCTGACCGTGTTGCCAAGTACAACCGCTTGATTCGCATTGAGCAGGAATTGGGCCGTGCGGCTTACCACGGTCGCAAAGAGTTCAAGCTGCTCGGCTAAGCGATGCCAGCTCCCAAGGCAAAACCCAGCGCCGGCAACAGCAAGGGCAATGCCGAGCGGATGACATTGAAAGTGTCACCCGCCCGGCAAGTCGCTCTGGCGTTGCTGGCGCTGCTGTTTCTGGGTCTACAGGTCCGTTTGTGGTTTGGTGAAGGCAGCCTTCGGCATGTGGCCGCGCTGAAAAAAGACGTGGCGGTGCTGAAGGAAAGCAATGCGAAGCTGGCTGAACGCAATCGACTGATGGCCGCCGACGTGAACGACTTGAAGCAGGGCACGGAAGCCGTGGAAGAAATCGCGCGTAAGGACCTGGGCATGGTTCGCAAGGGAGAAACGTTTTTCCTGATTCTTGAGCAGCCCCGGGGCAGCAAGTGAATTCTGTTATTTCTGGCCCGTTGTATGCCGTTGTTCCCGCTGCTGGCGTTGGGAGCAGAATGGGCGCGGGTTTTCCCAAGCAGTATCTTTCCCTGGCCGGTCAAACCTTGGCCGAACACACCCTGAACCGATTGCTCTCGTTCGCACCGATCCACAAAGTGGTGGTGGCGGTGTCCGCTGACGACCCCTGGTGGCCCACGTTGGCGGTATCGCGCCATCCGCGCATTCAGACGGTGACCGGGGGGGCTGCCCGTGCCGACTCGGTACGCAATGGTGTTGCGGCGGTGTTGGATGAGGGAGGAGCCGACGCTTGGGTGTTGGTGCACGACATGGCGCGTCCGCTGATCCGACTCTCGGATATTCAATCGCTGCTGGACCAGACAGGCCCTCAGGGCGCCATTCTCGCCTTGCCGGTGGTGGATACCATCAAGCAGACGCTGGTAGAGCAGCGTATCGCTGCCACCCTGGACCGTGCGCATATTTGGCGGGCCCTGACACCTCAGCTCTTTCCGGCCCAGGCTTTGCTGGCGGCATTGAGTGGAGACTTGGCCACCATTACCGATGAAGCCTCTGTCATGGAGCGTGACGGTTGGCAGCCCGGCCTGGTGGCGGGCCACAGTGACAATATCAAAATAACGGTACCCGACGATCTGCCGCTGGCCCGGTTTTATCTGAGCCGACAGCAGGGCGATGGCAGCAATGAAGGAGAGCAGTGGTGAGCGTGCGTATTGGCCAGGGGTTTGATGTTCATGCTTTCGATGTGGGCGACCATGTCATGCTCGGTGGCGTTGCCATTCCCCACAGTCATGGGCTCAAGGCGCATTCCGATGGAGATGTGGCGTTGCATGCTTTATCCGATGCCTTGCTTGGCGCCCTGGCGCTGGGGGATATCGGGCATTATTTCCCGGATACCGACCCGCAATGGCAAGGTGCCGATTCCAGCCAGCTGCTGACCGCCATCTATTCATCCATTCTGGACGCCGGATGGCGACTGGGTAATGCGGACCTCACGGTGATTTGTCAGGCCCCCAAGCTGGCACCGCACATTCTCGCCATGCGTGAGCGGATCGCTGAACTGCTGCAATGTGATATGGGGCAAGTGTCCGTCAAGGCGACGACCACAGAAAAACTCGGTTTTACCGGTCGCAAGGAAGGCATCGCGGTGCAAGCTGTTGTGCTGCTGGAGAGCCAGTGAATTCCTCGTCCGAAATTCTTCATGAAGGCTTGCCCTACGCACTCGGCGGTCCGGTATGCCAAGGGGTATTAAAGGCTCGGCCAGACGATTTTTACGTTGCAGAACAGATGCACGTGACGTTGGACGGGAAGGGGGAGCACCTCTGGCTGGAAATCGAGAAAACCCGCTGGAATACCGAAGACGTGGCTATGTTGCTGGCCAAACAGGCCCGTGTGCACCGTTTGTCCGTGGGTTACAGCGGTTTGAAAGACAAACACGCGGTGACCCGGCAATGGTTCAGTCTGCATTTGCCGGGTAAGGATGACCCTGCGTTCGACTGGCCCGAAGGGCTGACGGTGCTGCAATCCGGGCGTCACCGCCGCAAGCTAAATCGTGGCACCCATCGTGCCAACGATTTTCGGCTACGCGTTACCGGTTTCCAAGGGGACCGGGATGTGCTGGAAACCCAGCTGCACACCATCATGGCGCAAGGGGTGCCGAATTATTTTGGCGAGCAGCGTTTTGGTCGCGGGGCAGGCAATCTGGTGCGTGGCACCGAATGGCTACTGGGCGGGGAGGCGCCGCGCAAGAAAGCCCTGCGGGGTATGTGGTTGTCCGCCGTGCGCAGCAATCTGTTCAATCAGGTATTGGCTGAACGAGTACGTCGCGATTGTTGGAACAGGGTGCTTGCCGGCGATATTTTGCAACCGGAAGGCAGCCGCGGATTATTTCTGGCCGATGATGATCCCGAGGCAGTGGAACGGGTAACGAGCGGGGAGGTGCATCCCACCGCCCCTTTGCCGGGCTTGCCCGGCATGGCATCATCTGGCCCCTGTAACATACTCGAACAGCAGATACTGGCGCCCCATGCCCCGGTGATTGAGGGCCTGCGCCAGATCAAGGTAGAAGAAGCCCGCCGTAGCACAAGGCTACCGGTACGGGACTTGCAATGGGTCTGGCATAAAGACTCGGAACGGGAAGGGGAAGACTGCCTGGAGCTGGCGTTTACGCTACCCACAGGCGCTTTTGCCACGACAGTAATGGCAGAGCTGATCAGTTCACCGGCTGATTAACTCGCATTGAGGCAAACGAACACAGATGGATATCCAACTCAGCGGCATCGGCATGACGTCTGCACGGACCCGGGATCGGTTAGTGCAGCGGCTGCGTGATGCCGGTATCCAGGACGAGCGCGTACTGGATGCCATCCGCAATACACCACGACACTTGTTCATCGAAGAGGCCTTGGCGCATCAGGCCTATGACGATACCGCCTTGCCGATCGGTCATGGGCAAACCATTTCCCAGCCCTGGGTGGTAGCTCGCATGACCGAGCTGTTGATCGCCAACGGGAAGCCACGCAAGGTGCTGGAAATCGGTACCGGTTGTGGTTACCAGACCTCGGTGTTGGCCCCGTTTTGTGATGAGCTTTACTCTGTGGAACGGATTCGCCCTTTGCAGGATCAGGCCCGTAAGCGTCTGTTGCAGTTAGGCTTGGCCAAGGTGCAGCTCAAGCATGCGGATGGCGGTTTTGGCTGGTCAGCGGAGGCACCGTTCGATGGTATTCTCGCGGCGTGTGCCCGTGTGGATATTCCGGACGATTTATTGTCTCAACTGGCAGATGGCGGTCGTCTGGTGATGCCCGTTGGCGGTGATCGCCAGCAAATTCTTACCGTGGTCGATCGTGAGGGGGATCAATTTCATACCCAGACGTTGGACCCGGTACGGTTTGTGCCGTTCCAGCGCGGGGTGATGCGATAGGGCAGCGACAAGCCTCAAGCCTACGTGACAAGGCGCGATCCCGGTACGTGCCGTCTTGTGGGCCTTGCCCGCGCTTTACTGCTTGGGCGCGGCTGCAAGGTTTGAGAAACGGCGATTCTTGACTCGTGTTGCAGCTTGAAGCTTGTCGCTTGTTGCCCGCTCCTGGCGTTTGAGACAACTAACCCCCAATCTGCGTTGTTGCGTGCAGCGTGATGCGTGAGGCCTAAACATGATTCGACCCGGTATTTTTTTTCGCGGCATGGCCATGGGAGCTGCCGATGTAGTGCCGGGTGTGTCCGGTGGCACCCTGGCCCTGATTACGGGCATCTATGAAGAATTGATCAACACTCTGGGCAGTATTACGCCGCGCTTGTTGGTCGTGTGGCGTCAGCAGGGATTCGTTGCCGCCTGGCAACAGGGCAATTTCACGTTTTTATTCACCTTGTTGGCCGGTATCTTCACCAGCATTGCCGTGTTGGCTCGGTTGATTACTTGGTTGCTGGATACGCATCCGGTACCGGTATGGGCTTTTTTTAGTGGCCTGATTCTCGCCAGCATTTTCTTGGTGTTGAAACCCTGCAGCAGCGTGGCCCGATGCAAATAGGGCCTTTCTGGTTGGCTCCGGCGTGGCAGTAGTCATCGGTCTGGCACCGGCACTGTCGGCAGCGGGGAGTGGCGCCCTGGTGTTTTTCTTCAGCGGCATGCTCGCCATTTGCGCCATGATCCTGCCGGGCATCTCCGGCAGTTTTATCCTTCTTTTACTGGGCATGTACCAGCCTGTGCTGGAAGCTGTGAAGCAGGCTGAGTTCGCGCTGCTCTTCGCGTTTCTGTCGGGTTGCGCAGTGGGCCTGTTGAGCTTTGTGCATGTGCTCAAGTGGACGTTGCACCGTTTCCATGACACGGTCATGGCGTTGCTTGCCGGCTTTATGGCCGGTTCGTTACTGAAATTGTGGCCGTGGCGATTGAGCGGAGAGCACGGCCTGGGTGATACATGGTTGTGGCCGTCACAGTATGCGACGCTTACTGATCAGTCAGCACAGTTGCCTTTGGCACTGGCCATGGTGGCCGTTGCGGCCGTATTGGTGTGGTTACTTTACCGGGCCGCGCCAGTGCATAATGCTGCACAGACACCGCAAGGCTGAATACTGGCTCCGTGAAGCCAACGGGGACAGATTAGGTTCAGCAATTTCAATTCAGGTTTCCTGGCAACGGGGTGGTTGATGGCAGTAAATCTTCACACAGGCACCGACACTTACTGATGCGCGTACTGGCAGCGTTCATGGTCTGGATTTTGGTCAGTGGCTGCAGTGCCGGCAATTTTGCGCCGGTGGTGGATATTTACGGCCAAGAGCCCAAGCCGCGCAAAGTCACCTCCGGTACTCACCATGTACGTGAAGGGGAGACGTTATATTCCATTGCTTGGCGTTACGGCTGGGACTTTCGTTCGTTGGCCCGGGCTAATAATATTCCGGCCCCGTACACCATTTATCCCGGCCAGCGCATCTCTTTGGGCATCAAAACGTCCAGCCCGGTGGTGGCTAGTAAACCGGCTACCTCTTCTACAAAACCTGCCAGTAAACCCGCAGTGTCAAAACCCGCGTCCAAACCGGCCCCGGCGGCAAAGCCTGCTTCCAAGCCTTCAGTAACGACTGGCCCAGTGGAATGGCGCTGGCCAGCAAGTGGCGAGGTGGTGGAATCGTTTTCCAACGCCAGTCAGGGCCGCAAGGGGATTGCCATTTCCGGGCGCCGGAACAGCCCGGTGGTGGCGGCTGCTCCGGGCCGCGTGGTTTACCGGGGTAGCGGCCTCACAGGCTACGGTAATCTACTGATCATCAAACACAGTGAACGCTGGTTAAGCGCTTATGCCCATAATGATAAGATGATGGTCAAGGAAGGGGATGCAGTGAAAGGGGGGCAGCAGGTTGCCACCATGGGCGCCAGTGGGACTTTCCGCACGCAGCTGCATTTTGAAATCCGCAAAGACGGTAAACCCGTCGACCCCATGGGCTATTTGCCCAAGCGCTGATTCCCCGGCTCTACGTTTCCTCAACCGATTGGAACGGAATACCTTTATGCGTCGAGATGATCGCCGTGAACATCGTCTGCTGCTTATGGCAGGGTTGGCATCCGTCCTAACGGCACTGATTCTGATTGCGGCAAAAGCCATTGCCTGGCTGATGACCGGCTCTGTCAGTCTACTGGCCTCGCTGGTGGATTCGGTGATGGATTCCATTGCCTCGCTGATCAATTTTTTCGCCATTCGCTATTCTCTGGTGCCTCCGGATGAAGAGCACCGCTTCGGGCATGGCAAGGCCGAAGCGCTGGCCGGGCTGGGGCAGGCGGTCTTTATTGCCGGCTCCTCGGTGTTCCTGATTCACCAATCGGTGGGCAAGCTGATGGACCCGCAACCCATCAGCGAAAATGGCGCTGGGGTGGCGGTTATGCTGTTTTCCATCGTGCTGACATTCGGGTTATTGCTGATCCAGAAGTATGTGGTTAGGGAAACCGGCTCCACCGCCATTGAGGCGGACTCGCTGCATTACCTGTCAGACTTGGCGGTGAATGTGGGGATCATTGTCGTGTTGGTGGTCAGTCAGTTTGGCTATCTATGGCTGGACGGTGTGGTGGGGCTGGTGATTGCGGTCTTTATTCTGTTCAGCGCCTGGCACATTGCCTATGAATCTGCACAGCTGTTGCTGGACCGGGAAATTCCGGGGAGGTGAGAGAGGTGATTTCCGCGATTGTGGCGGATCATCCGCAGGCGCTGGGGTTTCATGATCTGCGCACCCGCCAGTCCGGGCGCACCCAGTTTATTCAGTTGCATGTGGATATGGATCAGAACCTGACCCTATTGCAGGCTCACGATCTGGCTACCCGGATTGAAACGCGTATTCAGGAGGCGTTTCCCATGGCGGATGTGATTATCCATCAAGATCCGGTAGCCGTTGGGCCAAAAGTGACCCTCGACGACCGCCCTCCAACCTGACGACTCCTCCCAACCCCGCGCCAATGCAGGGCTGTACTGTGCGGTCAAACTTGGCTGTGCAGGTAAACACATTGTTTTCATAGGGGCTTTTCAGTAGCTTCATCACTGACTTGTTTGTGTTGAGGATAGACCATGAAAAGCCCCCATTCCGCCCCCAACGTGGCGGCAATCTGGCAGCAGGGCATGGCCCGACGGCGCTTTCTGAAATGGAGCCTGCTGGGTTCCGCCGGTGTCGCTGCCGTGGCCGCCGGCGGTTTTGCCTTTCTGCGCCGCTCCCCGCTGGACAACCAGCCTGTGCCGGCGTGGGCCACCGGGCTTTCTGCTGCGGAATATCACCTTTTTGATCGTGCCCGCCAGGTGTTGTTGCCGGTGGAAGGCACCGCGCTGACCCCCAGTGACCAGGTGCCAGTGGTGCGTAATGTTCAGGCATTGCTGAATAACCTGGACCCGGCCACGCGCAAGGAAATGGGCACTGGCCTGGGATTGTTCGATAACGCAGCAGTGCTCAGCCATGGCCGTCGGTTTGTGGATTTATCCGACGAGGAGGCGCGGGCCTATTTTGATAGCTGGGGCCGTGCCACCGTGATTCAGCGCACCTTGGCCACGGTGATCAAGCAGCTCACCTACAGTGCCTACTGGCAGGAACCGACCACTTGGGCGCCGGTGGATTTCGATGGCCCGGTTAGTGATAAGTGGGGGCTTGCCTATTTGGGCAATGCACCGCTACCGGAAAATGATGAGCTGCGAGCTAAGCAGCCGGAGGGGCAGGCATGAGTGACACGATAACAACCACAATGTCAGACAAGCCCGGCTGGCAGGCCCAAGGGCTTGCTGTGCACCAAGCCAGTGATGTGGCTAATGAGCACATCGATCTTCACGCGGATGTGGTGATTGTCGGCTCGGGCGCGGGTGGTGCGGTTAGTGCCTATGAGCTGGCCCGGCGTGGCTTTAAGGTTGTTGTTCTGGAAGCGGGCGCCTATGTGCCTTCTAAAGACTTTACCGAACGTTTCACCGAAAGCCTGGACACCTTGTACCAGGACCACGGTGGGCAGGCCAATACCAGCGGCGATCTGCTGGTATTGCAGGGCGCTTGTGTGGGGGGGTCCACGGTGGTGAATGGTTGTGTGTGTTTCCGCACCCCGGATTTCATTCTCCAGGATTGGCAGCGGGATTTTGGTCTGGATGACCTGACGACAGCGGAATTGACCCCGTACTTCGATGAAGTGGAAAAGAATTTGGCGGTTCACGAAAACGGTGAACATGAGATCCCTCGTCACGGGCGCTTGATTCGAAGCGGTGCCAATAGCCTGGGGTGGTCGGTGAAGCCGTTGCAGCGCAATATCCGCGAATGTGGTCTTACCGGGCACTGCCTGTCCGGCTGCAAGACTGAGCGCAAGCAGTCCATGCTAGTCACGTATCTGCCCTGGGCCACTGCCCATGGCGCACAAATTTACGCGGATACACGGGTTGAGAAGATTCTCACCGAAAACGGTAAGGCAAGCGGTGTTGAGGCGACTGTCACTCACCGTGACGGTTCCGTTGCAGCACGCATGACTGTAACCGCACCTCGGGTGATCGTCGCCGCTGGCGCCGTGCAAAGTCCGCTGCTATTGCTATTGCTGAAAAGTGGGCTGGCGAACCGGTCGGGGCAAGTGGGGCAGAACTTTGCCTGCCACCCGTCGCTATTTGTAACGGCCCGTTACCCAGAACCTGTTTACCCTTGGCGCGGCGCCATGTTGGGTGTGTATGTGGACGAGTTTATGCATCCCGACAAGGGGGGCTTTGTTCTTGAAGATGGCGGTGCCGGCTTGGTGGAACTGACTATGACGGCAGAACCGGGCACGGGTAAACCCTTCATGGGACTACATGGAGGATGCCAAGCATCTGGGCGCGCTGGTTACCCTGATACACGATCATAATGTGGGGACCATCGAGTGGGATGGGGAGCGCAAGAAGATCAACTATCAGCTCAGTGATATGGATTTTCCGTCCATGCAGCGGGCCTTGAAAGCGGCGGCTCGCCTGCATCTGGCATCGGGCGCTGAGGAAGTCTATGTGCCGGCCAGTGATAACCGGGTAATTCGTAGTGAGGCGGATATCGACGTTATGGTCGACAGTCTGGAAAACCTGCCGCAGCACCTGCGCATGGTCAGTTACCACCCACAAGGCACCTGCCGGATGGGGGGCAGACCCGGATAACAGTGTGGTTGGTAGCGATGGGCAAAGCCACGATGTGCCTGGATTATATGTGGCTGACGCCAGCCTGTTACCGACCTCCATTATCGTTAACCCGCAAATCACAGTGTATGCACTGGCGACCCGTATCGCTCGGCAAATGGCGTAATGGCAGCGGGCAAAGATGCCCGCACGCCAACCCCCCCGTAACACTGTATTCATTCTTGATCATAACGCCCACCCCCGGTTGCTCTGGGGGGTTTTGGCGTTTGTAACGGTTTGTTATAGACTCAACGCATAACAATGATGGCAAGTACCGCTCCACCAATAACAACAAGGGCCTGAGCAAAAACAGGCCTGCCCAGGAGAGGGTCTGAATGAAGAAGAATAACCGTGCGCCGCTGCCCGGCTTTCTGGCTGGTCTTGAGCCGCTGAGCCGCCGCGGGTTCCTGCGCACCAGTGTACTGGCGGGGGCCGCGTTCACTACCGGCTGTTCCAGCCTGCTTGGTCGCCGTGAGGCACCGCAAACCCTCCAATATCATAGTCTGAATAACGACGAGGTTGAGGTGATCACCCGCCTGACCGAGGTGATGATCCCTGCCGAGCGATATGGCCTTCCTTCCAGTACCGATGTGGTTCCCACGGTGAAGAATGTAGATGCCATGACTCAGCGCGTGCCCCCCCAAACCCGTGAACTGCTGGGGTTGGGCGTCTGGGTGTTTAATAACCGGCCCATGGTTAGCTTCAAGTTCAGTCGCTTTACCAGCTTGTCCGATGACAAGGCGTTGGATTATGTGAACGCCATGCAGGAAGGCTCGTTCTTCGAGCGCGGGCTGATGACTACCCTGAAAGCGTTGGTGGCCTTGAACTACTGGCGTGATGAGCGAACCTGGCCGGGTCTTGAATACCACGGGCCGGTGACAGAGTTGTGGGGTGTACGACGATTGGGGAATGCCCCGTTACCACGGGCGTAAGGGCGGAGAATAATAATGGCTTTTGTACGAATAGCCCGGGACGGGGTGCCGGTCACCCAGGCAAAAGATGTGGCCTTGGATGCCAGTCTGGGCAAGCGATTCACATTGAAAACCGATGTGGTGGTGGTGGGCTCCGGTGCAGCCGGCGCCATGGTGGCTTATGAAATGGCCAAGGCCGGCCGCGATGTACTGGTGCTGGAATCCGGGCGGTATTACCCCAGCTCGGCATTTACCGAGCATCTGGGCGATACCATGACCAAGATCTACCAGGATCAGGTGGGCCAGGTGAACACCACCGCGGATATCATTTTTGTGCAGGGTGCCTGCGTGGGCGGCTCCACCGTTATTGGTGCCTGCGTCATGGAGAAGCCCGGTGATGACGTGCTGGATGGTTGGGCCAGCAAGTACGGGCTGGACAATTTGTCTGCGGGAAAATTTAAGCCCTACTTGGATACGGTAGCCGATCAGTTACAGATTCATATCAACGAAGCTCATGAAATCAATGCCTGCGCCCACAAGGTGATTCAGGGTTGCGAGAAGATGCAGTTCTCCTGGAAACCGGCGCAGCGTAATGTGAAGCAATGTGCGCTCACCGGGCATTGTCTGGCGGGATGCCCGTCGGACCGCAAAATGAGTTCCCTGGTGACCCATCTTCCCTGGGCAGCGGCCCACGGCGCGCGCATTTTCTCAGATACGGAAGTGGTAAAAGTCCGTACTCGAAACGGTCGGGCCAGTGGGGTGGAAGCCCGCGTGACCGACCCGGATAGCGGCGCCCATGTGGCAGACATGCAGGTGGATGCGGACCTGGTCGTGTTGGCGGCGGGGGCGATTCACAGCCCGCTGATCATGCAGCGAAGTGAGATCAAAGATCGCAGTGGGCAACTGGGCCGTAATTTGTCTATCCAGCCATTTACTCAGGTGATGGGAAAATTCAAGGAACCGCTTTACGGTTTTCGTGGTGCCCTGGTGGGCGTGCAGGTAGATGAGTTTACCCGTACTGATGGCTACACCATTTTTTCGGGCCTGGCCGAGCCAGAATCCCTGATGGCACAAGGGGATATGAAAGCCGGCAAAGCGCATATCGATTTCATGAAGGACTACAAGTACTACGCTGGGGTGAACGCTTTCAGTACTGACCAGGGCCGTGGCTATGTGCAGTGGGACGGTGATGCTTATACGGGTGGCAAGACTATTCACTGGAATCCCAATCGCGAAGAGTTTGAAAACATGAAAGCCTCAGCGGCGCTGGCTGCGCGAATCTTTTTCCGGTGGCGCCGAGAAAGTGTTCATGCCCACCTTCCAAAGCCTGGAAGTGGATTCCGTCTTCAGTCTCGATGAGAAACTGGCGGAAGTGGATTATGGCATCAAGGGCATGTACACCTTCCGCTCCAACAGCTTCAGCCCTCATGGTACATGTCGTATGGGCGCTGACAGCTATGATTCCGTGGTGGCGCCCAATGGGAAGTCCATGGCACTGCCGGGCTGTTTGTGGCGGATGCGAGCCTGATTCCCGAGCCCATGAGTGCGCCGCCGCAGTGGACGGTGCAGGCGCTGGCCAAGTATGTCAGTGACCAGATCAACGCCAAGGCGAGCAGTTATTTTATCGGCTGATCGGGTCCATGACGACGACACAGGACGCGCCTTCGGGCGCGTTTTTTTTTTATGAATAAACAGAAACACTTTTGGCGTATAACCTGCGGGGATTGGCGCCATTGCCCATCGCCACCTGTGCTAGCATAAAATTACATTCCAAATTTCGATGGAGAGACACCATGGTGGGGTTTGAATTTGCCACCACGCACCGCGTGCTGGTGGAAGCCGGTGCCGCAGCCCGGCTGCCTGAATTGTGTCAACAGCTGGGTGCCAGTCGGGTCATGCTGGTCACCGATCCCGGTATTCGCAGCACTCCTTTGCTGGGGCCGGTGGAAGAGAGCTTTCGCCGCACGAACATGCCGTTGGCGATTTTCGATAAGGTGAGTGCGGACCCTGCCGACTCGGTCGTGCTGGATGCAGCCGCCCAGGCCAAGGACACCGGGAGCAGACCTGGTGATTGGTTTTGGCGGTGGCTCGTCCATGGATGTGGCCAAGCTGGTTGCCTTGTTGTCTCACCCCAAGGCCAGCCAGCAATTGTCGGATATCTACGGCGTTGGCCTGGCGACGGGCCCACGCTTGCCACTGGTGCAGGTACCGACGACCGCGGGCACAGGCTCTGAAGTCACCCCGGTGGCGATTGTGACCACCGGGGCAACCACAAGGCCGGTGTTGTGGCGCCGTCATTGCTGCCGGATCTGGCGGTGCTGGATGCGGAACTCACCCTCGGTCTGCCGCCTCATGTGACGGCCGCCACCGGTGTGGATGCGATGGTGCACGCCATCGAAGCGTATACCAGTGCGCACAAGAAAAATCCGTATTCCGACATGCTGGCCCGCGAAGCGCTGCGTCTGTTGGGGGGCAACTTGGCCACAGCGGTGAAAGAGGGCAGCAATCTGGTTGCCCGTGAAGCCTGTCTGTTGGGCGCAATGATGGCGGGGCAGGCGTTTGCTAATGCCCCGGTAGCGGCTGTTCATGCGCTGGCTTACCCTCTGGGAGGGCATTTTCACATCCCCCATGGCTTGAGCAACTCTCTGGTGTTGCCTGAAGTGCTGCGTTTTAATTTGCCCAAGGCGGCACCGCTCTATGCTGAATTGGCGCCGATTCTCAGTGATCGCCCCTTTGCTGACCATGAAGATGGCGCCGGAGTATTGGTCGCGGCGCTGGAGTCGCTGATCCGTGAGGTGGGCCTGCCGGTACGCCTGCGCGATGCCGGGGTCACCGAGGACAGTCTGGAAACGCTGGCCTCGGATGCCATGCTGCAGCAACGACTGCTGGTGAATAACCCCCGTGAAGTGACGGAGGCGGATGCCCTGAATATTTACAAGGCAGTTTATTGATTCATGAGACGCAACACGCGACACGGGCTGTTGCCTTCTGGGGATAACACGAATGAGTGACAAGCAAAGCCGCCCTCAGCGTGAGGAATACGGCTATCTCTGCCCGGTGGATAGCCGCTGGAGTGATAACGATATCTACGGCCACATCAACAACGTGGTGTATTACAGTTATTTTGATTCCACCATTAACCGCTACCTGGTCGACGAAGGCGGACTGGATATCCACGAAGGGGAGCACATCGCCTATGTGGTCAGCTCCGGTTGTGACTATCTGGAAGCGGCAGCCTATCCGGAATCGTTGGTGGTGGGGATGAAGGTGGACAAGCTTGGGAACAGTTCTGTGCGCTATGGATTGGCACTGTTCGGTAGTGAAGGCCCTGCCAAGGCCACCGGCTTCGTGGTACACGTGTTCGTGAATCGCGCGACCGGGCGACCTGTGGCGATCCCTGATGGCTTACGGGAAGCGTTGGCGCGATTGGCGCAATAGTGCGTTATCGTTATCTCAAAAAGGCGGTACGCAGAACAGCTTGTTCATGTGGGTCGGCTTAGGCGTAGCCGTAAGCCGACAATCAGCCGTTTGCGGGGATGTCGGATTACGCCTTCCAGACGAATGTGATCTACAGGGTTAATAACAAAAAGGCGGAAATGGGCGTTAGCCCATTTCCGCCTTTTTGCGTGTTGCATGCGGCGTGTTGCGTGCCGCGTCTCAGTTAGGAAAAAAGTTCAGCTTGTAATCGCCTTTCCAGGTTTCCACATTCATGGCGCCGAAGTTCATCTTCCGGGCCACCAACAGGATCCGCCGTTCAAGCTTGTCGTCACCCAGCTGGCTGGACTTGATCTTCACGTCCAGCACGTCGCCACTGGGGGCGATGGTCAAAGCCAGAACCACAGTGCCTTGCAGGGCAGGGTTGCTGCGCAGTGCGCGCTGGTACTGGCTGTTGAACTTGCCAGCATAGCGGTCGAATACGCGGCGTAACTGTTCCTGGGTGCGACGACTCTTGCCATCGCTGCCTTTGCGCGAGGTGCTGGCTGCTTCACCGGCCTGGGCGATCTTGCTGTCCACCTGCTTGCCGCCACTGCCCACGGTGCCGGCAGATAAGGTGCCGCCGCCACCGCCGCCGCTTGAGGCCCGTGCTACTGCCACGCCCCCGGAACCGCTGCCGGCACGGGTGCCGATCAGGTCACGCTCTGCCTTGGCGGTGGTGCTGCCACCGGTTCGCAGGTCGCTGCCAGAGTTCACCAATGGGCCGATATCGTCCAGCCCGGCCAGGGAGTCACCCAGGTCCTCTTCCAGTTTTGCCTGTGCTTTTTCACGGGCCTGCTGGCGCTCCTGAGGTTCCGGTACCGGTTTGGGCTTGGGCTCGGGTTTCGGCTCAGGCTTGGGCTCCGGTTTGGGATCCTCTTTCTTGGGTTCTTCCTTTTTCTCTTCTGGCTCGGGTTCCGGTTCGGGCTCAGGCGGTGGTGGTTCTTTTTTCTTTTCCATGACCAGTTGCGCAAGGCGTTCCGGAATCTTCTGCTGTTCACGGCGGTCCGGTTTCTCGATGGTCACCGCGTTCACCATGATCATGATCAGCAAAGAGAGAATCAGCAGAACGATAACGATGCCGTAGAGGCGTCGATCTTCCCCCTCCTGTTTATCCCAAGGTAGCGAGCCGTCAATCAGGATGCGCAGCTTGTTATTGTTTTTCTGCGTCATTCTTCTTCCTCCTCTGCGACTTTCAGCACAGCGAAGGCGACTTGCGTGTACGGGGTCTCCATACAGCTACGCATCAACTTCTTGATCACCGCGTAGGGCACCGAGCGGTCGGCAAGAATCATGATTTCCCGATCTTCATCCGGGCTGATTGCCAACCCCTGTGAAGCACGGAAATTCAGTTCTTCCACCAGGGCAGCGACAGTGCGCTCTTCCTGGTTTCTTACCGACTCGGTATCGGCGATTTTCTGCCCTTCAACAATGATGTCCATGGGGCTTACCTGAATGGTCAGCACCTCGGTGGGCAATTCCTGGGCAATGGATTCCGGTAACTGGATATCCTGATTGTCAGGCAACTTGGCCGCATTGTTGTTATTCACCAGCAGAAAGATCAGCAGGATGGTGAAAATGTCCATCAGCGATGTCAGGTTCAGCGTGGCAACGGCCTTGTGCTTGCCGTGGTGCCGGGCCATACGGCGGGCGCGGGATGACTTCTTCATGCATCACCTCCCTGGCCGGCGTTGTTGGCGCTTTGATCCTTGGGGGCTGAGCCGATGCTGATGCTCGGGAACAGCTCTTTCTTGATGGTTTGGCCGTTGACCTCGCTGTTGTACAGACGCACAGCGTCCATGGTCTGGATCATCACCTCGTAGGGGGTGTCATCCTCGCACAGCAGGGTAATGGCGGTTTCCTGAGGAAACTTTTCTTTTACCTGCACAAGATAGTCGTGCAGGCCGGTGCTATTGGGTTTCTCGCCATCGCTTTTCACAATTTTGAGTACCGCGCTGGTATTACGGTCGACCACTTCATAGCGGTTGCCATAAATCAGCACTTCAAGCACCAGCTTGTCTTTTTCGTCGTCTTCCGAGGCGTACTGCTGTCATTCACCGCGGGCAGGTCGAGCTGCAGGATGGATACCTGCGCGAAGACCGCGTTGATCAGCAGAAAGGGAATCAGCACTACCATCAAATTCAGGAAGGCAGTGATGTTCAGTTCCACCTCGGTGTCGTGCGAACGTCGTCTGCGAAAACGCATACCAGATCCTTACACCAGGTTAGCGAAAACAAGAAATCGGCTTATTGGCCGTCGTTCTTGCGCTCTTGCTGGGCAGAAACCTGGCGGAATACGTTAACGAATTTCACCGAGGCCATTTCCATGCTGTCGACCAGTTTGCCGGTCATGGAATTGATAAAGGCGAAAGCCAGCAGCATCGGGATCGCTGCGATCAGACCGAACGCGGTGGTGTTCATGGCGACAGAAATAGAGGCTGACAGCAGATCGGCTTTCTGGGCCGGGTCAGCACTGGCAACCGCGGTAAACGCGCTGATCAGGCCAAGAATGGTACCGAGCAGGCCGAGCAGGGTGGCAATGTTCGCAAAGGTAGCGATATAGGGCGTGCGGGTTTCCAGACGCGGGATGATTTCCATCAGGCCTTCTTCCATGGCCAGCTCGATATCATCGTGGCGTTTGGCGGATTTGGCGCGCTCCAGACCGTAGCCAATCACCTTGGCCATACCGGTGTTGCTGTTGCTGACCACGTCCAGCGCCTGGCGGAACTGGCCTTTGGCAATCAGTGGGTAAACGTCTTTCCAGGTCTTCTGGTTTTTTGCCTTGGTGGCCTGGAGGTAGATAATGCGCTCCAGAGACAGGGCCAGACCCAGTGCCAATACAATCAGAATGGGGTACATGAAGAACCCGCCATCCTGAATAAATTTGATAGAGGTCTCAATGACACCCAGGTTTTGGGCGGCAGCGGCGGTGGTGGGCATGAACTTCTCCTGCGATGTTTCTGTTTAGCGTTATTGTTGGGCGCCGCGACGTTTGGCTGATGTGAACGTGCTGGCGCCTTTCCCCAAAGTGTTCGTTTTTATCAGAAAAAAAGCGTGTACGCACGCTAATGCTATTTACCGTCTTTATTTAATCCAGAAACAGGCCGTCATTGTCCGGTTCCTGGGTCAGCAGCTGGTGGTATTCAATTTCACGCATCAGTACTTCCTGGTCCAGTGGCTCCAGCACCCGGTTGAGCAGTGAAGAGGTGGGATCTTTCTTTTCCAGTTTTACTTCCCGGTCTTTCCAGGGCACCACGTTCAGTACCGTGGGCGCTTCCTGGGTGCCGATCACGTTGGTAGACGGTTCGCTTGAGTCATCGGCTGCATGGCTGGCCGTGGCCAGCAGCAGTGCTACAAGGGTCAACAGGCTTCGCATCAGTTCATCTCCCCGGGGTTAAGGGTAGAGCCGTTCTCGGCCACCGGTTGGCTGGGCTGTTCCGGCGCACGGCGTTCCAGATCGACAATCCAGTTGGCTACGTTTTCGTCCGGCAGTTTTTGCAGGTTCTGATAGGCACGAAAATGATTGAGCGCCAGGTTCATGTCCTGCAGGTAGAGCTCACCGAGTACGGCCAAGTTGAAATGGGCGCGGGCATACTTGGGGTCGAGCACCAGGGCGCGCTCATAATGAATGCGGGCGTTATCGAATTCGCCTTGCTCGCGCAGAGCCAGGGCGAGCCCATTGTGGGCGTAGGGGTTGGCATCATTGATGGCCAGAGACTGCTCGAAGGCCGCCTGGGCCTTGTCGTAATCTTCCAGCTCCATCTGTATCAAGCCGATGTTGAGCTGTGGGCCGGACAGTTGCGGATAGCGTTCCGCCAGAGACTGGAACATGACCAGTGCCTGTTTGTTGTTGCCCGCCATGCGGGTTTGCAGGGCACGGGCGTATTCGCCCATGGCCTGTTGCGCGACTTTTCTCGACTTTCGGGTCGTGGGGCACCGGTGGAATATGCACCGCATCGCTGTTGGCAGCGGCGCCGCCACTTTTTTGCTGTTCATATTTGCTGGTGTTGCCTTCGGCGGTACCGTCCAGGCCGCCTTGATTGGTGGCACAGCCAGCGAATAGCAGTACCAGCAAGAGGCGTGCGCCACGTGTTGCGTGCTGCGTGTTACGTGCTGCGTTAATAGATAATGTCGACATAGCTCTCAACCTGTTCAAACTTCGCATAACGGCCGGGAATCAGCTCTGCTAACGCGGTAAAGCTCTTTTTCACCCACTGGTCATAGATGTCATCGTGACCAGGTTGGCATTGGCGATAAGAATATCGATGGCCTGATCCTCGTAGGGGAAGGCCTTGTCTTCAAGCAGCATGGTGTACTCTTCAAGCTCCAGCTCATCCATGCCGTTGGGGCGCCCTGACTTGATCAGGTCCCTGGCCAGCACGCGATACATTTCGCCAATTTTGTAGTTGGCGGCGGTGGCGTATTCGGCGACGCCGATCTGGGCAACGGCCTGATAATCGGCCAGTGCTTTTTTCATCACCGTGGTCTTGGCGGCCAGAGGTTTTCAGCGGCTGCTCAAGCTTGATGCGGTTGAACTCCTGGAAGTTCGGTTCCGCCAGAGTGAAAGCTGGCGTAGGCGGCCAGCCAGGCGACGCGGTCGTCGGCATTGTTGCCGGCGTCCCGGTAGCTGGTGACCAGCTGCTTCAACCAGTAGGTTTCCTGCTCGCTGTTGGCGGTTTTGCGGTTCAGCTCCACCAGCCGGAACTGCGCTTCGGAGCGGAAATCGTAGGGCTGCGGCCATTCCTGCAAGTACTGCTCGTAGAGTGCGATGGACGCCTGCGGCTTCTCGGCCCGGTCCTGCATTTCTGCGGCGCGCCACATGGCCTGGCGGGCCAGTTCATCGTTCTCGCCTTTATGGTTGGCGGCGATCAGGGTCAGCTCGCCTGCGGCGGCGGTGTAGTTGCCTTGCTGTTCGTAGGCCACCGCCAGTTTGTCCGGGATGGTATCGGTGAGCGGATCGTTCGGGTAACGCTGACGGAAGGCTTCCAGTACCGGAATGGCATCGGCGCTACGCTGCTGCTGAATGAACAGGGTGGCGGCGTCAAATTCGGCATTCTTGCGCACGGCGGCTTCCGGTACGGCCTGGCCAACGCGCAGGAAGGTGGCGGCGGCCACATCCAGGTTGCCCTGATCCCGCTGTTGTTCGCCCTGGCGGTAGATGCTGAGCGCCAGTTTTTCGCGGTATTCCGCGCGTTGTTCCGGCGGCACTTCTTCAGTAGCAAAAGCTTGTTGTAGGCCAGTTCGGACACCTTGAAGCGGCCCAGATCGAATTCACCGTTGGCGATGGTGGCCCAGCCGTAACGAAGCATTTCCGGTGCAGGGGCGGGGTCGCGGTTGACCAGAATGCCGGCGGTTTTCACTGCGCCTTCCACGTCACCCAGGGCCAGCTGGTCCTCGGCGGTGTTGTGCAACACATTGGCGGCTTGCGGGTGTTGCGGGAAGCGTTGTCCAAACTTCTGGGCGCTGGCGATTTTCTGTTGGCGCCACAGGGTTGCCTGTTCAGGCTCCAGCTCGCTATCGAGTACTTTTTGGTAGGCAACCAGACCGGAGAAGGCCGCGTCGCCACTGGTGGTATTCTGGGTAGCCATAGGCGGTACGTTCGAATTCGGTGATCGCAGCCGGGTAGTCGTTGGCGGCGAACAGCACATCCGCGTAGCGATGGTTCACGTCACCCTGATTGGCGCTGACGGGCGGCGTATCCAGGTATTCCTTATACCAGCGTGCCGGTGCCTGGTAATCCGCAGGCTTGCCGGATTTTGGGCGAGCACGTGGTGATATTCAGCCAGGTCGAGGATATGCCCCTTGAGCAGATCCACATATTGCTGGCGGATATCCGGGTGGCGATTCCAGTACTCGCTGTTCACCCCATAATGGTCGATGAATTTTTCTTTAGCGGGCAGTACCAGGGTCGGGAAGCCCCCTTTCTGGTAAGACTCGATCTGCAAGGTGGAGAATTCCGGCGCCAGGCGGGAATCCGGGTAGACCTGAACGAACATGTCGTAGGTTTCCGCCGCATCGCGAAAGCGTTCCTGGTTCAGGTAAACGTCACCCAGGTTGCGGTAAATATCCGGCTCGTAATCCCGGTTTCCGTTGCGGGCAAACCAGGCTTTGACGGACTTGGCGCCGTTCAGGTTACTGAAACTGAGGCTGACAACCCGTTGGGTATCGCCGAACAGTTTGCTTTCCATGCTGGTGTTGTCTGCCAGAACAGTCTGGCCATTGAGGTTGTCCAGCAAGGTAAAGAAGCTGTCCTGGGCGCGTTCGTATTCGCCCAGCTTGTAGTAACTCCAGCCGTGTTTGTACAACGCCTGGTTATAGAATTCATTGCGCTCGCCTCGTTCGATGACGTCCGCGTAGGCTTTTTCTGCGTATTCGTAGTCGCCTTCGGAGAACAGCATTTCGCCGCGGCGGAACTGGGATTCCAGTGCCCATTCGCTGTTGGGGTATTGCTCTACCAGGGAATCCAGGCTGCTGCGGGCCTTGTCCAAATCCCCATCCATGGCGTAGGCCTTGGAGAGTAGATAGTAGGCTTCCGCACGTTCGTTGGCATTGTTGGTGCTGTTGAGAAGCTCCTGATACAGCTGGATCGCGGTGCTGTAGTCCACATCCTCGTCGGTAAGCGTGGGGGACATGGTGCCTGCCAAGTCCAGCAGGGCCAGTTTTCGCTCGGTATCGTCGGTGGTATTCACTTGGGACATGGTGTTGTCGTAGACGAGCTGGTCGACTTTTTGCTCCAGCTGTTCGTCTTCCTGCTGGGCAATCTGCATGTCCTGCTCGGTGGCAGAGGCCAACGCCAGATCGGCCATGCGTCGCAGGGTTTTGGCCCGGCGCTGCGGATCATCGAACAGTTCAGCCGCCTGACGGTAGCTGTTCAAGGCATCCTGGGTGGACGCGCTTTCCAGTTGCTGCTCTTCAATGACAATGTCTGTGCTTTCCAGATCCGCCAGGGTAGTTCCCCCGAAACGGGCCTGTTGCTCCAGGGTGCCACTTGGCGGTGCGGATGCGCAGCCCCCCAAGGCCACCATCGCTGCAGCCAGACTGTGCAGGCGAAATCGGTTCACGATTCTTTCCTCTGGTTTTTCTCACCGGAAACAGACGAGTCCTGCAGGCGGGCAATGGCCAGGTGTGCCTCGGCCAACTGGTCCGCCAGCTTTTGCTGGTTGGTGTGCAGCAGGGCGAGGGCGTCGGCCTGCATGTTTTGCTCCAGGGCCAGCAGGGTGTCTTCTGTCAGGTGTTTTATTTGTTGTATTTTCTGGTCTTGTGCGCGAGGCGTTGCCCTACGTCGTCACGGGTGCGCAGGGTGGCGTCACGGATTTGCTGGCTTATCGCCGCAATGCGTTGTGCCAGTACCTGACTTTCTTCACGTAATTGGGTAGCAGCTTGCACTTGTTGCTCACGTTGTTCCACCGACTGGTGGGCAATATCCCAAAGTAACAGGCCGCGAACCCGCCGCAGGCGAATGGCATTGTCGTGGTCGGAACCTGGGATGCGCCCGAACTGATGGGCCAGGGCGTCGACTTTTTCCACATGATGGCCTGTTCCGCGGTGGCCACGTCGGCGGGTTTTTCCATGTCCACGTAGTTGGGAATCCGGTTAGCTAAGGTGTCACTGGCGAGGCTGAGGGATTCCTGCCTGCTCATCAAGCCGGTGACCTGTCCGCGCACATGCGGCAGGTTGCGGTTCAGCGTATCACGTTGTTGCTGGTAGCTCTGCTGCAAGGCGGGCAATGACTCCTGCCAGTGCTCGACCATGGTTTTGATCTGCTGGATTTGTCGGTAATGCTCAAAACGTTGGGCAAAATGATTGCTGGAAAACAGCTTGTACAAGTAAGACAGCTCGCCGCCTTTGGCCATGTCATTGGTGTTGGCCGGCAGCAAACCGGCGGCGTTTTCGTCTTCCGGCAGCAAGGCTTCAGACCAGCCGGGTTTGGCGATGTTATCGATGGCGCGCTGAATGTCCTTGAGTGCCTCGCGGTATTGAGTGGCCGCATACTGGTAGCCAGACAAAGCCTGGGGCAGGCCGCCGAGCTCTTCGTAGGCACGGGGCGCCAGCATCAGAGCTTCCTGCACGGACGGATGGCTACTGTTGCGGCGCACGGCTTCCAGCCACAGGGGCAGGGCACGCTTTACGTCGCCTGCACGGTAGTTCGCCAGGCCCAGGGCGAGTAGGGCATCTTCGGAAAAAGGTCCGTCGCTGCGCACCTGCCGCAGATCGGAACGGGCGTTTTCCAGTTTGCCGTCTTTCAGCTCTGTCAGGCCAGATGCCAGCGCGGCTCGGTCGCGCAGTGCCAGCGCTTGTTGGCTGCTGCCTCCGGCAGATAGCAAGGATTTAAGCAACTGAAGCCCTTGATTCTGGTGGCCAGCCCGGATTAGTGCTACGCCCATGTTGTAGCTGGCGTAACGGCCTTCGTCAGTGTTCAGGGGCACGGAGTGGAGATAGTCCAGTGCGCCAGTGAAGTCGCCTTCGGCCATGAAGATATTGGCCAGCATCAGTCG
>UEXL01000030.1_pt1 | contig 84188 bp, 126 predicted proteins | sample 1796671 | NCBI WGS metagenome assembly UEXL01 (sample SAMEA4772471, study PRJEB27181) | metagenome | reverse complement strand
GAGTTAACTATAACTACGATGGTATTCGTAGGCTGGACATTTTTGAGAATGAGTTTAAACTAAACACTACACAGTTCTACCAAGCAATGTCTCCTGTAAAAACATCAAACTTTGATGTAAGAAACTTCCAAGTATTCCCAGTGAATACCAGCGGCAGTGTTGTTACAGGCACACTCCCGGGACTTACAAGTGACGATGATGTTGGAATAACATTTACTGTTAAAGACTCAGAAGGTTCTGGCTCAACAAATAATGTAGTAATCGCAGCTAGCGGATCACAGAAGATAGATAGTGCTTCTCAACTAAAGATTGAAGTTAACTATGGATCAGCAACAGTTTCTGCGATTTCAGGTGCATCAGGTTACTTCTGGTCCATTATGTCTACATCACCTTAGAAAGTATAAAATGGCTTTAGTATTAGAAAACGGAGTATGGAAACTACAAGCTGACGGTACAGGACCGACTTCCACTACTATATGGTCTGTTGATTTTTCTACTGTCTCTGATCATAACTTTATGTCTACTTCAACTCTTTCTCTTGGAGGAGTTACATTTACAGCTGAGAATGCTTCTGCTACTTACGCAACACAATTTCAAGTTGATAGTGGAGTACTTAAAATAGAACCAAAGGTCGGAAATATTTACCTCAATGGAACTTATAATGCACCGCAGCTTTCTGCCCAGTGGGCTGATTTAATGGCGTATGGTGCATCGGGCGCTTATAATACTGAAAAGCGTTATGTTTGGAGATGGATATTCTCGTCAGCCGTTACTTTATCGGCTGCGGAGGATCACTTCGGCGGCGGTTTCGGAGGCATTCGTACTGACAGAACAACAATCAATAAAGATTTAGGATTTCAGCTTTCGCAGTACGGATTTGGCGTTTTCAAAAAGGCGCCTCGCAAGATAAGGCAGTGAACTCAACTTCGACAAGTATTACCGGATCATATAGGTCGCAAGCAATCAGTTACGGGAATGGTAGTTTCGCAGCTTTAGCTAGTCAGTCCACCGAAAAGGATGTTGCCTTTGGGGGGTTGCCTATTTGGACTGGATACACGACGGCAGCTGATACTAATGAGGGCTTTAGAAAACTCCCCGCGCCTCCTGATACTCTTGATTTATCGGATTCTGGTGCTCAAGCATATATCGGTGCTTATTGGTCCTCCGGAGGTTCTACGACCATAACCTCTATTGAACGTCTTGAGTTACACGAGGTAGGATAGTAAGGGTATAAAATGGCTTTAGTATTAGAAAACGGAATATGGAAACTTCAAGCCGATGGCGGCGGTTCAGCATCAACAGTTATTTGGTCTGTAGATTTTTCTACTGTCTCGGATCACGATTTTATGTCTACCTCAACTCTTGCTCTTGAAGGGGTCACTTTTACAGCCGAAAACGCCAACTCCACCCGCGCGACACAGTTTCAGGTTGATAGTGGGGTATTAAAAATAGAGCCGAAGACTAATAGCGGGTATTTTGGCGGGACCTATACGGGACCACAACTATCGGCACAGTGGGCAGACTTGATGGCTTATGGAGCGTCCGGTGCCTTTGATGCTAAAAAGCGATATATTTGGAGATGGGTATATACATCTGTTTTAGCTCAATCACAAAATGGTGGTCCAATGGGAGGCATCCGCACAGATAGATCAACAAATAATGAGGATACTAACTTTACTATGGTTAGTAATGCTAAATGGCGAGTTGTTAAGGGCGGAACCTTAGTGGAAGATCTCACAGTTGGAAGTTCGGGAGTGACGAGCAATATCAAGTCACAAGCTGTAGGATATGGGCACTCTAACTTTTCCGCCATGGCTAGTACATCCTCAGAAGAAGGAAAGGCTTTTGGAGGAGTACCTATTTATGCCGGCGCCTTTTGGTCAGGAAACCCCCAGGAAAACGATTTTAGGGCAGCCGCTACAACACCTCCATTAGATCTTACAGGAAGCACAGCACAAGCTTATATAGGAGCTTACTGGTATAATGGAAGTCCAAGCTACATATATTCGTTCGATCGCATCGAACTACATGAGGTAGGTTAATGTATACATTTGAATCCCCACTGGGCCATCGCTCTATCGTTTTTGAGGGTGTCGATCCTTTTGAAGCTGTCGCCGCAGGGCCAGGAACGGGAGATGATTTAAACATAAGAGTTTTTATTGGTGGCGATTCTCCATGGTCATTTGATTTGGTTCTTCACTCAAACGACACTGTAACTAAACCAGCAGAAGCAGATGGTATTACAGTGACTGTAACACGACCTTAACTTCGGCGCCGCCATTCATAAATCTATTACTTTAAGTCATTTAAGGTTACAAAACACTATTTAATATCGGAGATTATAATGACTACTTACAACTACAAGCCAGGACTAGGCAACGCCGCATCATATCAGGTATCTGGCATACCTTACGTTACAGGAGGCTTAGATTTATCTGCCGGCGATGTTTCTCTGGATTTCCCATCTGTAACAAGTTGGATTGTTGTTAGTGTGGGAGACAGCAACACCTGTAATGTTGGGTTTTCTTTACTTGGTGTTCAAAATGAAAATTATTTAAAGATCACTGGTACTACCGTAAGTCCAAAAATGGAAATTAAAGCAACTCAGTTACATTTGTCGGGAACTTCAGCTGACGTTTCAGTAATGGCTGGTTTAACGTCATTTCTAAAGAAGATATCAACAATATTGCCATCTCACCTTCTGGCTCTAACTGGTCTGGTTCTCTTAACTCTAACGTAGGGTAATCTCTACGGTCTGTTCTTAAGAACAAATGGAACTCTACTCAACACAATAACATAATATTTTACTTTTGACGTTAAAAAACACTATTTATTTTTGACGAGTTAAAAGATTTGGAGTTTCTTATATGTCTTCGTTACTAGAAGAGGCGATTGTAGACGCCCGGGCGCTTAAAGAAGCAGCATTGAAAAATGCTGAGAATGTTGTATTAGAAAAGTATTCGGGAGAAGTTAAAAAGCTCTTGATACTTTACTAGAACAAGATGAACTTGGTTTGGAGCCTGAAGAGGAAGTTGACGATACCTTAGATGAGTTTGTTGAGGAAGTTCCTTACGCATTCCAGAACGAAGAGTTGGGCGAAGTAGCTGGCGATGAGATCGTAGAGATTGATTTTGATGCTTTAAAGATGCGCCTTGACGATGAAGACGAGATGGTCGAAGAAGAAGATCTTAATGACGCGTTAGGAATGGCTGATGAGATGGCTGGTGGCGAGATGGCACCAGAACTTGAAGCCTCCGCTGAGGAAGATGCCGCTGAACTTGGTGCCGCACCAGTTGAGCCACTCCACGAAGAAGAGGACGACGAAGATGTTCCTCTTTCAGAAGAATTTTTAAGTGAACTAGTAGAGGAACTCGTTGTTGATATGACCCCACGCCCGCAAGGCTGGTCATCTGTTAACTCCGCTAACAGTAGCGTTGAGCAAGCAAACAACGACGCAATGGCAGCAGCACAGGCTGCTCACCTTGAAGAAGAGGATGAAGAGGAAGAGGAAGAAGAGACAGCACCGGATGTTGTTTCGGACGCTGCCCTTTACGAATCCAAGATTACAGAACTTACAGAGTCTAACAAAGAGCTTCGTGCTCTTATTGTAGAAGCAAAGGATCAGCTTACAAAGCTGAATCTTGAAAACGCCAAGCTTGTTTATCAAAACAAGGCTTTGAATAGCGCCTCCTTGAATGAGCGACAAAAAACACAAGTTGTCGAGGCTGTTCAATCTGCCAATTCTGTTGAAGAAGCGAGTATGATTTTTGAAACAATTCAAAACGCAGTGGGGTCCTCTCCTGATCAGAGAACACGACCACAAACACTTCGTGAAGCAGTTCAAAGACCTACCTCACTTTTGATCAATTCTAAGAGAGACAACAAGGCAACTAAAGATCCAAACATGGGTCGTATGCTGCGTTTAGCAGGTTTAACAAAACATTAAAATAACAAACAGGAGGTTATATTAAAATGTCTATTGTACAGAAACTAACTGAGGGAATCGTCAATCGTGATCTTTCTTCAGAAGGTGCTGCACTCATTAACAAGTGGGAGCAGACCGGTCTTCTTGAGGGTATCTCAGATGACAACAAAAAGAATGGAATGGCACGATTGCTTGAGAACCAGGCAAAAGAGCTACTCCGTGAGTCTTCATCCATGGCGGGTGGAGATGTAGAGGGCTTTGCAGCTGTTGCATTCCCACTAGTACGCCGAGTATTCGGTTCCTTGATCGCAAACGATCTCGTTAGCGTTCAGCCAATGAGCCTTCCATCAGGTCTCATTTTCTTCCTTGACTTCACCTTCTCTCAAGAGATTGGTGCAGACAACACTGCGGATAACCCACGTTTGGGTTATACAACAGGTACATCACTATACGGTGGTGGACGCGTCGGCGCTGAGATCACTGGTGGTGTTCTTCTAAGTGGAGTTAACGCCGAGGCTGGGCCATACGCGCTCAACAACGGTTACTCTTCACCAACAGGATCCCTGGTAATCACTCCGACAATCGTCGCTTCTGGTTCCGTTGATTCTAACGGTGCTTTCTTAGCAGATGCGGGCACTCTCACGCTAGCCGATTATGATGGAGCTAACATGCTTGAGTTTGATGCTGACTTGGTATCGGGCTCTGCTATCGCAATCGCAACAATTCCTAAGTCTGCACTTGAGCTTGACGCAGATGGAGAAGCATTTAACTTTGATGATTATGTGGCTGTAACCCTTACCGGTGTTACAGTCGGCCGTCAGGTTCGGCGCCTCACTCGTGAGGATCCTTCTGATTCTACTAAGGTTCTTATAACTTTAAATGGCACTGGCTCTAACACTGCGATCCAGCTTTCTGGTAACCTCAATGCTGTCGGTGCTTGCACAGTTCCAATCGTTGATAATTTTGTCGACGGTGGTGCTCTCGGATCTCTAACAGGCGCCGATGAGTGGGCGCTTGAGAAGCAGACAGAAATCCCAGAGATCGACATCAAGGTCGATTCCGTGGCTGTCACAGCTGTAACCAAGAAGCTCAAGGCTAAGTGGACCCCAGAGTTAGGACAGGATCTTAACGCTTACCACAACCTCGACGCTGAGGTTGAGCTTACACAGATTCTCTCTGAGCAGATTGCTCTTGAGATTGACCGCGAGATCCTCGAAGACCTCGTTCGTGGTGCAGAGGCTGGTACACGCTACTGGTCCCGAGTCCCAGGTCAGTTCCTTGACCGAGAGACTGGCGAGGTTGCCGCCGCAGCTGGTGACTTCACAGGTAACGTAAGTGAGTGGTATGAGACTCTCGTTGAGACAATCAACGATGTTTCAGCTCAGATTCACCGCAAGACTCTACGTGGCGCAGCAAACTTCGTTGTTTGCGGTCCAGAGATTGCTAACATTCTCGAGTTCACCGCTGGCTTCCGTGCTAACGTAACTGCTGACGCTGACCGTGGCGACATCGGTGCTGTTAAGACTGGCTCACTTTCGAAGAAGTTCGACGTTATGGTCGACCCTTACTTCCCACGTCAGTTGATTCTCGTTGGTCGAAGAGGCTCTAGCTTCCTAGAGAGTGGATATGTTTACGCACCTTACGTGCCGCTGCAGACCACACCAACGATCTTCGGTGTAGAGGACTTCGTACCTCGCAAGGGTGTCATGACCCGATACGCCAAGAAGATGGTTCGTCCAGACATGTATGGCCTCGTCGTATGCCGAGGACTTGTCTAGACTATCATAGTCTGACGTAAAGTCAAAATAATGAAAGCCCTGCCTCTTTTGAGGTGGGGCTTTCTATTTATTAATAGAGTTATTTTAAAGGATCATCGCATATGGCAATTCCAAATCTAAACCCGGCATCAACTTCAAATGCCAATATACTTCCAGCCACCGGAGCAGCAGCCAACGTTTCAACAACTTTGCCTTTTGGTATATACGCTGGTTCCACCGCATTCCTATCAGGCGCCGCAGATCAGGTTGCTTACACTTATAAGAAACTAGGTGGTGATGTATTGGACATTGAGTTGGCGGAAGGAAATGTTTACGCTGCTTACGAAGAAGCAGTTTTGGAATATTCATATCTAGTAAACCTATTTCAAACAAAGAACTCTCTTTCATCTTATCTTGGCGCCACAACAGGATCTTTTGATCAGGACGGTCAAATATCTGGTTCATTATCCGGCTCTAATATTGCTTTACGATATCCAAGATTCGATTACGGATATATTAGAAGAATATCAGAAGGTTTAGCAACGGAAGCCGGCTTTGGTGGAACAACACCAATCTACTCTGCGTCTATTCCGTCAGTTGCAGGCACGCAAGATTATGATTTGCAATCTATCATTTCAGCATCTTCTGCAACCGATACTTCATCTTCTTTCTATCAGCAAGTTGAAGATAAGAGATTAACAATCAGAAAGGTTTTTTTCAAGACCCCAAGAGCAATGTGGAGATTCTACGGTTACTATGGTGGATTCTCGGTTGTCGGTAATATGAGAACATATGGACAATACGCAGATGACTCTACATTTGAGATTGTCCCAACTTGGCAGAACAAACTTCAAGCAATGGCTTATGAAGATGCACTCTGGACAAGAGTCTCACACTACTCATACGAGATTCACGACAACAAGCTAAGACTTTTTCCAACACCCGATCAAACTTCTCCAAAGAACTTCTGGGTTCAGTTTACTATTAATAACCAGTATGAGCCATGGGATAACCAGCCAGGGGTTGATAATGGAGCAGAAGGTGTTAACAACATAAACACGATTCCATTTGAGAACATTCCATATGAAAACATTAATGCTATTGGTAAGCAATGGATTCGTAGATTCGCTTTGGCTTTAACAAAAGAAATGCTAGGACAGATACGAGGCAAGTTCTCCTCTGTTCCAATCCCTGGCGAATCCGTTACGCTAAACTACTCCCGAGCTTCTATCACAAGCAAGAACTGAAATGGATCAGTTAAGAGAAGAACTAAAAGCCATTCTTGAAGACACTACTTATGATAAGTTGGCTGAGATTGATTCTTCAATGCAGGATTCAGCGAAGAAGGTTCTTGAGAACATTCCAGCTGGCATCTTTGTAGGATAACTGAATGTCTCGTAGCAAGAAAACAGAAAAGCAAATAAAAGATAAACGATCCAAACGATTTGATTATGTCGGTGATAAAGAAACCGAGTCAAAGTTACAAGAAATAGAATTGTATTCTTCTACGATTGAAGATATAGATCAATCAGTTCTTAAATTCGTAAATGAAAGATTAGACATATCTGTAGACTCAAATGATGGATTTAAGAAAGTTCCTGTCCTATGGGTTACAGCAGAGCGCTCGTTTCAAATAAAACACAATAAAGATCTAAGAGATAAGGAAGAAACATTAATCCTTCCTTTAATTACGATCGATCGCAAAAGCATAGAAAAGAACCCTAATGCAGAATATGCGATCCCAGCCGCAAATATACCTGAAGTAAGGGATGCAATGGGTGGTGTAATGACGATTGGTCGTCGTATTTATCAAAAGAAGACAGCAGAGTTTCAAAACGCGCAAGCAAAAAAGAAGATTTAAGCATAGCACTTGGCCTGCGCAAGGAGCAGACAAAACTGTTTACAAAACAATTTCAATTCCTTTTCCAACTTGGGTTGCAGTAAACTATGAGATTAGTTTACGAACTGAATACCAGCAACAGATGAATACAATGATGACAAAGTTTATCCGTCAGGGTGGATTAAACAGAATGCCTTTTAGATTAGAAGAAGGCAAGAATAGATATGAAGCTTTTATTGATGGTTCTTTCGCAAATAATTCAAACGTTGCATCTTTACAGATGGAACAAAGAAATTATGAAACAATCATTAATATAAAAGTACTTGGATATCTGATCGGTGATGAGGATAACCAAGAGAAGCCAATGATAGTAGAAAGAGAGAATGCAGTTGAAGTTAAGCTTCCAAGAGAGAGGGTCATTTTAGGAGATAGTCCTGAATTTCCGGGAAGTTCTGGCTTTTATAAAGAGTAATGGAACTTTGGTAAACTAAATCACTATTTATATTGAACAAGAAAGTTCTATAGAGGAGTAACAGCAAGATGCCAGTAGATAGTTTTAGATTCGTCTCCCCCGGCGTGTTTATAAACGAGATCGACCAGAGCCAAGTACCGGCTTTAGGTGGACTCGGCACCGGGCCCGTAGTATTCGGTGTAGCAGAGAAGGGACCAGCGATGGTACCTGTAACAGTAAGGAGTTTTGACGAATTCGTCCAGATCTTCGGAAACCCACAGCCAGGGGCTGACAACAACTCTGATATCTGGAGAAATGGAGATTACTCCAACCCAACTTATGGTGCTTATGCAGCACAAGCTTATTTGGCTAATGGTTCTCCTTTAACTTATGTTCGCCTAGTTGGTGACCAAGCTCCCGGCGCCGATGGTGCTGGCTTAAATGGTTGGGAAGTTCCTTCGGTTAGCGCAACTGGTGGAGCCTATGGCTTATTCATGATTGCTTCCGGTACCACAGCCCAGCGCGACGGTACATTGGCGGCGATTTTTTATCTTTCTGGTTCAGACGTAGATATTTCAATTTCTGGATCGATTAACGGCACAGGCGGAACACAAGATGCTCTCGCTGCAGCGTTGATGGATCCCGAGACAGTTGGCGGTAACTCCGAGTTTAGAGTTAGAATTAGTGGCTCAAATGAAGTAACGGAAACAACGTTCAACTTTAATCCAAAGTCCGGACGATACATACGAAAAGTTTTCAATACAAACCCTCACCTTCTTAACGCGTCAATCACAGACACGCCAAACAGAAAAGATTACTTTTTAGGTGAAACTTTTGAGCGCTCGGTTATTGATTATGGTGCGGTTAAGAGTGCCGATGATTTTGGAGGTTCAACAGCAGTCATCCTTGGTCTTATCACTGGCTCTGTTCATGGTGGAGACTTTAGAAGAGGGTATGAATCACCCGCAACGCCATGGATTGTTGGACAGGATTTAACAGATCAAACAGGCTCTTTCGATCTTAATAACACAGTTCAGAGACTTTTCCGAGTTCACTCTAGAGAAGGTGTAGAATACGAACAGTCACACTACAAGATTTCCGTTTCTGATGTGAAGCAATCTCCAAATCCAAACTATCAGCCATATGGTACCTTTACTCTTATGGTTCGCGATATGAGAGACACAGATGAAAATCCTGTTATTCTTGAACAGTATAACAACCTAGATCTCAACCCGGCATCAAATAACTTTATTGGTAAGGTGATCGGTGATAGAACTTTTGAGTATGATACTGTTAACGATAAGTATGTTGAGCTAGGACAATACCCAGTTCAATCTAAGCTTATCAGAGTTGAAATGGATGAGACAGTAGAAAATGGTGACCAAGAAGCAGCTCTTCTTCCATTCGGGTTCAGAGGAATTCCATCCTACACTCCATTCAATATTGTAAGTGGTTCTACAACAACAGGTATCCGACAGTTCACTACTGCCGGCGCCGGAGCCGTTGGTTCCCTTTCAATGGTTGGCTCATCGGCTGGTACATCATCTGTCCCGGCAGCTGTCCGTTTGGGTGCAGACGAAGTTTATGTTGGAGCTTCAGCAACAGTTGTTACAGCTAGCATCGTGTTCCCAGATCTACCAATGAGATTAAGCTCTTCTGATGGAAGATTGTCTAAAGAAACAAAAGCATTCTTTGGATTGTCCCCACTGCAAGCTTCTAGCACATCACTATTTGGCGGCACAACATTAGACTTAATCAGAATTAAGCCACTAGATACAAGCACCACTAACACAGTATTGTCCCCAGGATTCTCGTTAGATGACTTGGTTTATGATGCAGGTTCCGCTTATCACGGACAGCAAGATTTAGGTGAATACTACGAGACAATTGCCGGCACAGGAAGTCCTTTGTCTCCTGGCTCTGCAAACATTCGTCGCGGTACTCCTGCATCTGATGTGGGACGTAGAGCAGGCACATCGATGACTGCAGTTAGTGGAACATATACAGAGGTTCTTACACAGGGCTTTAATAAGTTCACAGTTCCAATGTATGGCGGATTCAATGGTTTCGATATTACCGAGAAGGATCCGTTCAACAATACTAGAGCGCTCGATCCGGCCGCGGCTAAAACAGAGGCAAACTCTGCGCCATACTTTACATTAAAGAAGGCAATCGATTCTGTAGGCGATGTAGACCAGATTGATATCAACATGGCAGTAATGCCCGGTATCACTGATACTCAAGTTACAGACGATCTAATTGCAATGGCTGAGGAAAGAAAAGATACTCTTGCAATTATCGACCTAGAAGGTGGATACACTGCTTCTACCGAAGATACTTCTGCTTTCTCTGATAGAAGAGGCTCTTCGGCCGCAACAGTCACCGGGAGTCGAGGGTCGCGACTTTAACTCTAGCTACGCTGCAGCATACTACCCTTGGGTACAGATTAATGATACAGCAGCAAACCGTAGAGTTTGGGTGCCGCCATCTACAATCGCTCTCGGTGTAATGGCCGCATCTTCTGCTCGTTCCGAGCTTTGGTTTGCACCAGCCGGCTTCAACCGCGGCGGTCTTAACAATGGCTCTGCAGGATTGAATGTTGTTAATGTTATCGAGAAGCTTACATCTGACCAGAGAGATGATTTATATGAGGTGAATGTTAACCCAATCGCTTCGTTCCCATCAGAAGGAATTGTTGTCTTCGGCCAGAAGACGCTTCAAGCAACACCGTCTGCATTGGATAGAATCAATGTTCGTAGATTGATGATCTTCTTGAAGAAAGAAATTAGAAAGATCGCCAACGGAATACTCTTCGATCCAAACCAGCAGGTTACTTGGAACCGTTTCCTAAACCAGACCGATCCTTTCTTGGCTTCTATTAAGAACCGATTTGGACTTTCCGATTACAGAGTTGTCTTGGATTCTTCTACAACAACTCCGGATTTGGTTGATAGAAACATCATGTACGCCAAGATCTTGCTTAAGCCAACAAGAGCAATCGAGTTTATTGCACTTGACTTCACGATTACAAGAACGGGAGTAGAGTTTGAATAAATAAGACGGGGGATTCCATATCCCCCTACTATTTAAAACATAATGAGGAATTATTAAAATGACAGAATTTTGGACTAGTGCAGCATCGGAACCAAAGCGTTCACATAGATTTTTGGTTTCATTCGACTTGCCTTCGGGAACAAGCAGCCAGTTTTTTGGCGCGAACCTTTACAAAGCCGGCTTATACAGTTGGTGCAACAGAACACCAGTTCTTAGATAAGACCTACTACTACCCAGGACGCGTAAGTTGGAATGAGGTTACAGTTGGTATGGTTAATGGCGCAGATCCAGATTTAGATTTTGAACTGCAGTCAATTTTGTTACTTTCTGGATATGTTCTTCCGGACAACATTGCAGAAGGATCTGCAGTCGGTAATGCCGGCACTCCAAACAAAGCTGATGCAGTTAATGCGTTAGGAAACGGAGTTATTGTTCAGGAGTTAGACGGCCGCGGCCTAGTTCTCGGTTCCTACAAACTAAACAATCCTTTTGTTACATCTGTTTCTTACGGAACTTTGGATTACGGCTCAGAAGATTTGCTTTCTGTTGACGTTCAATTCCGTTATGACTGGGCTGTCTACACTATCGGCCAGTAAAGGAAGCCATATAGATGGCTACATACAAAGGAACTAAGGGTGTAAGCCCAACAAAAACGGGAGACAACCGTGTTTTCTGGAACGATCGCTTTGTTGAGCCAAAACAACAGCATCGCTTCACGGTTCGTTTTCCTGTGTATACGCCAGTCGGCAAAAATAAAGATGTTGTTGAGTTAGTTAAGACAGTCATACCTAACCATATCATAGACACGGTACCCGCCGCAGATCTCGATGATTTAAACGCAGATGCGGTTCTAAGGAAACAAGTTTTAAATGAGATGCTCGATGCTGTCAATGTTCGCCGCGCGAAAAAGAAGAAAAAAGCTTTAGAAATAGGTAATCTCACCTTCACTGATCTTACGGCCGAAGAACAAGAAACCTATCGATCGAAGCTTACCGCGCGGAAAACCGAAGGCCCGGTATCGGCCAAAATTAAAGCCACGAAGATATCCTCGACTGGGCCCAGGCCCTACCGATCCGAAAATATCTACCTTAGAATTCCAGAGTACATTGGCTATTCTTTTAAGCCACCCGGTTTCGGATATCAACCAAAGATTGATGGCCAGTTAGGTAATAGAGAGGATTATTATATTCCTGGCGCCGGCAAGCTAGATAGATCGCCGGTAAATCTTTCTTTTGTAACATCTTTGAGAGATGATATGCACTTCTCTTTAAATTTTCTTTGGCAGCTTGGTTGGGGATTGGGCGAGAGTGAAAATGCAAAAAACGGAGGCGTTCAAGTATTTCCAGACTCGATTACGGATTTACCAGACGATGATAAATATGTTGTTGTCTATGAGCACTACGCAAGGCAAACAAAAGATGGAAACGGAAACTCAATCAATGGTATAAATGATTATGCAGTATCCGGCATTCACAAGATAAAAAATCCATCAATTCAGTCAGTTGACTTCTCGGAATTTTCATATGGTGGTGCAGAACTAATCAAAGTTAATGTTGTCCTCGTCCCAGGTGAGGAAAATTCTCAAAAAGACTTCTATTCTTATCAAAATACTGAGTCCCGCTATGGTAAAGGGACTGTATATGCTACGGATGAAGGGAGTTACGCAACTGCTGATAGCACATTTCAAAAAGGCATCTATCCTTCTGCTGGTCCAATCCCGGGATCAAAGCGCTTTCAAGTTGTTTATAATACCCCTAACACAGGAAGCTCTAACCCAGAACTTCGCAACTTAACATTCGGAGATCTTAAGAGAAGAAAGAATAATTTGCTTATTGAAAAAAATATAGAAAGGATTGAAACAATCCGGATTATTGAAGGCGATAGTAATATAGATAAAAACTCTCTTGTGACAAAAGGAATCTCGGAAATACTGGCCTCCCGGGAAGACTCCGCGCTAGATGAACAGCGAGACAATAGATTATTAGATCGTGCCGCCAAAGACGCCGCGGCCCGCAGAGAAAAAAGTCATCAGGCATCAGAAGCAAAGAACCAAAAGATATATGATCATATCGCAAAAGAGACTGCGCGCCTTGAAAGAGAGCGCGCCGTGGACAAACTGTCCACGGCTTCTGCCGAATACCGTACAATGCAGAAGAACTAGCCACACTGCAACAAAAAAACTTTAAAATATTCTTATTTCATATATAATTAGTAAAGAAAGAGAGGTGTCCTTTGACACGTAGAAACAACGCCGATCGGCTTGGTGCTCCCCACCCGGATGCACCTGAAATTCCAGATACACTATTTGAGGACCAGAAACCAGATCCTTTATCCTTTATAACTCCAACCGAGTTTGTTCCATTGCCTTCAGAAGGTTTATTTTATCCACCAGGGCATCCTTTAAGCGGGCAAGACTCTGTTGAGATAAAGTTTATGACCGCAAAAGAAGAAGATCTATTGACTTCTCGTTCTTTGATTGAGAAAGGCATTGTATTGGATCGATTGATTGATTCTTTATTGGTTAATCGCCAGACACGTTCAAGAGATCTGTTGGTTTGTGATAGAAATGCAATTCTTATTGCGGCAAGAGCATCTGGATATGGCTATGATTATAAGACAACAATAGCTTGTCGTAACTGTGGTCATCAAGATTCTTATGATTATGACTTAAACGAGGCTCTTGTTAAAGGACCAAGAACGGCAGATGAGCTAAGTGAGTTGTCTGTTGAGGTGCTTCAAGACGGAACATTCAAGGTTCAAGTTCCCAACTCCCCAGTGGACATTCAATTTCGTTTATTGACTGGTCATGATGAAAGAGCAATGATGGACAATGCAGAGCGCAGAAGAAAAAAGAAGCTCGCGGATCGCAATGTAACAGATATGTTAAATTATATGATTGTTTCAGTCATGGGTCACGAAGACAGAGAGATAATCGCAAAGTATGTTGATTCACTGCCGATGCGAGATTCAAGATTCTTGAGAAAAGCTTATGAATCTGTGTCTCCTTCAATCGAGTTGAGAAAGGAGTTCGTTTGTGTTAACTGTGATCACACAGACGATATCACGTTTCCCTTTACAACCGACTTTTTTTGGCCTAACTCCTGATTATCACGAAAACGTATACGAACAGTTCTTCTTTCTAAAATATCACGGGGGCTGGGGTTTGATGGAAGCTTACAATCTTCCAGTTCGTTTGCGTGAGTGGTTTGTTAAGAGATTGCTTAAGCAAAAGAATGATGAAGCAGATGAAATGAAAGCTGCTTCGAAGGGCAAATCAGGTAAAGGAGGTCCACCAACGACCTTGGGACCGGGAAATGCACCTAGTGCGCCAGTGACAAGATAAGAAACTATTTATTAAACTATATAACAATGAGGGTTTTTTATGTCGGGTGATCTCCAACAAACTATTATCAATTTAAACGCCAATAAGCAAGGCATTATCAACGAAAGTTGGTTGTCTATGTTTGGAGGCGCCATTGAGATGTTGCTTAAATCAATGTTTAAAGGTGATACTGGTCCTTTTCAAAGCAAATTTGCTATAAAAGGCACCCCAAATCAAGTTGCTGCATTTGGTGATGCTTTGGGCAAAGAAAAAGTATATGGAAACTTTCTTAAAGCACGGGTTGAATGATCCTCGTTCTTTTTCTTCAAAGGCAGATCTAAACAAAGCAGTTTCGAACTTTGAAAGAGAGACAGGCATCAAGTGGCCGTTTAATTAGGAGATTATTAAATGGCCGACGAAACAGTAGAACAAGTAAAACTGCAGAAGCTTCTTGAAGAGGCAATGAAGAAAAATTCCGATCAACTTGCTCGACAAAAAGAGGATCTTGAGAAGATTAATCAACTTTACAGAGACCGCTTAGATAAAGAAAATCAATCAGTAGATTTTAGTGAAGTTATTGCGCAAAATAATAAGATAGCCAGAGTGGAAGCACGCATCGCCGCGCGGGAGCTTGAGGAAAACTTAGAAAGGCAACGAAATTTCGAAGTGGAGCGTCTTAAAATAGAAAAAGATTTAAATACTGCGAGGGAAAAAGAAAAAGAAAGACTTGAACAAATTAAAAAACTTGAACTGAGTATTGCACAAGCTAAGAATAACACCTATTAAGTTATTAAGCTGAAACAAAACAACCTAAAAGAAGTTAAAACTGAACTTAAGGCCAAAAACTAATAAAAAAAACTATTAAAACTAATGTTGATGAATTGAAGACAAGCAAAAGAAAAGATAAGCCGAGCTAACAAGAGTGAGGTGCGACAATTACGAAAAAAAAACACCCTTATTCAAACCAATAATGCTAACGAAAATCTTCAATCTTCAACTCGCGGCTTTTTAAAGACATTTACCGGTGTTACTGATATGAGCGATTCTTTCTTGGGATCTCTTATTAATTCCAATGATGCTGTTGGACAAATTGGCGACACCATGAAAGCCACCCTCACGGGTCCAAATATGGCTTTTTCTGTTCTTTCAAAGATATTCCAATCAACCTTAATGTTCATGAAGGAATTCGACAAGCTCGCCGCAGACTTCCGCAAAAACACTGGAATCATTGATCGCGGTTTTGGCGGCATTGAACAAAGAATTGTAAACGTACAAAGAGCAAATATTCGTATGGGTGTTTCCATGGACGAAGCATTTCAAGCAGCCGGCTCTTTAACATCAGAGATGGCCTCATTTACCGGAATGACCGATAAATCACAGGCTAGTGTGTTACAGGCAGCAACTGTCTTGCAAGAGTTTGGCGTGGGAGCACAAACAACAGCACAAATCTTTAACAACTTTTCAAAGGGCTTGGGTTATAATGCAAGTCAACTTGAGAAGTTAAGCACTCAACTAATGGGGATTTCTACTTCGTTAAAGATTCCACCACAGATCATCGCCACTGAATTTAATGCCGCCAGCAAAGAATTAATGAAGTATGGTGGAGATATGGTTAATGTCTTCAAGGGCATTGCAGAGCAATCAAAGCAAACAGGCATTGCAATGGGCGAGTTGTTGGGAATCGTAAAACAATTCGATACATTTGAGGGCGCAGGAGCCGCTGTAGGCAAGTTGAATGCAATTTTGGGTGGACCATACCTTAACTCTATTAACATGCTTTACGCGACCGAAGAAGACCGTGTAAAGATGTTGCGCGAAAGTATTGCTCTATCCGGTAAACAATTCAATCAATTGTCTCGATTTGAACAACAGGCGATCGCAGCTGCTGCTGGTATCACGGATATGGCCGTTGCCGGCAGATTGTTTGGTGGAACAAGTTCAGAGTTCGCAAAAACTCAAATGTCGATGAAAGAAATGCAAGAACGTGCCGCCAAAGCACAGTCAGTTACAGAAAAGTTCACTCAAGTGATGCAATCATTTGCTATCGCTTTGGGACCAGTGGTGCATCTTTTGGGTGCGGTTGCTGAAGTACTTCTATTTCTATTGAATCCATTTGGTGAATTGGCTCGGTTCCTCGGTGCCGATAGCGAAATCGTCGCAGGATTGGGGCAATTTCAAGTTCTGTTATACGGAGTTGCAGCTGCGATGAAGTATACTGGTTTCGTCGCGAGCGGTCTTGGTGCAGCTCTGTCGAAAGCATTTCTTCCTGTGACAGTGCTAGTGGGCACATTCATGGCTCTTAAAAAAAGTATTGGAAATGATGGCACCCATTTTGAGAGTGTTCGCTGGGATAGGATTGATAATTGCCGGGGTCTTCGCGATCATCGCCGCGATTCCCACCGGAGGCGCGTCATTAGGAACATATGGAGCACTGCTAGGAGCCGCCGGCGCCGGAAGTCTCGCCGCCGGAGTAGGTGGGTTTGTGTCTGGGGTTGACGAATTCGGAGGCGGCAAGAATGAAGGAGTTTCAGCGCGCGGAGGCATGGGCGTGCTAGCCGAACCGGGAGCAGGACCGGAGCTTCTTATGAAGGGTAACGGTGGTGCATATTTGGTCTCAACTCCCTCTCTTGTTGAGTTAAATCCACAGGATACAGTTTACTCCAACGCTGAAACAAAAAGCAATGCTAAATGGCGGTGGAGGCAACGATAGTGCCGTAATTGCCGAGATGAGACAAATGATTAGAGAACTCACAAGATCGCAACAGCAACAGAGCGCTGCAGCAGATCGAAGAGTTGAAGCAATATTAGATAGACCTGTTGCTGTGTCTGTAAGTGATAAAAAATTGTTTGAAACCATGAAACCACAGTTAAATAGAGCACTTGGCCTTAGCCGAACAGGCGGGGTCGTATAGGAAGGGTATATAGATGGCAGATCTAATAAAAGAACTTACTTTAACACACCTTGGACTTGGGGAATCTACAAGTATGCCTGTTTTGGTTTCTCTATATCAACAGGATGCGAAGCCTAATTTTTCATCTACCTCTGTGTATGCTCGCATGGATCCGATTTTTACATATCAGAATACAGTTCGAACCTTTTCTGTTACTTGCCAAACTTTAACACATGAAATATATAAGAAACACTACAAGGGCACCACGAAAGCCGACGACGAACCGGATGTTGTTACTCAGTTAGCTGGGGCATTTATATCTGATATATATAGAATGATGTATCCTGTATATGAAAGAACTGTTGAAAACGGTATACCAACTAATGCTCTTAAAAGTCCACCAATTTTAGAACTTAAGATTAATGATATCATCGGCCAATCAGAAGCAGTCATATTTGTTCCAGAAAGTTTTACAGTAAATACCGGCTTTGCGGACAGATCGGAAGTCAATTTTGTTGTTGAATCCGGAGCAGATCTAAAGTATCTCGCCTTAGCAGGAGGGTATGGCTTCACTCTAGGGGGTACGATACTGCATAAAGATGAACCGCCAGGATTTATAAGAAAAGCCGACGATAGTGGGAATATAAGCTTTTCAAAGAAAAACTTTCCTTTCGGCGCCGGCACGAACATCGATATTCTTAAATAACGGTATTTATTATGACAAGCAGATACACAAACACAAGATTTTTTAGAAATAACCTACCAATGTATGAGGATTTACTGGAGGATAGAGGACTTAACTCAATTCGTCAATATCAGTCTCCTACTTATAAGCAATTAACAGAAGATCAAATAGCATCAATAGGTGAAACAAATTATTCTTGGCAAGTTGGAGATAGACTTGAAAAAATCTCTTCAAGAGTATATAATGATCCTCAATACTGGTGGATCATCGCAAGGTATAATAACAAACCAACAGATGCCCACTATAAACGCGGGGATACTGTAAAGATCCCAAAGCCTTTGAACTTAATACTTTCTTATTATACGGAATAAAGAATGGCTAATAAACCATCAAGCAATAAAAGCAAAAATGCTGTTAAAGATGTTATTGATAAAGCACAATCGTTAACTAATAAACAAAAAAGAGTTCAGGTTAGAAAAAATGCACAACAAACGTTGCTGTATTTACACGATGTAATAGCAAAAAATAATCAAAGATATTACACGAGTGATGATGGTGATAAGGTACCTGAGATTCCAGTTGGAAACCATGAGGACTACCTCGATGAGATCATGGCTCAAATGGCTCAAATGGCTCAAAGCCCGGGCCCACAACAAACTAATACCGCTTCATGGAAATCTGGTTATAAGAATATTATACCAATTGAAAAGGGCTCTTTTGAAGATGGAGTCTCTCCAATAACAAGCCTTGGTGAGCCAGTCGAGAAGTTTTTTACATTTGAGCTAACATCTGCACAACAAGCCGCACTATATCCAAAAATAAGATTGTATAAAATTGAATATGAGTTAGACGGAAATGGTAATGTTGCTATTCCTTTTACAGAAAAAGCTAGAAAAGAGATTATATTTGAAAAAGCAATAACCACAAAGGAACTGCAAATCCTTACCGACAAGGGCGGCAATATTGGATCATCTGGTATTGAATCATTTGATTGGAAGTTGATGGGAGTCAACCCAGCAGAAGTTGATTCAAACATTGAAGCAAGCTTAAAGATATACTTTAACAATATTGGTGTTTTTGCTGAACGTATAGAAAATTTGCACTTCGCGGCCGCTTTCAACGCAGCGCCACTCCAATTTCCCTCTACTGACGAGTCGAGAAGACTTAACTCCTTAGAACAAGCACACTTTTTAGATTTAATTACGTTTGCTCCTCCAACATCTAAAGGTCTTGATTCATTGCCTTGCAGTGAAGTATACGATCCTAGCTTTTTTGAGATCTTGGCGGAAGTTGGGTGGGAAGTAGTTGATACTGGGCTTGATTTGTTTGCTCCTGATCAAAAAGAGTATATTGAGAAGCAAACAGTCTCACTTTACCTAACTTTAACTGATCATAAGTTTGACTTTAAAGAAGATGGCTCGGCTACATTAATAGCCAATTATCGTGCAAGACAAACCTTCTCCGGTAGACGTGATGATTTATTGCATCCCCCACAAGAACTGCAAAGTAAAATTGATAATCTAGAAGAATTAAAAACAGGCGACGATCCTGATACAGAAGATATTGAGGACTCAGAAAAAGATGTATCAAAACTGCTAAAAGAGAACTATAAAAGAATAATCTCGGGCTTATTGGAAAACTTATATGAGGCTGAAATACCAAATGCCTTATTACTGAATAGTGTGTTGTCCGTAAAGACAACAGAAGTCGCGACCGGTGAGGACGTGACTGCGCGACAAACTATGAAAAGAATATCAGCTACGGTCAATTAATAGATCTATTACAAAATCAAGGTGATTTATCAATTCGTCATAAGAATAACCTCGGAGTCCAGTACGACCGCGATGTTCAGCTCCAAAAGGCTATAAAAGATATACAAAGTCAAATTAATAATCAAGGGAACATTAAGGTGAAGAGAAAATCTCTTGGTACCGGCTATACTGGCCCAGGCAGCGCGCTGGCTAACACAACAAACAATGTTATCAATCAGGATGATAATTTGACGGATGATGCATCACCGTTTGGCTCTGCAGTGACCATCCGCGATGATCTTCAAGCCGGAACCATTCAAGATCTTTCCGCAGGCGCCTTAAATAAAATTCAGTTTTTCTATTTAGGCGATATTCTAGAAGTAATGTTAGAAACAGTAAAGATGTCGGCAGACTTAAGAGATAAAAAAGTTGCCTTTGTATTAACTGATTTTCAATATTTAAATTTATTAAAAATAATAGAAGCTGCTTCTGTAAGCAGTACAAGCAATAAAATAGAAATTCAAAATTTTGATTTTGCAAACTTTAAGTGCAAGCAAAAAACTTTAAAGCCAGGAGACTTACAAACATTTTATTCTGTCCTAAATGTTGCTAATATACCCATTGAGGCAACTGCATTTTTAGACTTCTTTACAGAGAAGATTGTTGCACAAGATAGACAAAATTATTACTTAAATAATTTTCTTAATGATATATTTATAAATTTGGTTAAACCAGCGTTAGGAGATAATGCTATTCTTGGTATACCAAATAATCAACCAGCATTAATAAATATTGATATTTCTGCTGTAGACACTGAGAAATCTCCTCTCTTTATTAGTAGCAATAAACTCGGGATCAGCTCTCCACGAGATCTGATATCCTTTGAAAAGTTTGAATACCGACTACGCGATTTGAATCCACAATATATGTATATTTGGATTTCTACGATTGAAGATTATATTGGTGCTAGCACAAACAACGCAGTTTTCTTTCAGAACCCTACCAAAAACGCTACAAAAAATGTAGCAACAGTTAAAGTATTAGGAGTTAACGGTGGAGTTAACTTTCTTGATGGAAAATACAACACTAACATAAAAAATAATATTTCTAACTTTATTGTTGGCCTTGATCGGGGGATCATAAAGTCAGTATCATTTGAAAGAGTTGACCAGCCGCACCTTCGTGAAGCAAGAACAGCAACAGACAAATCTTTCGGTGTTGGACAGTTAAGAGAACTTTACAACGTCAATCTAACATTGTATGGTAATAATATACTTAAGCCAGGAAATATGATTTATGTTGAGCCGAATAGGTTTGTATTTGGAAGACCCACAGAACCAGCTTCGGTTTCAAGACTTTTAGGACTTGGCGGCTATCATCTGGTTGTTGATGTTTCAAATACTATCGGCAAGGAAGGCTGGGAGACTACGGTCAAGGCGCTTCATATGGCCATGCCGGCAATTGTGGAATAAGACTACTTAAGATATGCCTGCAGAATTTACTACTAGACCAGAATTACTAATAAGCGGAAGCTTTGCATATCCTCTTGGTAGCAATAATCTTCCTTTGGTTGTTAATTATGATCAAAGAGTAAAATACAGAGAAGGTGATTACTTCTTTGATTTACCAAAACCAATAGACACTTTCTACGACAAAGTTTTCTATGGAAAAGTAGATCGCTTCCAAAACGTTATTATACCAAAAGCAGATACTTCATTAATTAAGCAAACATCTGATAACTCAAATGTGTTTTCTTTTAATTTTGTTTCTGATGCTTTCTTCAAACTAAAGAGAAACCTTAAGATCGCCGGCGACTCTGGGGGTATTGAGAGGGTAACCACAAAATTCTACGATATTTCTCCTACAAATGGCTGGTTCAACTGGCAACAACCATACAAAAGAGTTCTTAAAAACATATTTGTTGCTTATAACTCTTATTTAAGTTTATTGGACAAAAGAGATTTCAACAAAATAAGAACGGTTAAAGATTACACAGATGGTTTATTGAACTACCTTAAAACAGGAGATTATAAACTACCAATAACCTTAACAGAGTTTGTTTTATCTCGCTCAACCCCGTATACAGTAAGTGGAATTGTTTTGGAGTTATCTAATGACTCTTATGCAAATGATTTAAACAAGTTTACAAATTACTTTTTGGATATCAACTTTGATTACTATGTGCGCGCCGCACGCAAGTTTGGATTTTATGTTGATAAAAACGGTCCCTGGCGCCTCTTTGCAGATATACTATCAAAGCCGATGTTGGAAGAATTAGAGAAATATGATACCAACGAGCAGAATTTCTTTGACAACTATTATGATAGAACGTATACTTTAGATCTTCTGTACTTTAAAGAAGAATTAGTGATTGCTTATAATAACTTTGCTTCAGATAACTTTACAATAACTGAATCTTCTATTCCAACAATGCGATGTCCTAATCCTCAAATAAAACTTCTTGGTATTAGAAAGCAAACAACAATCGAAGAATTAAACAACCTCGGAGATCCATATTGGTTGTCGTATTATTTTAATCTTCGTATGCTTGAATCTGGCGTTAAATATAAGAATGGCCAATCCCTCGTTGAAGAGGCTATCAGTTCCGCTAGAGTATATGGCTACGATAAAGGACTAATTTACATCAATAACTTGTTTAAGCCTTATCTCTACGACGAAAGATTGTTTAATACAAACTTCTTGACAGGAGAGCCCAACTCTGTTATAGTAGGTTCAAGTGAGGACACACCTGTCGCTGTAGTAGGACAGGGGAGGCTCCTCATACTAGGGAGATATCTTGCTTTTTCAGGTTCTTGACGCAAATCGCGATTGCGTCGGCTATTTTGCTAGAAATAAAATAAACTCAACAACCGAACTTCCGCCCCAAGGCTCCACTTGGGAGTATTCAGCACATCTCGGTTCAGGCAAATACGAAATAGCACGTATTTACGCCAACGGTGCGACGATTACAGACGTTTGTCCCGAGCATATGAAGGCTGACTGGGAGAAAATCAAAGAAACGCTTAAATCGTGTCTCAAAGCCTTCAATACTGCGAACCTTTCTTTGAAAGATAACTGCTTTTATGATGTATTGCCGGAATATTTCCTGTATCAGTATCTCGAAGCAAAAAATCAAGTCACAAAGCACGTTCTGGAAAACATTGAGAAGCCAGAAAACTACGATCATATGTTTAATCTTGTAAGAATGCTTGGAGACATAAGTTCTCGGCATTTGAACGTAGATATTCAGCCAATCAAGCATCTTTTGTCGTCTGTAAAGGGAATGAACTTTCATAAGACGCTTCGATCGTCTAACTGGGTGTGTGATTACAATCCTTGGGGCACTGTAACAGGTCGTTTATCAACAAAGCCTAACTCTTTCCCGATTCTTACAATGGGCAAAGAATTTCGTCCTTGTATTAAGCCTACAAATGATTGGTTGTTTGAGTTAGACTTCAATGCTGCTGAACTTCGTGTTCTTTTGGCTCTCTCAGGGAAAGAGCAGCCTCAAAACGATATTCACGACTTCAACGTTGAAAGAGTCTTTAATAATACGCTCACTCGTGATGAAGCCAAAACAAAAACGTTTGCTTGGCTTTATTCTGCGAGTAAAAACACAGAGTTAGAGAAACTATACAACAAAGAATCAGTGCGAGATAAGTATTGGGATGGATGTAATATTAAGACTGATTATGGTAGAATAATGAAGAATGTTGATGATCATCGTGCCTTAAACTACATTGTTCAAAGCACTACGATCGATATGGTCCATGAACAAGCATATAAGATCTTCAAGTTCTTGGAGAATAAGAAAAGCAACATAATGTGTCTTATTCACGACGCAGTTTACATTGATTTAGCCGAAGAAGATAAGTTCGAAATAATAAAAATGCTTGACTTATTCAGGCAAACGCGGTATGGTTGTTTCACGGTGAACGTCTCCGCAGGAAAAAACCTTGGAGAAATGAAGGAACTAAAGTTATGATCATACACCACCAAAAACTAGTGAGAGATCAAATACCAGAGGCTATTGAAGAATCTGGTAAAGAGTTTTCATTTCATCAGTCTAATAAAGAAGAGTTGATTTCATTTGCTAAAAAGAAGCTTCTAGAAGAAGCACAAGAGTTTGTAGAGAATCCCTGCCCAGAAGAAGCAGGAGATATCTTGGAGATTCTGTTTTTCTCACAGATACACTGAATATTAGAAAGCAAGAAATCGCCGCACATCGCATTTCGAAGTTTGCTCGCAATGGCGGCTTTGATAAGGGAATCATCTTGGAGTGGGTTAAGGAATGATTGTTGTTGGTTTAGGAAAAGCAGGCTGTAATATTGCGAAGGCTTTCTCAAAGTTTCCTCAATATGAGACACATTCCATTGATACAACCGAAGACGCTGAGATTACAATCTTAGAATGTAAGTCTCACGAAGAGTATGATGAAAAGTTCCCGGCTTTAAACTTAAACATTCAAAATGAAGATGTGCTTGCTATTATCGCCGGCTCTGGTAAGATCTCTGGCGGATCATTACGGTTGTTAGAACAACTACAAAACAACAAAATCACAGTTCTTTACATTGAGGGCGATCTAACGATAATGTCCGATACACAAAAGAAACAAGAGAGAATCGTTAGTTCAGTTTTACAAGAATATGCTAGATCTGGCGCCATAGAGCAAATCATTATGGTAAACAATGCTTATATTGAACGAAGCATTGGAGATATGTCTATCATAGGATATTACGACACTTTAAATCAGGCAATAGTAAACATTATTCATATGATGAATGTATTCAAGCACTCAGAGCCTGTAATCGGCAACTTTATCACCCCGTCAGAACTGTCTCGGATCTGCACGATCGGCGCAGTTACATTAGAGGGAGACGATTACACCGAATACGAAGAAAAGTGGTTTTACCCCTTGACTTATACGAAGGACGTGGTATACTATTATGGTATTGGAGATGACGACCTGAAAAACGACGGGACGCTCTTCAGAAAGATTAACAACTTTGTTAAATCACGCCTTGACACGGGAGCAAATGTGTCGTATGGTGTGTTTAGAACGAGCTACGAACAAAAATATTGTTATTGCATTCGGTATGCGTCTGTGGTACAATACATTGACGAACTTCTAGGCGATCAGGATATTGGCTGATCGTACTTTAACCCACGAAAGGAAATAAAAATGGGTATTAATTTAGATAAAATGCGAGCAAAGCTGGCAGCCTTACGAGGTGAGGGAAAAGGTGGAGATTCTGTTTTCTGGCGACCGGAGGATGGTGATCAAGACATTCGCATTGTTCCTACTGCTGATGGAGATCCCTTTAAGGAGATGTGGTTCCACTACAATGTTGAGAAGGGCGGCTTCCTTTGCCCGAAGCGTAACTTTGGTGATGATTGTCCTGTATGTGACTTTGCTTCACAGCTTTGGCGTGAAGGCGTAAACAACAACGATGATCAATCCAAGAAGATGGCGAAGTCTCTCTTTGTTCGTCAGCGTTTCTTCTCACCAGTAATGGTTCGTGGTCAGGAAGACCAGGGCATCCGCATCTGGGGATATGGTAAGACTGCTTACGAGAACCTTCTTTCACTTGTGCTCAATCCCGAGTATGGTGATATTACCGACACTGAGGCAGGCACCGACCTAACTCTAACTTACGGTAAGCCCCCGGGAGCACAGTTCCCGCAGACAAAGTTGGTTCCCCGCCGACGTTCATCCGCTCTCTGCGAGGATCTAACTCCGGACAAGTGCGCTGACCTTCTGGACAACATTCCAGACTTCGGCGGTCTCTTTGAGCGTAAGACGACTGATGATGTTCAAGCAGTGCTTGATAACTTTGTTAACGCACAAGTTGAGGATCCCGAGGCTATTAGCAGCGAGACCACAAAGTATGGTAACAAGACAAGCGACACCGAGGTCAATGCAGTCGAAGCCGCGTTCAAGGAACTCGGTTCTCTATAACAAATATCCCACAGGGAGGCACAGGGTTACAGGTGCCTCATTATAGAAAGGAAGAGTTATGACTACTACTACGAATCGACTTGAACAGTTGATTACGCTTCTTGAGGAAGCCCGTGATGATCACGATAAGTTCTTTGACGCTGGAAACAACGCTGCTGGAACCCGGGTTCGCAAGGTGATGCAAGAAGTAAAGGTTCTCGCTCAGGAACTTCGTCTTGAAGTTCAAGAGACTAAGAACGCTAGGTAAGCTCTACCAACCGCAGGGAGGCATGGGTTACAGATGCCTCAACTTATCACAACAACAACATTATAAAGGAAGAAAATGAGTGATTTTATTAACAAGCTTCGAGAGCTTAACGTTTCAGAGGATTCGTTCCTAACTCTATCATACACTGAGGGAAATGATGTATGGCATATTAACGACGGTTACGTCAATGATTCAGTTTATGAGACTGAGACAGCAGGATACTTAGGTAATCTTCTGGCTTCTAATATTCCAGTGTATTCTCAGTATGGTGATACAAGTGAAGGAAATGATCTTCTAAACGCAATGCGCGCCGATGGAGAGCTTGACGAGTATGAGCGAGGAGATGAGTATTTTAATGAGTTCCTAACAGAGAGGCTTCAGGTAACCATTCATGAGGGTGAGTATTCACTAGAGTATTCAACCGAGCAGTATGACTACAAGCGTGGTCGCTGTGATATCTCTACATCTGTCCGTGTTCGTGCTGGTGATCTTTATGCCGCACAAGCAGCCACCAATGGGCGATTCGCAACATTTGATACTGATACTTTCGTTCTTGGATTTGACGTTTCAGTTGAAACCGACAACGGCACACTAACTCTAAACTAGAAAGGATAAGAATATGTTTAAAAACCTAAATAAGATGATACTTTTTGTATTTTTGATTTGCTTTATGGGTCTCGCTACTGTATTATTCAGTGGCTGTCCTTCTGAGGCTGATGACGATGATTCGTCAGTAGCTGACGACGACTCTGGTGACGACGACGACTCATCTGATGATGATGATTCCTCTGACGACGACAGCGCGGAGTAAATGATGCTGACGGTGATGGCTCTAATATTGATGTTTATTTATATGTTGGAGCTTCACCGTCAGGTTACTCAAATAAGCGAACAAGTAACTCAACTACATCGCGATTTCATAGAAGACACAAATACAAGATACGGAGAGAAGATAGATGGCGAAAAGTAAATCAAAGGCGGGTAAGATCTCAATTGACGGTCTACGTTCTTTAATCAATAAGACTTCGGGCGTGGAAGTCGCTCATAACCTAAGAGAGGCAAACCCAACAGAAGTTAAAGAGTGGATTCCCACTGGCTCACGCTGGCTAGATTCTATTATATGTCGCGGCAGACTTGCTGGTATTCCAGTAGGCAAGATTTCCGAGATTGCTGGATTAGAAGCAACAGGCAAGTCTTTATGGCTGCGCAGATTGCTGCTTCTGCTCAAAAGATGGGAATGGTGGTTGTTTATCTAGACTCAGAGTCAGCCATTGATCCAGAGTTCTTAGAGCGAGCAGGATGTAACTTGGAGGATCTGATTTATGTTCAAACTCAATCAGTAGAACATGTTCTTGAAACTGTTGAAAACATCTTGAATACTGGAACCGAAAGAGTTCTTTTCATCTGGGACTCTTTGGCTTTAACACCAACTATTTCAGATGTTGAAGGGACTTTAATCCACAGTCATCAATGGCGATGAAGGCTAGGATTCTATCAAAGGGAATGTCTAAACTTACAATCCCGATTGCGAATACTAGATCAGCATTCTTGGTTCTAAACCAGTTAAAGGTTAATATCCCATCTGGTCCAAATGCGCGCATTATCGCTATGACTACTCCGTATGTTACTCCTGGCGGTAAGGCGATGCATTATGCTTACTCACTGCGAATCTGGCTAACCGGACGAAAGGCAAAGTCTTCTTTCATTGAGGACGAAAGCGGCTTCCGTATTGGCTCAGAGGTAAAGGTAAAGTTGGAGAAGTCACGATTTGGAACACAAGGCCGAAACTGTGCTTTTAAGATTCTCTGGGGCACTAATGAAGTAGGAGTTCAAGATGAAGAGAGTTGGTTAGAAGCAATCAAGGGATCAGACAATCTAAGAACTGCTGGCGCTTGGTATACGCTCTTCTATGCTGACGGTAAAGAAGAGAAGTTTCAAAGGGCTCACTGGACTGAAAAGTTACAGAACGAAAACTTTAGAAACCGAGTGTTTGAGATTATGGATGAGGAAATCATCGGCAAGTTCGACAAAAGGGAGGGATCCGCTGAGGACTTTTACGACGTAGACAAAGAGTAGAATCTTAAACGGTTCTTGACAAACAGGCGGCTATGGGGTATTATAACTCCATAGCCGCTTCATATATAGGAGATTACAGATGAAGAGAGTAATGATTGTTGATGCCCTGAATGCTTATTTCAGGGCTTTTATTGTAAACCCAAGCATTTCCATCCACGGACAACCGATTGGAGGACTCAAGGGTTTCTTGGGTATCCTACAGAAGCTTTGCCGAGATATTAAGCCAGATAGTATTGTGATTATCTGGGATGGCCCCGGAGGCTCACGCAAGCGCCGCGAACAAAACAAGAACTATAAAGCAGGAGAAAGCCTATTCGGGTTAATCGCCCAAACAACCTTTCTCCAGAGCAGCAGCAGGAGAATATGGTATGGCAGCAGGTTCGCTTGCTTGAATACTTGAATGAACTACCAGTGATCCAGTTTCGTTTTGATGAGATCGAAGCAGACGACGTTATCTCCTATGTAAGCCGCATGTCCCATTATGATGGATGGCAGAAGGTTATTGTTTCTAATGATAAGGACTTCATTCAACTTTGTGACGATGAAACAGTCTTGTTTCGACCAACTCAAAAGGTAGTTCACAACAAGAACAATGTTGTAGAACAGTTTGATATTCACCCTCGTAACTTTGCTATTGCTCGCGCCATTGCCGGGGATCCATCCGACAATCTTGATGGAGTTCCAAGAGCAGGATTGAAATCTATCGCAAAAAAGCTTAATTTTTTGAGGGAAGATAAAGACGTAACATTACACGAACTTTTTGATTTTTGCGAAAATATCGACTCCAAAGCAAAGTTTTTTACGAACATTTTAAGTCACAAGGATGTAGTTATTAGTAACTATAAACTTATGCAACTGTATGCGCCCGCTATTTCGTTGCAAAGCCAAGAAAAGGTTCATTATACCCTAAACAACTTTGAGCACGACTACAATAAGACCGAGATTCTTCGAATGATGAATCAGGACGGTTTTGGTGTTTTTAACTGGGAGGATTTACACGCAACTATGAATAGAATTTGTATTGACAAAGCATTGGTGAAGGAGTAAGATGTGGCTATGACTCAAACGATTATTGGAAAGCCTGAGAACTCTAGTTTCTCAAAGTATGGAAAGTCCTTTCAAGAAAAGCTTTGTATGGTGATACTAGATGACCGTGCTTTTGCGGATCAGATAGAAGAAGTGCTAGATATTAACTTTTTAGAGTTGAACTATCTTAAGTTATTCTTAAACAAAGTATTATCTTACCGCGTAAAGTATGGAGTTCATCCCTCACGCGACATTATGAAGACTATTCTTCGTTCTGACTTGGACAATGAAAATGAGCTTACTGCAAAGCAAGTAAGAGAGTTCTATGTTCGATCACAAATCACAGATCTAACGGATATTGAATATATTAAGGATACATCGCTAGATTTCTGTAAAAAGCAGAATCTTAAGTCTGCGATGGTTAAGTCTATTGGCTTGCTACAATCATCATCATTTGATGAGATCTCAAAGGTGATAAATGATTCACTTAAACTTGGAATGGACAACGAAGAAGGATATGATTGGAAGAGAGACTTTGAAGAAAGGTTCAAGCCAAAGTTTAGAAACCCGATTTCTAGCGGATGGGATCTGATTGATAATATCAGCAAGGGTGGATTAGGACAAAAGGAACTTGGGGTGGTTATTGCTCCAACTGGTGCCGGAAAGTCAATGGCTTTGGTTCACTTAGGAACAGAAGCCCTTCGTGCTGGTAAAACAGTGGTTCATTACACCCTAGAACTTCAAGATACAGTGGTAGCATCACGCTATGACTCCTGTCTTACTAAGATTCCACTAGGAAGCCTTACATCCTTTAAAGAGAAGATTTATGAAGAGGTTCAGGACATTGAAGGCAGACTGATTGTAAAGGAATACCCAACAAAGTCAGCCAGCACGCAAACAATCCGAAATCACTTGGAAAAGTTGCGAATGCGCAATATTGAAATTGATATGATTATCATTGATTATGGTGATCTATTGCGTCCAGTTAGATACCAGAAAGAAAAGAGAAACGAACTAGAATCCATCTACGAAGAGTTGCGTGGTCTTGCGTCTGAATACGAAGCGCCAGTTTGGACTGCTTCACAAACAAACAGATCCGGCTTAAACGCAGAAGTCATTACAATGGAATCGATCTCCGAAGCATTCAGCAAATGCTTTGTCGCTGATTTTATCTTTAGTATTTCACGAACTGTGGATGATAAGGTCGCCAACACTGGTCGTCTCTTTATAGCAAAGAATCGTAATGGTCCCGATGGGATTGTCTTTCCATTATTTATGGATACAAGCACAGTCAGTATTAAGGTACTGGAACAAAGTGAGGAAGATGAGAATGTAGAAGTGAATGCTACAAAGTATAAGCAGACACTTGCCGAGAAATACAAGAACTTTAAGAAAAACAAAAAAGGAATAATAAAAATGTACAATGAGGAACAAGTAAAAGAAGCAACACTAGCTTATTTTAATGGTGACGAACTAGCCACAAATGTCTTTATGACAAAGTATTGTTTAAGAGACAAGAAAGGCAACTATGTTGAGAAAACACCTGATGATATGCATAGACGCCTTGCGGCAGAGTTTGCTCGTATGGAAGATAAGTTTGGGGACACAGGTCCCACTGAAAACGAGATCTATTCTTTCTTAAAAGACTTCAAATACATTGTCCCTCAGGGTTCTCCTATGATGGGCGTGGGAAATGATTATGTTAATGTTTCGCTCTCTAACTGCGTGGTTGTCGACAATCCTCAGGACTCTGTTTCTTCTATTATGGATGCCGGTAAAGATATTGCTAATCTATTTAAGCGTCGTTGTGGGGTTGGCCTGGATATTTCTGATTTACGTCCCGAAGGCGCTCCCGTTAACAACTCTGCTCGCACTACAACTGGCGCTTGGTCTTTTGCTGATTTTTATTCTTACGTCTGTCGTATGATCGGACAGAATGGTCGCCGCGGTGCTCTAATGCTTTCAATGGATATTCGCCACCCGGATATTCAAAAGTTTGTTAGAATGAAGCATGATCTTACAAAGGTTACAGGAGCCAATGTATCGGTTAAGATAAGCGACAGTTTTATGGAAGCAGTTGAGAAAGGAGAGCAATTTACGTTACAGTTCCCGGTTGATGCTGAAACTCCAACACATATAAGCGAAGTTAGTGCTGTTGAACTTTGGAATGAGATTGTAGAGTCTGCTACAAAGACAGCAGAGCCTGGACTTCTTATGTGGGACAACATCACAAAGAACCTTCCAGCACATTCTTACCCACAGTTCCAAACAAAGACAACAAACCCTTGTGGGAGATTCCTCTTTCTGCTTATGATTCTTGTCGTTTGATTTCTTTAAACCTCAAGCATCTCGTTACAGACGCCTTTACAGACAAAGCAGCATTTGACTTTAATAAGTTAAAGCAGATTGTTGCTGTTGGTATGCGACTTTCTGACGATCTTGTAGAGTTAGAGTTGGAGAAGTTACAGAACATCCGGAATGTAGCAGATTCGGAAGATGAAAAGGTTTTATGGACAAAGTTATACAATGCCGCCGCCAATGGTCGCCGCACAGGCTTGGGGACACACGGTCTTGCTGATGCTGTTGCTAGAATGAACTTGTCGTATGACTCTGATGAGGCTGTAACCTTGATTGAGCAGATATATGAGATTGTTAGAGATACGGCTTACACAGAAAGTTGCTATCTTGCGCAAGAGCGTGGAGCATTCCCAGCATTTAACTGGGAGACAGAAAGCAACAACGCTTACATTCAGCGTCTTCCACAAGAGATACAAGCTTTGATCCAGACGACTGGACGACGTAACATTTCTATTCTTACAAATGCGCCAACTGGTTCTGTTTCTATTATGTCGCAGACTTCATCTGGTTTGGAGCCTGTATTCAAGAACTTCTACATTCGTCGTCGTAAGTTGTCTCACAATGAGTTGGGTGTTGAAGCAGATTTCGTTGATGATCTAGGAGATCGTTGGTTGGAGTATAAGGTATTCCACCACAATGTTCGCGAATATCTCAATCTAATGAAAACAGAGGATATTCCAAGCTTCTTTGTAGAATCTGATTCTATTGATTGGTCACAGCGAGTCGTTATTCAAGCCGCGATCCAAAAGTCTATTGATCACAGCATTAGTTCTACTATCAATCTTCCAAAGGGCACATCCCCGGAGGTTGTTGGAAAACTATACCAGCAAGGTTGGAAGATGGGGTTGAAAGGCATTACTGTATATGTTGACGGATCCCGAACAGGAGTTCTATTAACCGAGTCAGAAAAAGAAGAGAAAGAAGCATTTCCACAGTATTCCGCACCTAGACGCCCGGAAGAACTGGAATGTGATATTCACCACACTACTATCAAGGGTGAAAAGTGGGCGATTGTTGTTGGATTATATGAAGGCAAGCCATACGAACTAATGGGTGGTCGTTCTGATTTGATCGAGATCCCAAGAAGTAGAGTTACAGGATTTTTGGTTAAACACCGATTTAAGACAAAAAACTCTGTTTATGACTTGCGCATCGGAACGAATGGTGATACAGTTATCGTGAAGGACCTAGTAAAGACCTTTGATAACCCGAACCACAGTGCTTTCACTCGTATGATCTCACTTGGTTTGCGTCACGGAGCAAACATACAATATGTTGTAGAGCAGTTACAGAAAGACAAGGACTCTGATATGTTCTCGTTTTCAAGATGTATCGCTCGTATATTAAAGAACTACATTCCTGATGGACAGGAAGCAACAGAGAAGACTTGTCCTGAATGTGGTGAAGATGGTTTGGTTTATGTTGAAGGTTGTGTAACTTGCACCTCTTGCGGTTTTGCAAAGTGCGGATAGGAGATAAAATGAACTTTGTACCAGTAAACAATTACCTATACATTAGGACAATAGACGAAGAAGACGACAACACAGGAATCTTGCTTCCACAAGATTATCGATCAGTGGAATCACCACACGCAGTTGCCGAGTTATTGCAAACTCACACAACTACTAATAATGTAATGTGGGCTCGCGGTATTCATTTGGTTGTTGAGGCGCATATGATGAAGGACATACAATATAACGGAGATACTTTCACGGTTGTTAAGGAAAACCACGTAATAGGGATTTTATCCGATTAAACAACTATTTAAGTTGTTGAGTAAAATAGAAACTTAACAGAACACACTAGGATTAATAAAATGAAGCTTATAATGGAAAACTGGCGTAAGCTACTTAAAGAAGAGATTGAACCTGTTGGCGATCAGCGCGCGCGAGAATGGCGGCTGCCCACGGCCGGCCCATGGGAGTCTATAATTCTGGACTTAGCCCTGAAGTCAAGAAGGGCACAGAACTTTTTTGGTATGAGACTGCTGATGGCGAACATGTGCCTGTAGAAGATCCCCGGTTCGGTGGCCCCGATACAAAGAAGGTTTCTGGCGTTGTTGTTAGAATTGACCCAGGATCACCGTCCGAAGATGTCGATTCTACGAACCTCGCTGGCTGGTTCCCCGGGCCATATGTGCTAATAAAGTTTCCCGGTGGCACTATGGAAGTAAATAGAGAGTGGTGGGACTCGATATTTATCAAATAAAAGAATTTATAAAATGAAGTTAACAAAAGCAAGATTGCGACAGATTATCAAAGAAGAAATCAGCGCGTTACAGAACGAGCCCCGGACTCCGGTCACTGAGGCTTACCCCGACGATGCCGAAGCCGGACTCGACTCCATCGGTCATGGCTTCATTAAACGCGACGACCCCAGGCTGCAGCTACTTGATAATGCAGTTGAATATTTCTCTGACAATATATATCAGCCTCCTACCGATATTAATGTAGAAGAGTTTAGATACTATTACAACATATATCAAAAACTGCGATCCTTCCTCACGTCTATCCGCGGCCGCAGATTCGCCTCCAGGCTAGACAGGGGAATCAGGTCACAGTTAAGAGCAATACAAACAGCTTATGATAAGCAGCTCTTAGACCTCGACGTTAACGATGAGATTTAAACAAAAGGATTTATAAAATGAAACTAACCAAAGCAAGATTAAAGCAGATTATCAAGGAAGAACTTGCCGGCGCCGAATTCCTCCAGGAATGCCGATCCGGTCGTATATATTATCTCGGAGCCGAGTGCAACATATGAAGGCGAAGGTGTGGAAATCAGATTATTTGGCGTATATTTAACTAGATCAGCGGCCAAAGCTGCACTTGAGAATTTATATACCACCAGCCCAGCCGCAGAAATGTTTGCTATGCCTGCTAATAGAACGAGTAAATACGGGTTCACCGGCGAAACAAAAGGATAAACAAAATGAAACTTACAAAAGCAAGATTGCGACAGATCATCAAAGAAGAAATCAGCGCATTACAGAACGAATCTGCCCCGGCAGGTCGCCCACACAAGGTTCGTATGAGTAGTGATGGACGCGTTCTCCTTATTAAGGACGCTGATCACCCTAGTTCTTATGCCGAGCCAGCCCCGGTTACTTTAGAAAAGTTATATGCTGATCTTAATCCTGGGGAAGAAGAGTGGATAAGTGACGAGGATCTACAAGCGAATATGGAACTAGATAGGGCCTAAGAAAATGAAACTAACAAAAACAAAACTAAAGCAGATCATCAAAGAAGAAATAGACAGCATACGGGAAGACCGCGATGCCGCGGCCACTGAATATGAGTTATACGCAAGTCTACAAGCAATCTCGAAAGATCTACAACAGTTCAAAGACGATCTAGATTTTTCTATGGGATTGACGGCTGGTTCACCGAGAACATCACAGATCTCGGAAAAAGTATATGAAATGATAAGAAAGGGCGCCTACGCGATGGAGCTAGCCCGAAACGCACTCGCACAGGAGATCGGCCAAGACCCGCATCCTGAACTAGCATCAGTAAGACAAGAGGATTAACAAAATGAAACTAACAAAAGCAAGATTAAAGCAGATTATTAAAGAAGAGATCGAGGGTCAAGCCGCTCCAGCTCCAAGAGGCACTGAAGTTTATGTGGTTGAGCTTTATTCACATGATGGCCAAAGTAGAGCTATCTTTACAACTGAGGAAAGCGCAAAAGAACTTGTAGCGAGACTAGAGAAGCAAAAAAAAAGTTTGTTGAAGATAATAGTAGAACTCTTCGACCGCGCGAACTTAAGTACAATGACAAAGAAACAGGACAACAATTCCTGTTCTCGTCTATTACCTCTCCTACACGTATATCTCTTTATACAATGCGCCTTCATCAGTAAGACAAGAGGATTAACAAAATAACACTTGACTTGTAAGCCCGGTTATGCTACATTAGTAGTATGACTGGGCTTTCACCTATACAAATCAAACTTCCCAATGTTGTGATTGGCTGGCGAGAGGAGGCAGTTTCGTTTGCGCGAGAGAATGGCTATCACTTGATTGTGAATAGTGAGCAGCGTCCTTTCCATCACTTTGTTGGATATGAAGATATTAAAAGTGAATGGTATAAAGGAATCTATGATCTAGGAATAAGGTCATTATTACCAATACCTTTTAGCATCCAAACCATTGGATTAGAAGATAACAAGTTAAGAATCATTACCGAAGGCAACACCAAAGTTTTAATCAACTTTGGTAGTTTGCATATTTTTTTGATCTTGATAACTGCGGTGATCTAGGAGTAAGCGAGGTTATAGAAGATTATCTAGTTTATGATATGTTTGATATAACACTTGGTTCTCGCCTTGGTCGCCATATCGTAATAAACCCCAAAGACAGTTTTATAAAGACAATAGATTTTGTTGTATCAAACCGCATTGATAAGAATACATCCGGGGATTACAAAGATATTGTTGTTACCAGCGTAATAGATTACAAAGACATAAAAAGCTTTGATTACTCTGATACTGTGATTCGCATATTTGTAGAGCGAACCTTAAAAGAAAACAACATAAAAAGACGAAGAGGACGTAGCCTTAAAATAGTTCATTCATCGCGACACATAATAAAAAAATAACTTTAAGTTTAAAATATATGATGATTTAGATAAAAGGATAACATTATATGAGTAAGTTAAATATGCCGGCTATTATTCCAGTCGCAGGACTCACCTCAGAGTTTGGTATGGAATGGGACGCATCTTTGATGCCTGTCGCCGCCAACTATACCGCTTTGGAAGCAGCAGTTTATGAATGTATCCACGCTGGATGTTCATCTATCTGGATTGTAGCAAATGATGACGTTGCGCCTTTAATAAGACGCCGCGTAGGAGAATACGCCACTGATATACGATCAGTTGAGCAAGGAACATTTAAACGCTTTGGAGGAACAAATCATATGGAAGTTCCAATATACTATGTTCCAATCCATCCAAAACACCGAGATAAAGTTGATAACTATTCTTGGTCAATCATATATGGCGCCAATGTCGCTTATTGGATAATGAGAAGATTTTCCAGATGGACCCGCCCAAGTCAGTATTATGTTTCATTTCCATTGGGAATGTTGGATCCATTAGAAGTATTAAAGCATAGAGCCGCTGTTCGCAAGAACGCTCCATTTTATTTCTCTCATAACGGCAAAACTATCAAGGATGGGTTGCCTATAAGTTTTGTTCTTAGTCCTGATGAGTGGCGCAGAGCAAAACACACGATTACAACAAACTCTTCTACTTGGCGAATCCCAACAGGCGACGGTCCCCCAACTGAAAAGCTTCCAATAGAAGAAAGATTGGTGTCCCGCAAATATAGTTTGATTGACGTGTTTGGAGGAGGACCAGATAATACAGAACAGGAAATCAAGACCTTTTATGACTTGACAGCCTGGGCTGGGTATGCTAAATTTATATCATCGGACCTAGGGAAACGAACCCGGCGCCCGACCACAACAACAATGTATAGAGGACGAAAATAGATGACGGATAAAAAGATTCCTTTTGTAGGACTTCACGCTCACTCGGTTGCGGGCAGCATCTTTGACGCTATGGGATATCCAAGCGAACACATGAACTTTTGCTATGAGAACGGTGGAGAAGCACTTGCTCTCACAGATCACGGCAATATGAATGGTTTTTCCCATCAGTTGCTTCATTGGAAGAAGATGAAGGCTGAGGGCAAGAACTTTAAGCCTATTTTTGGAGTAGAAGCATATTTCTTGCCTTCTGTTGAAGAGTGGCGCGAAGACTATGATCGCATCAAAGCAGACACAAAGCTCGCAAAGTCTTTAGCAAAGCAGGGAGATACATCTGGAGCAACTGTTGAAGACGAGGACGCTTCAAAGAAGGCTATTAAGTCAGTTATTAATCGCCGCCGTCACCTCGTACTTCTGGTTCAAAACCAGACAGGACTAACTAATCTATTTAAGTTAATCTCTGAGTCTTACAAAGAAGAGAACTTTTATCGTTATCCTCGCGTTGATTATAAAATGCTAAACAAATACTCAGAGGGCATCGTCGCCGCATCTGCGTGTTTGGGCGGTCCTTATGCCGGGAACTACTGGGCAAACCGAGAAGAAGGTCCAGAAGCCGTTCGCGAGGCTATGAGAGAAACAACACGCCGGTTTGTGGAGATCTTTGGAGATCGCTGGCACGGTGAACTACAATGGAACAACATTCCAGAGCAGCACGAACTAAATCAATACATTATTGAGATGAACAAAGAGTTCGGGATTCCTCTTATCTCTACCGCAGACAGTCACTACCCTAATCCTGATGCTTGGAGGGATCGTGAACTATATAAGCGTTTAGGCTGGCTTGGTAAGGGAGCACCCGCTTGGGCAGAAGACAATACAGAGTTGCCGCCCGGTGTAGAAGAGATTGGATATGAACTTTATCCAAAAAACGGAAACCAAATGTGGGATTCCTATAAGTATTATTCAAAGTCTTGCGGAGTAGAATATGATGACCAACTGGTTATGGATTCAATCACAAGAACGCACGATATTGCTTTCAGCATGATCGAGGACTTCACGCCAGATACTACAGTTAAACTTCCAAACTTTGTGGTTCCAGCCGGCTTTACGGCAGATCAGGCATTGGTGAACTATTCTTTGGAAGGTCTTCGTAATCTAAACTTCCACGACAATAAGGAATACACAGATAGACTACAAACCGAACTTGATGTTATTGAGGATCGAGGGTTTAGTAAGTATTTCTTGACTATGAAAGCCATTTCCGACAAAGCAAACGAAGTTCAACTTACTGGTCCCGGCCGAGGCTCGGCAGCAGGATCCTTGGTTGCGTATGTTCTCGGGATTACACAAATCGATCCTATTAAGTATGGTCTTCTCTTTGAGAGATTCCTTCGTAAGGACGCAACTGACTATCCAGACATTGACTACGATGTAGCAGAGCCAATGGAACTTAAAGAACTTTTGATGGAGGAGTGGGGTAAGAACTCTGTTGTCCCGATTTCAAACTGGAACACATTACAACTTAAATCCTTGATTAAGGATATTTCAAAGTTCTATGGTGTGCCTTTCATTGAAGTAAACAAAGTTACATCACAGATGATCTTTGAAGCAACTCCATTAGCAAAGGTTAAGCACGGTATTAAGGCTGGTGTTTATAACCCGACTTGGAAGGAAGTAATGGAACTTTCTCCTTCTTTGCGAGGGTTCCTTGTTAAGTATCCTCACATTAAGACACACGTTGAGGCACTTGTAGGTCAAGTTCGCTCTTGTTCACGCCACGCTGGCGGTGTATTGGTTGCTGATGATCTAAATGAGCATATGCCGATTATTAGTTCAGGAGGAGTAAGGCAATCTCCTTGGGCAGAAGGACAGCACGTTCGCCACTTGGAGCCATTAGGGTTCATTAAGTTTGATTTGCTTGGGCTTTCTACGCTTCGTATGATCGAAGGGGCAATCAGGCACATTCTTGTTAGACATAAGAATAATCCAAACCCAACATTCAAGGATGTTCAAGATTTCTACAACACCAACCTCCACCCGGATAAGATTGATTTTGACGACCAAAAGGTATATAAGAATGTTTTCCAGAGCGGAAACTTCGCCGGTATTTTTCAGTTTACAGAGATGCGAGCACAAGAATTCTGCGCAAACGCAAAGCCGAAGTCATTAGTTGATATATCAGCCATCACTTCAATCTATCGCCCAGGTCCTTTGTCGGCAAATGTTCACGAGCAATACATTCAAGCGAAGAGTATGCCTCACGAGATTGATTACATTAACGAGCATATTAAGGAAGTAACACAGGAAACTTACGGGTTCTTAATCTTTCAGGAGCAGATTGCGCTTCTTGCTCACAAGTTAGGCAAGAACATTTCTCTAGATGAAGGCAATCTTCTTCGCAAGGTTCTCACAAAGAAAGGCACCGGCAAGGGTCACGAAGTAAAGATGAGAATCCACGATAAGTTTATCAATGGTTGTATCGAAAAGGGTATTCGCCAACGAGAAGCAGAAGATATGTGGGAGCGGTTTGAGTATTTCTCCGGGTATGGTTTTAACAAATCACACGCTATTTCTTACTCCGCAATCTCATTCCAATGTGCTTGGCTATGGAACTATTACCCAGTAGAGTGGATGGCTTCTTTCTTGGATAAGGAACCAGAGAAGCGTAAGGAAAGAGCGATCAACATCGCAAAGCAGAACGGATTTACTATTGAAAAGGCAGACGTGAATCGTTCATCGTTTGTATGGGAGATTGATCCAAATAATGATAGAAAGTTAGTTCAGCCACTTGCAGGGTTGAAAGGCTTGGGAGACGCAGCAATCCAGCAGATTGTAGATCATAGACCATTCGCAACAATCGAGGATTTCTTGTTCCACGACGATATTGTATACAGCAAACTAAACAAGAAAGCACTTGATCGTTTAACTCGTGCTGGCGCAATGAACAGTTTAATGGATGAGCGATTCTCTGGACGCAAGCATTTCTGGTCTGCTGTCGCAGTAGATAGAGTTTATAATCGCAAGAAGTTCAATGAGAACATTGAAAAGTATTACCCTGATGGCGACTTCTCTGCGGCAGAAGAAATCGAGAACCTAACATCAATCACTGGAATCTTTCCAATGCATTTGGTTGTTACACCAGAAGTTCAGCGCCAGTTGGATGAACATTACATTCCGCCGATTTCAGACTATGATCCAGAGTTAGGATTGGTATGGTTTATTCCTCGGCAGATTGTTCGAAAGAAAACGAAGAATGGAAAGCCATATTGGATTGTCGAGGTAATCGATTCAAATTCGGCCTTGACACGCTTCCGCTGCTGGGGTATAGTAGAGGGGAAAGACAGGATCCACCTGAACAGACCTTACATGGGCAAACTAGACTATGACCCAGCGTGGGGATTCTCAACGAGATCCATCAAAAGAAATCTAAGATTGTTAGGATAAAGAATGACGATTATTATTGGTGATGCTAGAGAAAGTCTTAAGAAGCTTGATGACGGTTCGGTCAATTGTGTTTACTTTGATCCCCCATTCAGCACACAGAGAAACTATTATTTAACGCCGGACAACCAAATAGGGTTTCCGGATAAGTTTCAAACTGAAAATGATTACATTGCACTTATCGAGCCGATTCTGGAGGAATGCAAGAGAGTCCTAACCTCAGAGGGATCTTTGTTTTTTCATATTGGCGCCGCTAATATGTTTATCCCACAGCTGCTATGTGAAAAGCTTTTCGAAAGAATTCAGCCAATCTTTTGGCTAAGGTCACGTTCAAAAAATAATACCAAAAAGAAATTGGGTGCATGCACGGATGTTATTTTTTGGTGCTCAAAAAGCGAAAAGCCAAAATTCAATATGGTATACCAGCCATTGGATTCTTATTACGCAGCAAACTCATATAAAAATGTGGATGCTAGGGGCAATTATGCTTTGGGTCATGTAGCTTATACGAAAACGCAAAAGACAAGTAGAAAAGATCGGTATTATAAGATTTTCCACAATGGTGAGACTTATGAAGCAGACAATGGTTGGCGTATGAGTGAGGACGATATGAAAGCGCTTATTGCGGACGATCGAATTCATTTTCCAAAAACAAATAAAGCAAACTTATACAAGAAGATTTATAAGAACGAATCCCCAGGAAAATCGGCAACTGATTTGTGGGATGATTTGCATTCTATTGCAGCAGGGAAAGAAAAGCGAGTCTATCCTACTCAAAAGCCGGTTTCTTTACTAAAGCGTATAATTGAGATGACAACAGATGTTGGCGATGTTATATTAGATCCAGCCGCGGGCTCAGGCACAACAGGAGTTGCCGCGGCCGAATTAGGACGAAAGTATATCTTAATGGATACCAATCCAGATGTAGAAGAAATTTACAAACAACGAATTAACAAAGAAGAGGAAATTTAAAATGGCTTTTAGAACAGATGGTTCATCACACCGCGGAGGAGTGAAATCTGAGAATAAAATAGTTTCTTTAATGCAGAACAGCCCCGAAAAGGCAGCTATATTATGTAATTTACCCTTGAAGAGTGGTGGTTATACTGTGGAGCCGCGCGGAGGAACCAAACACAAAGAGGACTTTATTGTTTGCTTGCCAGATCAAGAAGATATTAAGATTTCTCACAAGCATAAGAAAAGACTCACGTCAGGATCGTTTGATTTCGTAAATACATCAGGTCACCCTTTGCTTAGTAACCTAAAAGAGCTTTCAAAAAACTTACGCAAAGGATCAACCTCAGTCTGTAGTGCTCGAAACAAGTTTAATGCAGGGTGCAAAAGTCTTTTAGACACTATGACCAGCGATGAAATTATTCAAATCCTGAGGGATTGTATTGTTAAGCCTTATAGTAAAATTGATCGGATTTCGATTGAATCTACAGAACAAAATACTATTTTTTTCCTTTGATCCTCAAGATCTTCCTCTTTTCAATGCTCTAAAAACGGAAGGAGTTAACGTTGAATTAACCGGGAGGGGTAAAACATCTCGTATGATTAAATTCTTTGATAAGGAAAAATCTGCGATTTCTGTTCCCGGTCTTCGCATTCGTGTTTGTTCAAATAATGGAATTAAAGCGATGTTGGGAATAAATCCAAAAGGTAAGAATAATAATTCTACACCCGTTATCAAAATACAACAAGACAGTGTTCATAAGCTAGTGGAAAATATATCAGCCGTTGGAAAGCTAGCGAAAGTGAAGGTATGAAAATGATTGCAGATATAATAGTAGGATTGTCCTTTGGTGACGAAGGCAAAGGAAAAGTAGCGCATCACCTCTTAAGGTCAGGTAAATATACACATTGTCTGCGGTATAATGGGTCCAATAATGCTGGGCACACGATTTATCATGATGGCCAAAAGTTTGTTCTACATGCTATCCCAGCCGGCGTGTTCTTTGGAATAAGGTCTATCATTGGTAATGGATGCGTTGTAAATATTGATCAGTTTAATCGAGAGCTTCAAATGCTTCAAGAAGGCGGCATCAATACAGATGGTTTGATTTTTATCGCGAATAACGCTCATATCATTACTGATGCTCACTTGGAAGAAGATCGCAAAGACACAACGATCGGTACAACAAAGCAAGGTAATGGTCCAGCATACCGCGATAAGTATGATCGTCAAGGAACATTGGCGTCAGAGGCGCTAGTTGATACACCTTATCTTATAGATTTGTATCGGGAACTTCACGAAACAGATGAAGAAGTTGTAGTCCTCTGTGAGGGCGCACAAGGCTTTGGATTGGATATTGATTGGGGAGACTACCCTTATGTAACTTCAAGCCACTGTACGTCCGCTGGTGCCCTTCTAAACGGCATGCCTCCGCAAGCTGTCCGTAAGGTTTATGGAGTAACCAAGGCTTACGATACTTATGTTGGTGCTAAGGAGTTTCACGGCGAAGGAAGAATCTTTGATTTATTACAGCAGTTAGGAAATGAGTATGGTGCGACCACTGGTCGCCCTCGCCAATGTAACTGGCTTAATGTTCGGGATCTCAAAAAGGCAATAGATATCAATGGAGTTACCGACCTTATCGTCAATAAAGTAGATATTCTACGAGAAGCAGGAGAATGGAGCTTGCGTTCGTCGGACAACGATGCTATTATGCTTAAGCTTGGAAGCGAAGAGAACTGGAAGAGTTACATTAACGGTTATATTAATAATGAAGCGTCCTTGACATTCGGGGACACCCGAGTTAACATTACATTCTCGGAATCACCAGAAAGAATTTAAATGAATAAATCAACACAAAAGACAATGTTTTCGTCAAAGAACGATAGTTGGTCAACCCCACAAAGTTTCTTTAACAAACTAAACAAAGAATACAACTTTACACTTGACCCGTGCGCAACAGACACAAGTCATAAATGCAGCAAGTATTACACTGAAAAGCAAGACGGACTTTCCAAGAGTTGGGCTGGCGAGACCGTGTTTATGAACCCTCCTTATGGTAGGGTCATCAAGCATTGGTTAAAGAAAGCCTACGAGGAAAGCAGAGACGCGAATACAACTGTTGTGTGTCTTATTCCAGCAAGAACAGATACAAAGTACTGGCACGAATACTGTATGAAAGCAGAGAAGATTCTCTTTGTGAAGGGTCGTCTTAAGTTTGGCGGCTCTACTAACTCTGCTCCGTTCCCTTCCTGCGTGATAATCTTTGATTCAAGCAACAAGACACCAGTAATGGATTACCTAACCCCCTAAAGAAAAGGATTTAAAATGATTTTACAATACCATATGATTCACGATAATGTTTTCGCTCCAACGCGATCCAATCCAAGCGATGCTGGATTAGATTTAAGATGGAGCCCAGCAGACACTTCTTTAACAGCACTGCGTATTGAGCCAGGAGAGAGTTGTATTATTCCAACTGGCTGTCGCTTTGCTATTCCGCATGGTTATATGATGGAGATTAAGAACCGTTCCAGTATGGCCGCAAAGTATAACTTGATTGTTGGCGCTTGTGTTGTCGATAGTGGATATGACGGAGAAGTATTCGTCAACCTTCACAACATTGGAAAGATATCCGCAGTCTTGGAGCCAGGACACAAGGTAGCACAAGCAGTGATTGTTCCGGTTGTTCACGCTCGCTTTGTTGCCAGCGAGACACCAGACATTTATGACTGGCATCCAATCACGATTAGTAACCGCGCTGACGGCGCACTAGGGAGCACAGGAAAGTGACGAACACTCTACCAAAGCCTATGGCTAGAAGCTTGTATCTACCAGAACAAGTAAACCAAGAGTCAATGAATAAGTTGACGAAGAGCATTATTGGAATCAATGAGAGCGATGAATACTTAAAGAAGTTATATGCGATCAATGATATAATCTACGATCCTAAGCCGATTAAGTTGTATATTGATTCTTATGGTGGCGCTGTGTATCAGTGCTTCGGGTTGCTTGGAGTTATGGCGAAGTCTGAAACTCCTATCCACACTATTGTAACTGGTGCCGCTATGTCTTGCGGGTTTATGATTCTAATCTCGGGACATAAGCGCTTTGGATATGAGTTGTCCACGCCGCTTTACCATCAGGTTTCAACTGGGTTCCGGGGTAATGTTCAGGATATGGAAGAAAGCCTGGAAGAAACAAAGAGACTACAAAAGAAGATCGAGAAGATTACACTCGAACGAACCAGTATTAGTAAGAAGAAGCTTAAAAGCATTCTTAAGAATAAGGTTGACTGGCATATGACGGCAAACGAAGCGCTCGCCTTGGGCGTTATTGATGAGATCATTTAATGAGTTACAGTAAGTCTGTTGAGTTATACGGCGACGGTATTGGAAAGGTAGAATATGTTTCACATATGGGATCTGACCTTACCGTTGTAAACTCGGCAAGAGTTTCCTTTGGGGTTGAGAAGGAACAGTTGGATGATAAAGATAAGAAGTTAATCAACTATCTAATCAAGCACCGACACACTTCAACCTTGGAGCATAACCTTGTTACATTCCGCTTTTGTGTTCCTTTATATATTCGTAGTCAGCATCACCGCCATAGAACTTGGTCTTATAATGAGATATCCAGGCGGTATACTGATGTGGATCTCCGATTCTATGAGCCAAAGGCTTTTTAGAACACAGCACAAGTCTAACCGGCAAGCATCAAACGCCGAAGAGTTGATTAATCCTAAGACCAATACAGAAGCATTCTTTATGTGTGGTTATGTAACTGGCGACTGGAATCCTACTGCCGCAGAAGTAGTGAAACGTCACAATGAGAATTCTCTTTTTCTTTATGAAGAGCTAATAGAAAAAGGCGTTTGCCGTGAACAAGCCCGTGGAGTTCTACCACAGAACCTTTACACCGAATACTACGGCACAGTCAATCTATCAAACCTCTTGAAGTTCATTGACCTTCGCACACACGAAGGGGCACAATGGGAGATTGTAAAAGTCGCTGCAGCCTGTCTAGAAATCGCCACCGACCTGTTTCCAGAAACTGTGGGTGCTTATCGTAGGATTAGGAACGAAGAATGAACAAAGAACTACAACAAGACATAGGGGGATTTCTGTCGCCGCTTTTACGGAGAATCAGAAGAGATATATCGCGGCTGGTGATCACAAATACTTTGAGTATTGGCTTAGTGCCGAAACAGAACTATTGGCAACTTTACAAGATGTGTTTGTGAGACACAAAAATAAGCACACTTTTAAAGAAATGATATTCTTTTCTCTCGTGATAGGCAGCGCCGTCAAAGGCACAATAGAAGACCTACACAGGTTTGTTAAGGAGAACGAAGAATGAGTGAAAAAGTAAATCACCCAGACCATTATGGCGGCGAGAGCAATCCTTACGAAGCAATCAAAGTTATTGAAGCCTGGGATCTAAACTTTCATCTTGGTAATGTCGTCAAATACATTTCCAGAGCAGGCAAGAAATCAGAAAACAACATTGAAGATTTAAAGAAAGCAGAATGGTATTTGAATCGTTATGTCGAGTTCATACAAAGAAAAAGTAGTTGATTACATCAATGATGTTCTGGATCAAAAAAGACCAGAGTTTAATAATATCGCAACGTGCCCTTTTGCTGCGCCAGAGTTGGCGAACGATAAGTTAATGATCGCAATGTTGGGTGAGGATGATAAAGGATTAAAGGATCTACTAGAAGAATTCCAGCAATCTGATTATGATAGCACTCTTATTTGTTTTCCTCACGATATGGATGCTGATGGAACCAAAGTTATACAAGCGCTTGTTAATAAGATCTTAAAAAGACTTGGAATGAACGAATACAAGACAATCTGCTTTAATCCAAATGATAAGGTAGAAGTAGAAGGATTCAATCCAAGATCCAAAGCACCTTGTTTTATGATCAATGTCGCACACAAAAAAGTGTTAAATGATGCGCACAAGTCCTTGCGCAAAACAAAATACTATGATAAGATAAACAAAGAATACAGAGAGTTTCTAAAGATCAATGAAGAAGATAAGACGCCACATCCCGGGAAAGCAAAAGAAGAACAGGAAAGCAGTTCAGGAAAGACTTGAAAAGCAAGCAGCCAACTTTGGTAAGCACCCAAAGGAATGTTGCGTTTGTTCAACTCCTTTTGAGAGAACCAAAGAAACAGTTAAAACTTGGCAAGTTGTAATAAAAAGCGAGAGAGTTCGCTTGACTTGTCCAGACTGTTGGGCTACAATACAGGAAGCAATGGAGAACATAGAATGATAGAAGAAGCACTCACATATAATGACGTATTAATCACACCCCAGTTTTCAGATATTGAATCAAGAAAAGAAGTATCATTATCATCAAAGTTAGGATTTATCGAGTGTGAACTGCCGATCATAGCATCCCCGATGGACACAGTGTCGGAAGAACAAATGGCGACAGCAATGGATTCCAAAGGTGCCCTTGCTATACTACACAGATATAACAGCATTGAAGAACAAGCAAGTATGGTTACTGCTGTTCGAAAAGAAAGTTCATTAGTAGGCGCAGCAGTTGGAACATCAGGGGATTACCTTGAAAGAGCCTATGCGTGCTATGAAGCAGGCGCCGATGTAATATGTGTTGATGTTGCTCACGGTCATCATATTCTTATGAAGGCTGCGTTAAGACAGTTAAGGCAGATGGTAGGTGATGATGTTCACATAATGGCTGGGAACATAGCAACCTTAGGCGGATACAACGATCTTTGTGATTGGGGTGCGGATTCTGTTAGATGCAATATAGGTGGAGGCTCAATCTGTTCAACACGCATTCAAACAGGACACGGTGTTCCGGGTCTTCAAACAATATTTGATTGCGCCAAATCAAAGAACGCTGGATCGATTCCTATTATCGCTGATGGAGGCATTCGCAACTCGGGTGATATTGTAAAGGCTCTTGCTGCTGGCGCTGACTTTGTAATGTTGGGCTCTTTATTGGCTGGAACAACAGAATCCCCGGGCGACATTATGATTGGCCGGGATGGAAACAAACACAAGGCTTACAGGGGTATGGCTTCAAAGGACGCTCAAATGTCTTGGAGAGGCAAGACAGCATCTTTGGAAGGAATCGCCACAACGATCCCATATAAGGGGTCAGTAATAAACATTCTGGACGATCTAGAAAGAGGAATCCGTTCAGGTTTATCATACTCCGGCGCACGAACCATTGATGAACTACAAGCAAAAGCACACTTCATCCGGCAAACAGCAAGTGGGCAAACCGAAAGTGGAACCCATATTTTAAGATGAAAAAGTTTCCTGACCATCATTCAGTTTTATCATTCTCGATCGATTCAAAACTTCACGAGAACTTAAAGATAAGATTGTTTTATGACGAGATTAAAACACAAAGCGAGTTCTTTCGTTATTGCGTGGAATCTTATTTAAGTCAGGATCCACTATTCATAGCTTTCTTAGACGATTACAGAATCAATAAAAAAGTTCAATCTAAAAGAAAAGTTACGAAATCTCGCCAGTTGCGCGAGAGTAGCGAGAAAGTGTTACAAGAACTCGCATTAACCAAAGAAGATATAGAAAATATCTTTGATATACTAGAAGAGGATTTACCAGAACTATGAAAGACTGCGCTATAAAATGTTATACACACGATGTGCCCTGTGCTCAAAAGGAATGTAGGTTACACTTAGACTATGAGGATGACTTAAACTGTACTGATATTGCTGTTTATAAGCACGGCGAGATGACGCTAGAACAAATAGGAATAAGGCACGGTGTAAGCATCGTCAGGGCAAAGCAACTTGTTGATGGCGCTCTGTTGAAATTAAAAAAGACATTATCAAATGAAAATACTATTTAAAACAGCATATTCACGAACAATGTTAGGAGTTTTGTAAAAATGTCTAAGAAATCACTTTTGAACGAGTCACAGGTTCGCCAGTTCATGAAGCTAGCGAAGCTTGAGCCTTTATCCCCAGGCTTTGTTGAGGGACTTAAAGAAGGCGCAGGCCGCATGCGCATGCGCGATGAAGACGAACTAGAAGAAGTTCGATCTGATGCCGCAGGTGGCGGTTTAGAGGATGCCCGAAGAGGCCACGGCAGAGGCCGAGGACCAACCGATCGTCTTGAAGAAGAAGAGGATATGGAGATGGACGTTGACGCAGCCGAAATGGAAGACGCTGCTGGAGACGACGAAGAAGTAGAGATGGATGCTGAACTAGAAGCACCAGTTGACGCCGATGTAGGTGGAAAGATGGTTGCTGTTGATGATTTCCTCTCCGCGCTCGAAACTGCTTTGGAGTCCGCAATGGGCGAAGAAGTTGAGATTGATGCTGATGACGCTGACTTGGATGACGAGCCAGCAGAACTTGAAGCCCCAGTTGATGACGCTCCGGTTGATGATGAGATGGGAGCAGATGATGCTCTTATGGAAGCAGTCACGAAGCGAGTAGCAAAGAGAATCCTTATGGAGGCACTTTCTACAAAGAAGTAGTTGACAACAGAAGACTCTTAACGTATATTAAAGACCGCGATCATTCGCGGTCTTTTTTATTTTGGAGGAAAAATGGAAATATCAACATATGAACTATCAGTGTTCGCAGTGCTTTCTTTCTTTGCGGGCGCTTTTGCTAGCATTTATATATCTCGTCTATTGGATGTGATACACACTTGGAGAATAGTAAATGAAGCTATACTAAGTATCTTATGGATGCTAACAAAAATAACAGAAGATATGGCGTTCCTACAAGAGTTAAAACTTAAACAGATGAGACAGTCTGGATTTACACCGGAACAGATTAGCAAGTTTAAAGAAGTTGACGATCACTTCTTGACAAACTGGAAGGAGTCTGCTATAGTCTCCATAGTGAAGAGAGCCCCCCGCCACTTTAAAAGCATGATACCGTTCTACGACTGGAACAGCGCAGTGCGGCACCTATTTAAAACCCTAAAGGGAGAAAACAACTAAGATGATTATGTTTAATAATGAAAACACAGATACAGACCCCGAAGAAGAAGAGGAGATCTCTGAGCGCCAAGCAGCAATGTTAATGGCTGCGGCATTAGAGCAGCAAGATAAGGCACCCAACACCATTGGTTTAGTTGGAGACTTAAACGAAGAGTCAGCACAAGAGATATACCACGGTTTATTACAGTTAAACGGCGGCAGCATCTTTCCCAACCCTAGAAAGGAAGATGATGAGGAAGAAGACGATATACACTTTCTAATCTCAACTGCCGGAGGAACTGTCTATGATATGTTTGGTGTTGTGGATATGATGAGGATTGTAAAGGAACGTCGCGACATTTCTACATTAGGCACCGGAAAGATCTTCTCTGCTGGTGTGCCTATCTTGGCGGCAGGAACCAAAGGCAAGAGGTTTATCACTCGCAATGCTCGCATTATGATGCACCGTTGTTCAGCCGGAAATATGGGAACGACAGCCGACATTAAGGCGACACACGATGAGGTGCGGTTAATGGAAGATCAGATGGTACAGATAATCGCAGAAAGCTCAGAACTATCCGTGGGCGAGATACACAACATGTTTTCAAAGAACACAGATGAATATTTCTCTGCGCAAGAAGCAATTGAAATGGGTCTTGTTGATAAAATCATCTAATTAGTATTAGCAACCGAGGATATAAAATGAATATTGATACACTAGTTAAGAGTTTTTACTCTGATAAAGATGAAACCGAAAGCCTTATCAACGAGGTGATGAAGTTTTTGGTTACCGAATCCCCCAGGTGACCGGTTTAGCGTTCACATTCCGCTTCCAAAACTAACCCCTTCGGAAGCATGGGGAGATCCCAACTCAATAGCTAGACAGGAAGTTGATAGGGTATTTTCAGCCATTCGCCGCCGCGGCTCGATTAAAGAGCGCATTGAACATGTTAACTCTTTCCTTGATCCAAAGCAAGCTCTAAAAAAAGGCCCCGGGCGGCAAAGTGAATACTCTAATCAGCATGATGCAAGTTATCGAGTCTCTACAGGCCACACTAAACGACTTTAATGAGTCTTCTGCTGGGTTCGTATTTGAAGGCTTCATGGCTGCTTTAACACAAGGACGCCAGGAAGCTGGACGCGTCGGAGGCACACTCCCGATTGAGGATTTTATCACTAGTGACGGACGGAATGTAAGCTTGAAGTTATTGAGTCCGAAGACTGGAATTCATGGTAGCTTCACTAACTTAGTTGATTATCTATTTATTCGCGGAGGCTCAGGAGTTGATTCTATTGATTATCTAGTTGCTTATAAAGATAAGGAGGGAGAAAACGTGTCCCGTCTAGGTGTTTGGGACTTTGAAATAAATCGAGACAATATCATAGACATGTTCCTACAGACTGGTAAGAATAATGTAGCCCTTCTTGGAAAGATGGCCAATCCACTTAAAAAACATATTGATAACTGGCAAGACTCCCCAGAGTGGAGATCTCAAATGGCTCAAATTTTGGAGCAAACTCCCGGCTACACATGGAAGCGCGGCATGTTTAATAAGAACCTTGATGCCTTTGGTGAGTTTGATGCACTAGAGCCGCAAGAAGATCCGAATGCAGGTGTGTCGGTTACATCCAATTTTGATAATATGGCCGCTAGAGGCGCGCGAGTTAAGACATTCCAGGCTGCCAAAGTTGCAGGTTTTGAACATTCTAGAGAAAATGGTCCCGATTTTGAGTCTTGGTGGGCCCGTATTCCATTTGAACAGAAGAAAAAAATAGGACTAGCTTCTTCCAGTGCAAAGGAAAAGACACGAATTAAAAAAGATAAAGAGATCGGAGCACAAATTAAAGAGAAATACTTTAATGATGGCGTGAAAGAGGCAGAAGCTACAATATCCGAAAGTGTTATGAAAAAAGTCAATAGATCTTATTTTGGTTCCTTTCATGAAAGAGAGAAACGTTTAATGTTGGAAGAAAATCTTCTAATAGAAAGTGGTAAGGGTTCTGAGTCGGGCAGCCAGTGGAGCTTGTCGGGTAATAATATTACGGACCTAACTTCTCTTTTAAATACAAAATATTATGGTGAAATTAATCTCTCTAGTCAAAATATTGAAACTGTTGCAAAGATTTATATTAAAAAACTGGGCGAGGATATGATGAGTTTACTTAGGACTACTAAAGAGTTTGCAGAGAATATTGGATTATATTTTACATCAGAAGATCGTCAAGAAGGCTTCCGCGCTAGCCGTGATGCGCAGTCACAAGGTGTAAACATTATCAACACCCTTCAGCAACAAGAGAAGGAAACAGAAAATAATACTTGACACGCGTGATTAGTATGTTATAATACTAAAATAAGAAAGCGAGGTATTTATGCCCAAGTGTGTATTCAATGACCGACAGAATTTAAGCCAAAAGGTTCTGGACGGTGTTAACAAGTTAGCAGATAATGTTTCAGCAACATTAGGACCGAAGGGTCGCAATGTTATTTTACATCAAAAAGGAAAGGATCCTATCATCACCAAGGATGGTGTGACGGTTTCAGAGTTCGTTCATTTAACTGATGAGTTTGAGAACGCAGCAGCACAGATTGTTAAGCAGGCAACATCCCAAACCAACACAATGGCTGGCGATGGAACCACAACTGCGACAGTGCTTGCCCGGGCAATCTTAAATAAGGCACAGAGATACATTACTGCTGGTGCTTCACCAGTAGAACTTAAGCGAGGCATTGACTTGGCTGTAGAAACTTTAGTTAGGGAACTACAAAGCGAAGCCCAACATATCGAGACTCTTGATGATGTTGAGAACATTGCTACCATCTCTGCGAACAATGATAGAACAATCGGTAAGTTGATTACTACTGCTGTTGATAAGGCAGGCAAGGATGGCTCTATTACGATTGAAGACGCAAAGTCAGTTGAGACTTCTTTGGATGTTATTGAAGGCTTTAGAGTTGAATCTGGCTATGCTGCGTCAGCATTTGTAACTGATGAGCGCAGAGGTGCGTGTCATTATGATTCTCCTCTCTTGCTAATAACTGATAACCGAATTGAATCAGTAGATCAGATACTTCCTGCTCTTGAGATCGTTTCCCGTGATGGAAGACCGCTTATCATTGTAGCAGAAGAGATCGAAGGTCAAGCATTGGCTGCGCTCATTATGAATACCGTCCGCGGAACAATGAAGATTGCTGCTATTAAGGCTCCCTTCTATGGTGAGAGGCGTCGTAATATCCTAACCGACCTAGCACTCTCAACCGGCGCAGAGTTCATCTCTACGGACGGCACAGCGAGCCTTAAAGACATTAAGTTGCAACACTTTGGACAGTGCCGTTCGATCGATATCACAAAGTCAAACACAACTGTTATTGGTGGTAAGGGAAACTTTGATGAGATTGATAGAAGGATTGAACTTCTTAAGACCGAACTTGTACAGACAGACGACATACTAGAATGCGACAAGATCCAAGAGCGTATCACAAAGTTGGCGTCAGGTGTCGCAGTCATTAGAGTAGGTGCTCCAACAGAAGTTGAGATGATTGAGAAGAAGCACCGCATTGAAGATGCCCTAGAAGCAGTTAAATCAGCACAGCAAGAGGGAGTAGTCCCCGGTGGTGGTGTCGCTTTGGTCCGCGCATCAAGGAAGCTTTCTACTATAAACGCAGAAAATGAAGATCAAGTGTTTGGTATAGAAATCGTTCGTGAAGCCATTAAAGCACCACTACGCCAGATGGCTTTGAACTGTGGATTATCCGCTGATCTTGTTCTATCACAAGTTGAGAACGCTGAGGGCAACTATGGTTATAACTTCCGCACAGATGAGATGGTAGATATGCTTGAAGAGGGAGTCATTGATCCAGTTAAGGTTACGAGAACAGCCTTACAAAACGCAGCATCAGCCGCTGGAACTTTGATCACAACTTCTCACGCCATTGTGGAGGTATAGTCCTATTTAGTTGTGCCTGGAGGTATACTATGATGAACGACGAAGAACAACATAAGTTAACAGTTATGTTGATTGAAATGTCAGGTAAGATTGAGATCTTACTTGATAAACAAGAAGAACTAGCTCTTAATATCAGCAAGATCAAAGAAGCAGTATACAATCCCGATTCGGGGTTATATGCTAGGCTTAAGGAGCTAGACATTCGTATACAACATATAGAGAGTTGGCAAAGCACCAACTCAAGAATAATGTGGCTTGTTGGAGGATCCGTAGCAGGTCTATTAGTTAAAGCCGTTTGGACGGTTCTATTTTAGGAGTTAAAGAAATGAGAGTAAAGTTAGCATATACAGTAGAAGAAGAAGACATTCTAAAAGAAACAGCAAAGATACTTGGATTATCACAGGATGATGTTGGACATTGTATTAACATGTTTAAAGCAGTCCAAGAGGAACTACGATTAGAAGACGAGGCACCCAATACAAGTAAGGTATTGGATATGATCGAGGACTTTCGTAAAGCCCTACTAGCGGTAGATACGCGATTGATCGAAGTCAAAGATATTATCAAAGGCTATGATAAACACCGTGTATCCCAGCGCGATAGTTTAGTTGCTGCCCCACCAATGGGAGAAGAGGATTATTACGGCACAGAATAATGAACAATGAATACCCGGCAGGAACACTGATTCATATACCGCAATCAGTTACATTAATGAGTATCCCTACAACCTTTGCGGATTGGCATCTGATCCAGCAAACTTTCATTCCAGGCGCGGTTATAACCACCAAAGCACCAAGAATAGGATTGATACTCCCCACAGATTCAAGACTCATAAAAAACTCCCACGTTGAAGTATTATATGATAGTGAACGATGGATGATACACACAGACAATATTTACCCGATAAGAGAAAGATAGATTAAATGATAAGATTCGTAGAAGTAATCAACAAGACAGATAAGAACCCTAGGCTAGAAAGAGTATCAGTCCCACAGTTTGAGTTAAGTGAGGTATGGATAAACGAAAAGTATGTAGTTCAAGTTCGCCCACACACAGGATATGATAGACTTCTAAAAGAAGGAAGAATGGGACTAGGCTTAGACTCCAACCATAGGTTCTCGGCAGTCATTATGAATGAAGGGGGAGTTGCTTCGACACGAGTTGTAATAGGGATCCCCTCAGAAGTAGCCAACAGACTAATGAGCGACAAAACTCAACTCTTGAAAGGATAAGAGATGCTTAAAGAAGCAAACATAATCGAGAAGCCCTGGGGTCACGAAGAAATCTGGGCACAATCTTCACGTTACGCGGGAAAGATTTTAGTGATAAACAAAGGACACCGTTTGTCGCGACAGTATCATAATGTAAAAGAAGAGACAATCATGGTTCTTGATGGAACTTTGATTTGTGAAGAAGGTCCCGATAAGGTTGGAGGAGAAGTAATACGCCACGTTATGGAACCGGGAACAATATTTCACGTTACTCCTGGGACCATTCATCGCTTCTGTGCGGAGGAAACAAATGTTCGCTTGGTTGAAGTAAGTTCAGCAGAGATAGAAGATGTTGTTCGCTTAGAAGACGACTATCGTAGAATAACTGATGTTCCTCGCGCCCCTAGAACAAGCGGAAAGTAAAACACGAAACTATTTAGTTTGAATGTATTTACGACAATCTAATAAATGGAATGACTTCTTGATTCAAGAGGCGATCGAACAATCCGGTCTGCCTCTTGAAATCGTCGCTATGATTAGGGATGCGAACAGCACAGATGGTCCAGTCTCAGAGAAAGTTCTAACATCGATCGGAACACTTGCTCGTTCCCACGACAACGGTGTGCCTATTCTTAATACTGAGGATTCGGATTGGGGTGATGAGTCACTTCCTCCCGTGTATGTCTCCGTTGGGGAGATCTTTGCCGAGATCCCCAAGAAGTTGAGGGGGGACTTGATAATAACTCTTATCAATTTTATATCGACGCCTCGTCACGAGTTGGAAAAGTATACTCTTCTAGGTGTAAATCGTTTTAGAAAAAAATATGCTAAGATGATTAAAAAGGCAGGTTATGCCGCAGAGTCAGAAGAAATAAATAATGTTATATTAGAGCGCATGAAGCTTTGGACCCAAAGTTATGTAATGCCTTATGTAAAGGACCTTATAAAAGTTTATGTATTAGACCCAGCCGCTTATAAAGAAGCAATCAGTTTTGCGTCTAAACGATCAGAGGGACGAAGATTAGTAGCCGCTGGACTTACGGCGCGCAAGATACTTAACCGCGAACAAGAAGAGCCAGATAATGTTCTTCATAAGTTTGATAATGGTTATTATTGGTATGATATCCGCTCATCAGCTTGCAACATTGAGGGAGAAAAGATGGGGCACTGCGGACAAGGAATGAAAGAAGGCAATCTATATTCTTTAAGGTCGCCATCAGGAACATCCATAAACCCCGACCCACACGTCACGATAGAAATGGATGCTGATAAAACAGTTTGGCAGGTTAAAGGCCGCGCCAATATGACTCCAAAGAAAAAGTATTGGCCGTATATTTCTTGGTTCCTAGTCAATATGGGAGCAAAGAACTATCGCGAAGACCGCAGCGGTGATGCTAGTAAGGAAATGGTTGAGTATTTGGAGAAAGAATCCCCAGACATTTTCAGACAATCATTCATAGAATATGCTCAAGAAACCGGAGACGATTGGGAGGAAGCAACAAAAGCCCTGCTTGAACTTGATAATATATCAAAAAATACTATGAACGTCGCCGCGCCGTTTGATTTATCCGGAACGTCCCTGGACTACGACTACCTTAGGGTTGATTACAAACTTCTGTATCAAGCGGATCTCTCAGGTGTGTATCATGACGGACTCCCCGGGGAGCATCTTTACAGACTCGCGCGGGAAGAGAGACTTAAACTTTTCAGAAATCTAAAAGATTCTTTGGAGTCGAACTTTATAGCAAAGCATTTCTCTTCTGAAATCTTTGGAGTCACTCCAAAAGCTAGGGTTTCCCCCGTGGTAATCAAAGACGAGAAACGAATGGACCCCTGGGGCTCCGAGCGCGCCAATGCGCTACAAACCACACTTACATGGTATTTTAGATTTGAAGCCCCGCCAGTAAGCGCCGCGCAGGCTACTCAAGAAGAGGCAAAGAAAGCTTTTGCTGCTACTATTAAGAACGCTAACAAGTTAGTTAATCACTTAATAGATGTTGAGAAAGGCTATTATGATTACGCTGCGGAAGATCAGCCCTCAGCTCTTGAGGGATTTGATCTTGAGGGTTTTGAGATGGATCTACAGAACTTTTATGATTCTAAGGGACTCGCCAAGAAAGAGCCAAAAAAGCGCTTTGATGATCGCCGTGTTACAGAGCGATGGTCAAGAATAATAAAATAAAATAATATTTTTTTCCGTTTAAGAGAATCTAGTCTATAGTTACTTATAGACAAAAGGGTTAGAAAGGACTCAAGGTTGTATGCAAAAGTTAGCGTCCCAAGGGAGTTTGCGGGTACTGGTACAGTGAAATAGTGATAAAGTAACCTAACACAGAGGAGAATCTCGTGACTAGGTACATTAAAAACTTTATATTAATAACTTCTTTACTTTTGGTAAGTTGTAACGGACCCGTCTTACCCAACACACCAAAAACAGGCTCTGAACAGCCAGAAACAGTTCAAACTCAAAAAACAATTCAAGTCAAGGATCGGGTCGGCAAGGTCCTTGAGATTATAGATGTAGCCAACCTAACAACGGTTGAAAAGAGAACTAGACAAGCGGCTGTAAAGGTCCGCTCCATTCTTCATGGAGGTCACGGTTCTGGAACCTATATGGTTGCTTATGGACGACGCATTGTCGCCACTGCCGCTCACGTTGTAAGAGACGAAGAGAGTATGGTTATTGACGGACGCGACGGCGAGATGGTCATAGGCAAAGTTGTCTTTGTAGATCACGGCGTTGACTTAGCGTTCTTGGTAGTCCCAGAGATGGAAACTAGAACAGCAGTCCGCTACAACCCACAAATGAAGTACGATGAGCGTTTGATTGGAGCGAGCCTTACATACACAGGCTTTCCATCTCATCACGATCTTCTTACTATTCGTGGTTACATCGCAGCCCTACACAAAGATATGGTAGTAGCCAATATGTTTGGTTGGTTTGGTTCTTCCGGTTCTGGTATATTTGATAGCAGCGGACGTTATCTAGGTTGTGTATCTGGGATAGACATTGGACGGTTTGAGTTTGGAATGAGAATACCGATTGAAGAGATCGTTTGGGTTGCCCCAATCAGTCGCATCAATCAAGATCTTCTAAAGACCAAGATTGTTTCGTCAGTTGTTCCAGCCGAACCGGCATCACTTAAAGCTTTCCCTGGGGCCACAGCGCCTAGAAGGGGAAGCCGAAGAGATTAAGGCAGTGAGAAATCTTCTTCTTTTGCTTCTCTTGGTAATGACTACGACGGCTTGTGAAGGAGACTACACAATCCATGACCAAACCCCGCCCGAGACAATCTATATTAAACTTCCCGGGGATACAGAATATACAGAAATATATGGTGATGTTTGGGTTGACTCCTTTGAACAACCATATGCTGTAAGCGGCGTTGATATTGTATGGCTTATTGATAAGTCAGGCTCTATGAGCGAGCACGCAGGATCGATAGTTCTAGGCATAGAACAAATGATGAACTCTCTTCCAACATCAGGTTGGAGATTAGGGATTACATCCACCAGCAATATTGACTCTGAAAATGCCCAGGAGTTTCCTTTGGTCCCCGGTGATGATGTTCAAGACGCTTGGGATGCTTACGCACAATCAGGCAACAACGCCAGAGAAGCAGGCTTTGATTCTATATACTCGTATATTGAAGAAAATCTATACAATCAAACTTGGCTACGCAACGATGCTGCTTTATTGATAGTTTTTGTTAGTGACGAAGAAGAGCAAAGTCAGGAGTATTTCACCAACGATCCATCTGGTCTAGCCGATTTTATAAATTGGTATAGATTTACGAGACAGTCCGTTTATATCGCAAGCATCGTTAATGTTCATAGAACTGAAAATGAGTGTACTAACAGCGTTAATGAAATAGATGTTGGCTATCGTTATATGGACGCAACAAATGCTTTCGGCGGAACTGTTGTGGATATTTGCGAGACAGATTGGGCTCCCGGCGTGGCGGAAGCAGTAACACAAGTTCAGCCAAATGAATCTTGGGAACTTACACACAGCCCAGTTGTTGAGACAATAGCAGTCTTTAAAAACAATGTGCCATTACCTCAGGCAGATTGGGTTTATAATCCATTCAATAACAAAGTTGAGTTTTTAGTAATACCAGCCGAAGGTTCATTGGTTGAAATCGGCTACATTATTGACTATGCTACTGGCGATGATGACGATAGCGCGGAATAAAACTACTTACAATAATGGAAAATGATATAGAAACAGTTGAAATAGCACCGGGCGAGTTTGGTGCTTCTCCATTTCCTTTGAGTGTTAATACACAAAAGAGACTATTGGAGTTGATTTATAATCGAAAGTCTGGTATAGTTACAAGACAGGAGTTGATTGATGTTATCTTTAATAAAGAGAGTAATGCGAGCGATAGACTCGTTCGATGCCGTCCTTGAGCGTTTGGACGAAGCAGAAGATAGACTGGAAAAACTTGAAAGAGTAAAAGATGAGAACGATGCTTTATGGATGCTGATCGATGAGGCACGCGATATGGAAGAAACAATCTTAAACTCGCAAGAAGACTACGGCACCGAAGTAGCAGAGATAATGCTACGACATATGAAAGTTCAAGGCGATGCCTGAAAGAGTTTATCTATTCGACGTAGACGGAACTTTAACAGAACCGCGACAACTAATAGAACCAGAGATAGAAGATACTTTTATTGATTGGGTTTTGTCCAAAAACAAGAAAGTTTATTTGGTCACAGGATCTGATGTAGAGAAAACCAAAGAACAGTTAAGTGAGGATCTAATGGATGCTTGTTTGGGTGTTTTTACTTGCTCGGGAAATGTTTTCAGGCAAGATGATAAGATTGTTTATAGCAATGTTTTTGATCCAAGCGAAGAGTTCTTAGAAGATTTACAACTATATCTGGACAACTCTCAATGGAGAGCCAAAAAAGGAAATCATATCGAAAGAAGACCCGGGATGATTAACTTTTCAACTGTTGGTAGGAACGCCTCTCATAATATGAGAGAGGCTTATGCGCGTTGGGATAAAACAAACCTTGAACGCGAAGATATAGTAGCATATATTAATGAGACATACCCAGAGTTGGAAGTTTCTATTGGAGGCTCTATCTCGGTTGATATATATCCGTGGGGCAAGAATAAAGGACAAGTGATCGAGACGTTAAGAGAACTTCACGGCGATGATGTTGAGATGATATTTGTTGGAGATAAGAATAAACCAGGGGGAAATGATTGGCCTCTCGCTCAAAGGTTGGATCCATTAAAAGGATCAGAGTGGTATCAAGTTTTATGCCCCGAAGAAACACGCTCCCTTATTGAGTATGGGATACTATTTATATAGATGAAACGCGAACTACAAGTATTTAAAGACTTCCTCGAAGAAGCAAAAGACCCATCCTACTATCAGGATACATTCTATTTTACTGTCCTTATTTCAATGGACAAGAATCGTGGTGGATCCCGCGATGAAACAAAGAATGATATTCGCGCACTTCCAGAAGTGCTGACTGTTACTTTGGTTGAGAAAGAAAAGGGAGGTGTCCAGAAAGACTTGGGCAACTCTTACCTTTCTACTCTCAAAGTTCACATTCGCAAGCCGCGCGACAGATCAAAAGATATAATGATGAAGAGAGCCATCAAGCAAATCGCAAGATTAAAAGGTGTCTCTGTTCTTCGCTACAAAGAGCGCAAGCCAAAACAAAGAAAGAAAGCATTCTACGGACCAGGGTCATATACCAAGAGAGTTCAAAATGTTAGTGAAGGAGAATACTGGCAGTCTTCAAAGCATATGTCTGATCTTAAGAAAGACTTTAAGGATCTTACTTCCAAAGGACCACAAAAGACAGGCGGGTATAAAAACGTAGAAGATTCACCAGATTTTAAGTCATCCTCACCGGGTGCGCCGGGTGGATTAGAAGAAACGCTCTTAGATGAAGCAATGAAGACAGCAGCCGATCTACCAGAAGGCATTGTTGTTGTTGTGGATAGGCAGAACTCACCAAAATCATACAGATTTTACTATGCGACCCGTGATAATCTTCGTTCTCCCCTCAAAGCAGGGGATATGGACCGTATGGAGCGCGGTATTACAATCTACGGCGTTCTATCCATTCAGTTGGGTAGAGACTTCCCTTACGAGGGAAACTACATCGTAGAGTCTATTAGAGCCGCTGACGGCTATGGTCCGTTATTGTATGATGTAGCCTTGGAGACAGTAGGTAAGGCTGGGCTCAAACCAGATACAAAAACAATATCTGACGATGCTGCCGCAGTTTGGAAGTTCTACGATACACAGCGCGATGATGTTCAAGGCGAGATGTTAGTATTTGATATTGATCAATATGATACTGTAATGCCTGCGGATAGAGCAGAGAAGCCAGAAGAGAATGAGTATCTAGCACAGGTATATCGAAAGAAGAACAAGAACACAACAGAAGAACTTGAAAGCCAGAATAAGCTTGTTCAAATATCCACAGCCCCTCCGGTAAAACAAAAGTCCCGATACAAAGAAAAGGATCTTAAACGATTCAACAGATTGCGTGAGGACATTGTAGTTTCCGTAGGCGACAAAGATGAGTTAGCAACATTTGAGATGCAACCAGAACTCCAACAAAAAGTATGGGATGGCGATGAGAAAATCCGCCCAGGAGTTAAGGGAGCATTGATGGATATAGTTGATGACTTCATTGAACGTTTAGATTTAGATGCCGAGGTGAAGGATATTATTGTTACAGGATCTTTGGCGAACTATAACTGGTCAAAATTCTCTGATATTGATATTCATATTCTTATTGACTTTAAAGATGTTAATGAAAACGAGGAACTGGTTAAGCGCTTTCTTGATGCTGTGCGTTCTAACTGGAACAAAGCCCACGATATTAAAGTTAAAGGACACGAAGTTGAACTTTATGTTCAAGACGAAAACGAACCACACGTTTCAACAGGAGTCTATTCTTTGATGAATGATAAGTGGCTTGTGAAACCAAACAGAGTTAAGCCTTTCATTGATAAGAAAACAGCAAAGAAAAAAGCAGCCAATATTGAAAGAGAGGTTGACAAAGTAGCCGCCATCCTGTATGATGGGAACCATAACGCTGCCTTAGAGGCCGCGGCAAACCTGAAAGACAAGATCAAAAGAATGCGTTCTGACGGATTAGAAAAAGCTGGAATATTCTCACCAGAGAACCTTGCCTTTAAGATGCTGCGAAGATCAAATGCGATAGGCAAACTTCATGATGCCTACATTAAAGCATACGATCTTTCTTTAAGCGTCGAGCAGTGATAGAAATATAGAACGGTAATACAATGAGCGAGCCAACCAATAGTGAAGACGAACCTCAAGTAGAGGAGCAATCTCCTGCGGAAGAACTGATACCAAAGAAGCCTTCTCGTCTATGCCCACGCGGCATCCAGACATTCACAGTTGCGCGGCAAGCAGATGAAACAGGTGTGTCTGGCGAGGGAGTTGTGATTGAGGGAGTTGTGCTAGCAACCGGACAGTGTATAGCACACTGGCTATACCCAAGACCAAAAGGTTCTATTGCTATTTTTGATTCAATGAATGATTTTATCACAGTTCATATTAAACCACACCCTGGAAATCGAACTATCATTACATATGATGACGGTGAACAAGAGAAGTATGGACTATTTACAGATGAGGAAAAACCCAATGAAAATCACCAAAGCGAAGTTAAAGCAAATAATTAAGGAAGAGATCAACAAGGTTGGTCAAGAAATCCAGACGGATCGTTTGGAAAAAAAGATTAGAGGAAGCCTAGGTCAAATTGCTGGCTCTAGGGCAGAACAATTTATTCAAGCAGTTGTCGATCTTTCGACTCTATTATACATAGCAGATGAAACTGGTGACGCAGGATTAGCGTTTGATGATACTGGAGACGACCTCGACGCCATGGACATGGACATGGACAATTGGCGCGATCACTTAAGCAAAGTTGAAGAGAATCCAGTGTATAGAGCAGCCGTCGAAAGTTTGATTGGTATGGAAGTAGAAACTAACGAGGGAACCGGAGCAATTACGGATGTAGTCTTCGCTGATAACTCGCGAGAGGCAAGAACTGAAGTCAAACTTGAGAAAGCCTTTTCCTATGACAGTCGATGAATCAGGAATCTTCACGGTTGGTTTTGATCGGAACAAGATCCTGGCGGTTAACTAAAAATGAAGGTCACGAAGTCTAAACTTAAAAGAATAATCACAGAAGAGTTACAAAACATTCTTGCTGAACAATCAGTAGACCCGACCGTTTATGTCCACGACCTTAAACGCCGACGTGAGCGCGCCCAAGAGCGTGAGGCTCTGAAGAAGTTTTTTGGCACACGAGATCTGGAAGAGCCCGACACCACACAGATGCCTGATGCTCCCAGAGCTGCCTCTGACCCTGACAAAACAGCAAAACTAAGCCCAGCCCGACAAGCCGCTCTGGATAAAGAACGGGAAGTTATACAGGCCCCTGAGCTCTCACTGCGGGACCCAGAGCGACTTACTATCACAGACTTCTCGAAGGATGTGCAAGATAAGCTTTTGCTAGCCTACTCCAACAAGGAGGGAATCTCCATTGACCCTAAACCCCTCGGCTCGGGAGAATTTGGAATTGTTTATAAGGGAGAGAATCCCGAGTGGGGCCCTGTTGCGGTAAAGATGACGTTATCCGGCCAGGAAATAAACGCATATCGGAACATCAAAAAGCTTAAGGATGGTCTAGAAACGCGTGACTTACAGGGCGGCAACGTCCTACCTGAGATACTAGACATTAGTGTTTTACCGTCCCTTCCAGTCAGACCCGAAGGAACTATTCGTCGCGGGAAATTCATCGAGAAACAAGGCGGTCAGAAATACAAAGTCTTTGTGGTTCAGATGGAGTTGCTTGAAAAGCTTGACCCTGCAATAAGGTCAGACGTTTTTGGGGCAGACCCTACAGGCAAACCCGAGCCCGAAGTGCGTAAGCGGTTTGTCGATAACTATCTGGCTATTGATAATATCTACTCTGCATTAAAAAAGTTGATAGGAGAAGACAGATTAGAGAAAATACTTAGCACCTTGGAGTCTCCTGAAAGAGCCGCCATGCGTCGAGGAGCGGACCCCGGGCCTGTAACAGAGCAGACTTTGCCGATCAAGGACGAGCGAGCCTTCCCCATATTTCGAGAGATAGAGAAAAAGTTGCTTCCTCTCAAGAAGGCATACTTACGTTCCGATCCTGAAAATGATTACTTTGCCATCCTAGACATGAAAAGGAAGATTTCGACATATGTAAAAGACGCTTTCGAGAAGTATATAGACGATCCCGAGTCGCGCCAGACACTCAACATTATTGCCAGTCCGGAGATACTTGGAAAGCAGTTAGACTCCAATATGCGCCTATCTCAATATGATCCAAAGACTATCGGGAAATCCTCAGCGCTAGGAGCATCTATGCTCCCTCCTTCTGAGATAAAATCACAGGTAGCCAAAAACTTTTACACTCGCCTTAAAAAGCTGGAAAAATACGACACTCAGTATGGTGATGTTCATGCCCACAATCTGATGCAACGTCTAAATGGTGATTTGGTCGTTGCGGACGTTGGTCTATTCTTGTTCGGCCCCGAAGGTAATCGAGGGTATGCAGGCTCTATCACTGAAAGTGGCGACAAATAGATTGCGAGTTAGGCAGTTGGAACTTGACAAAACCGACCCGCTATGCTATAGTATATACAGAGGTTAAGAGATGGTTTTTCACGCAGACTACGAAGAGGCACTAGAACAATACGATTCACCCAACTCTACATTAAGGGTTGGTGATTTAGTTAGACCCGTCCGTGGATGGCTTACAGGTCTAGGAATAGTGTCTGATATATACGATGTTGTTCACGATCAGACCGGCGAGTCATACTTATGCTGTAAGGTTTTTATGGCTGGAAAAGAATGGACTGCGCCTGTAAAGGATTTTAAATTAGTAGAAAGAGAGTAGATTGAGAGATTTAGTTTATGGATTTTTGCTGTTCTTTATTGGACAGATAATGATCTGGTTTCAAACAAACGCACAGTTCTTTAATGATTGGGCAAAGGAACATCCTTTCCTAATGTCTTGTACGTTTAGTATTCCTATATCATATTTGTTTATTAAAGCAACGGCTTTTGTAGTGAATCACTTTGATGGGCTCTTGTGGCCTGGAAGATTTATTGGGTTTGCTTCGGGGATCTTTGTCTTTGCTTTCCTTGCCTACTACTTTATGGGCGAGGGCATTACAATCAAGACAGGCATCAGTTTATTCTTAGCCACACTCATTATTGGTATTCAAGTTTTATGGAAATGAAAAAGTTTATACTTATTATCGCTTTACTTTTAGGAGGGTGCTCTCATATGCATCCTCCAATGTTAAATGGTCGCTGCCCTACTGATTTCCCGATTAAAGGAAACGCCAACTCAGGGTTCTATCACACAGCAGACAGCAAGTATTATTACTTAACTGTCCCAGAGATCTGCTTTGCAACTGAGGAAGTCGCTAGGCAACGAGGTTTCGCTAAATATAAAAAGTAGCATTCACTCCTTGACTTTCCTACTCTGGCGTGCTATTGTGTAAGGGTAGGAGGCTACTATGGATAGTCAAAAGACAAACGAACTTTACGAAAGGTTTTCGCATTTATATAGAGAAAGATTAGCACCACTGGAAAGTTCCAAGATGGCGTGGGGCTTCCAATGTGGTAATGGTTGGTATAACCTTATACACAAGATGTCTAAAAGAATTACAAATTTACTAAGTGACGACGAAAGCGCACCCGCCATCGTGGAGGTGTCGCGAAATGAAGATGGAACATTATATGTTGATGTTCGCAATCCAACACTAGCAATAGCAGATATAGTTGAGACAGCAAAAGAACAATCCCGAATAATCTGTGAGACTTGCGGGTATTCCCCTGCGTTCTTGCGTCATCAGGATGGTCCTCAAAAGGGTCATATTGCCTGTGGACGGTGCGCTAGGCATAATGCCGGTAGAACTAACAGCAAAGCGCCAAAGCGCAAGAGACGCCCTCGTAGAGCCTCTGATATAGAGGTAGTAAAACGGTGACAAAACTAGCAGTAGGAGATTTGGTAGTTGATAAGTTAAACGATAAGACTAAAACTTATGGTATCGGTGTTGTCTTGGGTATAATCACCGAACGCCGTGATGGATCAGGAAAGTTTAGTCGTCCGTATTACAAAGTTTATTTCAACAAGTTTAAGAAAACAATAGAGTTTGCGGAGGAATATCTTGAACGTATCTCAAAGAACTGAAAGATATATCAAACAAAGATTAGAAGAGATAAAAGGACAAACGCCTTCTAGGCAAGATGTTGATCCTTATGTTTATAGATACACTTCTGCTCGCCTTAGAGAGATTCGCAGAAGTAAGGAGAAAGAAGAATGAAGAACCTTGTAAGTTTTTTACATAGTTTAACAATGATAGCAGGAGTGGTTGTTGCTCTGGCGTTTTATCTTGGATTAGCATCTATGCTTGCGGCATCAATAATCAATGATATACGATTAGATACTTATGTAACGATAAAAACAGGATACTCCACAGTATTGTTTATTATTTTGATGTATTGGATTCCACATGCTATGTTCTTTACGCCACATAAAATCAAGAATATGTAAACAACGCTTGACAGCAGCGCCGCAGTATGGTATGCTGTAAGCACGATGAAACACGGAGAATAAAAGTGCTTTTAATCTTGTTCTTTTCTTAAAAGCCTCCTATATATTATAGGAGAACGGTAATGAAGAAGTGTTATACTTGTAAAGAAACAAAACCCTTAACTGGTTTTAATAAAAACAAATCTAGGAAAGATGGACTAAACAGTATTTGTCGCGAATGTAGCAAAGCACGCTCGCGTAAACATTACACAGAGAACACTGATAAGCATAAAAAGATCTTCTATAAACGAAAACTCTAATAATAGAAAGAACAGAACGTTTGTGTATGAAAGCATTTAGTTAATAACTCTTGTGTTGATTGGTGAGAGCAGACCAAGAGTGCTAGAGTTTGATCATACCAAGATAAAATACATAATATATCGTATAAGATCCAGTCTGGTCATTCGGTTGAAAATATAGAAAATGAGATTAAGAAGTGTGAAGTGAGATGCGCCAACTGCCATAGACGTAAAACTTCTATTGATTTTGGTTGGTATACAAACAGACTATTTCAAAAAAGTTCTTGACAGCAGCGCGATAGTATGGTAGACTGTAGTCACGATGAAACACGGATCCATAACTCAACAGGTAGAGTAGAAGACTTTTAATCTTTTTGTTGTAGGTTCAAGTCCTACTGGTTCACCATTTTCCGCTGGCACACCGGTTAAAGTGTGCTAACTTTTTATGCTCGCATCGTCTAACGGTTAGGACGCTGGTTTTTCATGCCGGCAATCGGGGTTCGATTCCCCGTGCGAGTACCATTTTAATATTGAGAATAAGCAACAATGATAATGAAGCCAGAGCATATTGAATATCAGATCCGCAACAAACTAGCAGAAGATCCTAGGATCTGTGACCTGATTGAAGACGATGATGACTTTGATCATCTTATAAGCTTGATTGGTAATACTATTGATGATTGGCTCAATCCAATACAACTTTTCTTAGACAAAAGTTTAAAATAAGCAACAGCGCTTGACAAATCCAGCCTCGTCTGCTATACTGTAAGCACGATGAGATAAGGCGCGGTGGTGAAATTGGTATACACAGGAGATTCAAAATCTCCCGGTCTTAGACCTTGCGGGTTCGAGTCCCGCCCGCGCTACCAAATATCAAAAAGGAAAAGAGAATGGAAGTAAATAACTTTGTATGGACCGAAAATGCTATTGAGGATTGGATTGATATCTGGGCTGTTCTTTGGAGTGAAGTCGAGATAGGCGATTTCCCCTTTAAGTGGGTATGGAACCATGGAGATAAGTATGTCTTTGGGCGACCGACCCTATTCACCTCATTGCGAACCCAACGCTGCACCAGCATGCCGCGATTCCACTTCCAGAGATTTCTACGATTAGAGAAATCAGTTATCTAATGGATCACTACGGACTTATGGATATATTGTATAAGATTCAGGACTGGCTCTTGAATCATCATTACAGAAGTTCAATGATTCAAAAGGAACTTGATTTAGATTAGCTAGAGAGATTTTAAGTCGTCAATAAATATTTAGGGGGATTTCCTGAGTGGCCAAAAGGAGCAGACTGTAAATCTGTTGGCGTATGCCTTCGGTGGTTCGAATCCATCATCCCCCACCACTTTAAGAGGACAATCATATGTATGAATTACTAGGACTCATTATATTTATGCTCACAGGTATTTTCATTATCCTAGTTATAGAAGAGCAAGACAAGAAGTAAGGAATGGTTTGATAAAGGGGTAATAGCTCAGATGGTAGAGCAAGTGACTGTTAATCACTCGGTCCCAGGTTCGATCCCTGGTTACCCCGCCAATCACCAAATAACATTTTGACCTTGACAGCAGCGCCTCAGCCTGCTATAGTAGATACATAAGCTAATAAACTGACTTACGAACCTAAGATGGGAAGTAACAAACATTTACTGTTTAAACAAATGCGGTGGTAGCATAACAGTAAATGCCCTGTTCTTATAAAGCAGTTTATCTGGGTGCAATTCCCAGTCACCGTACCAAATCAATCGGCTTTAAAGCCTATGACGAATGTTAGGTCGTTGAGTAACAGGACAAACAAACAAAACCTGTAAAAGAAATACTGTAATGAAGATTGACGATAATATTTTGGAACTCGCTGTAACACAAGCGCACAAATCTCCAATGCATTACCGTCATGGTGCTGTGATTTGGAAGGGCAAGACTATTCTTGGAACAGGATATAACTTTCCAGCATCCCCACCAACAGTAGACAAGAGAAGGTTTTCCATTCATTCCGAAAGAGACTGCCTTAAAGGTCTGCGCGGCGATAAAATATTCAATGCCGAGTTGCTTTGTGTCCGTGTTACTCCTGGCGGTGCTATGGGATCTTCAAAGCCTTGTCGCGGTTGTATGAAACTATTGAGACGAAAAGGTCTTAAAAATGTCTACTGGTTTAATGAAGAAGGTAAACTAAAGAAAACGCGCCTTTCTTGAATGATGGTTGACAAACAGTGCGTGGTCTGCTATAGTAATGATGTTGAAAGGAACATCGGTGCCCACAAACAAACTCACAAAGCCAAGAATTGGTGAAGTTGCTATACTTAAGAAACATAACCGAGACTACAAATGGAATTTCGGGTATATTTCTGACTGTCAAGGGTTGTATGTTCAATTTCAATCATTTAAGGATCCAGACGTTAAGGTATGGGCTTACAGAACAGATGTAGAAATATTAATACAAAGGAGAGATTAAGATGCTACACAAGATTAGAACAAGAACATTAGAAGAGTGCGAGGAACTTGCTCGCCAGTGGACCGCAGGTTCCCGAGAAGAAGTTATTGAAGTGTTGGGAGGAGAACCAACAGAAGATTTCCTATCAAGATTTGAGTCAGTCCTCCCCGCTTTGGAAGAGCCGATTAGTCAAAGTCCAGAGCCAAAGAAAAGAAGGACATACGGAAAGAAAACTAAAGCAACCGAGTAAAAGTTGTGATTATTATTATCACTTGACAAACTCGCCCCTGTCTGCTATAGTATAGATGATGGAGCAAGCACCCGTAGCTCAGTTGGAAGTAGCAACGGTCTTCTAAACCGTAGGTCGCAGGTTCAAGTCCTGCCGGGTGTACCATCTAACTAATGAGGTTGTAAATGAAAGTCGGTGATTTAGTAAAGTACTTGTACCTCGACCTCCGGGAGAAGCAGCGGAGGCAGGAATGGTCCCTCGGCATCGTCGTTGAAGTCTATCCCAACCGACACAGCCGCGTTAAATGGTTCAGCGAGTCGCACCCATATTGGGTTAGTCAGAAAAACTTGGAGATTGTAAATGAAAGTCGGTGATTTGGTAAGGGTCCCACATGTGGGACTCGGTGTTCTTATTTCTTTGACGCCTGGGACCGCCACGGTTCAGGCGCTTTCTGGAAAGCGCGTACGCTTCCACCCTTCCAATCTGGAATTGGTAAATGAAAGTCGGTGATTTGGTAAGATGGAAGTCTCCGGAATACCCAGATTTGGGTCTTGTAGTAAAGATGCATCGCCATTCACCAGAATTCGGCGCTCACCGATGCCATATTCATTGGATTGTGCAACCAGAGGACAATGGACTGTATCGTATTGATAATGTTATGTTAGATTGGGACATTAAAAATGAAAGTCGGTGATTTGGTAAGCAATCTCTACGGAAAGCCGGGACGAGACCTCGGAACGGTTGTGCGAGTGGATCCAGAGTTCCGCTCGGAAGATTGTTATGTCGTGTGGCACACGGCTGATCATGCGGGCTGGTGGAGTATAAAATGCTTGAAGTTGGTAAGTAAAAATGAAAGTCGGTGACTTGGTAAGATTGAAACATCCTCCCCTCGTTGGACCCAACCTGGGAATAATTATCCAGTTCTATCGACGCTCCGAAGTATTCGCCGGCCACGCGCCAATCTGTATTCAGTGGATTGAATCGGTTGAACCGACTTGGACGATCGCGCCGAGTTTGGAGGTCATAAGTGAAAGTCGGTGACTTGGTAAGAGCGAAGCATCCTTTCCTCGTCGGAAGCCTGGGAATAGTTGTCCAGTTCTCCGAGTCCTACCCTAGTAGCAAACCCTCCAGACACAGTGATATCTGTATTCAGTGGTGTGTAGCGGCTGGCCGACGATCATGGACGACAGCGCACAATTTGGAGCTAATCAGTGAATATCGGTGACTTGGTAACATTCTGCCCATGGGCATGGGGAACTCCTTTGGAGGATCGCCCTCTTGGGGTTATTACACACATACAAATACTGAACGAACCTCGGGAGTCTGGCGAATACAAGACAATAGGCGATGTTATAGTTCACTGGCTGCAATATTCGCCCTACAATGACGAACCCAGGGATGCGAATGAGTTGGAGGTTGTAAGTGAAAGTGGGTGACTTGGTAAGATATATCGCCCCTACTGGGTTGGAGAGTGGCTGGACGCGCCGAACATCAGGATCGCTGGGAGTCGTAGTAATGGCTATAAGGGGGACTGCTGGATACCGTAAAGTAATCTGGAATAACGGTGAGTGGTCAACATTAGAAGAGAAATACTTGGAGATTGTAAGTGAAAGTCGGTGACTTGGTAACATTGCGGTGGGGAGAACATCCTCGCTCGGTCGGGACGATTATAAAGGGCCCTCCGGGGCAGAATGACGGTCCAGGCCGGAAGATCCTGTGGTTTGGGACAGGACGAACTGATTGGATTTCAGAGACAGATTTGGAGAAGGTAAGTGATTAACTTAGGCTATGCGTGTATCAACTCGATTTTGTCTGGACTACCAAAGTCCAGACGCATTACAACAAATCGTTCAATGATTAAGAGAACCTTCAAAGCAAAGGGCATCAAGTATGCTTCCGAGTTGGCTTTGGCGAATGTCCGAGATCTAAAAAAGATTATCCAATGGAATGAAGAACACAACATTAAGTTCTACAGATTTTCTTCTGATATATTTCCGTGGGCATCCGAATACGAACTTGAAGAACTTCCAGACTTTGAGAAAATCGCCCAAACAATGGAGGCAGCAGGAGATTTAGCCAACAAATATGGACAAAGACTAACAACACATCCGGGTCCATTCAACAAGTTGGCTTCTCCAAAAGAAAGAGTTGTATTAGCAACGATTAAAGACTTGGAAGTCCACGGTAAAATGATGGATTTGCTTAAACAACCACGTTCCCCTAGGGCAAAGATCAATATCCACGTTGGCGCTGCTTATGGTGATAAGCCAATGGCGTTGGGAAACTTCAACAGAAACTTTGAGAGACTTTCAGACGCAGTTAAAACAAGACTGACGGTAGAAAATGATGATAAGAAATCACTTTACTCAACTAAGGAACTCTACGAAGAAGTTTACAGACAGATCGGTACTCCTATTGTCCACGATTTGCATCATCACAAGTTTTGCGACGGCAATCTTGGAGCGAAAGATGCGCTCGCATTGGCGATCAAAACGTGGGGAGAAGTAAAGCCAGTAGTTCATTATTCACAATCAAGGTGCGTAGAACATAACGACAACAAGATTAGAGAAAACGCTCATTCAGATTCGTATTGGGAACCCGTGAATACTTACGGCTTTGATGTTGATGTAATGTTAGAGGCAAAATTCAAAGAACAAGCACTATTCAAAATGAGAGAACTTTTGACTTGACGCGCGACTGCCCCTGTGGTAAGCTGTAAGCACAATGAGCAACAACAAACCCACTTGCAAAGAACATTCAGACGGCACCAAAGAATGGTTCCTAAACGGCAAAAGACACCGTGAAGATGGTCCTGCTTATGAACATCCAAACGGCACCAAAGAATGGTGGCTAAACCACAAAAGACACCGTGAAGATGGTCCTGCTATTGAACATTCAGACGGCACCAAACAATGGCTCCTAAACGGCAAAAGACATCGTGAAGATGGTCCTGCTTATGAACATCCAAACGGCGCCAAACAATGGTGGCTAAACGGCAAACTTCACCGTGAAGATGGTCCTGCTATTGAACATTCAGACGGCACCAAACAATGGTTCCTAAACGGCAAAATAACAACTGCCCTGGAAGTCTTCAAGCAAGCCAATGACGAACAGCGAAAGCATATGCTTTGTTATTATGCAAATGAGTTTTGTCCTTGACAGCCGCTCCGGTCTGTGGTAGTATAGATACAGTGGGAGAACAAAGCAGCGAATGAAAGTCTCTGAACTAAAACCTGGAATGCTTTTAAGGTTTGTTGAACCTATGGGTGTTAAGCCTCTACGTGATCACGATGATTACTATTGGTTAGAACTTAATTACGGCAATTCTTTAATTGATCCAGTCATTCTTTACATCGGGCAAAAAGAAATACCGTTAAGAACCTACTACGGAGATTTCCAAAAAGTTAGAGAGGTTATGATTAACGGTAGAATCCTTTGGGTTATGCCCTCGACTTGGAAATTCTTTAAGCCAGCAGAAATAAGCACAAATGATTGAACAAACCTTTAAAAAAGGTGATCTTGTTTGCTCCACGTATCACAATAAAGATACAGGGATGGGCATTCTTTTGAGTCATATAGCGGATATGTCTTCATATGAAATATGGGAAGTCCAGTGGTTTAAAAAGCCAAAGCAGATTGGCTCTATATCGTGGAGAATCTATATGGAATCTTACGGAAGGTGTGTCCAAACCACGGAATCAACGGTAATGAGGGTTTTAACCTAATATGAGTAGAAAAAAGTATATTAGAGGCGCCTTAGTTTGTTCTCGAAATACAAAGTTTGAAAAAGGAATGGGTATTATCCTCTATGGAGATGACGATGTAGGCTTCCGCGTTCGTTGGTTTGAGAAACCGGGGCACATAGATCGCTGGGACTGGAACGTCAATATACGCATTGCTGGAAAGTATGAATGTTACCAAACAAAAAATCAAATCAAGATTTTAAAGAAAGAGTAAAGAAGTGTTTCATAGAAGCGTCTAAGGATATAACTGTCGCTTCCGCTGCTTTACTTTTGTATGCGTTATTCAGGTATGAAAACTATATCAAAAAAAGCAACAAAAACATCTTCTAATATCACAGTCGTATAAAACCTAACAATATCAAATAGTTCTTGACTTTTTCGTCCAGTCTGCTATACTGTAAGCACGATGAACAAAGGCTCCAAAGGAAATAAGTAATGGGTTATCGATCTCAAGTTGTTCTAGCAATAAGTAAGCATTTAATCCCTTTTATGCTACTAGCCACTTCAAAAAACAAAGCAACAGAAGAACTTGTTTTTAAAGACACAGACACCTTTAATCGAGATTATTGCGGCGACAAATCGTGGCTTATGGTCTGGGGTAGTATCAAGTGGTATGATTCTTACGAAGAAATCTCCACTATTATGGAGTTTGTTGAAAAAGCAGCGGACGACGATATCGAGTTTGAGGTTGATGGGGAGCCACAATCATCAGCAGAACACATTAGATTTGTCCATATTGGTGAGGAACCCGGAGACATTACAATACTAGGTGATTCCTTCTGGGATATTTATCCACATACACAAATCGCTTACTAGGAACACAAGATGTTAGGGATTTTAATTGGAACTGCGTGTATAATCTATATTTGGAAAGCGATACCGGTCAAATGAAACTTCGTGGAATGGTAATGATTGGCGCACTACTGCGTGATAGTTTTAAAACAATGAAAATCGTCACAGGATACAAGTGTACTCAACGCGGCGAGTTTGTTCAGTTTGGAGGAGATCATCAGGATTCTTGGTATCCATTAGAAGTGTATGAAATCCTTTCGTTGGATCCGTAATGAAACTTAAACCCGGTGATCTCGTATGCTACAAAGACTTGGACCACGAGCCGCGACAATACGGAATAGTTGTAAGAACTAATATCAATATGTGGGGAGAAGAGATTACACCGACAGGAGTTGAAGTTAAAGGGTGCGAAGATTATGATACTTATGTAACCACGATCGACTGTTTGGAGCTTGTAAATGAAGCAAGGTGATCTAGTCAAACTTAATGAGCTTCGTTTCCCTCAGTATAAAGGTATGCTTGGTGTTCTAGGAGTGAAGAGGTTGTGGGGTTCGGCGTCCCCCGATCACATGCGCTGGATTGTATTTATAGATAATAAGTGGCATCCCTATATTGTTGATGAGTGGAATATGGAGCTTGTAAATGAAGCAAGGTGATCTAGTCAGACTTCTTGAGCTTAGTTTTCCTCAGTATAAAGGTATGCTTGGTATTCTAGGAGATATTCATGGACCCAATAGACCCCCGGGCGTGTCCTACACAAACCCCTGTCCGGAAGGCCGAGGACGCTGGATTGTGTTTATAGATAATAGGTGGCATCCCTTTATTGTTGATGAGTCATGTTTGGAGCTTGTAAATGAAGCAAGGTGATTTGGTGCTTGATGTAGATACAGATGATCTGTGTATAGTTAAAGAGGTAGATGCTCTTTGGCGCGACCCACACTCAGGCACACATACCAGATGGGATTATCTTATCTATCACCCCGACTATGGAAACTTCTATGTTGATGCCGGGGAGATTTCCCTGATTCAAAAAATGCCTTGACAAAGCGCCCCCTGTCTGCTATTATGTATATACGATGAGCACAAAGATACATAAATCAGGATATGAAGGTCGCGTTTGCAAAGTTGGAATGGTTGTGGAGTTTGTGAAGCGCGCTCCGCTCGCGAGGTTTCCCCCCGCGGCCGGATGGGGATCGTCTCGTGGACTAGTCACCGGATATTATAAGCGAGGCTACATAGATTCCTGGGATATTACTGATTTTAATGGTAATGTTTTTAATATCGACGACAATGAGATCACACAGATCCTATCGAGGGTAAAACAATGAGATACTGTAAGCACTGTGAAGCAAAGTTCGACCCAAAGTCTCAAAGAAAGCGTAAGGTAGGCGGTCGTATTAACGAGTGCGCCGATTGTGTAGAAGATTTAGGGACAGAGACAACTGTAAAGTATCTTGGTTGTGCTTCTGCTGATGGTAAGATGGGCGCGATCTCTATTCTGGCGTTTGAGTCTAATGAAGATCGCGATCAATACAAGCGAGCGTGGGACAATAACACAGGACGACATAAGGGTAAGTCTTGTCATCTTGGTCAGTCTAACACGGCTATGAGTGGAATGAAGTTTCGTCAAGTTAGCGAGAACATTATGAATGGAAACCACAAAGGCAAGTTGTAATGGATATGGGAAAGGAATACGAAGAACTTAAGATTGGTCAACTGTTTCGTTGGAACTGTCAAGGGGGTGAATGCGAATCTGACGTTGATGACATAGGTGTTCTAACAAATAAGGACTATCATAACCGGGAGATAAATATCCTTTGGTCAAGTGATGGACAAGTCCTAGCATTCAACTTTATAGATCTTGAAGAGTCTCTCTCCTCAAAGGCTCATTGGAGATTATCTAGTATGTATATTCCCGACTTAAAGTGGTCCGCTGAATCAGTTTTAGAGCTTGTTAATGAAACCGAGTTAGTTTTGGTTTTGGAGGAGCGCTATCTTGGTGTATGGTTTGGAGACTATACTGTTGCGATCTATGACTTAACTCAACCCAAAGCACAAGGATATGTAGAGTTTCAGGTTTCCTCCAAAGAAGTATATATTGTTCAGGACACGATTGAAGAATATGTGGAGACACTCAATGGCGAGATTCCAGAAGAAGACTTGACAGGCGGCCGCACATATGCTATACTGTAAGCACAATGAGCGATGAACCTTACGGAGAAGAAAGAATGTTTGATCAGATTCAAGTTCTAGAAAAAAGAAGCACTAGCGAGACTAACAGAATCCCGCCGTTCCGGCGAACCGATTGAACCGGCAGTGGAAGAGTTGCTTTCATCGGCTGGGATCTATTGGGATACTATCGCAGAGGAATACTTCGTAATGGAAGTTTTCCAGAAGGAAACCTTCAAGCGATTGGCTGAGGAGTATGCTTCCAAAGATTACTCCTGATGGAAGACACGTCGTTTATTATCCTCCAACTGTTATAAAAGGGATTGAAGGGAACTTCTTTGCTGTATCAGGTCAGGTATGGATTGAAGTTCCCGAGAATACCACATTAGAAGAAGCCAACAAACTCTTTTGCTGGGGAGAAGAAGCCCGTAAGCATTGGGACTCTTCATACACAGAGGAACCTGTAAAAGTTATTGAGGTCAAGGGATCTCGCGGGAATACTTACAGAGTAACCAAGCAAGGCGACAAATGGAAATGTGATTGTCCAGGCTTCCGGTTTAGAAGTAGTTGTAAGCACACCAAGAAACTTCAAAATCTGATTTCTACTTGACAAATCCCAATCCATATGGTATTATAAGAGCATGATGACTGAACAGACTCCCGTCCTTAATGAGCTTAATAACCTTCTAGGCAAAATGATGATTGTCGGTGAAGAATCTTGCTGGGATTATGGCTTTCTTGAATCAGTCATTGAACGGTGTAAAAAGGGCAAAACCCCTACTTACGGTCAGCAGAATGTTCTTAAAGACATTCACATTAGATGGTCCGATGAGGCTATGAAGACCCGTGCTGATTTTTCCCAAAACTGGAACGAGGAAAAAGAGCAAGCGTTTTTTATCGCTCTCCAATACTATAAGCAAACCGGATACTACTCTTCCATCGTCTATAAGTATATCTCAAATGATGGAAAGCGCAATGACTGCGTTCCAACCGAGAAACATTATGCTATGCTTGTAGAAAACAAGTATTCTTCTGGTGTTATTCGCAACATGATGGCTGAGAAGCCATTTGCTGTTGGTTCTATGGTTCAGTTCCGTGATGCTTACGCCGTCACTAGCAATGTAAGAAATAAGAAGTGTATTGTTTTAGCATATGGAGGTCCTGATCGCGTCAAGTCTCATGCTAAGAACGCAATCCCGATTCAAGTTATCATTGTCGGTCGCGCTGAACCTTGCTGGTGTGAAGTGCGAGATCTCAAGAAGATGAAACTCTCCAAGAATTAGAGCGGTTTTCTGCTGAAAAGAAGTTCAGCATATTCTTGAGAAACAAAAGGTTGACAGGCACCTTCGAGTCTGCTATAATGTATAAGAAGTTGAGAGATTACTACCCCGAACAATGGGAATGAAAAGATGAGTTGGAACGGTACAGTTCGATGCGGCCACTGTGGACAAAAGGGTCACAACAAAACGGGCTGCGAAGAACTCCGCAAAGAATGGGTCAGGGATCCTAATGGTTACTACGGGAAAGAGTGGGCGAGAATCCTGGCTCGGAAAGAAGCGCCGAAAACTTGTAGCTATTGCGATGAGACGGGACATACACGTTCGGGTTGTGCTCTTGTAAAGAAGCACAAAGTAACATATGCCAGAGATTTGCTACTCTGGCGCAAAGCAATCGAAAAGTATTTTATTGACATTGGCTATGGTCCTTGTGCCCTAGTTAAGTTCAAAATGGAAGTACCATACATTGCAAAGATTAACGGGAAGGCCCAATGGTCCTATCCCGATGAACAGACTTACCCTGGTGCTCCCTTTGGAATGGTCCCCGCGTCGTTAGATACAGTTTCTTTCGCTGTACAAGATCACCTTAGCGTTATGTTGCTTCCTGTTCGTTACTCGGTACGATATCCTAGAATGGGATCTATGGAACTCGTACCAACCGACGCACAGAACCGGTCAGTGCCTATGACCCTTCCGTTGATTCCGGGCCTTTTCCCGCGTATTGGAGTGTCTGTCGGTGGCGATGAAGAAGATCGTGTAGAAACCGTCACAAAGCCTATGATAAATGATCCGTGGGAGATTGTTTCTCGTTCTCCAAAGAAGGATGTTAAGCCATTTGGCAATCTCTTTACTGCAAAGTCAAAGATCAAAGAAAAGACAAAAGAACGCTTCTCTCGTGATGAGGGAAGATCCCCGTGGGAACACAAAGAGTTTACCCCGGAACACAGAAACATTCTTCAAGCATACATTGACGGATTTATCACAATCTCGGATATGGAAAGTGTTACGACACTTGGTGCCTTCGTGGATGAAGCAAACTCGGCGTAACTTAATGCTGACTTCTAATTAAAATGAAATGTGATGATTATCAGGGTTGACAGCAGCGTCTCCCTGTGCTATTATATAGACACTGGACGGAGCAAGATGCTCCAACAAATAGGATAGAATATGACAATCGACTTCAAGAACCTTCTCCTTGTCCTTCCGCACGTTACAAATGCGAATCACCCTGTCCTTCTTCGTGGTCGCCACGGCATTGGTAAGTCTTCTGTGGTTTACCAGTATGGTGAATCTCTTGGAATGCCGGTCGTTGAACGACGGGCAAGCCAGATGACCGAAGGCGACCTTCTCGGTCTGCCGACTGTCGATGAAGGTGTAACTTCCTTTTGTCCACCGGACTGGTTCGCAACTGCTTGTGATTCTGGTGTGGTGCTTTTCCTTGACGAGGTTGACCGCGCAACATTGGAAGTTCGTCAGGGCATCTTTGAGTTGTGTGATTCTCGCAAGCTCGCTGGTCACGCGCTTCACCCTGATACGCTCATCTTCGCTGCGGTGAATGGTGGAACCCACGCGGGCGCTGCTTCCTATCAGGTGGGCGAGATGGACCCGGCAGAGTTGGATCGTTACACTGTCTTCGATGTTGAGCCTTCTGTGGATGATTGGCTTGCGTGGGCTAAGAACAACTGTGCTCCTCTTGTTGTTGACTTCATTCGCAACAATGTTGAGCACTTGGAGCACAACGACGATCCAGAGCCTAACAAGGTTTACCCTTCGCGCCGTTCGTGGTCGCGCTTCTCTGAGACTGTGACCGCTGCTTGCCTTTTGGAAGCCGGAGAGTCCAGCCCTGGTGTGTTCTCGCTTGCTTCTGCTTACCTTGGCTTTGAGGCTGCCGTAGCATTCAACGATTTCGTTGCGAACTACAGCAAGGTTGTTACTGTCGCGGACATTCTTGATAATGGTATGACCCCGGATATTGACCTTAACGCACACTGCGCTTTGATTGATAAGTTGGGTGCTTCTTCTCGGCTCGCTGCGAAGTTGAATGATGCCGAGGTCACTAACCTCGCAACTTACTTCACTTCGCTCAACTCTGAGACAGCAATGAAGTTGTGGACCATCGTCGGCAACGCTTGTCAAGACAATGCAATCGCGCTTCACGGTGCGACTGCGGCAGATGGAACTACCGCTGGTAGTTACCTCGTCAAGATTCTGACCGGCGACGAGTAAATGGATATGGCTAGTGTTTGGGCCGTTGATATGCTATTATCAATGAGCCCACTCATTATCCACCTTTTGATGCTTCCCAAAAGTGATGAAGATAGTGCTTGACGAGTGCTAATCCTTATGGTATAATGTAGTTAATGATGGAGGAAAGATTAGTGACTGAGCCAGCCAAAGCCGAGACACCCGAAACCGAGGATGCAAACATTCCTGTGTTTGACTTGAATGTTCACATTCATCGTCTACTAATGGACGAACCTTTCTTTGCCGCGCTTTCGCGCCGGATGGATAAGCGCGCAACCAACGCCATTCCAACTGCCGGTGTGATGGTGACGGAAGAAGGCAAGTTGGAGATGGTTTACAATCCGGAGTTCTTCGCGGGACTGACGGATCCACAAAAGAAGGACATTCTTAAGCACGAGTTCTATCACATTGTTCTTCAGCATGTTACTGGTGGTCGCTTTGCTGCCTTCCGTGATATGATTCCAACTGAGCGTAAGGTTCACAACATTGCGATGGACCTTGCGATCAATGGTCATCTTCCCAACCTTCCCGAGATGGCTTGTATCCCTGGAAAGGGTCCATTCGCACACTTGAACTCTGGTAAGTCAACAGAGCACTACCTTCGTGAACTACGAAAGATGCAGAAGGATCCTCCACCGGAAGAAGGTGAAGGTGGTGAAGGTGAAGGTGGAACTAACGGCGGAACGCCGGGAACTGGTGAAGGACAGGGACAAAGCGGTGGTAATCCATTGGATGGTCTAGATTCCCTAGATGATCACTCTGGATGGGATGAAGTTGACGAACAGGCAAAGCAGATTGCCGAGGAACGAGTAAAGGAGTTTATCAAGGATGCAGTAAAAGAAGCGAATACTTCAAGCCGTGGATGGGGTAGCATTCCAGCCGATACGCGCAAGGAGATTATGGAAGGCATTTCAACTAAGGTTGATTGGCGTAAGGTTCTTCGTTACTTTGTGAAGCAAAGCCAAAAGGCAAACAAGCGAAGCACAGTTCGTAAGATTAACAAGCGATATCCTTACCAGCACCCAGGCAAGAAGTCAACTAGACAAGCCAAGATTGCAATCGCAATCGATCAGTCTGGTTCAGTGTCCGATGCAATGCTTACCGCTTTCTTTGCAGAACTCAACTCTCTCGCAAAGTTGGCTGAGTTCACAGTAATTCCATTCGATACTCGCGTGGATCCAGACAAGAACTTTGTTTGGAAGAAAGGTCAAAACAGAACCCGCGAACGCACTATGCACGGTGGAACCTGCTTTAACGCTCCTACTAAGTTTGTGAATGAGTCAGGTGGTTTCGATGGCTTGATCATCTGCACTGATATGGAAGCACCGAAGCCAGTTCGTTGCAACGTCCAGCGTATGTGGATCACCGATGATTATCACGGTCAGCGTCCCTACTTCAACCCGAAGCCGGAACGAATGGTTATCGTTCCAACCGATAAGTAAGCATTATCTCTCTTGACAACGGGTGCTCCTTCTGCTATTATTAGATAGTTGGAGGGAGCACCCTGAGATGAGTAAAAGAAGGAATACAGTCGCAGTCGCCGCCTTCCAAAGAAGCGGCGCTGGTAAACACCACAATCGTAATCGGGACGTAAACAAGGGACGTTCCCGCAAACCCAAACACAAAGGAAAGAAACACATTGATTGAAGAGATCATTGCGACAACCGCGAGAGATATGCTTAATATAGCACAAATAGCACTTACTGGCTATGGAGCATTGGTGGGAGCGTATTTTATCATTCAACAAACACAAACTTACTTGCGAAGTAACGAGATTCAAACAAAGACAGGAAGACAACGCAATGGACGATAACGAAAAGACTAAAACAACTTGGGAATGGATCATTCCTTCACTGCGCTACGGATTCGATGAAACTTATGACCCACCCCTCTTCGATGACGAGGGCACAGACTAAATGATTACTTTTGCTCTTGTGTCTCTTTATGTTGCTGCAATCCTTCAAGAAAGTTAAGAAATGAAGAACATTGATGTTATTATGAAGTGGAAGGAAGGCAACGAAGCCTTATCTTACAACGGGAATCTCTCAACAGATGGAACAAGGCTGTATTCATACCAGTTGGTGATTGGGTATCGTTCGGGAAGTGGAACCACTATTCTAGCAGACTATACCAGTCCAGGCGGTTCCTTTAAATCAATGACAACTTCCCAACATATTGGGATCGCAAGAGTACACGCAAATCATTTGATGAATGCAGTAATCTTTGAGAACACACCTTGGGTGAAGCCCTACAGAAGCACACTATCGTGAAATTAGAACTAAACGAAGAAGAACTCGCAACAATCCGCATTGCTCTTGAAGAGTATTCGGAATGTCAGTGGGACAGATACACTTGGACCAATGTTCAGGATGACTACGAAGAAAGCGAACTAGCAAAAGAAATCATCGCACGACTAGACAACATAACGCCAGTAGAAGAAGAGTTAGAAGATTGTATTGATCCTGGGGTTGCTTGGGATAGGCTTAACTCCGCGCGAGAAGTATACAGAAAGTCAATGACCAGAGAAGTTATGAGAAACATTGAAGACAGTAGACGACAAAGTAATGTTCGCAGCAGTAGTAATTCTGCAACTGTTAATCCATTTGATATGAGCGGATTGGAATACTAAAAAATGACCTACACATCACCTTATGCCCGCAACCTTAATAAAATGACTAACAAGGAGAAAGTTAGTTTAGCACAAAACCGATTCACAGATGAAGAGACTCAAGTTGCAATCGCAAAGAACCATTATCGGCTTGCTCGCGAGTATCTAGCCAATAACACTTCAGTAACTCCCGAAGCGGCTAATGAATTGTGGAAGCATAAGGGTTATGTTCTCAAATGCGCGCTTCTTGCTAATGGAAAGAAGACACTTTCAGACGAAGAAGCACTTGCTTTTTACCGGAAGAACTTTAAGGGACGAAAGAACCGTTCTTGGAGAATGTATACCGCTTTCTTGGGAGCATACAGCAGATATGGCCGCGGCGAATCCAATAATACTCCCGGCGTTCTTTTGGAAGAAATGTATGAGGACGAAAAGACTCCAACATACTACACGATTCGAAGATTTGTTGAGCATCAAAATTGCACGCTTAACCTTGCTCTCAAAATCTCCACAATGAAGTTGAACGACACCATGAGGAAGTATTACACAAACCAATGGGAAGATGTTAAAAGGCAGGCACTCATGAGAGTCGCGGAGATCACAAAGCGCGAAAGCGCCATTTCGCGCTAATTTTTCATTAACGAACGCCCCAAATCGAGTGATTATTTACTTGACGCGGGGCGTTCCATGTGCTATTATGTATGCACGGTGGGAAGAGGCACTAACGCCGCACACCAAAGGAAAGAGTGAAGAATGTACCGAGGCAATTTCAAAGCAGTTGAAGATGAAGGTAAAGAATGTGGAAAGTGTGGAGTTCTTTTTTTCACAATACTCCGTCATCATGGGAAGGTGTTTGGAATTGTGGACCGTGCGGTGGAAACACTATCAGCACCAAAGTAACAAACGGCAAGAAAGGAAAAGTCAAAGGTTCTTCGCGCCGGTCGAGAATGAAGAAACTTCAAAACAAAAACAAACCGCAACCACATTGGGCGAATGTTCTGCTTACAAAGGAATGGGCAGATTACAAAAGAAAAAAGGCTAATATTGTTTCTTCAAAGCCAACAAAGACAGCAAAGGTCAAAACCCCAAAGAAGACCGAACGTCAAAAGGCGCTTGAATCTCTTGGGTTGACCGAGGAAGATGTTGCTCGGCTTAAAGGATAGAAAATGGACATTACAGCATTCATTAGTGTGTGGGTTGTTATCGGAATTATTTTCTTCGTTCTCTGGGTGCAACTCGAATTGGTTGATGTTCTTCTAAAAAGATTTAACGTTGATATAACGCAGCACTTCATGGCGATTTACTTTGCAATGTATTGGCTCATCGGCGGCGAGCTTTTGGGCGCTTACTTCATCATCGAGAACATAAAATAAATGAAGATCGGGAACCTTGTAAGAAGCAAGCACTACGGTTTGGGTATTGTTACAAAGATAGATGATATCAAAGGACTTTGTTATACTCGGTTTCATGGTTCTGCCCGATGTTTCTCGGCTTGGTTTTACTTTGAGAACTTGGAGGTTGTAAGTGAAGATCGGTGATTTGGTAACAACTTCAGCAGGTACGTGGACAGGTGTTATCATTGCAAAGAAAGCAAGAACAAGCGAACACCAAAGAAGACTCCTTCAAGTTCTTTGGATCCCTCGCAAGGGGCAAATCATTCGCCACAAACCCAGCATGGGCAGATGAAGAGCATTTGAGAAAGAAAAGCAAATGAAGATCGGTGACTTGGTAAGATTCCGTCGAAACCACCCTCGCCTCAAATACGTTGGAATCATCATTGAGCAGTTCGGCAACGGCACCTTTGGTGCGAATCTTCACGTTGAGTGGTGTAGCCCTGTTCGTTTTCGTCGTACCGACGAACGGTGGTTCCATAAGGAAGAGTTGGAGGTTGTAAGTGAAAATCGGTGACTTGGTAAGATTGAAGAACCGCTCCACCATCGCTCGTTGGGACAAGGTTGGTATCGTGTTGGGTCGAAAGCGCCGTTATGAACCCGGCAAGACACCTTTAGTGCGGGTTCTTATAGGAACCCATGAGCATCTTTTTGATTATTATTCTCTGGACATTATAAATGAAAATTGGTGACTTGGTAAGATTGAAGAACACTCCGCATCTTGGTATTATCACGAAGGTTGAGAAAGATTACTATGGAGCCCGTCAAGCGTTCAAAGTATCAAAAGCAGAGCGCGGCGAGTGCATTCAACCAAACACGGTCGATATTATTGGGCCAACGCGCGACGGCATACGAGATCGGGTGTTGGTGATTTGGACAAACGAATTATATACATACGAAGATTCGATCAAGTTGGAAGTAATCAGTGAAGATCGGTGACTTGGTAAGCAATCAATACTATGGTATAGGCATTGTTACAGATATCTGGCTCTTCGGCTCCCTCGAAAAGAGACATGATACGGTTTATCGAGTTCAGTTTAAAAAGTTCAATGTTGGATGCTTC
>UEXL01000053.1_pt1 | contig 85137 bp, 114 predicted proteins | sample 1796671 | NCBI WGS metagenome assembly UEXL01 (sample SAMEA4772471, study PRJEB27181) | metagenome | reverse complement strand
GCGCTGGCCGCCGAGGAACCCGCCAGCCAGCGCCAAGCACGCTTTCCGCAACCGGTTTGCCACCCGCACCACGGGCTCGGCGCCTTCCTGCGCTGGCAGTGGGAATCGCGCGGGCGCTTTCCCGGCCACCAGTCCTTTCCGCTACACACCCCGGACCCGGAGCAGCTGCGCCAGCCAGGCAACCGCCCGCAGATCACCTGGATCGGCCATGCTACCTATCTGTTCCAGCACCGTGGCTGGAACCTGCTCACTGACCCGGTGTTTTCCGACCGCTGCTCCCCGTTCACCTTCGCCGGCCCGAAACGGGCGGTACCGCCGGCACTGACCATTGACCAGCTGCCCGACATCAATGCGGTGCTGGTATCACACAACCACTATGACCACCTGGACAAGGCCTCGGTAAAGCAATTACAGGCCCGCTTCGGCCGCGATATCCTCTGGTTCGTGCCCAGGGTATCGCCGCCTGGCTGCGCAAACTGGGAGTAGAGCGGATCATCGAGCTGGGCTGGTGGCAGAGCGATTACCACGGCCAGGTGGAAGCTTTCTGTTTGCCCGCCCAGCACTTCAGCGGGCGCGGCCCCAACGATCACAACCAGACCCTGTGGTGCAGCTGGCGCCTGAATTTCCCCGATTTCAGCCTCTATTTTGCCGGCGATACCGGGTATGCACCGCTGTTTAACGAAATTGGACAAGTATTCGGGCCGGTAGATCTGGCATTATTACCCATCGGGGCCTACGAGCCGCGCTGGTTCATGTCACCGGTGCACATCAACCCGGCGGAAGCGGTTAAAATCCATCAGGATATTCAGGCGCGTCAGTCCCTGGCCATGCACTGGGGCACCTTCGTGCTCACTGACGAACCCATGGATGCACCGCCCAAAGCGCTGGCTCGGGCCCTGACAGAACAACACATTGAACACGCACATTTTCGGGTTCCGCAGCATGGCGAAACCCTGACCATTGAACTGACACATGAATAAACAATACCCCGGCCGCCGTCTCTGGATGGTGGTCCGCTCTGCTTGCCTGGCTTCCCTTGCCACTGGTCACCGGTTCGGTGCCGCCGTTGCTACCCTGGTGACCCTGGTACCGCTGCGCTATGCCAGCGCCTACCGGGTGGTGCTGATCAACCTACTGGCCACCCACCCGCAACTGACCTACGCAGAAGCCAAAAAAATCGGCCGCAAAGCCTGCGCGAACTGGGCCGCACGCTCACCGAATTCAGCCATGTGGCACCGGCCCGTGGAAGAAACCCTGTCGCGGGTCAGCCATATCCACGGCGAGCAGGCCTTTCTCGAGGCCTGCGCCAGCGAACGGCCAGTATTGATGCTGTCACTGCACCAGGGTAGCTGGGAAATCAGCAACCTGTATGTGGGCGACAAGGGCAGCCGGGACAAAACGCTGATCATGTACCAGCCCCACCCCGCCACGCTGATGGATGCCATGGTCAAAGCGGCCCGCGAACGCACCGGCTCCGTGCTTATTCCGACCAATAGCCAGGGCGTCAAACAGGCACTGGCCGCCATGAAAGCCGGCGGCACCCTGGGCATTCTTTCCGACCACAATCCGGGCAACCGCAGTAATCCCTCTGTGCCCTTTTTTGGCTATGACGTGCCCACCCCGGCGTTGATCGACAAACTGGTCCAGCGTTACCGCCCCCATGTGTTTATCGTGTCCTGTATTCGCGGCGAAGGCGGCGTGAAAGATATTCACCTGCACTTCGAAGAGTCCCCGGCTATGGAGCAGGCCAACGATACCACCGAGGTGCTCACCGCCATGAACAGCAGCTTACAGTGTTATATTGATCGCAATCTGGCTCAGTATCAGTGGACTTACAAACGCTTCAAATGGGGGCCCCAAGGTCGACGCAATTGGTACCGGCAATCCAACCGCCTGCTCGCCGAGATTCGCAACGGCACCGACCGCAAAGCGCTGGGCCTGCACCCCGACGCGGAACACTGAGCCTACTGCCAGCCTGCTGGCAAGCCGTGTTAGAATGGCCCCAGTGTTGCACGCGTTTGCGCAACGTATTCATTTTACCTGTGACCCAAGGTCCTGGCCGCAGTTACCGGATTATCCGTTCTGGTCTCCTTGCTTGCCGCAGCCTCGTCTGCGTCCTGGTCGCTTCTCACAGGAAACGACAATGTCTTTCTTCTCTCGCACCTTCCAGGCCGTGGATGTGCCGGCCTTTATTCCTTAGCGGCGGCCTGATCCTGCTGTTTGTCGGCCTGTCCCTCTGGGATATCGAACAAACAGCGGCCTGGGTACAAACCAGCTTTCAGTGGTCCACCCAGCTGTTCGGCGCCTATTGGCAGCTACTGATGCTAGCCACCTTTTTTGTTTCCCTGTATCTGGCCATCGGCCGCACCGGCAGCGTTCGCTTGGGGGGGATGGATAAACCGGAACTGTCCACATTCAAGTGGGTGTCGATCATCATGTGCACCCTGCTAGCCGGTGGCGGCGTATTCTGGGCAGCAGCGGAACCCATTGCTCATTTCATCTCGGCCCCCCCACTGTTTGGTGAAGCAGGCAGTGCCATGGAGCAGGGCACCAATGCCCTGGCGCAAAGCTTCATGCACTGGGGCTTTCTGGCCTGGGCCATCCTCGGCTGCCTGACCAGCATTACCCTGATGGTGCTGCACTATGAAAAAGGATTGCCGCTAAAGCCCCGAACACTCCTCTATCCGGTATTCGGTGAGCGCATCCTGCACGGCCCTGGCGGAGCCATAGTCGACGCCTGCTGTGTACTGGCCGTAGTCGCCGGCACGGTGGGGCCCATTGGCTTTCTCGGCCTGCAGGTCAGCTTTGGTCTGAATGCACTGTTTGGTGTGGCCGACAGCTACACCACCCAACTCGCCGTCATTCTGGGGCTGGTGCTAATCTACACCCTGAGCGCGATCAGCGGCGTAAACCGGGGTATCCAGTTACTCAGCCGTTTCAATGTGATGCTCGCCGTTGTGCTGATGCTCTTTATCCTGATTGCCGGCCCTACTGCCTTTATCGTTGACGGTTTTGTTCAAGGCTTCGGCACCTATCTGGGCGAATTTTTCCCCATGGCCACCTTCCGCGGCGATGCTGGCTGGCTGGACTGGTGGACGGTGTTTTCTGGGGCTGGTTTATTGGCTACGGCCCGTTGATGGCGCTGTTCGTGGCACGCATTTCCCGCGGGCGAACCCTGCGCGAACTGGTCGGTGTGGTTGCCCTGGTGGCCCCGCTGGTAACCTGTTTCTGGTTCACCATTGTCGGCGGCACCGGCATCTCCTGGAAATTGCCCAACCGGGCATTATTTCCAAGCCTTTTGAAGGCTTTAATTTGCCCGCTGCCTTGCTAGCCACCACCCAGGCCCTGCCCTGGGGCACCTTGCTGTCCGCCCTGTTTCTGGTACTCACTACCATCTTCGTGGCCACCACCGGCGACTCCATGACCTATAGCGTGTCCGTGGTGATGACCGGCACCGAAGAGCCGCCGTCGGCCATACGGGTATTCTGGGGCATCATGATGGGCGCCAGCGCCGCTATTTGATCAGCATCGGAGATGGCGGCATTGGCGCACTGCAGAAGTTCATTGTGGTCACGGCGGTGCCCGTCTCACTGATTCTGCTGCCCAGCCTGTGGACTGGCCCGGCACTCGCCGGCGAACTGTTGCGCAAGCAACAAGCCTAATTGCCTGCGGCTCAGGGCGGCGGCACAATGCGGCCCGGGCCCGCATCCGGCTCCCTATTTTCTGCCCCTGGAGTGGCTTGCATGACTATCGAAAACGGCAAGGTTGTCACCTTGCAATACAGCCTGTTCAACGCCGATGACGGCAGCGAGATTGAAAGCTCGCAGGAAACCGGCGAGCCCATGGCTTACCTGCACGGCTACAACAACATCATCAAGGACTGGAAACCGCACTGGAAGGCAAAAACACCGGCGATGAAGTGGATGTCACCATTAGCCCGGAAGACGCCTACGGCGAATACAACAACGAGCTGTTCCAGCGTATCTCCCGCAAATACCTAAAACACGCGGGCAAACTGGAACCTGGCAAGGTGGTCACCGTTTCCACCGATGAAGGCCCGCGTATGCTCACCATTTTGAAAGTGGGCCTGAAAACCGTGGACGTGGATGCCAACCATCCGCTGGCCGGCAAGTCCCTGCGTTTCGTGGTTCAAATCACCGACATCCGAGACGCCAGCGACGACGAGAAAGCCCACAAGCACGCCCACGGAGAGGGGCGGGCACCAGCACTAAAAGCCGCTTCACGCATCGCGCGGCACGCAACAACGCGGGGAAAGTTTTGATTGGCGTCAAGGCTTTCTCCGCGCTGCTATCACCGTGGTGATCTAAACACCGCAATACACCCCTCCTGATCCGCGGGTGGAAACCTCGATTCAATCTTCAGCCTATAACGCGTTGCAGCTTGCAGCTATCTCATTTTCAGCCATTTCCTACCGGCGTTCCTGTCACCAACGTGCTATCTTTGGGCATTAGAATAACGCCAAGGAACACAGGAATGGATATGCCGGAATACAGTTACTGGATTATCGCCGGGCTCGCTTTGATGATCGCCGAATTCGCCGTCTCCGGCCTGGTAGTGATCTTTTTTCGGTATCGCGGCTCTGCTGGTGGGTAGCCTGAAATTCCTCGGCCTGCTGGATGACACGACGTGGGAGCTGACCCTCTTCGCCATTATCAGCGTGCTGCTACTGGTGTTTGTGCGCCGCGTGCTCAACAACAAACTGATGGGCAAAGAAAACCAACGCAACGGTGAAGACGACAGCGCCGGCCTGATTGGCCACCGCGCCATCGTAGCCGAAGCCTTCAGCAACGGTACCGGCTCAGTGACTTACCGGGGCGCACGCTGGCAGGCCCAATCCAGCCAGCCGTTGAACCCTGGCGACATGGTACGTATCACTCAACACGACGGTCTTTGGCTCACAGTTGAGTCGTGGACCGTCCCTTCCAACGAAACCGTTTAATTGTCATAAAAAGGAATAGATTTCATGGCTGGTTTGATTATCTCCGGGTTGCTCGCACTGGGCGTTGTTGTACTGCTGTTTATGGTCATCCGCACCGTGCCCCAGCGGCAGGTGTTTGTAGTAGAGCGTTTGGGTAAATATCAGACGTCACTAGAAGCGGGCCTGCACTTTCTTATGCCCTTTATCGATCGTGTCGCCTACAAGCACTCCCTGAAAGAAATCGTTCGTGACGTGCCGCGTCAGAGCTGTATTACCAAGGACAACATCGAAGTCTCCATCGACGGTGTCATGTACCTGCAGGTGATCGACCCGAAAGCCGCAAGCTACGGCGTAGACGATTACGTGATGGCCGCCCAGCAGCTGGCACAAACCACCCTGCGTTCGGTGATCGGTAAAATCGATCTGGACAAGACCTTTGAAGAACGTGGCGACATCAACATGGAAGTGGTTCGCGCCGTGGACGAAGCGGCCCAGCCCTGGGGCGTGAAAGTGCTGCGTTACGAAGTGGCCGACATCAACCTGCCCGTATCCATCAAGGATGCCATGGAGAAACAGGTCCGCGCCGAGCGGGAACGTCGCGCCGTGGTAGCCGAGTCCGAAGGGGAGCGCCAGGCCGCCATCAACCGTTCAGAGGGTGACCGCCAGGCGGCGATCAACCGCTCCGAAGGTGAGAAGCAGGAGATGATCAACATCTCTGAAGGTGAAAAAATGAAGCAGATCAACGAAGCGGAAGGGCGTGCGCAGCAAATTGAGCTGATCGCCACCGCCACCGGTGAAGGTCTGCGTCAGGTTGCCTCTGCCGTGAAAGAAGACGGCGGCCAGGAAGCCGTCAGCCTGCGTATTGCAGAGCAGTACGTAACCGCCTTCGAAAAAGTCGCCAAGGAATCCACCACCATGCTGTTGCCTCAGGGGCTCAGCGATATTGGCGGCACCGTTGCCGGCTTGCAAAAAGTCCTCAAGACCGTGGAGAAGACCCCGGCCTGATCTATCCCCCTCAGGAGCTTGCCCAGGCAAGCTCCGCCCTCTCTGTAGGAGCACCGCTTGAGGTGCGAACCGAGCGCAGCGAGGCGACAAAGGCTCAAGACCTGTAGACACTCTCTGGATTTGTCGAGCCTTGAAATGCCTGATCGCCTCTCGTCGATTCCGGGTTAGCACGCGGTTCGCACCTCAAGCGGTGCTCCTACGGCAAGGCTTGCATTCCTTTCCCGCCATCCCAATATCCTGAAGATCCCCATGCATCAAAGATTCCGGAGAGCCCCCACCCATGTCCCGTCATTTTGAAAAAGCGGAAGGCCTGTTCGAACACCCGGATGAGGTCACCCATGAGTACCTGTTCAACCAGACCATGTTGCGGATCAAGGATCCGAAACCGAGCCTGGATTTCTACACCCGTGTGCTGGGCATGCGACTGGTGCGCAAGCTGGATTTTCCTGAGATGAAATTCAGCCTTTATTTCCTCGGCTATCTAGGCGAAGAAGAAGCGGGTGAAGTACCTGGCGACGATGCCAAGCGGTTGACCTTTACCTTCGGTCGCGAGGCCATGCTGGAGCTGACCCACAATTGGGGCACCGAAGATGACCCGGAATTTTCCTACCACGATGGCAATGCCGAACCCCAGGGCTTTGGCCATATCGGCATTACGGTACCCGACGTTTACGCAGCAGCAGAGCGCTTCGAAAAACTGGGCGTGAACTTCATTAAACGCCCTGATGACGGAAAAATGAAAGGCCTCGCCTTTATCAAGGACCCTGACGGTTACTGGATCGAAATCCTGCAAGCCAACATGATGGAAAAGCAGCAGTCCTGATTGTTTTTATTTCATTTTTTTGACAATGAAAATTCCTTTTTGCATTTTCTCCTGACTCTCCCTTATGGTTTGGGTTTGGCATAACGCCGAACTCACCATACGGGGATCACTTGATGACCACCTTGCTTACCGCGGCACAGAAGAAAACCTGTCAATCTCACGAGCATGACCCAGCGCCCAATGGCCCCCGCGCCAACGCCCTGCTGGCGCTCAACAACGGAAAAACCCAGCAGCAAGCCGCCGATGATTCCGGCCTGAGCATTGGCCAGGTGCGTTACTGCCTGCGCCGATTCCGGACCGTATCTCTGGCCATATTTGAGGCCGAAAGAGCAGCTCCAGCAGCACCTTCCTCGAACGACAACGAAACCGCCTCTTCCGCTAAAGGAAAAAAGAAATCTCATAAAAAAATAAAAAAAATTAAACCCATAAAGTCTCAAAAAAACGATTCAGAAAAAAAGACAAAGAAAAAAAAGAACGACAAAAAAATCAAAAAGAAAAAATCCGATAAAAAAGATGATGGAAAGAAAAGCTCAAGAAGCAGCAAGAAGAAGAAAAAGAAATAGCTCAAAAGGCACCGACGAAGAGAATGCTATACTCCCCGAATCACTACAGCTAAGTATCGGGGTTTTCCTTGCTGACACGCCTTCCTCCCTGGGTAGAAATCGGGGCCTTTCTGCTCGCGTTTCTCGCGGGCAGTGTCAATGCCGTAGGGCTACTGGGCTTTAGCCATCAATCCGTCTCTCACCTGACGGGCACCTCATCGCTGCTGGGACTGGCATTGGCGGACCTGGCCCTGAGCAATGCACTGCACCTGCTTGCTACCCTGATGAGTTTTCTCGCCGGCGCCATTCTCAGCGGCATGCTGATTACCAGCACCGCCCTGAAACTGGGCCGTCATTATGGTTTTTCCCTGCTGATTGAAGCCGCTCTTCTGATCCTTGCCATGTTGTTCCTGCAGCGTGGCAGTGATGCCGGTATCTATCTGGCCTCCATGGCTTGCGGCTTGCAAAATGCCATGGTCACCACTTACAGCGGCTCCATCATCCGCACTACCCATCTGTCAGGGATCTTCACTGATCTGGGCATTATGATAGGCAATCGCCTGCGCGGCACGCCGCTCAACGGCCGCCGACTGTTGCTGTTCATCTTGCTTATCAGCGGCTTTATCTGTGGCGGAGTCATCGGCACTTTACTGTTTCGCTTTTTCTTCACTTTTCTGCGCTGATCGCACCGGCGACTCTGGCCACAATGCTGGCGATCATTTATTGGCGATATAACCAGCAGCGCCGTTAAGCTCAACACCAGCACGAGCTGTTCCCGCTCAACACAGCCCTATAAAAGTGACTGTAAGTGACCGCCGGAAACGTTAGTCGGTAGCATTTGATCAGCAATGGGGCTCGATGGCTCCGATGACGAGCCCTCATCCATCAGACCTGCCAGGCATAATCCATCTGCCGGGCCGCGGTGGCAAACACCTCATAGGGGCCGGCAAAGTCCAGCTTCTCGGCCTCATCGTAGATTACAATCCCGATTTGCAGCATGACGGTTCCTGTCCATTATTTGGCGGGAAGAAGACGCACGAACTCAAAACAAGCGGTAAGCCAGCGCTGCAGCACTTCATCGTCTGACAGCACTGCATCATCCACCATGATCATGCCCCTCATGGGCCGACCGGTGAAATCCATTTCGCTGGCCCCCGGCTCCAGCAACAAGGCGTCATAGACCTGAGGCCCAACCCGGGCCAACAACCGCTCGCCAAGAATACCGCAACACATGTTGCCGGCGAGCATGAAGCACAAGCCGCCGAACATGCGTTTTTCATCTGGCAACATGCCGGCCACCTGCAGCCATTGTTCCCGTACGCGCTGGGCCAGCTCACCATCGAATGCCATCAATCCCTCTCGACCATGCCGCTCAGCGGGACGCGCCGCGCCGAATCACTAACGCAATGCCGCCCAGAATCGCCGCCGATGCCAGCAGCAAACGCAGGGTGAAGGCCTCGTCCAGCCATACCACTCCGGCCAACGCCGCCAGCACCGGCACACTCAACTGCACAGTGGCCGCCGTGGAACTGGCCAAGCCGCGCAACGCCAGATACCAAACGGCATAACCGGCACCGGACGCCAGGGCACCAGACAACACCGCATAAACCAGCCCGGCCCCCTGGGGCCACTGTGCCGGCCAGGCAAATAACGCCAGCGGCAGTAACCAGATCAACGCCCGTAAGAAATTCCCGGCCGTTACCGCCGTCGCATCGGCCGCGTCCTTGCCGCGCAAGGAGTACACCCCCCCAGGCTGCCCCCGCCACCAGCATCAAGACGGCGGCGGCCAGGGGTGGGGCCGTGGCGCCGGGCAACATCAGCGCGACCAGGCCCGCCAACGCTAACGTCAGCCCCAACCACTGCAGCGGCGCCAATCGCTCGCCGCGATACAAACCGATTCCGATCATGGTGGCCTGCACTGCGCCAAACAGCAGCAAGGCGCCCGTGCCCGTGGCCAGCTCAACGTAGGCCAACGAGAACCCGGCAGCGTAGACAAACAACGCCAACGCCGACCCCTGACTGCCCTGCGCAGCCATGGCTTTCACACTGCGATCCCGCAACAACAGAATCAATCCCAGTGTCAGTGCGCCGGACACCAGCCGCACCGCCGTAAAGCTGGCGGCATCTATCGCGCCTTCGCGCAGGGCAAGACGGCACAGCACCGAATTGGCCGCAAAGGCCACCATGGCCAGGGCGGTTAACACCAGGGTGCGCTGCGCCGGAATCAAAGCACCGCCCATAAGGCGTTCGCGGCAAGGCCAACCAGGGCCAGCGACGACAGGGTGAACAATACAAAGCGCAAGTTCTATTTTGTTGATCAGCGCCTGCAACAAGGAATGCACAACCCGGATACCCACGTAGGCCCACGCCAACGCCAGATTGATGCCGTCTCCCTGCCCCAGCAGTGCCAGCGACAACGCAACCGCATAAAACGCCGTGGGCTGCTCCATCAGGTGATTGTAGTTGTCCGCTTTCCAGCGCACGCGGGCGGGCAAGGTGCTCATCTGCTCACCGCGGGGCGCCTGCGGATCCGGCTGCATATTGGCCGCTTTCATGGCCGGCAGGCGGGTGACATACATCCATAACCACATGACCATGGACCAAGCCACCAGGACCACCACCGGTGTAATAATCGGGCTGGTTAACGGCATTACGTTCTCCCTTCTCGTGATTGTTTGTGCGGGCCCGTCACTACCACAGCAACGCCGCCACCATCGCCAGATTCAGCAGCACCGTGCACCAGAAAATGCCCGTGAAAGGTTGCTTGCGGGTCTTGTGGCGAAACAGGGGGCGAGCCAGCATCGCTCCCGGCCAGCCGCCCGCCAATGCCAGCAGGTGCAGGGTTTGTTCCGGAATCCGTGACCGGGCCTGCATGGCCGCGCGTTTGTCCCACGCATATAAACCCAGCGTGAGCACCGCAAGCACGGCATACGCACCGGCCAGCCAGGGCAACAGGCGGTCATGACGGGCATAGAGACCCAACACCCAATGCAAACCCGGCAATGCCAATCAGCGGCGCTGCGAGACTCGGTGTTCTGCCAGAATGACGACGGCGAGGGCGTCTACGCCCCTTCGCCCTAGTGGCCATGCCACGCCCACAGCGCCGCCAATAACGCCACCGGGGCGGTTTCCGCCCGCAACACCCGGTTGCCCAAAGCAAAGGAGGTAAAGCCGGCATCCGCTGCGCGCTGCAGCTCGTCATCGGAAAACCCGCCTTCCGGGCCCGTCAGCAATGCCAGTGCGGGTTGCGTCTGCAAGGCAGCCGGAGAGAAGGGCTTTTCACCCGGGTGGGCAATCAACTTCAGGGCGGGAAGGTCCGACGCCAGCCAGTCACGCAGGCTCCACACGCCACGTACGGCAGGCACCCGGTTCAACCCACACTGCTCACAGGCACTGGTCGCTACTTGCTGCCAGTGTGACAGTTTCTTGTCCTGCCGCTCACCCTTGAGGCGCACTTCGCAACGTTCCGTGTCGAGAATCACCAACTCACTGACACCCAGTTCGGTGGCTTTCTGGATCGCATAGTCCATGCGCTCGCCCTTAATCATGGGTAGCGCCACGGTTACCGCCAGCGGGGCAGTGCGGTCTTCATCAGTGAACGCCTGCGGTTCGATGGTGACGGCTTTCTTGGTGATGGCAGAGATACTCGCCAACCATTCACCGCCACGACCGTTGAACACCACCAATTCATCGCCCACCGCCATGCGCAACACCTTGCCAATGTGGTGGCTGGCGCTGCCACCCAGCTCTACAGCTTGCCCGGAGAGGAAATCCTGATCATCAAAATCGGCGCGGCATGCAGTCTCCATCATGAATAGGTGCCAGCGGGAAAAACAAAAGGCTACCATACGTGCGCCACGCCACTGGCGTGATTTTCCCACTCTGCTGGATGAGACCCTGCCTATGGGCGAGATCGTACGGTCGGCTTCCGACCGCCACTTTGGTTGCGCAACCCGCACCTGCAAACCCTGTGGGGCCCATGGGCCGCAGCCTGCCGGAAGTGGAACGCCGCAGCGAACGGTGAACCTGAAGGACGGTGATTATCTGTTGCTGGATTGGGCCGGGCCAGAAAGTCGCCCCGGGCAACTCACCGTGCTGTTACTGCATGGGCTGTCTGGCTGCAGCGATTCCCATTACATGCGCGGCATGCAGAAAGTACTCGCCGAAGCGGGCATTCGTTCGGTGGCTATCAACAGCCGGGGCGCCAAGAAACCCAATGACACCGCTCTGTGTTATCACGCCGGGGAAGTGGACGATGTGGATGCAGTGATCAAGCATGTGTTCCATGAAAACCCCACTGGCCACCGTATCGCCATTGGCGTTTCGCTCGGCGGTAGCCGCCTGCTGAACTGGCTGGCCCACCGGGACAACGGTGACCTGAGTGCCGTGGCCACGGTCTGCTCCCCGTTGCGGCTGGACATCTGTGCCAACCGACTGGATCAGGGCCTGTCGAAACTGTACCGCCAGCACCTGCTGAAAAACCTGCTGGGACAGTTTGCCGTCCAGAAAACCCACTTGGACAAAGTGAACCCACCGGAGGCCAAACGGCTGCATCGCCTGAACATGAGCGGCATCCGCTCGTTCTGGCGCTACGACGACCAGATCATCGCCCCGTTATATGGTTTTCGCAGCGCCTGGCACTATTACGCGCAATGTTCCGCCGGCCCCAAACTGCTTCAGATCCGTACCCCGACATTAATCCTGCAGAACCGTGATGATCCCTTCATGACCCCACAAACCCTGCCCCGGCAGGAGGAGTTGGGCCCCGCGGTAACACTGGAAGTGAGCGATTACGGTGGTCATGTGGGGTTTGTGGGGGGCAGCGATCAACGCTACTGGCTGGAACAACGGCTATTGGCCTTTGTACAAGGCTTCGGATTTCGCTGATCCCATTGCGCGGCACTCAGCAGGCCGCGGATGACGACCCAATCGCGTGGCCCAGCAACAATTCGGTGGTATTCGAAGACGCCCGATAACGGGCCTTCATTTCGGCCAGGTGCTCCCGCGTCTCGCCCTGCAAGAACGGCTCTTCCAGACAGATAATTTGGTACACCCCATGGCGCATCAGGCGCTCATCCAGGCCTTCATCTGCCGCCGCGTCCGGGCGCAGGCCATATATCATGGCCGCCCACGACGACATCATCACCCAGGTGTTGACCATCAGCCCCTGTAACTGCTCATCGTCCAGCGCCAGAATCCCGCTAGTGCGCAACTCCTCATAAATCACCGTGCCACGCACTAGAACGGTTTCCACAAACTGCCGGTACTGCGACGCCAGGGCCGGGTCCGCCTGCAAAAAATGCGACAGGTCACGATGAAAGAAGCGGTACTGCCACATGGACACCAACAAACCCTCCAGGTAATGCACCTTCTCTTTCCAGCTCAGGGGCCCTTGAGGCGCCTCCAGAAGTGCTAGCAATTGGTGCTGATAGCGGTCGAACAGAGCCGCCACAATCGTTCCCTTATTACGAAAGTGGTAATACAGGTTGCCCGGGCTAATCCCCAAGGCATCCGCAATGTGGTTGGTGGTCACATTGCGCTCTCCCTGCCGGTTAAAGAGGGCAAGGCTGGTTTCCAGAATACGGTCTTTAGTACTGGTCATAAGGGGCCAAATGTGGTTTTTCTGATACACGTGTTGACTCTTAGAGTAATTACTCTAAAAATCAGACTCAAGGTGAATTTTTAAACCATTCCATCATACCTAACTATTTAACTCGGGAGGCGAGGACCATGGTCGCCGAAGTAAAAGATCTGCACAGCAACAACCCAGAGATCGCTCGCATGCAGAGCATCTTCGCTGCTCAAAAAGCGGCATACCGCCAGCACCCTTATCCCAGCGCCGAACAGCGCATTGAGCTGATCAGCCGGATCAAGCCGTTGTTGCTCGATCATATGGACGCCTGGACCGAGGCCCTGAACAACGACTTCACCACCCGTTCCGCCGATGAAACCAAGCTCGCGGAAATCATGATTACCTTGGAAGGGTTGAAGTACACCACCAAGAAACTGCGCAAGTGGATGAAGCCCTCCAAGCGTCATGTCAGTGCCATGAACTGGCCGGGCAAAACCTGGGTGGAATACCAGCCGTTGGGCGTGGTGGGCATTATCGTGCCTTGGAACTACCCGGTGCAGCTGGCCGTGGTGCCGCTGATTACCGCTCTGGCCGCCGGCAACCGCGTGATGGTCAAGATGAGTGGAGCCACTCCGCGCACCGGCGCGCTGCTGGAAAAACTGATCGCCGACACCTTCCCGCAGGAGCAGGTGGCGGTAATCAATGGTGAAGTCGACGTGGCCCAGGCTTTCTCCGAGCTGCCCTTCGACCACCTGCTTTTCACTGGCTCCACCACCGTGGGCAAGCACATTATGCGTGCCGCCTCCGCCAACCTGACCCCAGTCACCCTGGAGCTGGGCGGCAAGAGCCCCTGCATCATCGGCCAAGACTTCCCCATGAAGGACGCGGCCGAACGTATCGCCTTCGGTAAGTGTTTGAATTCCGGGCAGACCTGTGTGGCACCGGATACATCCTCTGCCCGGAAAACCGCGTGCAAGAATTCGTTGAAGCCTGGAAAGCCCAGGTGACCCAGTCCTACCCGACCATGGTCAACAACCCGGACTTCACTGCCATCGTGAACGAGCGCCAGCACAAACGGCTCACTGGGCTATCTCGACGAGCCCGCCAAAGGCGCAGATGTAATTGAGATCAACCCGGCCAATGAAGACTTCAGCGGCAGCCAGAAAATGCCGCATACCTTGGTGCTGAATGTGACCGACGACATGGATCGCCCAAGACGAGATCTTCGGCCCGCTGATGATTGTGGTGCCTTACAAACCCTGGATGACGCCATCGAATACGTGAACGACCGGCCCGCTGGCGCTGTACTATTTCGACTGGAATCAGGACAACTGCAATCGTGTGCTCAAGAACACGCACTCCGGCGGCGTATGTCTGAACGACACCATCTCCATGTGGGTGTGGATGACATTCCCTTCGGCGGCATCGGCCCGTCTGGCATGGGCGCCTACCATGGCCCGGAAGGTTTCCAAACCTTCTCCCAAGCCAAAGGCATCTACAAGAAAGGCAAGATGAACGCCACCAAATACATACTGCCTCCCTACGGGCGCGGCATGCATAAACTCATCTACAAGTTTCTGCTGAAATAAAAGTAATCGTAAACTGCAGGAGCGCCGTTAACGGCGCGATTCAAGCTTAACCCGGTGCCCTTTACCACAAAGGGCACCGGGTTGAGTTGTCCTATCGCGCTGCTCCCGCACTACAAATCACAACTATTACAAAAAGAGTGCGCTATGGATCAGGGAATCAATCGCCGCAGCTTCCTCAAGCTCAGCGCCGCAGGCAGTGCCGTGCTGGCCACCGGTTCCGGACTGGCCCTGCTCACCGGGTGCTCCAGTAACGACGGACCTGCAACCGGCTACAAACACTTCCGCCAGCAAGACGTAGACCTGCTTACCCCGCTGGTGGGCGCCGTGCTCGGCCCTGCCCTCACCGATGTGGGCGCCACCGCCGAAGACGGCATGAAAGCCTTCGATGACCTACTCGAAGGCGGCATGCCCGGCACCCGGGCTGCGCTATTCCAGGTGCTGGATCTGATGCAACTGGGCGCCGCCCGCTGGTATATCACCGGCACTTGGGCCAGCTTTGCCGATCAAAGTGAACAAGAAATTAAGCAAACCCTCACCGAATGGTCCGCCAGTGAGCGAAGCCTGTCACGCATGGCCTTAAAGGGCTGACCCAGCCAATCTATATGGCTTGGTATGTAAAACCGGTCGCCGCTCGCAGCACCGGCTATCCCGGCCCGCCCCAGAAAATCGTTGCCTAACACGCGCCGCTTGCGGCCTTTATCGCGTGTACTGCTAGCCAAAGAAAAAGGATAATGCCATGCAGGATCTCTCTACCCTTACTATTAACGTGAAAGACCCGTGGAAAAACCCAGCCAACGGCTGGGATATCATCGACGGGCGCACCATCACCGACAACCGCACTTTAGAAGCCGATGTCATCATCGTAGGCACAGGTGCCGGCGGCGGTGTTAGTGCAGAAATACTCAGCCAGCGCGGCCTCAAAGTCATACTGGTGGAAGCGGGCAAACTGAAAAGCTCCGACGACTTCAAACTGGATGAAAGTCAGGCCTACCGTGACCTCTACCAAGAGGGCGCACTACGCGCTACCAAAGATGCCGGCATGACGGTGCTGCAAGGGCGCACGGTGGGCGGCACCACCGTGGTTAACTGGACGAGTAGCTTCCGCACCCCCCAGAAAACCCTGCAATACTGGCACGATGAATTCGGCGTACAGGGGCTTAGCCAGGCACAAATGGCTCCCTGGTTTCAACAGATGGAAAATCGTTTAAACATAGAAAAGTGGGCCATGCCGCCCAACGCCAACAACGACATACTGAAACGGGGCTGCGATGAGAAAGGCTGGCATTCCGCCATTATCCCCCGCAACGTAAGCGGCTGCTGGAACATCGGTTATTGCGGCATGGGCTGCCCCACCAACGCCAAACAATCCATGCTGGTTACTACCCTTCCCAGCGCTTTAGACCACGGCTCCACACTGATTTACAGCGCTCAGGCCGACACCCTGATCATTGAGGGTGACAGCGTTACTGGCGTGCGAGTGCGGCCACTGAACGATGACAAAGTGCCTACCGGCGCCACAGTAACACTAAAAGGCAAAACCGTAATTGCCGCGGGGGGGGGCATTCAAAGCCCGGCACTGTTGATGCGCTCCGACGCCCCAGACCCGAACGGACTAGTGGGTAAGCGTACCTTCCTGCACCCCACCACCTTCGTCTTCGGTATCTACGACAAAGAAATCGCTCCGTATTACGGCGCCCCACAATCCATGTATTCTGACGAGTTCACGTTCAAACACGGAGTCAATGGACCGGCAGGTTACAAGATGGAAATGATGCCCATGCATCCGGGCCTGTCTGGTGCATTAATGGGCGACTTCGGCGAACGTGCCCGGGAGGAAATCGAACGCCTTCCCAACATAGCCACCGCCATTGCCCTAATTCGCGATGGTTTCCATGAGGATAACCAAGGCGGCACCGTTGAGTTGCGTGATAACGGCGAACCGCTGCTAGATTACCCCGTCAATGACTACCTGCTTGAAGGCGCCAAACGGTCCCACTTGACCATGCTGGAAATGCAGTTTGCTGCTGGCGCCAGAGAAGTACGGCCCAGCCATACCCATGCCAGTTACTACAAAAGCTGGAAAGCAGCCCGCGAAGGCGTGGCGCAGCTCGACTATGCCCCGGTCATCACCGGGCTGGGCAGCGCCCACGTGATGGGTGGGCTGACCATGGGGGCCGATGAAAGCCGCTGCACCGTCAACAGCGACGGTAGCTACAAACACCTCAACGGCCTCTACATCATCGACGGCTCCGTGTTCCCCACCAGCATTGGCGCCAACCCACAGCTCTCCATCTACGGCCTTAGCGCCCGCAATGCCTCAGCATTGGCGGACAAACTGAAAGGCTGAGCCAGCGTCATCATCTCCCTGCTGTGTAGATCCCCTACGCAGCAGGGGGCTTCCTTACCGCCTCTGTGCGGCTTTTTCCTCATTTTCCCCTGTCAAAACCTCAGGAAGCAGGCGAAGCCAAGCGCCAAATGAGGTATAAGTGCGGCATGAAAACCCCACAACGTTTACAGCCCCTGGTCGATGACGGACTCGTCGATGAGGTCATTAGCCGTCTGATGAGTGGCAAGGAAGCCGATATTTTTGTGGTTCGCTGTGGCCAAGAGATCCGCTGCGCGAAAGTCTACAAGGAAGCCGCCAAGCGTAACTTCAAAAAAGCTGCCCAGTACCGGGAAGGGCGCAAGGTGCGCAACAGCCGCCGCAGCCGTGCCATGGAAAAAGGCTCCAAGTTCGGCCGCGAGCAGCAGGAAAAGGTCTGGCAAAGCGCCGAAGTGGATGCCCTGCGATTACTCGCCCAGGCCGGCGTTCGCGTGCCCAAACCCTACGACATGCTCGAAGGTGTGCTATTAATGGAGCTGGTCACCGACGACGAAGGCGACGTCGCTCCAAGGCTCAGCGAAGTTGTGATGTCCGCCGAGCAAGCCGAAGAAGACCACGCCCTAATGATGCGATACGTGGTTCGCATGCTCTGCGCCGGCATCATTCACGGTGACCTGTCAGAATTCAATGTCCTCGTGGACGATTATGGCCCGGTGATCATTGACCTACCCCAGGCCGTGGATGCCGCCGCCAACAACAACGCCGAGGCCATGCTGTATCGGGATGTGGATAACATGACCCGTTACTACGGCCAATACGCACCGTCATTGCGCGGCAGCCGCTACGGCCAAGAAATTTGGGCCTTATATGAAAGCGGTGAACTGGGAGCCAGACAGCGAACTCACCGGCCAGATGGACGATGATGATCACATTGCCGATGTAGATGATGTATTAGCAGAAATCAAAGCCGTCTTCGAGGAAGAGCAAGAACGCCGCGAGCGGCTAAACGACAGTTCAGAGGGCAGCGATTACTGAACGCCTCTGAACTTACCGTTTCGGCCGCCGCCCAGGTTTCCTGTTACGATCCCCCATCGGCTAATACAGCATGCCATTGCCGGGGAACCCGGGGCACATCAGCCTCAGTGTCTCGCCCGTCATGAAGACCCAACGTCTGGCCATCATTGCTCCGTTCTCCGAGATAACCCGCCGGCTGCGCGGAGGCCAGTGACAACCTCATCAGCAACACCCTCACCTAAACTCACAGGGCAATCTCCATGTCACGGAAACGAACCCTCAATGAAATTTTCACGCCTCCTGAAATCACCTCCGAACGGTCACCGCCGAGAGACCCCGCCGGTGCCATGAGCAGATAAATCAACGAGGGATACGGCTACAATACGCAGCTATCAGCTCGGCCAGCGCAAAGAAAAAGGCGGTTTCATGCTTTTCAGGTCCATGATGCCAAACATGCGTGTTTCACCTACCTTACGAAGCACCTCATTAATTAGCAGGTTGTCATACACCATGGTCGCCGTGGCCACGCCCCGGTAGGTGATGGGTCGCAAACGCTCGGCGGACTTGCGCTGCCAATAACAAAGCTCCAGCGCCCCATCCAAAAGATGGCGGATTTCGAACCCATCCCCTTTCTACGGGCCGGCATGAAATCCGGCACTACCGACCCCAGCACTTCGACAATGAGGGGCCACCCGCCACACCTATCCTTGCACAACAACCTGACCCAGGTGGAACGGCCCCGCCAGCAATAGTGCCGCCTTGTGGTTATTCAATGGGTATATGCTGGAAGACATTGATTTGGCCAATCCCTCCAGCATCAATGGGCGCCAGTGAACAGGACGCCAACTCTCTGCAGCGTGCACCCTAATCCAGCCCGCGGGCGCCTAGCGCTCGGGGCTCGGGCGAGTTGGCTTATGTTAATCGTGGCGAGCCACCCCACTGAGATCATCCGCATGGCGGCCACCGCTAACGTAGCCTCGCTGACGTTGCTGGCCCTGGACGGGTAATCGCCAGACAATCCTCAAACAAGCGGTATCAGATTGCTATAGCCAAAATGAAAAGGTCATTAAAGTGAGCACCCGGCATTACCGCCAGAAATATACAGAACCCAAGGAAGTCTATGGAAAACTTCTTCCATGCTCAGCAGAATTCATCAGCCCGTTTCAGCTGCAATTGCAAGACAGCTGTGTGGCCAATGGGCGTGAAAAAGAAAAGACGGAGGGGAAAGAAAATCCCGCCAACCCTGAGGCATGGCGGGATGAAAAATTATAACGACAGAGTAGATTCCACGTCCTGACAGTTACGGCGAGCCAACGCCAGATTCGACTTCCCCTTATCCAATACGAGATAAACGAACAAACCCTCTTTCGAATCCACAGGACGGATGATGTGATACTGAGACTCCAAGGTAATCAAGATATCTTCAATCTTTTCATTGAGCCCCAGAGACTTCATTGTTTTCAATTTAGCACGAACCACCTCCGTATTGCCCGCTGCCGCCAACTCCAGATCTAATCCCGTTCCGGACTGCCCCAGAACCATGCCACTATTAGCATCAACAATAGCGGTACACATGGCACCATCAGACTGCAGAAGCGCATCCATACTTTCTTTGATATTCGCCATGGTAAATCTCCTTCAACACTTAGGTTTTCCCGAAATATAACGGATTATTGATTTTGAGTTTTCTTCAAGTACGGCACAACAATTCTTGCGCCCCAAAGAAGTTGCCCCAACATAGAGGCATCGTTGGCTACCACCGCAAGAGCCAGTGGCGGCTTTAGATTTGGAATTTTCATCACTGCAACCACGCCTTCATCAGACTCGACGATCAAACGGCTGCATTCTGATATGCCCGCCTCTTTCGCAATAGCAGAACTTATCGCTGCCAACGAGCTGCCCATGGCAGCAAGTCGACTGGCGCTTTCCTTGTTACCTGCAACGAGGCCACTTCAAATCCGTCTGTGCTTAGCAATACGGCGGAAGTAACACCTTTGGTATTGTCCTGGAAATTTTCCAGTTCTTTCTGAGCAACGGCCGTTTCCGTTTTTCCAAGCGGAGAGGCTACTTTCATGCTTGCATCATTCCCATTTCGTTAACTTCAATCTGGCAAAGCAATGCCTCTACCAGAAATAAAACATCATCTTTTTCTCTGACATCCACAGAAAAAATAGGTGGTGAAATATGACGCTCCAGCAAGGTATCGGTGATCCGTTCGATAACTTCAAAATCCTCGCTGGCCAACGGCCTACACCGATCACCATTGGCATTGCGCCTTGCTCCCAAAAGGCATCGACGAACACGGACAGATGTGTATCCAGATCCGGATGTTCGCCATTTAAAGTACGATCACGCCAGCAGCATTATTGGCAAGAATCGGCCACATAAACCGGAAACGCTCTGGCCCGGGGTGCCATAAAGGCGCACACCACCCCCGCCGGGAATATCGATGAAGCCATAGTCCAACGCTGCCGTGGTCATTTCCTTGTCGCACTGATCGATATCGGTATTCACCACATCCGTAGACACACATTCCTGGTCACTTAACGCGGTGATCGCTGTTGTTTTCCCTGCCCCCATGGGGCCGGTGAAAAGAATTTTGAATTCATCATTTGTCATTACTATGCACTCAACCCCAATCGACTGCGCAATCCTTTGATCAGACCACCAAAGCGTCCTTTTCTTCCTCGGAATCGGCCTCTGGCAACGACACCTGAACGGCTTCCTCGAACACCATCAGGTCGCTCATTTCACACGCATTGATAAACCGGTCCAGCTCTTCCTCGCTGCAGTGTGAAACTTGCTGAAGTTGTTCACGGGTCAAGGGACGCTTGGTCATCAAGGCGCACAGAGACAAATGCGTGCGGCTTTTTTCCAGGGTGCCAAAACTGGGCCAGCGTTTAAGATGAAACGCCCCTACAGGGTTCATCCAAGGCGCCAGATGCGTTGCGTCATAACGGGATACCATCCAGCACAGCGAGAACAGCGGGCAAGCCACCATGTCCTCCGACACAGTCTCGTTGGTTGGCTTTAAAGGCCCCAGTGCCACCGAAGATGCAGCCAACTGGCGGAACAGAGCTTTGCTTGCATAGAAACGCTGGGAGGCAGGCTTGAAATACAACAATCCATGGGACGACGACGACACCAATAACCCTGCCGGGTCAGGCACGTTTCCATTCACCGCCTTATGTAGAGATAGCCAGAAAGGGGAGACACTATTTGGTTCAGTTGAAGGGGCCACCTCTGCCTGCGCAGGCGAAGGGCGCCGGGACATTGACTCCCCCCCGGCTGATAAGGTGCTCGCGACTTCGTCTAGTACGGACAGCAATTGCATCACCCGGAAGGGATGCTGCAGAATAAATGGCGACGCCGGCTTTTGCTGATTACCGCGATATACAACAATGCGCGGCTTGCCGCTACGAGCCCAGCGCTGCGTCTCATCCGTTTGATCGGATGAAATCATCAATACATCTGCGCTTTCAGGGTCACTATGACTCCAGCTGACTTCAGACCGGCCATCCATGATTTTCAACATGGACAGGCAAGCGCTTGCCGTATCATCCCCCAATCCTACAAATCCCAGCCGTTGGTTTTTCATCGCTCACATAGTCCATTAAGTCGGCAGCTATCCCTGCTAATCCAAATCCGTTTTGGGACAGGCGGCTTCCAGCATTACAGTCAGCCATCAATGTGTGACCCACGTCCCAAGTTAGTCCTATGAGATTGAATTCAGCAAACGGATGACGACAAACGGACGATATAAGCGGATGAAGCATAAGCACAATTCATGTACGCCATAATCATTAAATTATGGCGTTACTGTAATAATACTTTCATCTTATTTTTCCATACAAAAATGTTTGCATCCTGCGCAACCACTCGACACCAATCCGCTGACTTCTTTTAACGACACCCTTGCTATATTCCCTTACCACTCACCATTGCGAACACCTGCAACTCTGCCACCGCATCGGGTATGCTTGCGGCACAGTGGGTATCCGGGACACACCCGGGTACGGTTTCTACCGCGACAGAGCGAGCCAAGCATGACCAACCGCGTAATTTATCCCGGCACCTTCGATCCGATTACCAACGGCCACCTGGACCTGGTGGAACGGGCCGCCAAAATGTTCGATGAAGTCGTGGTAGGCATCGCCGCCAGCGAGAAGAAGGGCCCCTGTTTACGCTGGAAGAGCGTGTGGAGCTGACACAGCGCGTGCTATCCCACCTGCCCAATGTACGAGTCACTGGCTTTTCCAAGCTGCTGGCCCATTTTTGCCGGGAAGAGGGCGGCAACATCCTGTTGCGGGGCCTGCGCGCCGTCAGTGACTTTGAATACGAGTTCCAGCTGGCCAACATGAACCGGCAGCTGGCCCAGAGCTGGAGACGGTCTTCCTGACCCCCGCGGAGCATCTGTCCTTTATTTCCAGCTCCCTGATTCGCGAAATCGCTTTGCTGGACGGCGATGTGAACAACTTTGTACCACCGCTGGTTGCCGAAGCGCTGGAAGAGAAGCGCAAGGCGCGGAAGAAGTAAAAGCAGCGGCGAGCGACTAGCTTCGAGCTGCGAGATGATCAAAGGCGCGTGCACTTTCAGCCTACGGTCCGCCTACCAGCGCTGGAGCGCGGCAATGGCCTGCCCTCTTACGGTTTGACTCGCAGCTGCTCTAACAACAAAGCCGGCGGTCTATCGATAAACACCGGCATCCAAGGAGCGACCCCATGCGCTACCTGCTCTCGATCCTGCTGCTAATCACCGTTACCGCCCAGGCGGCCGGGCCGGGCAAGAACGCGGTGGCCAGCGCCCATCCACTGGCCACGCAAGCCGGGCTCGATATTCTGGCGCAGGGCGGTAATGCCTTCGATGCAGCTGTGGCCGTGGCGGCTGCCCTGGCGGTGGTCGAACCCTATTCTGCCGGCATGGGCGGCGGGGCTTCTGGCTGCTGCATCGGGAACAGACGGCCTGCAGACCTTTGTGGACGCCCGCGAAACCGCGCCGGGGGCCGCCTCCGCCACCATGTACCAGGACAAAGATGGCAAGGTGATGCGCGACTGGGCAGTGAACGGCCCCAGTGCCGCCGGCATTCCCGGCCAGGCCGCCGCCTTCGCCCATCTCGCTGACAACTACGGTAAGTTGCCACTCACTTCCACCCTGGCTCCTGCCATCGCCCTGGCCACTGACGGCTTTCGCGTGGAAGACCACTACCGCAAGCTGGCCGGATACCGCGAAGATGTACTCAACCGCTTCCCGGAAGCCGCCGCCATCTTCCTGCATAACGGCAAGGTGCCCCCCAACAACCATCTGATTCAGCAACCGGATCTGGCCCGGGTACTCACCGCCATCGCGGAAAAGGGCAACGCCGGCTTCTATCAGGGCGAGGTGGCCAAACAGCTGGTGGACGGCGTGCAGCAGGCCGGCGGTATCTGGACCTGGACGATCTGGCCGACTACACCGTGGTGGAACGCTCGCCCACCGTCAGCCAGTTCCGGGCGGCCGGGTTATCTCCGCACCGCCGCCGTCCTCCGGCGGCATCGTCATGGGCGAAGCACTGAATATCCTCAGTCAGTTCAACGACGGCGACACCGGCGATATGACCTCACCTGGCCATCGAAGCCATGCGCCGCGCCTACCAGGACCGGGCCGCTATCTGGGCGACCCGGACTTTGTGGATATGCCTGTGGATAAGCTGTTGAGTACCGACTACGCCAAACAGCGCGCCAACAGCATCACCATGGACAAGGCCACCCCCAGCAGCAGCCTGGGCAAGCCCATCGGGGTGGAAGAGGGCTTTCATACCACCCATTTTTCGGTCCTGGATAAAGACGGCAACCGGGTCGCCGCTACGCTAAGCATCAACCTGCCATTCGGTAGCGGCTTTGTGCCCCCGGGTACCGGTGTCTGCTCAATAATGAAATGGACGATTTCTCCGCCAAGCCCGGCAGCCCCAATGCCTACGGCCTGGTCGGCAGCAAGGCCAACGCCATCGCGCCGGGCAAGCGCCCGCTTTCTTCCATGACGCCCACCTTTGTGGAGTTCGACGACCGCATCGCCATTCTTGGCACCCCGGGCGGCAGCGGCAGCCGCATCATCTCCATGGTAATGCTGGGCGTACTGGAAGCTGCCAACAACAAACCGGTGGAAGACTGGGTCAGCCGTGTGCGATTCCACCATCAGTTTCTGCCTGACGAAGTCCAGGCCGAACCGGAATTCGTCGGCAGCCAAGCGGCCAAGGAACTGATGCTGAGGGGCCACAAGGTGGTCTCCACCGGCCGCCATTACGGCAATATGCAGGCCATTCTGTGGCGCAAGGATAGCGGCAAAGTCACCGCTGCCAGCGACCCCCGTGGTATTGGCAGTGCCGAAGTGCGCAACCCGTCGCCAACGGCTGAACACTGAAAACCATAGCCTTAATGCACCGGAGCCCACCATGCCTTCCCTGCCTGGTACCGACTTTCCCCTGATCCAGGCGCCCATGGCCGGGGTGCAGGATTGGCACCTGGCCGCTGCTGTCTGCCTGTCGGGCGGGCTCGGCTCTCTGCCGGCGGGGATGCTGAGCGCCGCTGCGCTGGAGGAACAGCTCACCCACCTCCGCAAGGCCACCGACGGCCCTTTCAACGTGAATTTTTTCTGCCATGACACCCCCGCAGTGGATGCAGAAGGGGAGCAACGCTGGGTGGATACCTTGCGCCCGTATTACCGCGAATTTGGCGTAGACTCCACGGCCATTCCCGGCGGGCCGTCACGGCAACCCTTCGATGCCGACAGCGCCGCCGTGCTGGAACGCCTTACCCCTGCGATAGTGAGCTTTCATTACGGCTTGCCGGAGGCCGGCCTGCTGGATCGGATAAAAGCCACCGGGGCCACCGTACTCTCCAGCGCCACCACGGTGGAGGAAGCCCGCTGGCTGGAGTCAAAAGGCGCCGATGCGGTGATTGCGCAAAGGACTGGAAGCCGGCGGACACCGGGGCCACTTTCTCAGTGATGACCTGAGCCTTCAGCAGGGCACCTTCAGCCTGTTGCCACAGATCGCAGACGCGGTATCGATTCCTGTGATTGCGGCCGGCGGCATTGCCAGCCCATCCGGCGTACGGGCCGCCATGGCGTTAGGCGCAACCGCCGTGCAAGTGGGCACGGCCTACCTGCTGTGTCCGGAAGCCACCACCAAACCCGTGCACCGTGAATGGCTGAATAGCGACCGGGCCCAACACACCGCATTAACCACGGCCTTTTCCGGGCGCCCCGCCCGGGGTATGGTCAACCGGCTGATGCATGAACTGGGCTACTTCCCGGACACTGCACCGGCATTCCCGCTGGCGGGGAACGCCATCGGACCATTGCGCGCCGCCGCGGAAGCGCAGGGTAGCGGTGACTACTCGCCTCTGTGGGCAGGACAGAACGCCAGCGGCTGCCGCGAAGACAGTGCTGCGAGTGTGACGGCCTGGTTAGCTGAAGGGTTCGTTAGCACACGGGGGTAGGATCAAGCGGCCACGAACAACGCTATGGCCCAAACTAACCTTGTGGGCGGGCAGCCAACAGGCAAAATCGACACCCTGTTTACTACCCCCCTTTGGTAGTATGAATCTTTCCCGGCGGCCTTGCCGGGCTGCAGTGGGAGCAACGCCATGCAACGCATCGAGATTTCCAAGACCTTTCCGTTCTCTGTGGACAAGCTGTTCGACTTTCTCAGCGTGCACGAGAACCTGGAACTGATTTTTGCCCCGGCCAAAATCAAACGCATCAAGGATGGGCAAGACAGCCCCAACGGGGTGGGTTCCCACGCGGAAAATGCAGATCCTGATCGCACCGCCGTTCGAAGAAACCGTCACCAAGGTGGTCCCCAACGAGCGCATCGAATACACCATCACCAAGGGCAGCCCGCTGAAGCACCATAAGGGCGTCATGCGCTTTTCCGAAGCCGCCAATGGCGGCAGCCAGCTGGACTATACCATCGAGTTTGAAGGCAAGCTGCCCCTGATCGGTCCGATCATCAAAGCCGGCCTGGGCCAGGCCATTGACCGCGGACTGAACAAGCTGAAGCTCTAAAGCTCTGGCTGTCGGATTACGGCCTTCGCCCTAATCCGACCTACACGCTCTCGCGGTACCCTCCAAAAAAAAAACGCCGACGCCCTTGCTTGTGCAGACGTCGGCGTTAAACGGTTGCGCTTTTTTCTGACTCAAGGCGGGTTAGCTGTAAGCCCCAGCCATCAGCCCTTCTCAGAATGTATAATCGAACCGCACATTGGCCCCACGTGGCGCCCCGTAGAACGCCTGCCCAACGTACAGCGAGTTGTAGTATTTCTCGTCGGTCACGTTGTTCACGTTCAGCGTGGTGGTCAGGTGTTTGGTCCAGTCATAGCTGGCCATCAGGTTCACCAGGGTGTAACTGTCCTGCGTGGTTTTTGGAACGCCACCGGTACCACCCCGGTAAATGCTGTCCTGCCAGCTGACCTGTACACCGGTTTTCAGCTTCTGAATAGCCGCAGGGCGGTAGGTCGTAGATAGGCGGAAGATTTCCCGCGGGGTGTAGGTGCGAACTTCGTCGCCGTCCTCATCTTCAATTTCCAGCCAGGTGTAACCACCAGACACTTGCCAGCCGGGCAGAAGCTCACCGCTGATCTCCCCTTCATAGCCGAAGCTTTCCACGTCCACACCACCGTAGTAGGTGTCCGGGCCGATCATGCCCGCAGCCTCTGCCAGGTTTTCCTGATCCGTTCGGAAGGCAATCAAGGCAGTATAAATCCGGCCATCCTGCCATTCGGATTTGAGGCCCAGCTCCTGGGTTTCACCGGTCACCGGCTCCAGCCGCTGGCCGGTGATGTCTTCTTCGGTCTGCGGGTTAAAGATTTTGGTGTAGCTACCGTACACAGAATGCACGTCAGTCAGGTCGTAGATCAGACCCACATAGGGCACCGTTTCACTGGCGCTAGCATCCTTACTACTGCCGCCGTAGCCTTCCCCCTCGCTGGTCACATCCACATAGCGCGCGCCGCCAATCAGGGTCAGCGGGTCGGCCAGGCTCAAACGAGTGGCCAGGTAAGCACTGCGGTACCGGTCATCCCACGTGCTGCCATCAATGGCGGCATCAAACAGCGGCCTGGGGTAACTGCCACCAAACGCCTCATCTGGCGTCAATGCAGTACCAATGCCACGCCCATAATTGGACGTTTCTTCAATGCGGCCTTTCGCATAGTTAGCGCCGACCACCATTTCATGGACACGGCCCCCGACTTCAAATGGCCCACGGGCATACAGGTCGAGCACCCGCTCAGTCACTTTATCTTCGTAGTAGCTGGGATAGGCGAACAAGCCGGTTTCGTCCTTGTTCGGGGTGCCATAAACGTAGAATAGTTCTGACTCACCTTCCATCTTGCGGTAGGTGTAAACCGCCTTGGCTTCCCAGCCGTTATCAAAGCGCTGCTGCAGCTCCGCAAACACCGATTCGGTGTTGCTGTCCCAGTACGCCCAATCTGCGGCGGTGCTGGTCTCCACGTCGTAGTCTGTGGCGGTACCGTCAGAATAGAACAGTGGCAGCGAGCCCCACATGGGGCTGTCGGCATTGCTGTTCTGATAGCTATAACCCAGTGTGAACAGGGTCGAGTCGGTCAGATCGGCCTCTACCACACCGTAGAAAACACCGCGCTCATTCTCGTAACGATCCAGGTAGGAATTGCGATCCTGATAGGCACCCACCATGCGACCACGCACCCGGCCGTCTTCCGTCAAGCTGCCGGAGGTGTCCACTTCCAGGCGGCGGTTATCCCAGGACCCGTAAGACGCCGATAGCGTCGTATTGCTGTCCAGAGTCGGCCGCTTGCGCACGTAGTTAACCGTGGCCGATGGGTTGCCCAGGCCGCTCATCAACCCATTGGAGCCACGTACGATCTCCACCCGCTCGAACACGCTGGTGTCCATATCACCGTTAACGATTTCGTAGGGCAGTGGCATGCCCAGGCCATCGTACTGGTAGTTGGTGATTTCAAAACCGCGGGCGTTGTAATAGACCCGGTCGGTTTCCACCTGATCTACGACGACACCCGGCGTGGCCGCCAGCGCTTCACTAACGGAGACAATCTGGAAATCATCCATCAGTGTCCGCGTTACCACCGACACCGCCTGAGGCGTTTCGCGGCGGGTCAACGCTAAACCCGTAGCCGAGCTCACCGGGGTTTTCGGTTCGTAGCTTTCCGAGGTGTCGGCGAGGGTGCCCTGGTTTCCGTCGGCGTTGACGCTGACTTCAGGGATTTCGTGAACGTTACTGCTGGAGGCTTCCGTTTCGGCCTCTGCCGCCAATGTGGCCAGCGGCAATAACAACAGGGTGGCCGTCAGTGAACGGCCAAGCAAGCGGGCGGGTAGGGTCATGGGAGTGCCTGTGGTTGTTTCTGCGATCCCCCGGCCTGAGCCTTACCGCCAATAACGTCCCTTTCGTCAGCGCGGCAAACCGGAATTCAGAGCGGGGATGATAATGCAGATGCAAACCATTCTCAACACATGGAATCTCACTTATTACTCGCCATCCCCCTTGGAGAGCAGCGACTGCAGCTCCGCCCGGCCTTTGGCATTAGTTTCCACCAGCATGTCCATGTCGCTGCGATGGGCAATTTGTTCCTGCAATAAGCGATCATCCAGCTCCCGGAAACTGCGCACCAGATCAATGGCGGTAGATTCAGGCACGCCGAGCTGCATCAGGGTCAGCCGCGCACTGAGCAAGGCGGACTCAAAGGTTTCCCGGATCACTTGATGCACGCCCAGCGCATGAAGCTTATAGGCGTGGTAGCGGTCTCGGGCCCGGGCAACAATGGTAATGGCCGGAAAATGGTGGCGCACCAGCTCCACGGTTTTCAATGACGCCTCCACATCGTCCACCGCCAGCACCAACACCTTGGCGTGCTCCAGGCCGGCGTTGTGAAGCAGGTCCAGCCGGGTTACGTCGCCGAAGTACACCTCGTTGCCGTAACGGCGCAGCATGTCGATTTCGTCCGGGTCGGAATCCAGGGCGGTGAATGGAATCTGCCGCCCCACCAGAATCCGGGCGGTGATTTGCCCAAAACGGCCCAGCCCGGCTATCACCACCTGGGGATGGTGAGCAGGCATGCTTTCTTCTTCCAGATCCTTGCGTGGCCCTTTGTTACTCGTTTCCGGCCACAGCATCGTCATCAACTTAAGTAATATGGGAGTGCACGCCATAGACAGCGCCACCACCAGATTCAATTGTCCCGCCACAGTGCTATCAAGAAGATTCAGAGTCTGCGCCTGGGTGAGAAGAACAAAAGCAAACTCTCCGCCCTGACTGAGCAAGATTCCGAACATGATCGTACTACGCCATTTCCTGCCATACAGTCGACTGAGGGTCGTCAAGACCATGCCCTTGAGCCCCAGCAGCATAATCAAGAACAGTGCGATACTGCCGGGATGCTCCAACAGCAGGCGCAAATCCATGGTCATGCCGATGGCCAAAAAGAACAGCCCCAACAACAAACCCTTGAAGGGCTGAATGTCCGTTTCCAACTGCTCCCGGTAGGGCGAGTTGGCCAGCAGGACGCCCGCGACAAACGCACCGAGCCCCATGGACAGGCCCAGGTGCTCCATCAGCGCCGCAGACCCCAGCACCAGCATTAAGGCACTGGCGGTCATCAACTCCCGGTTACGCAACTTGGCCAACCAACCCAGCCAGGGATTCAGCGCATACTTGCCCGCCAGCACCATGGCCACCAGTGCCGCCATCCCGGCCATCAACTGCGGGCTATCCTCGCCGGCCTGGGCACCGGCCAGCACCGGCAACAGCAGCAAGATGGGAATCACCGCCAGATCCTGAAACAGCAAAATAGAAAACGCGGAGCGCCCTTGCGGCGTACCCAGCTGGTTGTTCTCCACCAGCATCTGCACCACAAAGGCTGTGGATGACAGCGCCAGCGTAGCGCCGATGGCCAGGCTTTGATTGGTGCTGAACCCCACCAGCCAAAACCCGCCTGCCAGCAGCAGAGCACTGAATACCATCTGGCTGGCGCCCAGCCCCACCAGGCGACGGCGTTGTGCCCACAGTTGCTGAGGGGCCAACTCCAAGCCCACCAAAAATAACATCAGCACCACGCCTAATTCGGCAAAATGCAGCACGTCGTTACCGCCGCTGACCAACCCGAACCCCAATGGGCCCACCGCAATACCCGCGGCCAGATAACCGAGAATGCTGCCTAGCCCCAGCCGCTGGAACAGCGGTAACAACAACAGCGTCGCCGCCAGCAATACCAGCGCCTGCGAAAAAAATCCGTCCACACCCGATCTCCTTGTCATCTGCGTTCATGCTAGCGGATTTACCCTTGTCGCGTTGTTAAAATGCCGCTGGCGCGCCCTGGCGAAGCCTGTCCGGCCCACACACACCTTGCTCCTGCATGGGATGCACCACAATTGCCCATCGACCCGCAAAGCCTTAGTATGCGCGCTCTTTTTCTGCCCCGGATTAGTGCAAGCCATGAGTAAGGAAAGTGATCAGCTCCGCCAGCAACAGGTCGGCGGGCTGCTGCGGTTGCTACACCTGGAAACCATGAGCGAACGCTTTAATCCGCGCGTAGTGCTGGCGCTGTTCAATCTGGTCAATGGCGGCCTGAGCATCGCGCTGATCGCCAGTGTGGCCCTGATTACCCAGCAGTCATTTATCTTTCCCTCACTGGGCGCCAGCGCCTTCCTCCTGTTTCACCTGCCGCTGGCGGAAGCAGCATCTCCGCGCAATGTACTTAGTGGCCACCTGATTGGCGCCCTGTGTGGGTGGGCAGCGCTGTGGCTGTTCGGCCTGCACGATGCGCCTGCCGCCTTTATCTCTGGCGTTGAATGGTCTCGGGTGGCCGCCGCCGGGCTGTCGCTGGGCCTGACCAGCGCACTGATGATTCTATTCCGTGTTGCCCACCCACCGGCCGGGGCGACCGCCCTAATTGTGTCTCTAGGGTTGATGCCCGAACTGCAGCAACTCCCCGTGCTGCTCAGTGCAGTGGCCTTGTTGGTCGGCCAAGCCTTGGTCATCAATCGTCTGGCGGGGATTCCCTACCCGTTGTGGAAATCTCGCCAAGCGGGCGCTTGACCCTTCATTTCTGTAATGAGAACTATTCCTCCTTATGCTAGGCTGCGCCGCATTGTCAGCCCCGGTTGGATTTCCCATGCGCGCATTTCTGGTTCTACTTCATCGCTGGTTCGGCCTTTTTATTGCCGTCTTCCTGATTATTGCCGGCCTGACCGGGGCGCTAATTTCCTGGGACCACGAGCTGGACGAGTGGCTCAACCCGCACTTGTTTAAAAGCCAAAGCCAGGGCGAGCCGCTCCCATGCTGGAGCTGGTTCGCCATGTGGAAGACGCCGACCCCCGGGTGCGTGCCAGCTTCTTTGGCCTGGAAGCCGAGCCTGGCCATAACGCGGAAATCTGGGTGGATGCCCGGGAAAACCCGGAAACCGGGCAGCGTTATGAACTGGGTTACGATCACGCCTTCGTGGACCCGGTCACCGGCGAGACTGTTGGTAAACGCGAGTGGGGGAAAATCTCCCTGCACCCGGAACACCTGATGTCGTTTCTCTACAAGCTGCACTTCACCCTGCACCTGCCTGAATGGAAGGGCATCGACCGCTGGGGTACCTGGTTGATGGGTGCCGCCGCCATGGTCTGGCTGTTCGATACCTTTATCGCCATGGCGCTGACCCTGCCGCGCAAACGCCGCGTGCAAAAGCTCGGTGGCAAGGCTGGCTGCAACGCTGGAAACCCGCCTGGATGATTCGCCGCGGGGCGAGTGCCTACAAGCTGAATTTCGACCTGCACACGGCGGTGGGTCTGTGGGTGTTCGCGCTGCTGCTGATGCTGGCCTTTACCTCTTTTCCCTGAATTTGTACCGGGAAGTTTTTTACCCTGTCATGTCCATGGTGTCCGAAACCACGCCGGGGCCTTTTGAAACGCGCACTCCCACCGCTCTGCATGACCCGGTGGAACCCCAGGTAAGCTGGCAGGAACTGCTTAAGAAGGCCCGCAGAGAAGCGGACAAGCGCGGCTGGGAAGAACCCATTGGCGATACTTTTTACAGCGACAATTTTGCCGTTTTCGGCGTGCGTTTCTACTACCCTGGCGAGGATCACGACAGTGGCGGCATGAAAGTGAAAAGCCTCTACTACGATGGCAAGAACGCGGACTTGATCGGGGACGAAGTGCCGTGGACCGGCACCGCCGCCGATGTCTTCAACCAGCTGCAATTCCCGCTGCATTCCGGCCGCATTGCCGGCCTGCCCGGGCGCATCATTGTGTCGATCATGGGTATCGCTGTGACCATGCTATCCATCACCGGCCTGGTGATTTGGTGGAAGAAAAGAAAGGCGAGGGTGGCCAGCAAACGCCGCAAGCAGGATGCAGCCCTGACGGCCACGTCTTCAACCTGATCGGCTGCATACCAAAACCGCTGTAGGAGCACCTCTCGAGATGCGAACCCCAGCATATAAATGATGCCCAAACCTGTGGGTGTTGCGGAAAGGCTTCTGTTCGCACCTCGAAAGGTGCTCCTACCGGACCGCGCCGGGAGCGCTTCACCTGAAACAAAAACCCCCGCGTTGCGGGGGTTTGGGCTTAACCATTTTAGCGGGGCTTCGCCAGAGCCGGGGGTGGCCTGCTGGCCGGCCGGACCGGCGGAGGCGTTTTTAGCCTGCTTGTCCGGGCGGACGCGGTCGCCCACTTGCAAGGCGCTGGCTTCGCCTTCCATCTTGGCGATACCGTAGTCGGTGCGTACATCACTGACCTTGAGGGTAGCCAGGGACTCGCCTTCCAGCTTGATGGTCATGCCGGTGTCCGGGTCTTTCATTTCACCGGCGGGGCGATACACCTTCATGATGCCGTCCTTTTCCAGACGACCTTGCCCTTGGCTAAGGAACACGGTGTCACCGTCCACTTTGATTACCTGCACCGGGTACAGCACGTCGGTGGCATCACCCGCGATGGCACGGGCAATTTCCGGCTAGAGTTGGTCAGCCAGACGCTCCGGATGATTACGGTCGTCGATGTTCTGTTGGCGAGCCATTTCACGGATCACCGCTTCGGACTTATCCCACTCGTAGAGGTCGCTCCACAGAATTTCCGTGGTGGTGGTGTCGATTAAGCGATAACGCACCCGCACATAGGGTTCATAGCCGCCCATCTTGGCACCGTAGAACTCACGCTCACTGTCGCCAATCTGGAAATCTTCGATGGTGCCCACCAACAGCAGATCGGCGCCCTTGCGCTGACCCAGACGCGCCATTTCTTCCGGCGCGATGCTACCGCTGGCCACCACACCCAGCTCCTCATCGATATCATCCAGGTAAGCGCGGTCCAGTACCCGGTAACGACCAGACTGGGTGAACGCCATGGTCAGGTTATCCTGCAGCTGGCGTTGCACGTCACTGGCCGACACCTTGATATCGCCAAGGTCGTAGCTGCTGCTACGGCTATCGAAAGTGGCAATTGCAATGCCGGGCAGGTGAGAGCGATCCGGGCCAATGGACTTGGGACGCAGGATTTCTGCCTGGACGTCCGCCTGCCACATGCCGTCATCCACTTGCTTAACGGACTGCACTTCATAGGTCTTGATGTTGCCCAGGGTCGGCAGCTGCGGTTCCGGCACGGACGTTTCCTTGCCCATCCAGGTAGAGACGTCACCCTGGGACTGGATGACCCACTCATACACATTGGTGCGGAAGTTGGGGTCCACCGCCAGGGGTCACACCACCGCCCTGTCGCACGGCGGCGACCAGGGCATTGGTCATGGCCTGCTCCGGATTATCGCCATAACCACGCGCGGATACGGAAACGGTTTCCGTCATCGCATGGCTGAAGGACGAGCACAGTAGCAGGACAAGAAAAAAGGGAGAGAAAAGACGTTTGATCATGATGACCTCCTTGCCAGTAGCGACAATCGTGCCACCACTTATATCACGAATATGGCCGGCGCGAGCCGGAAACGGGCGGCATCGTTGATACCGCCCCGGCGAATCTCAAACGGCCGAGGCAGGGCGCCCCTGCCTCCAGCCTCCCCGCAGATCTACGCGATGGCCGTTGCCGTTTGCAGCCGCGAATACGGCCGGTTTACAGGCCGAACAGGCTTTTGCTCTGACTTTTACGAATTTCTTTCTCGTTGGCCCACTCGATGATGCCGGTCTGGATGTTGAGCAGCTTCAGGGTGAACTTGTAGTACACATCCTTGGTGCTGCCTTCACGCTTCACGATGGAGGAAAAATTACCGTACATCATCATGAACTCAGCGCCGATCTGACGGCCCATGGCCGCAGCCGTGCTCTGATCAACCAGACCAGATTCGCTTTGGTAATCCAGCTGTTCACGTACACGGTTAACCACGGTCATGTCCGCAAAACGGAACTTGCCGGAGTTGATCAGTTTGGACTGGATGGTGTCGGTGATGGACTCAGTGTCCACATGCTCGGTGGTCTTGTTTTAATGCTGTCGACAAACACCACCGGACGACGGTTCTGGGTCATCTGCACAATGGGCGGGAACACCAGCATGTCATCCACCATCTTGCTGAAATCATCTGCAGGTCGGTGGAACCGAAATCGGTATTGACGGTTTCACGGCCCTGGGCATCGCCATAATCCACGGTGGAACAGCCAGACAGCGCCAGTGCAGCGCCGAGCATAATCATTGAAAATACACGTACCATTCTTGTTTCTCCTTGTTCCTTGTTTCGTCAGCCGGGCTGACAGTTATTCCTGCACCCAGATTTCGAAGCGCACGGCGGACGGATTGGGGGAGACCCCCTGCACACTGTTCTGGCTGCGACCAGCCATGACCACCTGCCGCCAGGGCTGGGCTTCCGGCTCCAGTTCGAAACCGTCAGCATCAAACCATTTGAATTTGTATTGGAAGTCGAGCTGGAATTTCCAGTCGTTCTCCAGCACGGCCTGCACCTGAAGCAAATCGCCTGCGCGCTTTGACGCAGGTCTTCTACAGAAATGCGGCTGGAAAGCAGGCTGTTGCTGGAATACACCTTGGTAACGACTTCGCCATCTTCGGTCACTTCCATCTGGCCTTTATTACTGGCCGAACATGCGGCCAGCATCAATGCGACCAGTATCGCCAACATGGGGCGTAAGAATGTCATAAGGGTCCCTCCTGAACGGGTAATACGCGAGTAATCAATTGGCCATGTACAGCCACTGCATGAATCACGGTGAGGCCCCGGCGCACAACCGGAACCGTCAGCGTTCTGTTACCTGCCGGGGTACTGAGCACCAATGCATGCTCCCCTTGGGGCAGGTGAAAGCGGGTGGCCTGGGCATAGGCCGGCAGGCTCAGCCAGCTGCGTCGATCGGCCTGCTCACTGACCAAATTATAGATCTGCGTACTCAATGAGCCTAACAGACCGAAGTTGTCGTTGGCCTGTTTTTGTAAATTGTACTTGGCGGTAGCCCGCAGGGTCTGCCGGACCAGCATGCCGGCCATGCGCTCTTTCAGGTCCTTGGCGGCCAGACCGCCCACGTCGGCCAACACCACGGTTTCTCCCAGCGGCTGGCTGGCGCTATCGAGTACTCGCAGGCTGTCCGGGCGCGGCTTACTGCCAATGGCATAGGTGGGGAAGGCCACGGAAAACACCCGTGGACGGTGGGGATGGGCAGCGAGAACTCTTCCCGGGGCTGCACAAAACCTTGTTCATAGAGCACCGCGACCATCCCTTCGTCGCTGCCACGCAACGCACGGGGGTTGGAGACTCGCTCCACATCTTCCTTAATCATATCCACACCGGGATTGATCTCCAGCGCTTTCTTGTAATCCACCAAAGCACTGTTGTACTCGCCGTGGGCTTCCCAGAAGAGGGCGGAGAGGTAGAAGGTCCAGGCGTTCTGGAAGCTGGCCTTGACGCCACCGGCCACCGCATCAATGCCGTCGAAGTAACCGTCGAACTGGCCAATGTCGATCTTGTTCTCTTCCGCCTCTTCCTCGGCCTTGGCGATTTCCTTTTCCCGCTTGTTGGCCGAAACCCGCTGCTCCAGGGCCGCCGCCCGCAATTCCACGGCGGTGCCGGTCACATCGTTATCGGCCCAGTAATTCATTGCCTGATAGGCACGGGTGAAGATGCGCTCGTAGTCCGGCGCCACGTAAGGGCGGGCGTTATCGTTGGTAATCAGCGAAGTGCCGCTGGCGGCCAGGGAAGACACCTGGATTTTCGCGCTGGCGTCTTCTGCATCGTATTTGGACACCGCGTCGGCAAAAGCATTGCGGCTGGCTTCACCTTCGCCATTGAGCTGCGTGACCCGCCCCAGTTCTTGCAGATAGAGCACGCCATCGCCCCCGGCGGTGGCCTTCTCAAGCTTCAATGTCGTCCCTGAACTGGCGGCCTCATTCCCCAATGTGGCCTTCCATTTCTCTGCCTGGCTGGGGTAGGACACGAACAGGGAATTCGTGGCACAGCCGCTCAGCATCGCCAATAACGCGACAGACAGGCATCCCTTCCTGAAGAAATTCATGATCTTAGTGTACGCCCCAAGAAAAAAGCCGAAGCAGGCAAGTTAGCCTGACTCCGGCTTTTTGTCGAGCAGTTCACATCCTGCTGGCACATTATGCCAACATTTGTATCCCGCTATGCCGACTAGAACAGCACCCGGGTACGGATGGTGCCATCGATGGTGCGCAGCTTCTCCAGCGCCAGCTGGCTGTAACCCTTGTCCACATCGATCACCACATAACCAATCTCTTCGTTGGTTTGCAGGTACTGGCCGCAGATGTTGATGCCGTTCTCGGAAAACACGGTGTTGATCTGGGTCAGCACGCCGGGCACGTTCTGGTGAGTGTGCAGCAGGCGGTGCATGTCCGGGTGCGGCGGCAGGGCCACTTCCGGGAAGTTCACCGCGCCCAGAGTAGCGCCGTTGTCGGAATAACGGATCAGCTTCTCGGACACTTCCGTGCCGATGTTCACCTGCGCTTCCTTGGTGGAACCACCAATGTGCGGGGTGAGAATCACGTTATCGAACTCGCGCAGCGGGCTGATGAACTCATCATCGTTACCCTTGGGCTCTTCCGGAAACACATCGATGGCGGCGCCCAGCAGGTGGCCGTCTTTCAGGGCTGCTGCCAGGGCATCGATGTCTACCACTTTGCCGCGGGCATAGTTGATCAGGTAGCCCTTGGGCTTGATCGCACGAATCTGCTCTTCCTGAATCATCCAGCGGGTATCGGCGGTATCCGGTACGTGCAGGCTGACCACGTCGGACTGACTCAGCAGGTCGGTGAGTGTGCCCACCTGTTCGGCATTCCCCAGCGGCAGCTTGGGCACCACGTCGTAGAATTTCACCTTCATGCCCATGGACTCGGCCAGCACGCTCACTTGCGCGCCGATGTTGCCGTAACCCACGATGCCCAAGGTCTTGCCACGAATTTCGTAGCTGTCCTTGGCAGACTTCAGCCAGCCGCCACGGTGGGCAGAAGCGTTCTTCTCGGGAATGCCGCGCATCATGTTGATGGTGTGGGCAATCACCAGCTCCGCCACGGAACGGGTATTAGAGTAGGGCGCATTAAAGACCGGGATACCACGCTTGAGGGCGGCCTTCAGGTCTACCTGATTGGTACCGATACAGAAACACCCAACGCCAATCAGCTTTTCCGCCGCCTCGAACACCTCGTCGGTGAGCTGGGTGCGGGAACGAATGCCAACAAAATGGGCATCTTGATTTTGGCAGTCAGGTCATCCCCGGTCAGTGCGGTGGGCAGCAGCTCCACATTGGAGTAACCATTCGCTTTCAGGTTCTCCACGGCGTTTTCGTGGATGCCCTCGAGCAGGAGAACGCGGATCTTATCCTTCTCAAGAGAAGTATCGGCCATGATTCTGTCTCGGTAGCCTGTGAAATGGGCGCGTATGTTAACATAGCGCGCTCAAATTGAGAGCAACCCATGCTGTACTTCTGTTCAAGTCAGCGTGAAGCCGTTTCAAGCCCCCGGTTAGACCCGTTCAGGAGACCCGTTGATGACTGCCCTTGCCCATGCTGCTCTGGAGCAACTCACTGATTTGCTTGGCAATCGCTGCCTCACCGACCAGGAAAGCGCCGAGCGCTACGGGGTCGACTGGACCAAGGTCTGGGCGCCAGCCCCTGCGCCGTGGCCCTGCCGGAAACCACCGACGAAGTGCAACAGATCGTCGAAATCGCCAACGAGCATGGTCTGCACCTGGTGCCATCCGGGGGCCGCACCGGCCTGTCCGCCGGCGCAGTCGCCGCCAACGGCGAGCTGGTAGTGGCTTTCGATCGCATGAACAAGGTGCTGGATTTCAACGAGTTCGACCGCGCCGTCACCGTTCAGCCCGGCGTCATCACCCAGCAGCTGCAAGAATTCGCCGAACAGAAGGGCTTGTTCTACCCGGTGGATTTCGCCTCCGCCGGTTCCAGCCAGATCGGCGGCAACATCGGCACCAACGCCGGCGGCATCAAGGTCATTCGCTACGGCATGACCCGCGACTGGATCACCGGCCTGAAAGTGGTCACCGGCAAGGGCGAACTGCTGGACCTAAACAAGGGCCTGATCAAGAACGCCACCGGCTACGACTTCCGCCACCTGTTTATCGGTTCCGAAGGCACCCTGGGCTTTGTGGTGGAAGCCACCGTCAAGCTGGCCCGCGAACCGAAAGACCTGACCGCACTGGTACTGGGCGCGCCGGGCTTTCGCGAGATCATGAAAATCCTGCACGCCTTCCAGCAGGACATCGACCTGACCGCCTTCGAATTTTTCTCCGACAAGGCCATGGCTCACGTACTGAACACGGCGTGGCCAAACCCTTCGACACCGAATGCCCGTTCTACTGCCTGCTGGAATTCGAGCAGCTCTCGGAGACCATCGGCGATAAGGCCATGGCGATCTTTGAAAAATGCGTGGAAGAAGGCTGGGTGCTGGACGGCGTCATGAGCCAATCCCTGCAACAGCTGGATCAGCTGTGGCAGCTGCGCGAGCGCATCTCCGAATCCATCGCTCCGCACACCCCGTACAAGAACGACATTTCTGTCAGCGTCTCCAAAGTGCCAGACTTCGTGGAAGACATCGACACCGTGGTGCAGGACGCCTACCCGGATTTCGAGATCGTCTGGTTCGGCCATATCGGCGACGGCAACATGCACCTGAACATTCTCAAGCCGGCGGACCTGCCCAAAGAAGACTTCTTCGCCAAATGCAACAACGTTTCCAAGTGGGTGTTCGAAATCGTCGAAAAATACAACGGCTCCATTTCTGCCGAACACGGCGTGGGCATGACCAAGAAGCCCTACCTGGAATATTCCCGCAGTCCGGAAGAAATCGCCTGCATGAAAGCGGTTAAGCAGGTGTTTGATCCCAACAATGTGATGAACCCCGGGAAACTGTTCGATGTTTGATGAGATCAACGAAGTCCACATCGACCCGAACGGTTATCAACATCGCTGGATCGACGGCGCACCCATGAACATGCCCGTGGGCAAGGTGGTCTGCGTGGGCCGCAACTACGCCGACCACGCCAAAGAACTGGGCAACGACGTGCCGGATGCCCCCATCCTGTTCATGAAACCCGCCACCGCCCTGACCAGCTTGCACGAGCCGCTGGTGCTGCCCGAAGGGCAGGGACCGGTACACCACGAAGTGGAAATGGTGGTGCTGATCGGCAAACGGCTGTGCAAGGAAACTCGCCTGGACCACGTGCGCTTCAGCGTCGCCGCCTACGGCATCGGCCTGGACCTGACCCTGCGCGAAGTGCAAAAACCAGCTGAAAGAAAAAGGCCATCCCTGGGAGCGCGCCAAAGCCTTCGACGGCGCCGCCCCGGTGTCTGGCTTTATCGATGCCCGCGGCATCTCCGTGCGTCAGAGTCTGAATCTTTCTTTAGAAATTAATGAAAAAATTCGTCAAGACGGCAGCACCGCGGACATGCTATTCCCCACTTTCGAGCTTCTGTCAGAAATCAGCCAGACCTTTACCCTTGAACCCGGCGATGTGGTCTTCACCGGCACCCCCGCCGGCGTCGGCCCGCTTAACAGCGGTGACAAGTTCACCGCCCGGCTGGGCAACATCATTCAGGTGTTTGGCTCGGTCGCCTGATCTCCAGCCACTGTGAAAATCTGGCTTAGCCAATCACCTTCCTGCAGCGACCCAGCCCACGTTGGGTCGCCCGCTTACACAACCTATGCCTAACCGTTGCGGCCTTTTTTGTTCTAAAACAAGCTGCCCTCCCCAATTTGGGGTATGACCTTGGCACGAAAGCTCCTTATTATGGATCACTACCATCGAGGGGTTGGCAGTTATTTTATGGGGTCAGTGATGAGACGAGCGGTGCGGGGTTATGTATTTTTTTTTCTGTCTGTGCCATCTGGAGCAACACGGTTCAGGCATCGGATAATTGCGGCAAGGAGGCGTATCAGGAAGCGTTCCATTATTGCGTATCGGCCAATGGCCACTGCAAAGAAAAAGCTCGCCAAGGCGACTATGCCGCACAGCACCGCCTTGCCGCACTGGAGTACTTTGGTGCAAATGAGCAAGGCATAAAGCAGAACATAAAATCCGCAATAAAAAAAATGGCAACGCTCGCCGACCAAGGCTATACGGATTCATCGTTTTTTCTTTACCAACGATACTCCCTGGGGCAAAAGACCCGAACAGATCTATTTACCGGCAAAGATATCGGGGAAGCTATCTGCCCACTAAACCCCAACCGCGACGCTAAAAAAAGCGAACGCTATTTTTTTAAAACTCTGGATCCGGCAGCGCAACCCTGGCACAAAAGGATCGAGTTACTCTTGATAAACAAACTCAACAGAGACCCGTCCCTGGCAAACAACCCAAGCCTTGCCCCGATCATTGATCAGGCTCTGGCCCAACCAGAACAATATCCTGATTTCCTGTCCAGCTATTTTTTGGCTCAGTATAGAATAACCGGTGATACACCCTACCTTCTGAAAATAGCGGAAATTGAATTAGCCATCGGGGATGCCCACAAGCGAGATTTCATCAGGGAAAGAGGCAGCCTGGGTGGCATCAATAGCTCACCCTCGCCCTATATCGATATATATCCAGCGGGTACCCTTGGTGATTTCTATGACCAAGCCTTTCTTATCGACTATTTAAAGAAAAAATCAGACCAGGGTAGCGCCACCGCCGCCGTGGTATTAACCGATTTCTATGAAGAAAGAGACAAGGATAAAGCGGCATACTACAAGGAAGAGTCCGCCACTCATGGCTATATTGGTGCCCAGTTAGCACTAGCCTCTCTGTCGACGGCCAAAGGGCTGGGTTTTGCCGAAAAGGCGGCTGAAAGTGAGAGCTTGTGGAAAGTGCTTGTCGGGGTGGGCTATGCCGTCAGCTGGCAAGGCGCTCCGCATGATCCTGACAAGGGAGTTCGCTACCTTAAGAGTGCGGTTAACGGGGTCACCGGCGGCCAAGGTGAAGCGTATACGGAAATGGATACCGTCCAGGCCATGAAAGCAGCGAGGCGGCTAGGCCTATTCCTTGGTTGCCAGGGCCGATTTGAAGGAAAACTGGGCACCCACTGCAGCATTGAAGATGCCTATGCATACTCAAAACTGTCTGATCAATCCCATATTCTGCAGCGCTATGAGAACGCCATGAATAGCCAGCAGAAAGCCGAGGCAGAAAAACGTTACGAGACCCTACAGAGGCGTTTTGATGAGGATATCCATCAGGCACGCATCGACAATATAAAACACGCCAACACGGTAGAGACACAACGCCGGCAGGCACTCCTTGATTACTCAAAGAATATCGACTTGCGCTCGCAGTCTCTGATGAATCAATAAGCGATTGCTGATACGCACACAGGACAAGCCCGCCCTGTGTGCGTCACGGCGTTACACCCTCCCGCATTCAAATACCCTACCTTTCCATCTCTTGTAGACGCCTGGCACCTCATTACCGCGACTTGCCAATGCAGATATTCTGTCGGCATCTATTGGGCCTTTCTGGCCGCAACAGCGACGTGAAACACCATGGTTGCGTTTGCCGGGCTGTGTGAGGATCCCTTATCCACCCATAACCACAGCCAGATAACGGGAGAGAACCATGATCGCTATTACCGCTGTCATGTCCGCCACGCCGGGTAACGGTGACGCCCTGATCGCAGAGATGAAGAAGATCGCCGCCGAAGTGGTGAAGGAAGAGGGCAATCATTGCTACCTGGTGCACCAGTCCGTAGACAATGCCGATACGGTACTGATCTACGAACAGTACACCGACCAGGACGCCATCGCGGCCCACCAGGAGAACATGAAAGCACTGGGTGGCGGCCTCAAGGGCCTGCTCGCCGGGCGACCAGATGTGAAACTGTTTACGCTGCAAGGCTAAATACACACCCGGCAGGGGCCGACTGTTAGCCAAAGGCCCCATTCCGCCATGCGCACTTCCCTCAATTCCTCCGGCACTTATGCCCAGGTCTGCTTTGTGCCAAGCTGCACGCTGAGCCAGCGGTGACGGAGAGCCTCATGAAGAAACTAAAAAACGAAAAAGAACTGGTGAAGAAAGCCATACAGATGGGCGTTGCCTATGCCGAGAAGCGCGGCGTGGTGGAATTTGAAGCGACGGACTCCGCCGCTGAAAAGACCCTCTATATTTACCGCCTGCTAGTTCATGACAAGATCATCCAGCCACTGCCGGAAGACCAGGTGTCGCAGCCGGCCATTCAGCACAAGCTGGCAATCTGGGCCTCCAAACAAAAGTAACAGAACAATAAAGTCGTGTTATGACCTGCGGGCCTTACGCGCGGTGAGCACGGCATCCAACAAAATAATGCCAAACAGGGCAATGGCGGATAGCGGGAAGGCAAGGGCAACCACCAGCATAATCAGGCCGACCGCACGGGCCGGTGCGGGCTCCGCTTTCGGTGGCGCACGCCGTGACTGGCGCTTCCACCACAGCAGAGCGCCGGTGACGATCAATGCCATGATCAGGCACACCAGCAGCACATTCAGTAACCAGTTCCACAGCCCCAGATCCCCCTGATGCAAGGGAATGGAGGCGGCCATGGCCTTACCCATGATGGGGTAATCCGCGAACTGGATATCCTGCAACACCTGGCCACTGTGTTTATCCAAATGCACAATCCGCTCGCCGGCAGGGTTGTCGATATCGCCGGCGATGGTGGTAGCGGAGACCGTCCACACACCGCTATCACCTTGCGGGAAGTGCACCCGGAAATGCCCCAGCCCCTGGTGGCCGGCCAATGCCACCACTTCATCCAGTTGCAAAGCGTCCTCCCCAGTCGCGGACTCAGGCATAGGCGTTTGTTCCACCGCCCAAGGCACTCGGTGCAGACCTGCCTCATTCATGGCGGCATGATTCGCCACCGGCTGTGGCTCGGCTTTCTTGTCCGCCTGGCTTTCCTGCGAGACTTTGTAGGTCGTGCCAGGCAACGAGCCCCAGGGCTGTACGATCTTGCCACCCCAGATATTGGTCCAAGCCAGCCCGGAGATCAGAAAGAACAGCAGCGGCAACGCGATCAACCAACCCAGACTCAGGTGCCAACGGCGCCAGCTTTCCCGTTGGCCTGCTTTTCTTGCCGGCGCCGGAAGGCGCTCGCCGCCCTTCGGCCAGGCCAGGTACAAACCCGAGACGATCATCAATACCGCCAGCCCAGCGGCGATTTCTATCAACGCATCCCCAACGAGCCCATAAAGAGTGAGCCATGGAAGGTTTTGATACGCGAATACAGGCTTGCCGCCGGGTCCTGGTCACCCAATATCTCGCCGGTGTATGGGTTCAGGTACACCAATGTGGAAGGCGCATGGTGGCCACCATGGCCCGCATGCGAATGGGGCTGCAGGGAAAAGCGTGCGGATTGGTCCTTTGCCTCCGGCGGCAAATACAATTTCACCGACGCATGCGGATAGTGCTGCTCGACGGTCTCCACCAACACTGTTGCGGGCAGTGGCTGATCGCCCACTTTCACCGTCAACAGCGATTCGTTCAAAACACTATCCAGTGGCTTGCTCAACAGCATGAGCAAACCACTGAACGCCAGCAGGAACAGGAAGGGAATGACCAGCACGCCAATCATAAAGTGCCAGCGCCATACGGCCGCATAGAAACGGCGGGGCGCTGACGGTGCGGGTAAGGTGCGGGTCATGTCAGGTACTCTTTACTTCAAAAATCGAAACGGACGCCAGCATAAACAGAGCGGGGCTCGCCCGCCTGAATGCCAACCGGATTAATGGTTTCGTCGTTACTGACGCTCACATTGGTGACATACACTTCGTCGGTGAGGTTGCGACCTTCCAGATAGACTTCCCAGCTATCGCGGGTAACGCCGGTGCGTAATCCCAGCAGCTCATAACCGTCCACCTCCTTGTTATTGGCAAAGTCACCGTAACGATCATCGACAATGTCGAAGGTGGGGCCGGCGAAGAAGCCATTGCCATGGCGATACATGACTTCGCCCTTGATAAAAAGGTCGGCGCCACCGGCAGTTGGTTATCGCCATACTCCGGGTCGTTGTCGAAAGTGAAATCGTTGTAGGTCATGCTCAGCAGCGGCTCAATACGCTGGCCGTCCTTACCCAACGCAAAGCTGGCGCCGACCAGCGCTTCCACGCCGGCGTGAATGGTATCTTCCACGTTCAGGGCCAGGCTGGTGCCAGATGCCGACGGGTTATCCACAGACAGGATTTCATCTTCCAGCTGGGCATAGTAAACCGATACTTCCCAGTTCCATTCGCTGGCCTGCCCCAAGGGTGCCGTACCGCGGGTACCGATTTCCCCGACTACGCCCTGCATGGCATCCAGGGTTTCATCGCTGGCATCCGCATCGTCCTCCAGTTCGTATAAGGTCGGCGCTTCATAAAGCTTGCTGACATTGGCGAACAACTCACTGCGATCGGCGACCTGATAAATCACCCCCACACGCGGGTTGATAGATTCATAGTCATCTTTGGGGTTGCGTTCGGTGCCCGCAGCAACGTCCACATTATCCACTTCGCGGGTGCCGGTAACGGCCTGAGCGCCATAGACCAGCGTCCAGCGATCGGCAAAATGCCAGCGATCCATGGCGAACACTTCCAGGTTATCGGCCTTGTTATCCACCCGCACATCGAGAGCACCGCGAATACCGCCAGTATGGGAGTAGTTACCGCCTTTCACCCGGGTTTCGCCATAGTTCAGGCCGAACAACAAATCGTGGTTACCCAGCTGCTTGTCATAGCGAATGTTGGTGCCAAAGGTGGTCTGGTCATTGTCGATCAGCAGGCTGAAGAAAGGATTCTCAACGATGGGGTGATACAGGTGTTGGTCCTCGAAGGAAAAGCCCACCACCAGGCGACTGGTATCATCGAGCTGCCACTGGGTACGGTTGGCGACACGCCAGCTTTCCACGTTCTTGAGGAAATTGCCGGGGATGTTATTCGGGTTGGCCTGATAGGGGTCGTCGTCAAACTGAGCCTGCGTCAGTGAACCGGGAAGCTCCTGATCATTATCCACATAGGTGAAATAAAACCGGTTCTCCACCGCGTCATTGATCTGCCAGCCGGTGTTGGCATAAACGCTGCCTCGCTGTTGCTCCTGATGGCCGCGAAAACCGTCATAACTGCGCTGCTCCACCTGTCACCAGTCCATCCAGATCACCCTCAACACCGCCCGCGGTAATGCGGCTTTGCACCGTACCGTGGCTACCACCACTCAGATAGATCTGATTGTCCGTGTTATGCGCCGTGGAGCTGATGAAATTGATGGCACCGCCCAAGGTGCTGGCCCGTAGGTCAGCGCATTGGCGCCACGGGCGATCACCGCATAGCGCGCTGCCAACGGGTCGATAAAACTGTTGTGGTTGTTGCCATCGGCAGCGGTGACCGGCAACCCGTCGACCATTAATTTGATGCCATTACCGTCGTAGGCAACCGCATCCAGATTGGAGCCCCGGCTGGAAATAAAGTGTCGTCACCCGTGGACCCGTTGCCTGTCCACATCCCCGGAACATAGCGCAGCATATCGCCGATACTGACCACATTACGCTCGGTCAGGTCTTCCGCTTCCACCAGGGTCACACCGCCCGGCGTCAGGGCCTGCTCGCGCTCAAGCTCAATTTTTGTGGCTTCAACGCTCTGTTCCCCTTGCTCGGAAACCGTAATAGGTGCCAGTTCATTGGCCTCGGGTTCCACCGCAAGCGCACTGACCGGTGTTAAAAGGGTCAGGCAGCCGAGCAATGATGTTCGAGTAGACAAACGCATGATGGTATTCCCCCAAGGCAACCGGTTGCTGCCATAGAGGTTATGACAGCAAGACGGCGAGGGATTCTACGGCAGTGGCTGAGGCGCCAACATGCGGCATATCGCCGCACAGGTCTGACAATAGTCCGTCTTCGCGGCATTCCCTGCACGTAATCATCGAAAATGTGCCTCTTGGGCCACGCCTGATGGCACCAGACATCCGATGCCAAGACGGCAGCCCCCAAAAACTGGATAATGGCCGCCACAGCCATTCCCCAACTCGGTAGCCTCACCATGGAAATCAACGTTAACTTCCTCGACAACCTTCGCCTGGAAGCCAAGTTCGACGACTTTACCGTTATCACCGACCAGCCCATCCGCTACAAGGGCGATGGTTCGGCGCCGAGCCCGTTCGACTACTTCCTAGCATCGTCGGCCATGTGCGGCCTATTTCGTGAAGGTGTACTGCAAGGCGCGAGATATCCCCACCGACAATATCCGCCTGTCGCAAAACAACATCGTGGATCCGGAAGACCGCTATAACCAGATCTTCAAGATTCAAGTGGAGCTACCGGAAGATATTTCCGACAAGGATCGCCAAGGCATTCTGCGCTCCATTGATCGCTGCACGGTAAAGAAGGTGATCCAGACCGGGCCGGACTTTCAGATCGAACAGGTAGACAGCCTCACCGAGGATGCCCAGGCCCTGCTGATGGTGGAGCCGGACGAAGCCCACCGCACCTTTATCGAAGGCAAGGACCTGCCGCTGGAGCAGACCATCGCCAACATGACCGCCATCTTGGCGAAGCTGGGCATGAAGATTGAAATTGCCTCCTGGCGCAATATCGTCCCCACGTGTGGTCTCTGCATGTCCGCGACGCGGCGTCCCCATGTGCTTTACCAACGGGAAGGGCGCCACCAAGGAAGCGGCGCTGTGTTCGGCGCTGGGCGAATTTATCGAGCGCCTCAACTGCAACTTCTTCTACAACGACCAGTTCTTCGGGGAAGAGATCGCCAACAACGACTTTGTTCATTACCCCAACGAGAAATGGTTCAAGCCTGGCGCCAACGACTCACTGCCCCAGGACATTCTCGATGACTACTGCCTGAGCATTTACAACCCGGAAGGCGAGCTGGGCGGCTCCAACCTGATTGATACCAATTCCGGGCGGACGGATCGGGGCATTGTTCGCTGCCGTTTGTACGACAGTCTGATGGCGAAACGGTGTACTTCCCCTCCAACTTGATTGAAAACCTGTACCTGAGTAACGGCATGAGCGCGGGCAACACTCTGGCCGAAGCCAAAGTGCAGTGCCTATCGGAAATTTTCGAACGGGCGGTCAAGAAACACATTATTGAAGAAGAAATTGCCCTGCCGGATGTGCCCAGGAAGTACTGGCCAAGTACCCCGGCATTGTCGAAGGCATCCGCGCGCTGGAAGAACAGGGCTTCCCGGTTCTGGTGAAAGATGCGTCGCTGGGCGGGCAGTTCCCGGTCATGTGCGTAACGCTGATGAACCCGCGCACCGGCGGCGTATTCGCCTCCTTTGGCGCCCACCCAAGTTTCGAAGTCGCCTTGGAGCGCAGCCTTACCGAGTTGTTGCAGGTCGCAGCTTCGAAGGCCTGAACGATTTGCCGCCGCCCACTTTCAATAGTCAGGAAGTCTGCGAACCCAATAATTTCGTAGAGCACTTTATCGACTCCAGCGGTGTAGTGAGCTGGCGGTTCTTCAGCGCCAGCGCTGACGAAGATTTTTGTGAATGGGACTTCGCCGGCACCACCGAAGAAGAAACCGCACGTCTCTTCGGTATCTTGAAAGACTTGGAAAAGGAAGCGTACGTCGCGGTCTACGAAGAACTCGGCGCCCCGGTCTGTCGTATTCTGGTGCCGGACTTTTCCGAGGTGTACCCGGTGGAAGACCTGGTCTGGGACAACACCAATATGGCACTGGATTACCGCGAGGATATTCTCAACCTGCACACACTCAACGATGAACAGTTGAGCCAACTGGTTGAACGCCTGGAAGAAAGTCAGATTGATAACTACACCGACATCATCACCCTGATCGGTATCGAGTTTGACGAAAATACCTGTGTGGGGCCAGCTCACCATTCTCGAATTGAAGCTGATGATCTACTTGGCCTTGCAGCGCCATGAAGACGCGCTGGAACTGGTTGAAATGTTCCTGCAGTTCAACGATAACACTGTGGAACGGGGCCTGTTCTATCGAGCGGTGAATGCGGTTCTGGAAATTACCCTGGACGATCAACTCACGCTGGATGATTACCGCGTTAACCTGGGCCGTATGTACGGCAAAGACACGCTCAACACGGTGATAGGCGCCGTTGAAGGCAGCGTGCACTTCCCCGGCCTGACGCCCACCAACATGCAGCTGGACGGACTGGAAAAACACCAGCGTCTGATCGAAAGCTATAAAAAACTGCATGCCGCCCGGGCGGCGAAAGCAGCAATAATTTAACGGAGTGGCGAAGATGCCTTACAGGCATTTCCGCCCTACGTTATTCACACGCACGGCGGTAATTAAATAGCTGAAACCTCGATGACCACCTTCCCCACGGCAACGCCCGGAGCGGCTGCGATTATAGGCCGCTTCGCTGTCTGCCAACGCAAAGGCGCTATCGATGATCGGCGTCAGGGTGCCCGCCTCGACCATGGCTTTCAGTGTTTCCAAATCACGCCGGTAAGATTCCACCACCACGGTGCCGGATTTTTGACCCAACAAGCGGTAGAACGGGGTGCCCAGCATGGACTTGCCGTCACCGCCGGTGGAAATAAAGTAGCCGTTCTTGCCCAGCAATTTGGCGCAGGTCAGCGGAGTTTCGTAGGAGGTGACGTCGAATACCAGATCGAATTCACCCGCCGATTGGCGATAATCCCCCTGGGTGTAATCAATCACCGTATCGGCACCCAGTGCGCGCACAAAATCCGCGTTTCGCCCGCTGCACACCCCGGTGACATGCAACCCCAGGTTTTTGGCCACTTGCACAGCAAAAGTGCCCACACCGCCCGACGCGCCAATAATCAACACGGATTTTCCCGCGGCGGCCTTCCCTTTGCGCAACCCTTGCAGGGCGGTGAGCGCGGCCAACGGCATGGCAGCGGCTTGTGCGAATGACAGGTTCTCCGGTTTTTTGTGGCAATGCGACGCTGGCTAATCCGGGCCAGCTCGGCCAGCGATGCGGTGCGCAAGCGCATGTCCATGCCGTAGACCGCATCACCAATGTCGAAGTCACGCACGTTGCGGCCCTTGTCCACCACGATACCGGCCAGGTCATCACCGAACAGGGGAGGCAGATGGTTGACCATGACCGGGCTGGCCGCCACGGCCAGGTGGTAATTCAGCTTCCAGTCCTTGGGATTCACCGATGCCGCATGGACGGCCACCAGCACATCATCCGGCTTTAACCGCTCGGGGGCATCGGTATCCATCAGAGTGAGAGTGGGCTTCAGGCCCCAACCGGTGGTGACGATGGCTTTCATGTATAGCTCCGTAAGGATCAAGGCGAAACCCAGCCTAACAAAGGGCGGCGCATTGCAAACCATCCGATAGAGCCAAAGGTAGGAGACGTTTTGTCAAGAAACCCCTGCTAAGCCGCAACGCAGCCGGGAAACCCCTCAGCTAGGATCCACCTTGCCACGCAGGGATTTGGTTTTCCCACGTTTGGTCTTGCTGTCCAGGCGCCGACGTTTGCTGCCCAGCGTCGGGCGGGTCGCCTTGCGGGGCTTCTGCTCCACGGTCACGCTTTTAATCAATTGAGCCAGTCGCGCCAAGGCATTTTCCTTATTCATTTCCTGGGTACGAAACTGCTGGGCCTTGATGACAACCACGCCGTCGGTGGTAATGCGCTGGTCACTCAGCGCCAGCAGCTTGTCCTTATAACGGTCGGGCAGGGACGAAGCGCGAATATCGAACCGCAAATGGATGGCTGAAGCGACCTTGTTCACATTCTGGCCACCACTGCCCTGGGCACGGATCGCCTGAAGATCGATTTCATTATCGGGAATTTGTAGATTACGGCTAATTTGAAGCATAACGACTGTGACTGCATCGGGGTTATCAGCCTAACAACAAGAAACACACATGGCCATTATCGCTCTTTCTGCTGCCTAGCACTTGCAGCAGAAAACAGCGTAAAAATCATCATCAATCCTTGCCCCACATGCGTGGCAGCACATTGATCTGGCCCGGTTGCTTACGGTGCAGTAGCGCCATGCCTACATGACCGATAATCATCGCCAACAAAATCCAACCGAACACGCCATGCAGCAAATTTGCAGGCTCCACCATCCAGGCGATCTTGTCACCCTCAAAACCCGACATCAGTGGCAAACCGAACGGCTCAAAAGCACGGCCGGAACCGTATTGCCGCAGCAAAGCAAAGGCCGGAATGAAGAACAACAATCCATACAATCCCAGGTGACCCAATTTCGCGGCTAGGTTGATGGACGGCGGGCGACGCGCCACGTTAACCAGCGCCCAAACCATGCGAATTACCACCAGCACAATAAGGATCACCCCCAAAGGTTTATGGGTGGGCCAGAACAGGGATTCAAACGCCGTATCTTCAAAACCGTAGTGCGACAGGGCAGACAGAAACTGCCAGATCAACAGCAACGCCATGCTCCAGTGCAATAACCGGCTGATGCTGCCGTAGCGTGTAGGACTGTCTTCCATGGCCATGGGGTTCTCCCGTCAGGTCAGATTAAGGTGGCACAAGGCTGCCGGAAACCGTTACCGATTATCAAAATACGCAGGGAAAATAATGGCAAGGGAATGTGCAGGAAATATGGAAGCCGATTCTGCCATCCAATCTCAGGCCGACTCGGGCCTTTCTCCCAAGTCAGCCGGTGATAACAAGTCAGATAACGGGGACGGCGAAGTGCAGCATGACGTGCACCTGGATCTCGCCCACCAGGAAACCTAACACGGCCCCCACGGTAATCAGGATCCATTCGTCCTGCTGAAAGGCCGGGCGCAGCAATCCCTCAAATTCCTCTTCGGTGAGCTCCTGCATTTTTTCCACCATGAGATTTTTCAGGTCCATGGCTTCTTCGGCGTACTCCTCCATATGGCTCAGGGTTTCTGGCAGGTGCTCCATGACTTTCTCAGACACGGACCGTTTCATCTCCTGGTATTTGGTACTGCCGACGGCAAATACCACCAGCGGCTTGGCGAGCCCGGATTGCTCATCCAGCGTCCGCTGTACCTGCTTTTGTACCAGCCCAAACAAACGGTCTGACATCGGGCCTTTCAAAATGCCTTCGATAACCGCCGCTGGCGTCACCACTTCACTGGCAATCAGTTCACCGTAACGGGCAGCGACCTGCTGGCGCCGCTTGAGAAACAGACCCTGCCATTCAAACAAGCCCAAATACCGCACCGGCTGTTTCGGGTTAAAAATCATTTTCAAAGCCAGCCAATCGGTAAACCAGCCAGTGAACAAACCGAACAGGGTATCACCCAAATGTTGTGGGTAAAGGCCCACACCACCGCCTGAACAATACCGATGGCAAAGCCAAAATAAATTCCGGAATTGCGAATGAACTTGAACTCCACGTGGCCGGCTTCCAGAACACGCGGTTGAGCAATTCCTTGTCTCGCACCAGCGCGTTGATCACCAGATCCTTGAGATCAAACACCCGGGTGATATTGCTCTTAATGTCCTCCATGATCTGCTCGACCATGTGCGGCGCTTCATGCTGGATCCGCTGGATTACCAAGCGTTTCACCGATTCCGGGGCAGCTTCCCACAGGCCCGGTTGGTATTCCGCCGCCACTTCTCGGGTGATGTCCTCCACTGAACGAATCAGCGGCTCGCGAATTTCCTCGGCCACCCGGTGTGGATCCAGTTTATTGAACACGTCTTCCGGTTTGAGTAACCGCTCCATCATCAGATCGCAAGCGATACTGGCCATGGTGGCGGCTTTACTCGGCACAATGCCTTGCCATCCCAAAAAGGGCGCCAACCGACAAAGGTCAGTGGCTTGAACATCATCTTGATGGCCACCACCTTGGTGCCATAACCAATAGCCGCCGCTACAAACGGCATGGACAGATACAACAACCAGTTGGCCTGCAGGTCGGCCAGAATTAGATCCAGATCAGTAATCACGGGCTACTCCTCAACGTCCGCAGGGGGTGTCATCAACGTCCACAATTGGCGTCCCAGCGGGCTGATCCGCAAGGTTTCCCGTCGCGTGGATAATTTTGGCAGGTGTGTTTCCAGCTCGGTTTTCGCGGTACGGAAGCCGCTATCCCCTTCACACAGTTCATAATCCGTGCGCAGTGCTTCGATGAAATCGCTGGCAATGACCAGGCCCTGTGCAAACAGACGATTCAGGTACAGAGCAATAAAATCATTGCACTGGATACCGGCCGCACGGCCCACGTTGGAATGGCGATACAGCACCTCGCCCCGAGAGAAACGTCCACCGCTGTATACCGTCAACATGGGAAAGGCACTGCCATCGGATAAAGCCGCCAGCAGGCGCGCTTCATCCGCCGTCAGGTTTGCCAGCTGGCGCTGCACCAACATCGCCTGTGCCTGGGGCACACTCTGCTCCATGGACACATCCAGCAACTGGTGCAGGCTATCTGGTGTCACATCCATTTCGCCGGGTTCATGGAGAGATTCAAGTCGGTGTTTCAATCCGTGCAGCAGATCGTGCTCCACCTCATGATAGCGGGCATCCGCACGCTGCACCGGCGGCAATTGCAGCAATATCTGCTGAATCCGCGCCCGCAGCGATGCGGGCGACAGTGGGGAGTCAGACACATTCGTTCCCTGTTGTTATTGTCGTTTTGGGCTTTCCCTGCCTTCCTGTCATACCGACAAAGGAAGCCACTTACCCTTTATTATTGAGTGTCCGGTCTTTTCGGCCGACTGCAAGTTACTGTACGTATGCTTTCGGCAACCACGGAGAATAGGCGCCGTTTTGCTAAGGGCGTTCTCGCAGTGCCAGCACCCGTGTACGCAGATCCTCTGCCTGTACAGACTGAGGCGGTACACCTGTGCCCACAGCCAGTTTGATCCGCGACCAGAAACGGCGGGGCAAGCGGGTCAACGCCTTGCCGCCCTTGTGGCTGAACACGCTGCCCCACAACCCGGACAGGGCCATGGGAATCACCGGCACCGGACTATCGCTGACGATTTTCTCAATGCCCGCGCGAAATTCATCAATTTCACCGTCATTCGTCAACTTGCCCTCCGGAAAAAATACACACCACTTCTCCAGCCGCCAGCTCTTCGCGAATGCGCACAAAAGCCCGGTCATAAATCTCCGGATTACGGGTTTTTTCGAATCAATAGGGATGGTTTTACCGGTGCGGAAAATATAATTGAGCACCGGCATGTCATAGATCGGCTTGAACATTACGAACCGCACAGGACGCCGAATTGCGCCGGCCAGGAGCAATGCATCCACGTAGCTCACATGGTTACAGACCAGCATGCACGGGCCCTCATCCGGAATGTTATCCATGCCCTCGTGCTTCACCCGGTACAGGGTGTGGGTGAGCATCCACACCAGCAGGCGGATCAGGAACTCCGGCACTACCGAATAGATATAGACCGCCACCACCACATTGGTCAGCGCCAACGCCAGGAAGAATTGCGGCACCGTCATATCCAGCATGCCGATCAAAACGATACCCGCCACCGCGGATAACACCATCAGCAAGGCATTGATAATATTGTTTGCAGCGATAATCCGTGACAAATGTTTAGGGTTGGCTCGGTGCTGAATAAAGGCAAACAACGGCACGATATAAAAGCCGCCAAACACGCCAATACCCAGCAAGTCCAACAACACCCGGTAACCCCCCGGCCTGTTGCAGAAAGCTACCAATCCCGACAGCACTGTTCATCACTGGATCCACACTGCCCAGCCCCGCGTAGGAAAAAAACAGGTCAACGCCAAACACACTTAAGCCAATCGAACCCAACGGCACCAGCCCCAGTTCTACCCGTTTCCCCGACAATTTTTCGCACAGAAATGAACCCAGCCCAATACCCACGGAAAAGGTGCCCAGTAGCAGGGCGTACAGGCCATCGGTACCGAACAGGTAATCATCCACATAGACTTTCAACTGGGTGGTGTACGCCGCCCCCATAAACCAGAACCAGGAAATCGCCAACACACACATCCACACCGATTTTACTTCCCGCGCGTAACCGACGATGTGCCAGGTTTCCTTCCATAAATTCCAGTTAATTTTGATCGATGTATCCGCCGCCGGCGCGGCCGGAATGCCTCTTGCCGCCAGATAGCCGAGCACCGCCAGTCCCACTACGGTCATAGCCACGACACCATCGCCCACGCCGTCCATTTTCAATAACACACCGGAAATGGAACCAAGCAAGATGGCCAAAAAAGTCCCCATTTCTACCAGTGCATTGCCGGACACCAGCTCCTTGTCGGTCAGATGCTGGGGAATGATCGAGTACTTGATAGGGCCAAAGAAAGTAGATTGCAGCCCCATGCAAAAAAGCACCGCCAACAGGAAATAAACACCATCAAAAAAGAAGCCCACGGAAGCGGCAGACATGATGAACACTTCCACCAGTTTTATCTTACGAACCAGTGTGGCCTTGTCGTACTTGTCCGCCACCTGTCCGGCGAGGGCAGAGAACAAAAAGAAGGGCAGAATGAACAACGCGAGCGCCACATTGTTCAGGGTATTCACACTGACCGTGCTCACCACTCCGGAGGCGATCAGCAAGATCAGTGCCTGACGAAAAACATTATCATTAAACGCACCCAGAAATTGGGTCATAAAAAACGGCCCGAAACGCCGTGCGGCCAATAATGAGAACAACCCTTTTTTCATTTTTTCGCCTTTGATTCTTGTTCGAGTTTGAGTTGAAAGTGCAAAGTTAAAAAGCGCGAGTCAGATTCTGGAAAGCTCTGCCCACGCCATTACCAATGAACGCGGGCACCACATTTGCAGTAATGTAGAACACCATTCGCGTTTCAACTTTAAACTTTGCACTTTTAATTCTCCCTCGCCCAACTATTCAAATAATGGTCCAGTAACGAATCCAGCATGACCTGTTCGTCCACATCGCCCGCTACGTCCAGTTTCTTCTCTGCTGCCAGTACCGCGATACCATGAACACTGCTCCACAGAGTACGGGCTGCCAGATGGATTGCCGCAGCTGACTGTCCATCAGCCAACCGCGCCATTTGCTGTTCTACTCGCTCGAACAATTGTGCCGTACGTTGTTGGTACCAGTCCGGCACCGGCGCTGCATTATGCATGCGATGCATAAACACCATTTGCCATAGCGCGGTTTGCGTGCGCGCCAATGACAGGTACGCGCTAGCCATCTGATGCAAAACCTGAATCGGAGACAAGTTTGATGATGCCCGCATATCCGCCAACAGGGTATCCAGGGTGGCCGCATTGGCATGCAGAATCAGGTCATCAAGATTGGTGAAGACGTGATACAACATGCCGGGGGTATAGCGTATTTTTTCCGCCACTTTGCGTACGCTCAGTTTCGCCAGCCCCTGTTCAGCCACCAATTCACGCACGGCGTCGATGGCCAGGGCCTGTAATTCTTCGCGGCTATGTTGGTTGCGGCGTGCCATGGTTGATACCTGCAGTGATTTTTGCTGTTTCGGAGCAGGGCCTTTGCTTGATCACAGCCCGTGCATCCACTCAGAACCAGTTAACCACAACTTCTAAACGCCGTTCAATAGTGAACTGTTTCCGATCATGACACCCTGCGTTCAGGAGGGGAGCGACAACGGCGGGGCCCCCGGGCGGCGGCCAATGGGCCGGGCCGGGTTTCCGGCGACGATGGTCCAGGGCGGCACGTCATGGGTGACCACGGCCCCCATACCCACCACTGCGTGGTCGCCCAGAGTAACGCCGTCCACGATACCCGCTCGGGCACCAACCCAGACATCCCGGCCAATGCGAATGCCCCTGGAGCTCACCGGTTGCTCGCGCACAAGCCGGTCCGCCTGCATACCATGGTTAAAGGCAAAGAGCGTGCAATAGGCAGCGATACGGGTGTCATCACCGATTTCAATGCCCGCCGCGCCACCTTCGAGGCTCACATGGTGGTTGAGACTGACACGCTGACCCAGCCGAATCGGGCCATGAATAACGCAATCAGCAGCGATTTGGCAGCCATCTCCCACGAAAATATCGCGACCTGGCTCGGCAAGTACAACCGCCTGGGGCGCAACAAAACACCCCTGGCCGATGTGCACCGTCTCCAGCGCCATCAATGCCTGCTGAATGGCCTGCTGCCAGGGCTCCGCCCAGGCCCTGTGTTTTGGCTTGAGCCGACCGTACAGCCAAGGCATGTAGGCGAGCCGCTTTTTGTGTTGTTCGCGATAGTCGAGGTCTTTCATGGTCAGGAGATCATGGGGAATTCAGCGGGTAGTTAAAAATGCAAAGTGTAAAGTTGAAAAGCGCGCGCCTGTGCTTTTTCCAGTCGAGATTCACCACAACCGCTCCGCAACCAAAGAGGGGGCGTAATAATGCGCCTGCTATCGCTTTTTCGCGGCGCGGCGATGACGTTTAACGATTGGCAGCCGGTCTTGGCGCGCTTTTCAACTTTACACTTTGCACTTTCAACTGTCCTTTAGCCGCCATCCCCGAATGCAGTAGTATGGCCATCTCAAAAAAGGAGAACACCGTGAAGACATTATTGCCGCTGGTCATCGGGCTGGCCCTGGCTGGCTGCCAGAACATGGAATCGGTCATGCCCTGGGTAAACGCGGGCAACGAAATGGCCAAGAATGCTGGCTATGATACCGATGCGCGGCTGGCCGCCGGCATCAAGGAAGCCCTGATCAAGGGCACCGATACCGCCGCGGCACAGTTATCCCGTGAAGGGGCCATGAATCTGCAATTGCCCCAGGCGGCACAGCCTGTGGCCAATACCTTGCGACAGTTCGGGCTGGGCAGTTACGTGGATCAGCTGGAAACCGCCATGAACCGTGGGGCGGAAAGCGCCGTGGCCGCCGGGGCCCCGGTCTTCAAGAGCGCTATTAATGCCATGAGCGTGGACGATGCCTTGGGCATCATTCAGGGCGGCGACACCGCTGCCACGGATTACTTCCAAGGTGAGACAGAAAGTGCCCTGCGCCAACGCTTTGCGCCAATCGTGGAAGACAACCTGCGCAAGACCGGATTCTACGACCAATACCAGACGTTGCTGGGGGCCTATAATAAGTTACCACTTACTAACAAGCCAAATCTGGATCTGGAAGACTACGTGATCACTACCAGTATGGATTCGCTCTACACCCGCATCGGCGATGAGGAAACCCTGATCCGTCAGAACCCCATGCAGCAGGGTAGTGCGCTGATTGGTGCGGTGTTCGGGAACTCGAATAAGTAGCCCGTCGATCGGCAAGAGCGTCACGGACGGCGCGATCACAAAAATATCGGGTTGCGAGAAACGAGTTTCGACAGTCAACATTCGCAAACCGAGAACGGCAGGTTTTCGTTTCTCGCTCCTCGGGACGCGTACCTGGGTGATCGCGCCGCCAGCGACGCTCCTACGGCAAAATGTCGCTACGCCACCTCCGCCAGGGTGAGCTGAGCGAAGCGCGCAAGGATGCCGCTGGCATCATGGCATTCGCGCACATCCTGTAGATGCGCATCCACCTGTTGCTGGGTGATTCCTTCTCCACTCAGGGCCTGCAAGTAGGCCCGCATCACATCGGCGCTGAATTCCGGATGAAACTGCACCCCCCACACCTGTTTCCCATAACGAAAGGCCTGACAGGCGTCGTGGCCATTACTGGCCAGCACCGTGCAGCCCGGCGGCGGAGTAAGCACTGACTGTTTGTGCACCACTTGCGCCCACGGGTGGCCTGCCATGGCCCCTAACAGCGCATCCTGATACCCCGCCGGGGTAAGCCGCAGTGGCACGGTTCCCACTTCCATCCCCAACGGGTTATCCGCCACCTCACCCCCCAGCGCCTGAGCCAGTAATTGATGGCCAAAACACAAACCAAGCACAGGCAGCTGCGAGCCCCCTTCAACCGTCGAAAACAACCAGTGCGCCAGCTGGCGCATCCACGGTTGTGCCTCAGTAACCATGGCATGAGAACCGGTAATCACCGCGCCAGCCAGTGATTCCGGGGCGGGCAGGGCACGTTCATTGGTGGCGTCTATCCGAATCACCGGCGTCGACGGGCCCAGTCCCTGGGCAATCCAATCATCAAAGTCGCCAGAATGCTGGCTGATTTGTGGATAGGTGTGGCCGGCTTTGATAATGGCTATCGGTTTGTTGCTGCTCATAACACTCTCCTTGTAGAGGAAACCTCAGCAAGGGATGTACCAACTTTTTCAGGAGCAGGCTGAAAGCCACAAGCTGCAACACTCGGACTGGATTGCAGGGTCGATACGTTGCGGGACTCAGCGCTCAAAAACAGGGTCGTGGGTAATGCCTCTCCGCCTAACTATCATCGTGTTTCGCGTTGCCGCTTGAAGCTTGTCACTTGAAGGCTTTCAACTTAAATCCCGGTGCCGCGGGCAACTAGTAAGGTGGTCATTCACCATGCCGGTGGCCTGCATGAAGGCGTAGACGATGGTGGGGCCCACAAAGCGAAAACCCCGTTTCTTCAAGTCCTTACTCATGGCTTGTGCCACCGGGGTGGTCACCGGCACCTCTTTCAACGAGCGGAAACGGTTAATCTGTGGTTTACCGTCGACAAAAGCCCACAAATATTCGCTCAGCGTGCGCCCCTGCTCGCGCAACGTCAGGTACGCCTGGGCATTGCCAATAGTGGCAGCCACTTTCAGCCGATTGCGAATAATCCCCGGGTCAGCCAGTAACGTCGCCACTTTGGCATCGTCATAGCGGGCGATTTTCTCCGCGTCGAAGCCATCAAAGACTTGCCGGTAATGGTCGCGTTTACGCAACACCGTGATCCAGCTCAACCCGGCCTGCGCCCCCTCCAGGTTCAAACATTCGAACAGGCTGCGGTCATCATGGTCGGGCACGCCCCACTCATGGTCATGGTAATGCTGATACAGCGGATCTTCCCCACACCAGGGGCAACGGTCATTCATGCTGGCACCTCTTGATTCGCTTTGCTGTGCTAATCGCCCGGCAACCGCCGCCCGCCACCGGTATCACCGACCGGGCCGGGCCGGTATACTTGGCGCCTTTCGTGGCAATCTCGCGCGGCAATCTAATACCGGAACACCATTACCGAATAACAGGATTCACCATGGCGGAACAACCGCAAACGGATATCTTAACGTTCCAGGGCCTGATTCTCGCCCTGCAACAATACTGGGCAGAGCAGGGCTGTGTCGTTGTACAGCCGCTGGATATGGAAGTAGGCGCGGGCACCTTTCACCCCTCCACTTTTCTGCGAGCCATCGGCCCGGAAAACTGGAACAGTGCTTATGTGCAGCCATCCCGCCGGCCCACCGACGGCCGCTATGGGGAAAACCCCAACCGGCTGCAGCATTATTACCAGTTCCAGGTGGTACTGAAACCGTCGCCGGACAACATCCAGGAGTTATACCTGGGTTCGCTGCGCATGCTCGGCTTTGACCCGCTGGTTCATGATATCCGTTTTGTGGAAGACAACTGGGAATCGCCCACACTGGGCGCCTGGGGTCTGGGCTGGGAAGTCTGGCTCAACGGCATGGAAGTCACCCAGTTCACCTATTTCCAGCAGGTAGGCGGGATCGACTGTTATCCCGTGACCGGGGAAATCACCTATGGCCTGGAACGCCTGGCCATGTACATTCAGGGCGTGGATTCAGTCTACGACCTGGTGTGGTCTGATGGCCCGTTCGGCAAGGTCAGCTACGGCGATGTATTCCTGCAGAACGAAATCGAGATGTCCACGTTCAACTTTGAACACGCCAACGTTGACGAACTGTTCAAGCAGTTCGATCTGTTCGAGGGCGAGTCCACCAAGCTGATCGCGGCAGGCCTGCCCCTGCCCGCCTACGAGTATGTTCTGAAAGCGTCGCACACCTTTAACCTTCTGGACGCACGCAAGGCCATCTCGGTCACCGAGCGGCAGCGTTTTATTCTGCGCGTGCGCACCCTGGCCCGGGCCGTGGCCCAGGCCTATTTCGACAAGCGCCGTTCGCTGGGCTTCCCCATGGCGGATGATTCCATTCGCGACGAAGTGATGGCCGAGCTGCAAAAGCAGGATGAGAAAGCCGCCAAGCAGGCCCAGAAAGACGGCCAAAAGAAAAAGGGGAAGCAATAATGTCCCGGGATTTACTGATTGAACTGGGCACCGAAGAGCTGCCGCCGAAAGCGCTGGCGTCCCTGAGTGCCGCACTGACCGATGAATTTGTTCGCCAACTGGACGAAGCCGGCCTGCCCACGGTGACGTGGAACGTTTTGCTGCGCCTCGCCGCCTGGCCCTGCTGGTTCGCGACCTGGACGAAAAACAGGCCGATCGCGATATCGAACGCCAGGGCCCGGCCGTGCAGGCAGCCTTCGACAATGACGGCAACCCCACCAAAGCCGCACAAGGCTTCGCCGCCTCACTGGGCCTGACCGTGGACCAGCTAGGTCGCCAAGACACCGGCAAGGGTGAGCGTCTGGTGGCACAGATCACCGAGAAGGGTAAAAGCGCCGCCGAGCTGATCCCGGCCTTTTTCACCCAGGCGATCCAGAAACTACCGATCCCCAAACGCATGCGCTGGGGCAAGCGCAAGGTACAGTTTGTGCGCCCGGCCCATTGGCTGGTCGCGCTGTTCGGTGACGAGGTGATTCCCTTCGAGTTGCTGGATCTACAATCCGGCCGTACCAGTTACGGCCACCGCTTCCACGCGCCCGGCGCCATCGAGCTGGCCAACGCCGGCGATTATGCCGCACGCATTGAGAAAGACGGCCACGTTCTGGGGGACTTTGATCGCCGCAAGGCAATGATCGAAGAGCAGACCCTGGCGGCGGGTAAACAAGCCGGCGGTGTCGCCCAGATCGACCCGGACCTGCTTAACGAAGTCACCGCGCTGGTGGAGTGGCCCGAAGCGCTGATGGGCAGTTTTGATGATGACTTCCTGCGGGTGCCCCAGGAAGCTCTAATCAGCGCCATGGAAGAACACCAGAAGTACTTCTCTGTACTGGATGCCGACGGCAAGCTGATGCCACGCTTTATTACCATCAGCAATATTCAGTCCAAGGATCCCCAGCAGGTAATTCACGGCAACGAAAAAGTGATCCGACCACGCCTGGCTGACGCTGCGTTCTTCTATGATAACGACTGCAAACGCACCTTGGCCCAGCACGCCGAAGGCTTGGCCAATGTGGTGTTCCAGCAGCAGCTGGGCACCGTGGCCGACAAGTGCCAGCGCATTGGTCGCCTCGCCGCTGTGATTGCGGGACAAATCGACGGCGATGCCGCCAACGCCAAACTGGCCGGTGAACTGAGCAAGGCCGACCTGAACAGCGAAATGGTCGGCGAATTCGACACCATGCAGGGCATCATGGGCTTCTACCTGGCCCAGCGCGAAGGGCAGCCCGAAGAGGTGGCCAAGGCCCTGTATGAGCAATACCTGCCACGCTTCGCCGGCGACAGCCTGCCGCAGAGCAAAACCGGCATGGCCGTTTCCCTGGCCGACAAGATTGATACCCTAGTGGGCATCTTTGGCATTGGCCAGAAACCCAGCGGCACCAAAGACCCCTACGCATTGCGTCGCGCCACCCTGGGTGTGCTGCGTATCATCATTGAGAATGAGCTGGCTCTGGACCTGCGCGAGTTACTGGACCAGGCCGCTGAACAACTGGGTGAGCGCATTGATGCCAGCCAGGTAGATGACGCGTTCGACTTTATCAAGGGTCGCTACCGCGCCATCTACCAGGAGCAGGGCATTGCCACCCCGGTGATTCTCTCTGTGCTGGCCATTGACGACGCCTGCCGCAAGCCGCTGGATTTTGATCGCCGGGTGAAAGCCGTAGCGGCCTTCCAGCACCGCGAAGAAGCCCAGGCCTTGGCCGCCGCCAACAAGCGAGTGTCCAACATTCTGGCCAAGCTGGACAGCGCACCGCCAGAGGAAATCGACGGTGCACTGCTGGAGGACGAAGCGGAACAAACACTCACCAATATGGTGGTTGGTGCCTTTGAGCAATCCTACGAACTGCTGGAAGCCGGTGATTACGCCAGCGTGCTGGAATTGCTCGCGGATCTGCGCGAACCGGTGGATGCCTTCTTCGAAACCGTCATGGTAATGGCGGAGGATGAGGCAGTTCGCAATAACCGCCTGGCGCTGCTGGCATTCCTGCGTGACCTGTTCCTGAACGTGGCGGATATCAGTTTGTTGCAGGAATGAGGCGCAACACGCCTGACGCATCATGCAAAACGCAAAACTGGGCCGCAGTTACTGCGGCCTTTGTTTATAACCCACCGAAGCAACCTGCCGGTGAATCGGTATAAGTTGAAAGTTCAAAGTTTAAAGTGAACAAGAGCGGCAAATGTGGTGCGATTTTGAAGCTCAAAGTCCGCGCCATTACTGGCGAACGCGGGCAGCCCCCCGGTCAATTGCGTTTCAACTTTGAACTTTAAACTCGACTTAACCGGGATCAGACTGCCAAACGATGAACAAACTTATCATTCTCGATCGCGACGGGGTCATCAACGAAGACTCTGACGCCTACATCAAGACCGTGGACGAGTGGATCCCCATCCCCGGCAGCATCGAGGCCATCGCTCGCTTAAGCAAGGCTGGCTATACGGTGACCGTGGCAACCAACCAGTCCGGGATCGCTCGAGGCTACTATGACGTTGCCACCCTGAACGCCATGCATGACCGGCTAGACGCACTGGTTGCAGAGCAGGGCGGGGCGCTGGGCACGGTTTTCTACTGCCCCCACGGCCCGGATGACGGCTGTGATTGCCGCAAGCCTCTACCAGGGCTGATCGACCAGATTGTTACCGAGTATGGCGATGTCACCGGTGCCCCCCTGATTGGTGATAGCCTTAGGGATCTTGAAGCGGGAGTCGCTCGCCATTGCGCACCAGTATTGGTGCGGACCGGTAAAGGGAACAAGACACTGGAAAAAGGTCTACCTGAATCCCTGGGCCCGGTTGCCGTTTACGACTCACTGGCTGACTTTGTTGATCACACCTTGAAGGATTAGGCATGACCCAGCACGCGCCACCGTCGCTGTCGATCAAGGTCCGCAGCGCGCTGTTTTTTGTGCTGTATAACCTTGCCGGTATTTTCCACAGTTTCCTCTGTGTTCTGATTGGCCCCTCTACCGCTTCACGCCCGCCACCGGTTTATCAATCAGTGGACCCGTTTCGCCATGTGGCTGGACCAGCGCCTCAACCGCATCACGGTAAAGGTAGAAGGGCGGGAATACCTGACCGATGATCCCTGTGTCGTGCTGGCCAATCATCAAAGCAGCTGGGAAACCTTTTACCTGCAAGTCCTCATCAGCCCACAGTCCACTGTGCTAAAACGAGAACTGTTGTGGATACCTTTCTTCGGTTGGGGCCTGGCCCTGCTTAATCCCATCCGAATTAACCGTAGCGATGGCAAAGCCGCGTTGAAATCGGTGTTGTCTCAAGGGAAGCAGCGTCTTAACCGTGGCCTTCGTGTGGTTATTTTTCCGGAAGGCACACGACAACCGCCAGGCACCCACGGCAAGTTCAATCACGGTGGCAGCATGCTGGCCACGCAAGCGGGGGTACCCGTCATTGCGCTCTCCCATAATAGTGGTAACTGCTGGCCCCGCAGAACCTGGGTGCGTTACCCGGGCACCATCACACTGTGTATCAGTCCCCCGATACAGACACAGAATAAAAAGGCCAAACAAGTCACCGCCGAAGCACAACAATGGATTGTGGATAATTATCCCGGCTAGGCTCCACCTTTTCCCACTGTCTTTATTTCCGAACACAGCCGGTGCGCTAATCAGTGCACCGGCTTTAGGTGGTTTTATAATCACTGGCTGCTGGAATATTATCGATGATCGATTTATCTGGCCGTTTTCTGTTTGCTTTTAACCCACTATATTGCCAAGCCCCGTTAAAATAATTACAGTCCTTTCCGTTATTCAATGACCTAAAACAAGGGCACCTCAATGAGCATTAATCTTGACGAACTGTCTGTAGACGAACTGGAAAAATTGATCAAACAGGCAGAGTCCGCGCTCGACAAAAAGCGTAAAGCCGAATTGAAAAATGCCCAGGCGGTACTGGAAAAAATGGCCAAGGATCTGGGTGTGGATCCCCAGGATCTGCTGAAAAATACCGCCGACAAGAAAAAGACCACGCGCAAGAAAGCCGCCAAGAAAAAAACCGGCGTGCGCCGTCCAGCCAAAGTAAAGTTCCGCGACCCGAACAACAGCAGCAACACCTGGACCGGCCGCGGCAAGCGTCCGCTCTGGTTGCAGGACGCACTGAGTAAAGGTGCGAACCTGGACGACTTTTTGGTGTAAAGAGACGCCTGACGCCAAAGGCTCAATGCCTGACGCATAAAAAAAGCGAACCCTGCGGGTTCGCTTTTTTTGTTTCAGCCTCGAGCGTCAGGCTTCTGGCGTTCGGCGTTCACACATCCAAATTCGATACCTGCAAGGCATTAGATTCGATGAACTGACGACGAGGGTCCACATCATCACCCATCAGGCAGGTAAAGATCTGGTCGGCGGCAATGGCATCCTCAATGGTCACCTGCAGCATACGGCGGCTTTCCGGGTCCATGGTGGTTTCCCACAGCTGATCCGCATTCATCTCACCCAGCCCCTTATAACGCTGGAAACTGGTGCCACGGCGCGCCTGAACCATCAACCAGTCCAATGCTTGTGCAAAGTGGCGAATTGGCCGTTGTGATTCACCACGCTGGATGTACGCATCCTCAGCCAACAAGCCTTCCAGGGTTTCCCCCAGCGCTTTGATTTTCTGATAGTCCGGTGATTGCAAGAAATCCTGAGTGACCCTGTATTCGCGGGGCACACCGTGAGCGAGTACTTGCACACGTGGCAAAAGGCCTCTCTCCTCATCACGCTGGGCGGTAATCGTGAACGTCTGGGTCGCATCCGTGATGGCATCCACACGTTTACCCAGGACCTCGCACCACTGCGTCATAGCCGCCTCATCATTCAGCGACTCTTCACTGAGTGAGGACATATAGATCATCTGCTCCAGCACTTCTTCCGGGAAACCCGGGACTGGCGGTCGACAATTTTCATTACGCTGCGGTATTCGGCGATCAGCTTCGCCAACGGCTCTCCACTGATCGGTGGGGCACTATCGCCCGGGTACAAACCGGTTTTATCCAGGGCCAGGGTGGTGAGGTACTCTTCCATGGCCGGATCGTCTTTCAGGTAGGTTTCCTGCTTGCCCTTTTTCACCTTGTAGAGAGGCGGCTGGGCGATATAAATATAACCGCGCTCGATCAGCTCAGGCAGCTGACGGAAGAAGAAGGTCAGCAGTAGGGTGCGGATGTGAGAGCCATCCACGTCCGCATCGGTCATGATGATGATGCGGTGATAACGCAGCTTGTCGATATTGTATTCGTCACGGCCAATCCCACAACCCAGAGCTGTAATCAGCGTGCCCACTTCCTGGGAAGACAGCATCTTGTCGAAGCGCGCCTTTTCCACGTTGAGGATCTTACCCTTGAGCGGAAGAATCGCCTGATTCTTGCGGTCACGACCCTGTTTGGCCGAGCCCCCCGCAGAATCACCCTCCACAATGTAGAGTTCGGACTGCGCCGGGTCTTTCTGCTGGCAGTCCGCCAGCTTGCCGGGCAGGCCCGCGATATCCAGCGCCCCTTTGCGGCGCGTCATGTCCCGCGCTTTACGCGCCGCATCACGGGCACGGGCCGCATCGATGATTTTCTGTACGATACTGCGGGCTTCACCCGGGTTTTCCAGCAAATAATCCTGGAAAAGGTCACCCATGGTTTGCTCCACCGCACTTTTCACCTCGGAGGAGACCAGCTTGTCCTTGGTCTGGCTGGAGAACTTGGGATCGGCACCTTCACGGAAATCACCGCTGTCAGGCCTTCCCGGGCATCATCTCCGGACGGGTTGGCTTTTCCTTCTTGAGGAAGCCTTCCTTGTCCATGTAGCTGTTCATGGTGCGCGTCAGCGCGGCCCGGAAACCGGCCAGGTGTGTGCCGCCATCACGCTGGGGAATATTGTTGGTGAAACAGAAGATGTTTTCCTGGTAGGAATCGTTCCATTGCATCGCCACTTCCACCGCGATGCCATCCTCTTCACGCTCATAGTTAAAATGGAAAACCTGATTCAACGCCGTTTTATTGGTGTTGAGGTAGGCAACAAAGGCGCTCAAACCGCCTTCATACTCAAACACATCTTCGTCACCGCTGCGCTCATCCATCAGGTGAATACGCACACCAGAGTTCAAAAGCTCAATTCACGCAAACGTTTGGCGAGGATATCGTAGTGAAACTTGATATTGGTAAGGTGTCCGGGGAAGGGCGGAAGTGCACCGCTGTCCCGCTGGAATCCGTAGTTCCCACCACTTCCAGCGGTTTGGCGGGTACGCCGTGATGATAAATCTGCTCGTGGACCTGGCCATTACGACGGATAGTCAGTTTCAACTCTTCCGACAGGGCATTCACCACAGACACGCCCACACCGTGCAGGCCACCGGACACCTTGTAGGTGTTATCGTCGAACTTACCGCCGGCGTGCAGCACCGTCATGATCACTTCGGCGGCGCTCACCCTTCTTCTTCGTGCATATCGGTGGGAATACCACGGCCATTATCCTGGATGGACATGGATTCATCCGGGTGGATAACCACCTTGATCTCGGAGCAAAACCCGGCAAGTGCTTCATCGATGGAGTTATCCACGACCTCAAACACCATATGGTGCAGGCCTGTGCCATCATCTGTATCACCGATATACATGCCGGGACGTTTACGTACGGCATCCAATCCTTTCAGCACCTTAATGCTGGATGAATCGTAATTTTTCTCCGCCATGGTATTTCCTTATTTGCTCTCGGTGAGGGGTCGCAGCTTGCCATGTTCCACGTGGAACATTTTGCTCTCAACCGCCTGTAATGCGTTATTGTCATTCACGATGGCTGCCCATTGGGGCATATCCAACGCTGTAATCAGTGTCTGGTGGCCCGTGGTGGCCAGATAACCCAACAACTGATTACGGTGTTCTTCATCCAGCTCCGCCGCCAATCATCCACCAGCAGGGTGCAGACCTTTCCGGCCTGACTAATCAGCGGTAGCTGGGCCAGCACCATGCCATAGGCCACTAATTTGGCCTGCCCACGAGATAAACGGTCGCGGCCACAACGCCGTGGCTCTCAATGCGAATGTCGCTGCGATGAAATCCAGCCTGGCTGAAACCACGCCGGAGATCATCCTGCTGCAGCCGATCCAGGGCCTGCGCGTAGGACTCGTCTTTCTGTAGCCCTGTTTGCAGCCTGAGCCGTATTTTCAGCTCGGCGCCAGAACCATTAGGACCTCATCCAAACCGCGCTGTAGCGAAGCCAGATAGCTTCTGCGTAACCCTTCGATTCTATCAGAAGTCTGCGCCAGTTGCTGATTCCAAAAGCCCAGTTCTCGCGAGGTCGGACGACCGGTACGCAGCAAGGCATTGCGCTGCTTCAATGCCGCCGATCCCTCTCGCCACAGGGCATAAACTGATGTTCCACGTGGAACATTCCCCAGTCCATAAACCGCCGCCGCAGCTGAGAAGAACCAAAAACCAGCTCCACAGACGTGGGATGCAGTGCCAGAACGGGCAGCAGCGCCGCCACTTCGCTCAGAGCTTTAGGAGTCTGGCCATTGAGCTTGATAGCATCAATTCCGCCCGGTGTGCGACGCACTCCAAGCCGGTGCACATCCTCGGCAACCAACACCTCTGCATACAGCGTCGCCGCCTCAGCGCCGTCACGCACCAGGCGCGACAGTCGACCGCCACGGAAAGAGCGGCCACCACTACCAATAAAATAAATCGCTTCAAGCAGACTGGTTTTGCCACTGCCGTTATCGCCGAGGATCACATTCAGCGACGAAGACAGATCCACCTCTGCGGTGCCGTAATTACGGAAATCGCTCAATTGAAGGCGGCTAAGCATCAGGGGAACAACAGCAAAGAAACAGGGGAGAGGAGAACAACGGCGGGGCAGCCATGGCGGCCACCCCGGAAAGACGCATCATACTCAGAGGCGCATCGGCATAACCACATACACGGCTGCCTTACTCTCTGGGTCAAATACCAGGGCGCTACTATTGCTGTCGCCCATTTCCAGCTCTGCCTGGGTGCCACCCATGGTGTTCAGCACATCCAGCAGGTAGCTCACGTTAAAGCCGATTTCCAGCGGCGAGCCGTTGAAGTCCACGGATACTTCTTCTTCCGCTTCTTCCTGTTCCGGGTTGTTTGCCACAATTCTCAAGCTTCCCTCAGACAACTGCACTCGCACACCGCGGTACTTCTCATTGGAAAGAATCGCTACCCGGGCCAACGCCTGACGCAGGGTTTCGCGGTCGGCAACCACCTTGCGGGAACCTTCCTTGGGGATCACCCGATCGTATTCTGGGAACTTTCCGTCCACCAGCTTGGAAGTGAAGGTGATGGCGCCCACCACAATGCGCACATGATTGCGGCCAATGGTCAGGCGAGCCGCCTCACCGCTGTCACCTAGAATACGGGACAGCTCCATCACCCCTTACGCGGCAGGATCACCGAGGCTTCTTCCACTGGCGCATCCAACTCTGCATCGCACAGAGCCAGGCGGTGTCCATCGGTAGCCACAGCACGCAGACGCCCCGGCTTTAGCTCGAACAGCATGCCATTCAGATAATAACGCACGTCCTGCTGCGCCATAGAAAAGGCAGTACGATCAATCAGACCGCGCAGCACATCCGGCTTCATTTCCAGGCTGCTACCGGCGGCATCTTCTTCCAGATTCGGGAATTCTGAAGCGGGCAGAGTCGATAAGGTAAAGCGGCTACGACCAGAACGAACCAGCATGCGCTCACCATCAACCTCGAAGCGGATATCCGCTTCCGCCGGCAGGCTCTTGGCAATATCCACCAACTTACGGGCAGGCACGGTGGTTTCACCGGGCTCCAGCTCACCCTCAAGCGGCAACCGCGCCACCAGCTCCAGCTCCAGGTCAGTCCCGGTCATGGAAAGCTGGCCATCACCCACTTCCAGCAATACGTTGGACAGTACCGGCAGGGTCTGCCGCTTTTCCACCACGGCGGCGACCTGCTGTAGCGGCTTGAGCAGTTGTTCTCTATTGATTGAGAATTTCATTGCGCTTTCCCGTTCTGGTTATTGGGCTTGCTCGCCACAGAGCGCCACCCCGATTAGGACGTCAATGTCCGTAACAGATTCTGATAATCTTCTTCAATTTCCGGGTTGGATTCCCGCAGCTGCAACACCTTGCGACAGGCGTGCAATACAGTGGTGTGATCCCGGCCACCAAAATTCTCACCAATCTCAGGCAGGCTGTGGCTGGTCAACTCTTTCGACAGTGCCATGGCAACCTGGCGGGGCCGCGCTACAGAGCGCGTCCTCCGTGGTGATAACAAATCATTGATCTTGATCTTGTAATACTCGGCCACGATACGCTGAATATTATCGATACTGATTTGCCGCGCCTGCAACGCGATCAGATCTTCAGCGCTTCCTTGATCAGGCCGATATCAATCTGCGCCCCGGTAAAACGCACATGAGCGATCACCCGGCGCAACGCGCCTTCCAGCTCCCGAACGTTAGAACGGATTCGCTGGGCGATAAAAACGCAGCGTCATTGGGCAAATCTACTTCGCCTCTTCCGCCTTCTTCTTCAGGATCGCTACCCGGGTTTCCAGCTCCGGCGGTTCCATGGGCTGAGACAGGCCCCAACCAAACCGGCTCTGAGGCGCTCCTCCAGCCATCCACTTCTTTGGGAACTTGTCGCAGGTGAGAATGATTTGCTGACCATTTTCCAGCAACGCATTAAAGGTATGAAAGAACTCTTCCTGGGACTGCTCTTTACCTGCAAAGAATTGAATATCATCAATCAGCAGCGCATCCACCGAGCGATAGAAACGCTTGAACTCATTAATGGTTTTGTTACGCAGAGCGGAAATCATATCCGCCACAAAGCGCTCACTGTGCAGGTAAACCACCTTGGCATTGGGGTTGCGGCGTAGCAGTTCATTGCCCACCGCATGCATCAGGTGGGTCTTACCCAGGCCCACGCCCCCGTATAACAGCAACGGGTTATAGCCGTGGCTGGCCGGGTTCTCGGCAACCTGCTGGGCCGCCGCCGCCGCCATGCGGTTGGACTTGCCTTCAACAAAGGTGGAAAAGGTAAAGCCGGTATTGAGGTTGCTGCGATGTTTGCGGGCTCCGCCCAGCGCTGTGGGCTGCGGCCGAGTATCCGATTCCGGCTGACGGGGCGCAGGAGCCACCGCAGGCGTGGTTATCGGCCCATGGCCGGCAGCAGGAGCGGAACCATTAAAGACGCCGCCACGGGCGTGCTAGCACGGGTGGAACCCACTTCCAGACGCAACTGGGGCAGTGGACCTGATTGCATCTCCCCCAAGACCTCACCGATGCGGTCCAGGTATTTGTCGCGGACCCAGTCCACCACAAAACGGTTAGGGGCAAACAAGGTCAGCTCCGCACCATCCGCAGATGCAGCCACCTGAAGCGGCCGAATCCACATGTTGAACTGCTGCGACGGCAACTCATCCTCGAGTCGCGTCAGACAGCGTTGCCAGAGCTCTTCAGACACGCACCCGCCTTTATTTCCTTGATGTATTACTCGTCGTGATCGCGGTTCAACCATTCGTACACAACCGCTATCGAGCCAGCCATTCTACCCCTACAGAAGGCTACCTATCCACAGGAGAGCCGGCTTTTTTTGATCGCAACTTTCTGTGGATAACTAGGGCCATAACCCTGTTAACCGGTACCGGTACAACCCGGTGGATAACCTGGGGCACAACTTATACCCACATTTAATGACAGCTAGTCCACACGCAGCCCCCAACACTTACGCACAGTAATACGCAAGTTATCATTGCTCCAGGTAACTGAAATATAAGAGATTTCAAGGCTTACCCACAAAAAATGGGCTCCCCTATAACTACTACTACAATCAATAAATACTTAAATATATAAAATCTATTAACAGTCTTTTCTTTTCTTCTTTCGAGCAGGCTGAAAAGCGCGTTGACACAACCCCTCGGTTTCCCTAGACTTGCCGCCCTTCTAATCGCTGTCTAATCCATGGGGAAGACGCCATGAAACGCACATTCCAGCCAAGCGTACTCAAGCGCAAACGTGCTCACGGTTTCCGTGCTCGTATGGCCACGAAAAATGGCCGCAAAATCCTGGCCGCTCGTCGCGCCAAGGGCCGTAAGCGGTTGGCTGCATAAGCCAACCGTTTTACCTTTGCCTTCCTGGCTGAGGTAACAGTGCCAATATCACAGGCCTTTACCCGCCAACATCGCCTTCTTACCGGTTCCCAGTATCAAACCGTCTTTGATCAACCTCAATGGAAGGTTGGCCTTGGCAGTTATCTGCTTCTGGTAACCCGAAATACCCAACCGCAGCCCAGACTGGGCTTGGTGATTGGCCGTAAGCGCGCCAAACGCGCCGTAGACCGTGGCCGAATCAAACGCCGGGTACGCGAACAGTTCGCTGCCGACAGCAGGAACTGGCTGGCCTCGATATTATTTTGCTGGTTCGGGGCGTATCGAGAACCCGGATCCCGATCAGGTTACCCGCGATATCACCCGGCTATTTGACAAGCTGCTTGCTAAGTGCCGGCAAGCTTGAGAAACTGCGGCCCGTTTTTCACGCCACAGATAAGCCTCTTATGGAAATCCAGCGCGCCCTAGTTATTACCGGTATTGCCGTTGTCTCTTACCTGATGATTCAGGCTTGGCAACAGGATCACGCAGACTCGGCAACCCCTGTCCCTGTTGAGCAGGTGGCAGAGCAAGGTAGCCCTTCATCCGCAAATGGTGCGGATTTACCTGCGGCACAGCCGGAAACCGATAACAGCATTCCTGCGGCCCAGGCCGATAGCGATCAGCCAACGGTTGCATCATCGGACATTGCTGAAACTACTCCCACTTCCGAACGGATCGAAGTCAACACCGATGTACTGCGTGTGGAAATCAATCCGGTGGGCGGCGATATCGTTCGCTTGGCATTGCCTGATTATCCCAAGCATATCGATACCCCCCGATCAGCCCTTTGTGTTCATGGACCAGAACAGCAATGGCACCTATGTGGCTCAGAGCGGGCTGGTAGGCAAGAACGGCACGGACTCCAGCAAAGGGCGTCCGCACTGGAGCAGCGCAAAGCAGAGCTACCAGCTTGCTGATGGGGATAACGAGCTAAACGTTGACCTGACCCTGACTCAGGACAACGGCGCTGAAATCATCAAGCGGTATACCTTCGAAAAAGGAAGCTACCTGGTTCGCGTCAGCCATATCGTCCGCAATAAGGGGAACGCTCCCCTGGACAGGCGCTTTGTATGGCCAGATCAAGCGCGACGGCAGCGATGACCCCGGGCTCTCCAAGGCTGGCTTCGCCCCCATGCCGACCTACCTGGGTGCTGCGTACTGGAGCACTGAGAAGCCTTACAACAAGCTCACGTTTGATGACATGAGCGAAGATGACGTCAAGCTGAATCAAACCGTGGAAGGCGGCTGGCTTGCTATGGTGCAGCATTACTTTGTGTCTGCCTGGATTCCCGACGCCAAACAGAAAAACCATTACTCCAGTGTGTACCTGCAATCCCGCGATCAGTACCTGCTGCGATTCGTTTCTCCGAATACCACTGTGCAGCCTGGTGAAGAATCGGTGCTGTATGCCGAGTTCTATGCCGGTCCCAAGCAGCAGGACAACCTGGAAGCGATTAGCCCCGGTTTGAACATGACTGTGGATTACGGTTGGTTGTGGTTTATCTCTCAGCCCATTTTTGCCCTGCTAGTGTTCCTGCAAAGCGGGGAAGTGTCCGTGTTCGGTATGGATATCGACATCGGTGGCGGTGTGGGGAACTGGGGTGTGGCAATCATCCTGCTGACCTTCATTATCAAGTCGATCTTCTTCAAGCTCAGTGCCACCAGTTATCGTTCCATGGCCAAGATGCGCAAAGTTGCGCCGGAAATGCAGCGCATTAAGGAGCAGAACAAGAACGACAAGCAGAAGCAGCAGATGGAAACCATGAATCTGTTCAAGCGGGAAAAGATCAATCCGCTGGGCGGCTGCTTGCCCATGCTCGTGCAGATGCCGGTGTTTATTGCTCTGTACTATGTGCTGTTGGGAGTCCGTTGAGCTGCGCCAGGCGCCGTTCTTCCTGTGGATCAACGACCTGTCCGTGATGGATCCGTACTTTGTACTGCCGATCCTGATGGGTGCGTCGATGTTCCTGCAGACACGCTTGAACCCGACACCGGCGGACCCGACCCAAGCGCAGGTGATGAAATGGATGCCGATGATCTTTGCGGTCTTCATGCTGTGGTTCCCGGCCGGCCTGGTGCTGTACTGGCTGACTAACAACATCTTGTCCATTGCCCAGCAGTGGATTATTACCCGCAAGATTGAAAAAGAGGCCTGACGCCCGATACGCGGAATGCAAGACAGAATGAAGCCGGTCGAGAGATCGGCTTTTTTCTTTTCTGTCCGGCATCTGGCATCAAGCGTTCGGTGCTCTCTATAATCTCCTTATGCACATTGCTTCCCCAGACACCATCGTTGCTATTGCCACCGCTCCCGGTCGGGGCGGTGTGGGTGTGGTTCGTCTTTCCGGCCCACAGGCTTTGAGCATTGCCTCTGTCATTGTTGGTGAGCGATCACTTTCGCCCAGGGTGGCGCACTTTCGACGCTTTCGGGATCAAGCCGGTGAGACTCTCGATGAAGGCCTGGTTATCACGTTTCCGGCCCCGCATTCCTTTACCGGAGAAGATGTGGCGGAACTGCAGGGCCACGGTGGTCCGGTGATTCTGGACATGTTGGTGGCCGCTTGCATTGCCGCCGGCGCCCGCCAGGCCCGTGCCGGAGAGTTCTCTCAGCGTGCCTTCCTCAACGACAAGATGGATCTGACCCAAGCGGAAGCTATCGCGGATCTCATTGATGCTGGCACCACCGCCTCGGCCCGAGCGGCCCTGCATTCCTTGCAGGGGGGTGTTTTCCGATGAAGTGAACCAGCTGGTCGAAGCGCTGATTGGGCTGCGCATCTATGTGGAAGCGGCCATCGACTTCCCGGAAGAGGAAATTGATTTCCTGTCCGACGGCAAGGTGGCTAGCGACCTGACCGAAGTGCAAACCCAGTGTCTGCGCGTGTTGGATGAAGCCAATCAGGGGCGACTGGTACGCGAAGGCATGACCCTGGTGATCGCAGGTAAACCCAATGCCGGCAAGTCCTCCTTGATGAATGCTCTGGCGGGTTTTGACGCCGCCATTGTCACCGACATTGCCGGTACGACCCGAGATGTACTGCGTGAATCCATTCAGCTGGATGGTATGCCCCTGAATCTGATCGACACCGCCGGCCTGCGTGACAGCGCTGACGTGGTGGAACAGGAAGGCATTCGTCGTGCCTACGCGGAAATGCGCAAGGCAGACAGATTGTTGGTGATGGTGGATTCCCGCGATAGCGAGGACGATACCCGGGATATCCACAGTCTGCTCCCACAAAGCCAGCAACAGTTAGAAAACCTGGATTTGCCTGTCACCGTGGTGCTTAACAAGGCGGACTTGTCCGGTCTGCCGGCCGGTCAGCGTGAGGATGGTGCGTTTGTCATTTCAGCCGTCAGCGGCGACGGACTGGAGGCGCTGCGTAGCCACCTGAAAGATGCCGCTGGCTACCAGGGCGAAGGGCAAAGTCGTTTCTCCGCCCGGCGCCGCCACATCACTGCGTTGGAGCAGGCGCTAGTGGCGCTGGATAGCGGTGAGCGACAACTGCATGGCCATGCCGCCGGCGAGCTGCTGGCCGAAGACCTGCGCGCTGCCCAAAAAGCGCTGGAGGAAATCACCGGGACGTTCACAGCGGACGATCTGCTCGGGCGGATTTTCTCGTCTTTCTGTATTGGAAAATAAGCAACCCCAATAGCTACACTGACGAAATGCCACAGGCTTTAATCGCGCGGATCTTTTGGGGGGGGGCTTGTCGGTATGGAGAGGTTCGGGCGAGGGCAATCGGTGGGAGCATTGCCCCACCGTTAGTGGTGGGGCAAGAAAGGCCTTGTTCAGGAAGTGGGTGCACCATCCGCATGCCATTCAAACTTTTTGAAGGGCTTGTCCACCGGCGTGTTTGCCAGGTGATTGGTGTAGTTGCTCATCACTTTCTGGGACAGGCCGAGAATTATTTCCAGAATATGCCGTTTTTCAAAACCCGCGTCGAGGAAGGCTTTGACGGCGGCATCGTTCACCTCACCGCGATCACGCACCACGGATAACGTGAAATCCCGCAGGGCCTCCAGTTTGTCTGTGGGCAACGGCGTTTTGTCTCGCAGGGCATCAGTAATGCGGTCGTCCACTTCCATGGATTTGGCAATGCCGGTATGCGCTGGGACGCAATAGTGGCAGGCATGTTCCACATTAATGGTTTGCCAGACCACGGTCACTTCCTCATCGGTAAAGCTGGTCTCCAGGAATAGAGCATGCAGTTTCTGGTAGCCCTCCAGCAGGCCGGGGGCTTCCGCCATAACGGCATGCAGATTGGGAATCATCCCAAAGCTTTTCTGCGATTCTTTCAAAAGCGCCAGGCTGGCTTCGGGGGCCGTCTCTTCGGTGTGCAGGGTGAAATCGGTCATGGTGTCCTCCTTTGGATCAGCCGGGGTAAGCGATGTCTTTATTTGAGTGATCGCTCAATAACGGCATTACCCTAACACGTGTATGAGCGACTGCAATACCTTTTTTGAGTGAATGCTCAAAAATTGTTAAACTGCCTCATTGTTTGCATGGTGGAGATAACAGATGCCCAGAATGGCGGCGTATGATCGGCAAGATTGCCTCGAGAAGGCCGTGACCCTGTTCTGGGAGAAAGGCTTTCATGCCACTTCTCTCAAAGACATCGAGCATGCGCTGGATATGCGCCCCGGCAGCATCTATGCCGCGTTTGGTAACAAGGAGTCGCTCTATAGTCAGGCTCTGGACTTGTATGCAGGCACCATGGGTCAGGATTTCCTGGACAATCTCCGTGGCAAGCAAACCCCCATTGAAGGTCTGGCAGACTATCTGCGCGAACTGGGCAAGCTGCGCGACACCAACCCGCCTTCCCGGGCCTGCATGTTAGTAAAGGGGCTGCTGGAAGCGGCAGCAGAAACCCCGGCGTTACAGCAGAAAATTGAAACGCGCCTGGCGGATATGGAAGCGATCTTCCGGGAAGCCTTTACGGAGGCGAAAGCGGCAGGCCAGATTCGTGATCCTGGCCATCCCGCCCATCAGCCGGAACGGCTCGCGCGCCGTCTGCAGTGTGAAGTCATGGGGTTGCGGGCGTTCGCTCAACGTTCCGGCGACAGGCAGGAACTGCAGCAGCTGGCGGGGGACTTGGCAGATACTGTGCTGTCTCTTCAAGCCTGAGGCGGGCCGACTTGTAATGAATCCCAATTGTCGCCATGCCATGATGAAACAACACAGGTTCTATTGTTGGCAGGAGGCTGATCATGTCCACGCACCATCCAGAAACCCGCACCGAAACCGATTCCCTTGGCGACATTCAGGTTCCCGTAGCCGCCCGTTGGGGTGCACAAACTCAGCGAGCAGTGGATAACTTTCCCATTAGTGGTCGGTGCTTGCCTGTGCGTTTTATTCAGGCGGTGGTGCAGATCAAACGTTGTGCTGCACAAGCGAACCGTGAACTGGGCGAGTTATCAGAGGACAAGGCGGTGGCCATTGTCGGCGCCTGTAATGATTTGCTCGAAGGTCACCTCCAGGACCAGTTCCCGGTGGATATTTTCCAGACCGGTTCCGGCACCAGTACCAATATGAACGTGAACGAGGTGATCGCTCATCTGTGCGATGAGGCCGGGGCGTCAATTCATGCTAATGACGATGTGAACCTGGGCCAGAGCAGTAACGACACGATCCCCACGGCGATTCATCTGTCTGCCGCGTTGGCGGTAACCGAGCAGCTAATTCCGGCACTGGAAACGCTGATCGCTGAGTTGGGCCTGCGCGCCCGGGAACACCGCAGCACGGTGAAAACCGGGCGTACACACCTGATGGATGCCATGCCAGTGACTGTGGAACAGGAGCTGCAGACCTGGGCCATGCAGTTGCAGGATGCCTGTGCGCGCGTGGCGCGGGCCCGTGATGACCTGTTGGCGGTACCACAGGGCGGGACGGCCGTGGGCAGCGGTATCAATGCCCACCCGGATTTTGCCGACACCTTTGCCCGCCACCTGGCCGAAGAAACGGATCTGGCCTTTCGCGCCATGCCCCATCCCTTTGTAGCGCAGAGTGCGCTGGACAGTCCGCTGGCGTTATCCGCCGCGCTGCGCGGCGTGGCGGTGGTGCTGATGAAGATCAGCAACGACCTGCGCTGGATGAACTCCGGGCCGATCCATGGGTTGGGTGAGGTGCAGCTGCCGGCCACCCAGCCGGGTTCGTCGATCATGCCGGGTAAAGTGAATCCGGTGATTTGCGAGTCTGCCACCATGGTGGCGACGCAGGTGATGGGGCTGGATCAGGCCAATGTCATCGCCGCTCAGAGTGGCAACTTCCAGCTCAATGTGATGCTGCCGCTGGTGGCCAGCAACGTGCTGGATATGACCGAATGGCTGGCCAACAGCTGCACAAACCTGGCAGAGCGAGCGATCAAGGCTATGACGTTCAATGAAGAACGCTTGGCCGAAGGGGTGGGCAAAAATCCCATTCTGGTAACGGCGCTGAATCCGGTGATCGGTTACGAAAAAGCCGCCAAGATTGCCAAGGAAGCGTTTGCCAGTGGCCGGGCGGTGCTGGATGTGGCGCAAGAGCAGTCTGGCCTGTCCCGTCAGGAGCTGGAAAAGCTGCTGGACCCCAAGGATCTCACCCATCCTTGATAGGATGTTTAAGGTTATTGCAGGGGCTCCGTTCCTCTGTAAAAGGCCAGTTGTCTTTGAAGGGAAATGTCCAAGGGGCAGGAAAATGGGCTGAATAGGTGAGCTAGACAAGGTGTCTACAGCGGGTAGTATTTTGTAACCTAATGGGCCTGAGCGTGGATGACCTGTGCAGAGGTCTGTGTCAGTCTTGAGCGCCACACATACTCATGGGTAGGAAGAATCGAGCCGTTTTTCCCTGCTCGTGAACGGCAGAATAACAAGGTAACGGAGCAAGTTATGAGTAGTCACCTGAACATCCCCCGCAGCGCCTCTGCGGTGGAGTCGTCACTGGTCATCAACCATATTCTGGAAGCCGGCGTGCGCAAGGCACCGGACCAGACGATTACCTATGGCGATCGCACGTTCACCTACCGCGACCTTAACGAGCGCGTGCACCGTCTGGCCGGGGCGCTGGCGGCGCAGGGCGTGAAGCCCGGTGATACCGTGGCGGTGATGGACTGGGACACCAACCGTTACCTGGAAGCGTTTTTTGCCATCCCGATGATGGGGCGGTGCTGCACACCGTGAATGTGCGCCTGAGCCCGGAGCAGATTCTCTACACCATCAACCATGCTGAAGATGATGCGATTCTGGTTAACAGCGAATTCCTGCCGATCCTGGAAGAGCTGAAAGACCGAGTCGAGACGGTAAAGACCTATATCCTGCTCGACGACGATGGCGTAAAGGTAGCGACAGCCTGCCGCTGGCTGGTGAATATGAAGAGCTGCTGGCCAAGGCGCCGGCCCAGTACGATTTTCCCGAGCTGGACGAAAATACCCGCGCCACGACCTTCTACACCACCGGAACCACCGGCCTGCCCAAGGAGTCTATTTCTCCCATCGTCAGCTGGTGCTGCATACCTTCGCCGGCCGTAACACCATGGCCGGCGTGGGGCAGGGGCGTTTCAACGAAGACGATGTCTACATGCCGATCACGCCCATGTTCCATGTGCACGCCTGGGGCATCCCGTTCATGGCCACCATGATGGGGGTGAAACAGGTGTACCCAGGGCGTTATGAACCGGCCACCCTGCTGAAATTGCTGGTAACCCACAAGGTCACCTTCTCACACTGTGTACCCACGATTATTCAAATGCTGTTGCAGGCGGAAGCGGCCAAGAGCATCGACCTGAGCGGCTGGAAGGTGATCATCGGTGGCTCGGCCCTGCCCAAGGCGCTGGCCATGGGGGCGCTGGAACGTGGCATCGATATCTATACCGGTTACGGCATGAGCGAAACCTGCCCACTGCTGACCCTGGCGCAGCTGACCCCGGAACTGGAGAATGCCGACCTGGAAACCCAGGCGGATTACCGCACTCGCACCGGTCGCCCGGTGGCCATGGTGCAGATACGCATCGTCGATGGTGAAATGAACGACGTGCCCCATGACAATAAAAGCCAGGGGGAAGTGGTCGTGCGCGCACCCTGGCTGACCCAGGGTTACCTGAATGATCCCGACAAATCCGAAGAGCTGTGGCACGGCGGCTGGTTGCATACCGGTGACGTGGCGGTGATGTCGGATGATGGCTGGCTGAAAATCGTCGATCGCATCAAGGACGTAATCAAGACCGGTGGCGAGTGGGTGTCCTCCATCGACCTGGAAGGCCTGGTGCTGCAGCACCCCGGTGTGGGTGAGTGTGCCGTGGTGGGCGTTCCCGATGAAAAATGGGGCGAGCGTCCGGTGGCACTCGTGGTGAAGAGCGGTGATACAGATGAAGATAGCATCAAGGCGCTGGTTGGCGATTATGCCGACAAAGGCGTGATCAGCCGCTATGGCATCCCTGACCGGGTAGTCTTTGTGGACGAGCTGCCACGCACCTCCGTGGGCAAGCTGGACAAGAAGAAGATGCGCGCTGAAATGGTTTAGAGAGACGCAACACGGTAAAAGAGACGCAACACGCTTCACGCAACACGCTTCACGCAACACGCGGCACGAAAAGAAAAAACCCACCAGCATGGTGGGTTTTTTTCTTTTTAGGGGGGGGCTTAGAGCCCTCACTCCACTGGGGCAGTGTTTCGCGCCGCTGACGATCTTTACATGAACGCTCTTCAATTTATTTGTTCCTACTAACGCAGCGGTTACGCATTCCTTGCATAATTGCACGCTAGACTTTCCTGTCGTGAATCAGACTTGGCTTGAATCAGCATAACGGAGAATGGCATGGCGCGGATTATCGCGGGACTGGTGCTGGTTGCACTGGTGGGGAATGGGGGCTTGGTGGCTGTGGCCGGCTGAGCAGGCGCCCATGGGAACCCGCCCGCCTACAGTAGTGAATCTGGCTCCGAGCATTGAGCGCCCCCTGTATGACCGGGTGGAAGCCGTGGGGACCGCCCGCGCAGCCCAGGCCGTTGTATTGTTGGCAGAAGTGCCCGGCCGTGTAGCCGAGCTTCATTTTCAGCAGGGCCAGCAGGTCACTCGTGGCCAGTTGCTGGTGACTCTCGATGATCGCAACGCCCGTGCCGAACTGGCCCGGGCGGAAGCTGAATACCAGCGCGCCAAGGCGGATTACCGCCGCGGTCAGCAGCTGGTGGAACGGCGCGCCATTTCCCAGTCCGAAGTGGATACATTCCGCACCACCCTGGAAGCGGCCGAGGCGAGTCGCAACGTGGCCCGTGCCAATTTCAACGACCACACCATTCGCGCCCCGTTTGCCGGGGTGCTGGGGTTGCGGCAGGTGGATTCGGGGGCCTATTTGCGCACTGGTGACCCGGTGACGACCCTGGATAACTTGGGCCATGTGGAAGTAGATTTTCAGATCCCCGAACGCTATCTGGCCAAGCTATCCGTAGGCCTGCCGGTGCAGGCGCGCAATGAGGCATTTGAAGACCAGATTTTTGAAGGCGCCATTACCCATCTCGATTCTCGGGTGAACAGCAGTAGCCGTAGCCTGACCGTGCGCGCCCGGCTGAATAACCTCCAGGGACAATTGCTGCCCGGCCAGTTTTTGCGGGTGTCTGTGCAGTTGGCTCAAAGGGCCGCGCTGTTGGTGCCGGAGCAAGCGGTCATCACCCAAGGCGCGCAGAGTTATGTGTTCACGGTGAGCCCGGATAATCGCGCCCAGCGCCACCCGATAACCCTGGGTGGGCGCCGCGATGGTTGGGTGGAAGTGACCAGCGGCTTGACCAACAAACCGGATGTGATCGTCAACGGCCATTCCCGTTTGGGCAGCAGCCAGCCGGTAAAGTGATCGAGATCCGGAGGCGCTGTTGCCTGGACAGCGGGTGTTGTTGAACCCGGCACCGGCAGTAGACGACCCATCCGGTGACTCGCAAGCGGATGGCCCGGCCACCACCGAGGCGGCTGCATGATTCTGTCGGATGTCTCCATCAAGCGGCCGGTCTTTGCCACGTGATCAGCCTGCTGATCGTGGTGTTTGGCGTTAGCGCCTTGATGAAATTGCCGATCCGGGAATACCCGGATATCGACCCGCCGGAAGTGTCGATTAGTGTGGACTATGCCGGCGCCGCGCCGGAGGTGATTGATACCCAGATTATTCAGGTGATCGAAGGGGCGATTTCCGGGGTCGAAGGGGTGCGTAAGATCGAATCGCGCAGCCGTTTGGGCTCGGCCCGGACCACGGTGGAATTCACCTGGAACGGGATGTGGATATCGCTGCCAACGACGTGCGTGATGCGGTGTCCCGGGTCTTGAACCGGTTACCTGAAGAAGCGGAAACCCCGGTGATTGCCAAGGCCGATGCGGATGCCCGGCCGATTATCTGTGACCCTGACCAGCAGTACGCTGGCGCCCCAGGAGCTGACGGATTTTGCTGAACGGTCGCTGGTGGACCGCTTTGCCGTGCTCGACGGCGTGTCGGAAGTGATTATTGGCGGTGAGCGTCGGTATGCCATGCGCGTGTGGCTGGATCGCCAGAGCATGGCGGCCAACCAGGTCACCGTTACCGATATCGAACAGGCGCTACGCAGCAACGTGGAACTGCCCGCCGGCAAGCTGGAATCTGAATCCCGCGGCTTCACCATTCGGGCGGACAATCGCCTGGCCACGGTGCAGGCATTCGAGGATCTGGTAGTCCGCCGGCAGGGTGATTACCTGCTGCGCCTGGGCGATGTGGCGCGGGTGGCGCTGGGCGTGGAAAACGATGATTCGGTGTTGCGTGCCAACGGCGAAACCGCCATCGGCTGGGCGTGGTGCGCCAATCCAAGGCCAATACCGTGGCGGTGTCGGACCGGGTGCGCGAAGAAATCGTGGCGGTGCGCGACAGCCTGCCCGCGGATATTCACCTGGATATTAACTCCGATGAGTCCCTGTTTATCCGTGCCTCCATCCGTGAGGTACTAATTACTCTGGGGATTTCCGTGGTGCTGGTGATCGCGGTGATCTTCGCCTTCCTTGGCAACCTGCGCGCCACCCTGATCCCGGCGGTGACCATTCCGGTGTCGGTGATCGGCGCCTTTATCGGTTTCGGCATGATGGATTTCTCCATCAACGTGTTAACCCTGTTGGCACTGATTCTGGCCATTGGCCTGGTGGTGGACGATGCCATCGTGATGCTGGAAAACATTCAGCGGCGCATCGATGAAGGCGAGTCGCGGCTGGTGGCGGCGTACCTGGGTGCCCGGCAGGTGGCGTTTGCCGTGGTGGCCACCACGCTGACGCTGGTGGCGGTGTTCGTGCCCATTTCCTTTATGGGCGGCGACGTGGGGCGGCTGTTCAGCGAATTCGGCTTTACCCTGGCCTCGGCGGTGATCATCTCCAGCATCGTGGCGCTGAGCCTGGCGCCCATGCTGTGTTCGCGCTGGCTGCATCGTCACAGCCGCAAGGAAATGCAGGGGCAGAACAATTTTCTGCAGCGGGGCCTGACACGCTTGAATCAGGCCTACGCCAGCCGCCTGCAACGGACGTTGAAAAGCCCCTGGCCGCTGGCCGTGGGTTGCGTGCTGTTGTGCCTGGTGGCGGCGTTGTTGTTCCGGCAACTGCCCCAGGAGCTGGCGCCCACGGAAGACCGTGGCGTCTTTATTATTCCTGCCACCTCGCCCCAGGGCTCCACGGTGGAATACGGCGCTCACCACACCCAGGCGGTGGAAAAAATGCTCATGCCCCTGGTGGAAAACGGCGAAGCAGAACGGGTGCTGGCCATCATCGGTTTTCGTGGCGTGCCGGAACGGGCGTTTACCATCGTGCGCCTGAAAGACTGGGAAGAGCGCGATCGCACCCAGCAGGAAATTGTCGGCGAGTTGCGCGGCAGCTGTCCCAGGTCACCGGCTTGCGTGCCTTTGCGGTGAATCCGCCGGGGCTGGGCCAGAGCGCCTTCGACCAGGCGCTGGAAGTGGTGGTGGCCGGGCCGGACTATGAGCAGGTGCTGGCCTGGAGTGAAACCCTGATGGCGGCCCTGCGCGAGAACCCGAACCTGACCAGTATCGATACCGACTTCGAGCAAACCCAGCCGCAGCTGGATGTGAATCTGGACCGCGAGCGGGCGGCGGATCTGGGCATCACAGCCACCGATGTGGGGGAAACCCTGCAGGCCATGTTTGCCACCCTGACCGTATCCACCTATGTGGATCGGGGGCGCGAGTAGCGACGTGCTACTGGAGGCGGAAAAGAGCGCCAGTGAAGTGCCTGAAGATGTGCTGCCGATCTATCTGCGCAGTGACAGTGGTGGCTTGGTGCCGTTTTCCAGTGTGGTGGAATTGGCCACCACTGGTGATGCACCAGAGCTGCGCCGGGTGGATCGTCTGCCGGCGATTACCCTGTCCGCCAACCTGGCCGATGGCTATGACCTGGCCACCGCCATGGGCTATGTGGAAGAGCAGGCCCGGGAGCGGTTGCCGCTGGAAGCGCGCATCGGTCTACAAGGGCATGGCCGAGGAACTGAAGGAGTCGGCGTCGGCGATTCTGGTGACCTTTGCGCTGGCGCTGGTGATTGTATTCCTGGTACTGGCTGCCCAGTTTGAAAGCTGGATTCACCCGCTGATTATCATGCTCACGGTGCCGCTGGCGTTGGCTGGCGCGGTGATTGCCATCAGCGTTACCGGCGACAGCCTGAATATTTCAGCCAGATCGGCATGATCATGTTGCTGGGGCTGATGGCGAAAAACGGTATTCTGATCGTGGAGTTTGCCAATCAACTTCGCGACCAGGGCCGCAGTGCAAAGAGGCCATCTATGAAGGCGCCATCGTGCGGTTCCGTCCGGTCTTGATGACCGGTGTCTCTACCATCTTCGGTGCCGTGCCGCTGGTGCTGGCCACCGGTGCCGGCGCGGAAAGCCGCTTTACCATTGGTGTGGTGATTCTCGGCGGGCTATTGTTTGCCACCGTGCTGACCCTGTTTATCATCCCGGTGCTGTACCAGTGGCTCGCGCCCTATGCGTCACCGGCAGATGCGGTCAGCCAGCAGTTGGAAAAGGAACTGCCGAACAGCGATTAACGTAGCCGTAGGAGCGTCGCTGGCGGCGCGATTCCAGGCGTTGGGCTATCGCGCCGCCAGCGACGTTCCTGCGGGAGATGGGTGATTCAGGAATCATGACCGACTACGAACTGATCCGCAGCAAGCGCCGCTCCTGGAGCTGCGTGTGCTGGAAGACGGGCGTGTGCAGGTGCGCCACAACGGGCGCCCCTGCGTATGGTGCAGACCTTTGTGGACAGCCGCCGCCAGTGGATCAAGGACCAGCAACAACGCCAGGCCAGTCGCCCCCGGCAACGCTGGCTGGATGGCTGCAGCATTGTGTTCCGGGGCCAGCCGTTGATCCTGGATGTTTCTGCAGGGCGGTCGTCGGTGAGTGTGGCTGGCGGCTATCTACAGGTGCGGTTGCCGAGCCCGACAGCGAGGCAGCAGTGCAGCAGGCGGTGGAACGCTGGCTTCGCCAGCAGGCCACGCCCTTGTTTGCCGACAGCATCGAGCGGCAGTTCGGCTGGTTTGCCGGGCAAGGCAATGCGCGCCCGGTATTGCGGGTGAAAAAGATGCGCACCCGCTGGGGCTCACTGTCGGCAAAGGGGTACATCAACCTGAACATGGCCCTGCTGCATTACCCGCCTGCGGCGCTGGATTACGTGGTCATGCACGAACTTTGTCACTGCAGCACATGGATCACGGCCCAGGCTTCCACGCCCTCATGGACGCCCGCATGCCCGACTGGCGCCAGCGCAAGACCTTGCTCGAACAACCCCTGTTCCAGCCCTGAATAAAACCACCTAACCTTC